>MDTD01187928.1_pt1 | contig 58373 bp, 56 predicted proteins | sample 811221 | NCBI WGS metagenome assembly MDTD01 (sample SAMN05326646, study PRJNA326480) | marine metagenome | isolation source: seawater | place: Pacific Ocean: South West | collected 2011
AAACTCATAAGAGAGAAAATTGATCAAAGAGTGAAGAAAGTTCTTGATCATGGGCAGTATATCATGGGGCCTGAAATAGATGAGCTTGAAGAGAAACTAGCTGATTATGCAGATGTTAAACATTGCATTACATGCTCTTCTGGAACTGATGCCCTCCTAATCCCCTTAATGGCAATGGGAGTAGGTCCAGGAGATGCGGTTATTACAACTCCATTTACTTACATAGCTACTGCTGAAGTCATCGCATTAGTGGGTGCAACACCCATTTTTTGTGATATTTATGATAGAACTTTTAATATTAATCCCGAACAACTTCAAAAAGCATTTGATTTAGCTATTTCTAAGAATCTTAAGCCAAAGGCAATTATGCCTGTTGATCTATTTGGGTTACCCGCTCGATATAGACTAATAGAAAAATTTGCAAAAGAAAATAATATGATGGTTATCGAGGATGCTGCTCAAGGTTTTGGAGGAAAAATAAAAGAAAGAAGGGTTGGCTCATTCGGAGATGTTGCCGGAACATCTTTTTTTCCGGCTAAGCCATTAGGTTGTTATGGAGATGGAGGTGCCATATTTACAAATAACGATGAGCTAGCTGAAAAAATGAAATCAATTCGAGTTCACGGAGGTGGTAAAGATAAGTATCAAAACGAAAGGATAGGTATAAACGGTAGATTGGATTCAATTCAAGCCGCAGTTTTACTGGAGAAGATCGAAATTTTTGATAAAGAGCTAAATTCTCGAAATAAAGTAGCAAATTATTATACACAAAACATAAACAAAATGTTTATTTCTCCTCATATTCCTGATAAATATTTTTCATCATGGGCACAATATTCTATCATTCTTCCTAGAGGATTAAATAGGGAGAAAATCATCAATAAGCTAAAAGAAAATGAAGTACCATCAATGGTATATTATAAAATACCCATACATCTTCAAAAAGGTTATCTAAAATATGGTGGCAATGAGGGTGATTTCTCAGTTACTGAAAAAATATCAAAGGATATTTTATCCCTACCAATGCATCCATACTTGAATGAAAGAGATATTGATAGAGTATTACATATACTAGAAAAATCTACTTAAGCTTACTTGAAGCTTGCGATGAAACTAGTATTGTTTTTTTGGCAATCTCATTTTGATTGCCAATATAGCAATCATTTACTAATTTTAATTTATTGTCAAATCGAAATACATACGGGATTCCAGTAGGTATATTAAGCCTTAAAACTTCCTCGCTAGATAAATTTTTTATCATTTTGACTATTGCCCTTAAAGAGTTCCCATGTGCCACAATCAACACGTTCTCACCAGACTTGAGTTTTGAAAGAATTTTACCTAGCCATAATGGCTTAACCCTATTAAGTGTATCTTTGAGAGATTCTCCGTCAGGTAATAGGTTTTTTTGTACGTCTTTGTAAAGAATGTCATATTTTGGATGTCGTTTATCATCTGAGGGTAATGCAGGGGGTGGTGTTTCGTAACTTCTTCTCCATATTAAAACTTGCTCTTCACCAAATTTCTTTGCTGTTTCTGTTTTATTTAAACCTTGAAGCTTGCCATAATGTCTTTCGTTTAGACGCCAATCGTACACCAACTCAAAATCATCCTTTTCTAGTTGTTTTAGACATATTTTGCTGGTTTTAATAGCACGCTTTAGATAAGATACAAATACGGTTCTTATTTCAAATTGGTTTTTAAACAATGAAATACCAGCTTCTTTGGCTTCTCTTTCTCCTTTTTCGGTTAAATCAACATTCGTCCAACCTGTAAATCTATTTTCACGATTCCATGTACTTTCACCATGCCTAAGAAGAATTAAACTTGTCAACTAATTCTTTTCCCTAATCTTTCTTGATTATAATTATTTTTCTGAATTTTTTTCCACCACGATTCGTTTTCAAGGTACCATTTTACTGTAAGCTCTAAACTAGATTCAAACTTTTGCTTAGGGCGCCATCCAACTTCTTCACGAATTTTTGACGAGTCAATTGCGTATCTAAAATCATGACCAGGTCTGTCATCTACGAAAGTGATTAGTTCCGAATATTTTAATTTATTATTTCTAGGTTTCAAATTATCTAGTAAAGAGCAAATTTTGCGTACAATATCTTCATTTGATATCTCGTTACTCCCACCAATGTTATACGAATGACCTATTTGTCCATTTTCCATAACCATTTCTAAGGCATCACAATGATCATTAACGTATAGCCAGTCCCTTATGTTTTTACCGTCTCCATAAATAGGTAATGGTTTTTCATCTAAACAATTTGCTATAATTAGTGGTATAAGTTTTTCTGGAAATTGATAGGGACCAAAGTTATTTGAGCAGTTAGTAATTATGATTGGTAGCTTATAGGTTTTATTCCACGATCTAACCAGAAAATCAGAGGATGCCTTTGAAGCAGAATAAGGGGAATTAGGCTTATAAGGACTATTTTCAGTAAATAAACCACTTTTACCTAACGATCCATAAACTTCGTCAGTGCTAACGTGAAGGAAGCAAAATGATTTAAAGTCTTGATAGTAATTTGTGGATATGTCTAATAAATTAACAGTTCCAACAATATTTGTATCAACAAATTTTAAAGGATTGTCTATTGATCGGTCAACATGAGATTCTGCGGCAAAATGAACAATGAAATCAGGTTTAAAATCAAATATTTTAGCCTTTAATACTTCATAATCACATATATCTCCTTTATAGAAGGTATAGTTGTTTGAAGTATTTACGGTTGACAAATTATCTATGTTGCCTGCATAGGTTAGCTTGTCGTAATTAAATATGATGTTATTGCGATTCATAATTTGATCAATTATGAAATTGCTGCCTATAAATCCGCACCCACCAGTTGTAAAAATCTTCATAAAATCTTAATCAATTATATTCAATAAAAGTGTTTAACGATTATTTCAATCTAGTGTAATTAATTCAATATTAAAAAGAAAACATTTATAAAAATAATATTTATTAATTTACTTTATATGTTTATATTTGTTTATAAATCTGTGTATTTCAATACAATTAATGTATCATAACTATGTATATAATAAATCAATATAAAGCTTTTTTCAAAATATTACTTATAGGTCTTTTTTCAGCGTCAACGTTTTTTTTAAAGGCGCAAACTAGGTTAGAAATAAATGATTTGAAAAAAGAATATGATAAAATCAAACAAAATCAATCTTCAATAAACAGTGAGTCTGTTGATCAAGATAATAACTTGCAACTCTCAACCGAAGAATTCCGAGTAAAAGCTTCGCGATTGAACAATGTAGATAGTCTTGATGTTGATATTTCAAAATTTTTTGGATACAAATTTTTTAGAAAAAATAATGACTTTGAATTTTGGGATAATTTACCAATTACAGCAGATTATGTCTTAGGGTCTGGTGATGAAGTTATTTTATCTCTGTGGGGTGAGACGCAGTTAAGAAAAAAATATATTATTTCACGAGATGGTGAAATATATGACGAACGTGCTGGCCTGTTAAGTTTGTCAGGAAAATCAATAAAAGAAGCTGAAAAATACCTATATAGTGAGTTTTCAAAAGTTTTTTCTACGTTAAAAGGAAATTCTCCTAAAACATTCTTAGATGTAACTCTTGGAGAAATCAAATCTATAAATGTTAATTTTGTTGGGGAAGTTAAATATCCTGGGGTATATCCTTTGCATCCATTTTCCAATGTCATTAGCGGCTTGATTCAGATTGGTGGACCTGATACTACTGGCTCATTAAGAGAAATAAGCATTGTAAGAGGTGGGAATAAATACAAGACAATTGATATATATGATTATTTGTTAAGAGGATCTACGCCTAAAAATATTCAATTAAGAGATCAAGATATAGTGTTAGTTCCTCCTCGGTTAAGTAGTGTATTTATTGATTCTTTCATTGTAAGACCTGGCATTTATGAGATTAAGCCTGAAGAAAAATTATCGAATTTGATTGAATATGCAGGTGGATTGACACATAAATCTTCCTCGATTGTTTCAATTAAAGCTGTTCGAAATGAATTCAATGGATACTACAATTTAGATAAATCAAATACAATTTCCATAAATAATGGCGACTCTGTAATTGTTTTACCAGTCCTAGAGAGCCTTAGCGAGGTCGAATTAATAGGTCAAGTAAAGAGACCTGGTAAATATGTTTACCATTCAGGAATGAAAACAAGTGAACTAATTAAGCTTGGAGGTGGCTTTGAGGATCCCACTTTTTTAAAATCAGTTTATTTAAATAGAGCGGAAATAGTTTCATTGGATAAAGAAACTAGATATGAGACTGTTAGAGTCGTTGATTTAAATGACATTATTAAAGGTAGTCGTGATTATCAGCTAAATAATCTTGATAAATTTGTTATTCATTCAAACCTTAACTTTTTTGCAAAACAGAACGTCTTTATTGAAGGTGAAATAAACATTCCTGGAAGCTACCCAATCGTAAAAGATAGAGAGTCTTTGCAATCAATAATCGATAGAGCTGGGGGATTTACCAATAAAGCATTTGACGAGGGGATTGAAATTAAAAGGGACTCTCTTAAAGTAGCTTGGAAAAACATGAATATTCAAATTTTTCCTGGGGACTCTATTACCATCAATGAAAAGCCAGGTGTAGTTTTTGTTACTGGCGAGGTTTATAACGAGGGGTTGATAGAATTTCAAGCAGGAAGAACAGTTAATTATTATATAAATGCTGCTGGTGGAGCGACCCAAGATGGTGATAAAAAAAATACGACAATAAGATATGCAAATGGTTTTGTGGTACCAAAAAAGAGATTTTTACCTCTTCAGGTACGTGACGGATCAACAATCACAGTAAATAGAAAAAACAAAAAAGAACCCATTAATTTGACAGATATTGCAAATATTGCTTCAACAACATTAACAATAATGGTTTTAATTAATCAATTAAATTCAAACTGAGCCAATAAGTGAGATTTGAAGAATTTGAAAAATTAATGTATGAAAAAGGTATTTATACCTTAGCAGAAATTGCTCGATCCTTAGATACTACACCGCAAGCTGTATCAAATTGGAAATCACGCGATCAAGTACCTTATCATGTTGAAGCAAAGTTTGTAAAAAATACAAATCCTACTACTTTAACTGAAAGCGCTTCTATTAGTATGAGCAATCAAGAGGATAAAATCTCATTGTCCGATATACTTTTAGTTTTAAGTCAGCAAATTAAAATTATTTTTTTAGTTCCATTTGTTATTGTATTCTTAACATTTACTTATGTAATGTTCATTCAAAAGCCACTTTTTACCTGTGAAGCAAAAATTTTATTGCCATCAAGCCAAAGTGGAGCATCAGGAGGCTTGGCTGGTCTTGCGTCACAATTTGGAGTTACTGTTCCTCAGGGTGTCAAGCAAGATCTTTCTAATCCATCAATGTTACCAGATTTATTGTTAAGTAGGACTTTCGCAGAAAAAATATTACCGATAAAATTTTACTCAGCTGAATTTGACAAAAAACTTTCTTTAATATCCATCTTGTCTGAAAGTACCGAAAGCTCAAGCAAATTAATCAATGATGTAAGGATTAAAAGTAGAGCAATTTCAAATTTATCAAGTATGATAGAGTTTGAAAAATCAAAGACAAATACATTTAATTACATTCGCGTTACTACAGAAAGACCTCAATTTTCTAAAGAATTATTAACAATAATCATAAAAAAGCTTGAGGAGTTAAACAGGTTTTACAAAAATAAATCTGTTGTTGAAAAAATTGATTTCATTGATAACAGGATAAAATCTGTAAAAAATGATTTAGAGAAACAAGAAAAAGAGCTTAAGCTTTTTAGAGAGCAAAATCGACAAATATCATCTTCCCCCTCATTGCAACTTCTCCAAGATCGCCTATTGAGGAACGTAGAGATTCAGAAGGATATATTCCTAACATTAAAACAACAACTTGAGTTAGCTAAAATTGAAGAAGTTCAAGAGGCATCTATTTTTCAGGTTTTGGATGAGCCACAATTGCCACTTAGCCCTTCAAATAAAAATTTAATCTTTAATATAGTGCTCGCCGGTATATTTGGAGTTGGACTAGGGGTATTTTTTGCATTTTTAAGGGAATATCTAAACAACAGCGATTTGGATGAAAGAAGAAAGCTTAGAAAAGTGAAATCCTTTTTGAATAAAAAAATTAAAGACTCTTTTTTTGATAGAAAAATAAATGGAACGATTTCTTTTTTATTGTTGTTTGGATTACCTTTTTATCTAAATCACACTTCTGATAATCCAGTATTTTTTGGTAAATATTCACATGCGCTTTTAATCTTTAATATTTGCTATGTTTTAATTTTTACAACGTCGCTAATTTTCTTCTTTAGTTCATTTCAAAAAAACAAAAACCTCTAAAATTTTTAGAAAATTATTAATGATGAGAGATACAGGGCCCCCTAGAATTGCTATAATTGGATTAGGATATGTTGGCCTTCCATTAGCACTTGAATTCTCTAAAAAGTATCCCACAATCGGTTTTGATATAAACAAGAAAAGAATAGATGAGCTTGATTCAGGACATGATTCAACAGGCGAACTAACAAAGGAGAGCCTTAATGTTTTAAAACAAAACATTGAATTTTCTTTCGATTGTAATGATTTGAAAAAAAGTAATACTTATATAATAACTGTCCCAACACCAATCGATAAATCTAATAATCCGGATTTATCATATTTAAAATCTGCATCAAAACTTGTCGGCAAGCTGATTTCAAAAAATGATTTAGTTATATATGAGTCTACTGTTTTTCCTGGTGCAACTGAGGAGATTTGCGTTCCAATACTTGAGCACGAGTCAGGATTGTTTTTAAATAAAAATTTTTTTTGTGGTTATAGCCCTGAAAGAATTAATCCTGGGGATAAAAAATACACTCTAACCAATATTACTAAGATTACATCTGGATCAAATAGATATGCGTTAGATAGGGTAGATAATCTTTATTCTAGTATTATTAAAGCGGGTACCCATAAAGCACCTTCAATTAAGGTTGCTGAATCTGCTAAGGTTATTGAAAATATTCAAAGAGACGTTAATATTGCTTTAATAAATGAGCTATCAATGATTTTTGATAAAATGGATTTAGATACTAATGAAATTCTTGAAGCAGCTAGCACAAAATGGAATTTTTTAAATTTTAAGCCAGGCTTAGTTGGAGGCCATTGCATTGGAGTTGATCCATACTATCTTGCATACAAATCTATTGAGTTGGGCCATAGGCCTGATATGATTCTTTCTGGAAGAGAAGTGAATGATAGTGTAGCAAAATTTTTAACAGAAAAACTTTTTGAAAAGTTAAATGAAAAAGGCAAGGCTATTTCCAAAACTAAAATAGGAATTTTTGGACTTACTTTTAAAGAAGATTGTCCTGACTTACGTAATAGTAAAGTACAAGACATTTATAGTTTACTCAAAAAAAATAATTGTAATGTATTTTTAAATGATCCCTATGCGGACCCTTCTTCGATAAAACATATTTATAATGAAAAATTAACAGATATTGAAAACCTTCCAGATTTAGATGCTGTTCTTTTGTGTGTTGCTCATAATGACTATAAAAATATTAATAAAAAGAGCCTATTAGGAGTTTTAAAAGATGGTGCGATTATAATAGATGTAAAGTCAATTTTTGATAATAGCTACTTTAATGGGCACGATATAGACTATTGGAGTCTTTAGAAAGCAAAGGTGTAAAAATGAGGATTATTGTTTCAGGATCAGCGGGTTTTATTGGCTACCACTTAAGTAAGAGTCTTTTAATGGACGAATTTGAAGTATTGGGAATTGATAGTGTAAATGATTATTATGATATGAAATTAAAAAATGACAGACTAAATATTCTTCAATCATATAATAACTTTAAATTTGAAAAGGTCAACATCGTTGATAAAGAAAAATTAAAAAAGATCTTTAATGATTTCAATCCTGATAGGTTTGTTAATTTAGCTGCTCAAGCTGGGGTAAGATACAGCATCACCCATCCATATCATTACTTAGATTCCAATCTTATTGGATTTTTAAATGTTATCGAGCTTTGTAGGCACAACAAAGTAGGCTTGATTTATGCTTCAAGCTCATCAGTTTATGGCAAAAATAAGAAAATGCCTTTTGACGAAATGCAAAAAACTGAAAACCCAATTGCCCTATACGGAGCAACAAAAAAAGCAAATGAATTAATCGCGCATGCGTATTCTCATTTATATGATTTAAATACAACTGGTTTAAGGTTTTTTACAGTTTATGGTCCCTGGGGGAGGCCTGATATGGCTATGTTTATATTTACAAATAAAATTATTTCAAATGAACCTATACCAGTTTTCAATAATGGAAAAATGAAAAGAGACTTTACTTATATTGACGATATTGTATTAGGCACTAAAGCCGCAATTCATAAAAATTATGAATACGAGATTTTTAATTTAGGAAATAACAAAAGCGAGAACTTAATGGACATGATAGGTTTAATTGAGGATGAGATTGGCAAAAAAGCCAAAATAAATTATCAGCCCATGCAACCTGGAGATGTTAAGGAGAGTTTTGCAAATATTGATCATGCTAAACACAAGCTCGGATTTAACCCCTCTACAAGCATAGAGGAGGGTATACCTAAGTTTATTTCATGGTATAAATCCTATTATAATTTATAAAAACAAAATGATCACTTTAAATTATATAAAAAAGAAATATGGTTCTTACCTAAACAGTATAGCTAATTTACAATTCTATCAAATTTTCAGCATTTTTGGTAATTTAATTTTTACTGTTTTATTAGTTAGAATGATTGATTTTGAAAATTATGGTAGATTTGTTTTATTTCTTTCAGTAATACATTTTTTTTCATTCCTTAGCCTTCCAGGGTTAAATATTTCTATTAAAAAAGGAGTTTTAAAAAAATATGACAAGGTTTATCATGAAGCTATTAAGGTAAACCTTAAGTTTGTTTCACCAATTTTTATTGCAACAATTCTAGTTTATATGTTGCAGGTTTCTTTTTCACAACATGTTGCTTTTTTAAGTGATTCATTGAAACAATATCTACCATCTGTGGATTGGAAAATTATTACATTGGCTTTTGTATTTACTTTTCCCTCAATTTTTGCAAAACATGAATCCTTTTTGTTAGCAAAAGAAAAATATTCTCTAGTCAAAAATATAAAAGTTTTTGAAGTAAGCACAAAAATCTTGATTGTCTGTGGAGTTGCATATTTGTTTAAAGATATCAATTATATTTTATTTTCATATATTTTTCACATGGTAATACTGACAATCATCGGAAATTATTTTGTATTAAAAAATATGCTTAGTAAAAATGGTGACATCAATAATAGTAAGCAAATAGTTAACGAAGGTAAAAAATACAACATAATAGAATTAATTGGGACTATAGGAAGACTCGATAAGGTGATACTTGGAACTATTGATCCATCATTATTGGCAGTTTTTCATATTGGTCAAAGATTCCCAAGATTAATAAAAGATAATATGAAAATTTTTATTACCCCATTCATTATGACCTGGGGCAAGCTTAGCAGAGAAGAACATCTTAGTAAATTAAGGAAAAACTTTTTTAATTTTTTCTTTATTGGAATACTAATATTTGCAATTTCTGGTATTGTATCAGCAGTATTTATACCATTAATATTTGGGAGCAATTATGAGAAGAGTATACTTATTTCGCTGCTTTTGTCACTGATAATTATCTCAAAACCTTTATCTGCAATGATTTTAGATTTTGACACAGTTCAAGACAAAGGAATAAACTATACTTACTTAATGAGTTTTTTACCAGTTCTCTACATATTTTTAATTTTTTTTCTAATTCCAAAATATGATGTTATGGGCATTGTATCATCTCAAATAATTGTTAATATTTTTGCAAATATTGCAATAGCTATTTTTATTTTCAAGGGAGGTTACTTAAAAAAATGCGAACAATAATTCTTGCGGGAGGCTGGGGAAGTCGATTGGGTAATCTTTCAGAGCACATTCCAAAGCCCATGGTACAAATTGGAGGTTATCCAGTGCTTTGGCATATTATGAAAACATACTCTCATTATGGATATAATGACTTCGTCATTGCATTAGGTGTTAAGTCTCAAGTTATAAAAGAATATTTTTATAATTTTGAAGCGATAAACAATGATTTCACAATCGACCTTTCAAGTAAAAATATTGATTTTCATAGCAAGCACGATGAGCAGGCTTGGAAAGTTACTCTTGTTGACACCGGACTTAATACTTTAAAAGGTGGAAGAATAAAAAGAGTATCTGATTATTTAGATGATGATGTGAATATGATAACATATGGGGATGGTCTATCAGATATAGATATAAAAAAATTAGTAGCTTTTCATAAAGCCCATGGAAAAACGATTACATTTAGCGGTGTTCACCCCAGTGGAAGATTTGGTGAGTTTGAAGATAAAGACAATCAGGTTTTAAGTTTTAAAGAAAAGCCATCTAATGGAAGAACTTACATTAATGGTGGCTATATGGTTTTCAATAAAAATCTTATGGACTATTTATCATCAGATGAATCTTGCGACTTTGAAATTGGAGCTATGGAAAAACTTGCCAGCAAAGGGGAGGTGATGGTTTATAAGCATGATGGTTTTTGGGAATGTATGGACCATGAAAGAGATGTTAATCATTTAAATGATTTGTGGAATGAAGGAAAAGCGTTTTGGAAAAAATGGGATTTGTAAGGTTTTGAAAGTACTAATAATTGGTAACGAGGGCTATATAGGTCCCCACGTAGTTAATCGTCTTAAAAGAAACAATGACAATTTTGTTGCGGGATTTGACATAGGTTATTTTGCGCATTCTATTACATCATTTGATTTTCCTGAAAAAAATATTGATATTCAGCATAGAGGCGATGTGAGAAATTTTCCAAAAGAAATTCTCAATGGTTTCGATGCTGTAATATACCTTGCTGCTATTTCAAACGATCCGATGGGGCAAGAATTTGAAAATGTAACGTTTGACATAAATCAACATTCAGCTATATCCATAGCAGAGCAGTGCAAGGAATTAGGGGTAAATAATTTTATATACGCTTCCAGTTGTAGTGTGTATGGTTCTCTTGATAGCAATCCAAGAAAGGAAAGTTCAGAGCTGAACCCTTTAACTGCTTACGCAAAATCTAAAATTGGAGCTGAAAAAGAACTTGAGTCTTTGAGCTCAGCTGATTTTAAAATTACTTGTTTAAGGTTCGCTACTGCATGCGGTTTTAGCTCTAGACTGAGGCTAGATTTAGTTTTGAATGATTTTGTGGCAAGCGCATTGGTTAACAATAAAATTGAAATATTAAGCAACGGCTCTCCTTGGAGACCACTTATTCATGTAAAAGATATGGCTAGAGCTTTTGATTGGGCATTAAACCGCAAAGTTAATTCAAATGAATTTTTAACTGTTAACGTAGGTTCAAATCAGTGGAATTACCAGATAAAACAACTTGCTGAAGCTGTTAAAAAAAGTTTTCCAACCACTGACATTTTCATAAATGAAGATGCACCACCTGATAAAAGATCATATAAAGTTGATTTTTCTTTGTTCAAAAGCATTGCCATAGGTTATGAACCAAAGGTTACCCTCATTAAAGCTGTTGAAGATATTGCAACGGGTTTAAAAAATATTGGTTTTAGTAACGTAAAATTCAGAGAGTCTAATATGATGAGGTTAAATATACTTCGTTCTCACATAGATAGTAAAAGGCTTGATAAAAATTTAAGTTGGAAGCAATGATTTTTAATAAGTTACCAGTTTTAGGAGCCTATACTATTGAGCTAGATAAAAAGGACGACGAACGCGGATTTTTTTCTCGTTTTTGGTGTGAAAAAGAATTTAAGGATTTAAATCTTGATACTTCTATAGTTCAAATTAACAACTCATTAAGTACAAAAAAAGCTACCTTAAGAGGTCTCCATTTTCAGTACCCCCCTAAAGCTGAAACAAAAATCGTACGATGTATAAATGGTTCAATTTGGGACGTAATCGTTGATATTCGATTAGAATCAAAAACTTATGGTAAGTGGTATGGGGCTGAATTGAGTTCAGAAAATCGAACCATGATGTATGTACCAAAAGGATTTGCCCATGGATTTATTTCTCTGACTGATAATTCAGAAATAATTTATTTAGTTTCAGAATTTTATTCGCAAAAAAACGAAAGCGCATTAAGATGGAATGACCCCTTTCATGGTATTAAGTGGCCTATTAAGCCTGAAGTAGTTTCTGAAAAAGACTCAATTGTTTCAGACTGGAATGATCTTAAAGGCATTAAAGAGCACAATTAGTGAAAACTATATTAACAGGTAAAACAGGACTTATAGGTTCTCATATTAAATCATTCTTTGATCATAAAAATCACGAATTAACAACATTTGGAAGAAATGATTGTGATTATTATTTAGATCTAAACAATTTTGATTTAAGCAAAGAAAAAGAAAAGTTAGCTGATACAGTAATTCATTGCGCTGGTGTGACGGATGAAGAAATAAGTACAAACCTTGAAAGTTCTATAAAAAAAAATACCCTTGGATTAGTTAAGTTTGTTGATTGGTCACTTCAAGCCGGTGTTAAGCGCTTTATTTATATTTCTTCTGCGCATGTCTACGGAAATCTCAATCAAAACATAGATGAAAAAACAGAATTAATTCCCAAGTCGCTTTATGCTAACTTGCATATTTTTGCAGAAAACTATATACGTTCAAATATTGAAAATGTAACTATAATAAGACCTAATGCTGTTTTTGGAAAAGTTGGAACCAATTTTAACAGATGGGGTTTAATTCCGTTTTCTTTTCCAAAAAGCCTTTTTCAAGAAAACAAAATCACAATTAAAAGCCATGGAAAACAACAGCTTAATTTCGTATCAGCTGACACAATTGCCGCTACAGTTTATGAATCTTTAAGTGATTCAATCTTTGGCGTAATAAATCCAGTAGGTTATCACACAATGAGTGTTTTGGATTTTGCAAAGTACTGCATCAAAACTATTAATCAAAGCTATGAGAAGGATTTCGGCCTAGAGGTTTTATCGAAAGAGGATTATACAAGTAATTTTAAATATTCTTCTTCAAAAGTTAATTGCAAAGAATTATCAACCAAATTAAATGAGCACATCCTAAATACATATGAGGTTATACAAAATGGATAAAGTAAAACAATTTTATAGCGAAAGAGAAAAAGACGTTGAAAAAATGGGTGAAGATGGCGAGCTCCAAAAAAAATCGCTTGAATGGATGATTCATGCTGACAAATATAAATATACTTACAACTATACTTGGATGGGTCAGCCTATAGTTAAATATCCCAATGACATGCTCATTCAGCAGGAGTTAATGTGGAAATTAAAGCCTGACTTAATAATTGAAACTGGAATAGCGCATGGCGGTTCCATAATATTTTCTGCTTCAATGCAAAAAATGATGGGAATTGATGGAGAGGTTGTGGGAGTTGATATTGACATAAGATCTCATAATAGGGAACTTATTGAAAATCACCCAACATACGATAGAATAACAATGTATGAAGGAGACTCAACTGATTCTAAGATTGTTGAATTGATAGAAAAACACACAGTTGGCAAGAAGTGTGTTATGGTTGTACTTGATTCACATCATTCCCACGATCATGTCTATAAAGAACTTCAATCCTATTCGAAGTTTGTAACGCTAAATTCATATTGTATACTTCCTGATACATTCATTGAATTTTTCCCGAAGGGCTATTTTTCAAAGAACAGACCATGGGACGTAGGTGACAATCCTTATACTGCCATGAAAAAATTCATGGATGAATCAGATGAATTTATCATTGATAAAAAATTAACAAATAAAGCAATGATTACGGAATCTATTGACGGATATTTGTTAAAAGTAAAATAATTCTTATGAAATCTTAATGTAGATAAATTTATTATGAAAAATCCTTTCATATCATTTGTTATTCCAACGAGAGATAGGCCAGATCTAATTGAGTATACTCTTAGAAGCTTTTCATTGCAAACTTCTAAGGATTTTGAAGTTATATTATCCGACAATTTCACATCAAAACCTTGCAAAAAAGTTTTTGATAAATATAAAAGTAAAAACTTTCGCTATCTACACCCCTCAAAACCTCTAAGCATGTTAGACAATTGGGAGTTTGCTTTGCAGCACTGTAGGGGTGACTATGTTTCATTTCTGACTGATAAGTATATGGTCTACAGTGAAACTGTTGAAAAATTAATAAATCTATGTACAGAATACAACGAGTTGCCGGATATAGTTAGCTGGCTATCTGATGTAACTATGCCTATTAGAAAAAATGATTTTGAATCTGTTCGTTTTTACAAGTTTTTACCCACAAGAGAAACAGAGAATTTCGATCCTATTGAAGAATTGAAGCGAAAACGAAAAAAAATCTACGCAGACATTGATAAAAACGGCTACCCGGGTTGGTATAGGGGAAAGATCACTAGCGGCATGTATAGTAGAAAATTGATAGAAAAGATCATTAATAAGCATTCAAAATTATTTCCTCCAATTTTTCCAGATCAATCATCACTCGCTTTGGGATTAGCAAACGCTGAAATTTGCATAGACTACGGAAAGCCTCTGGTACAGCATCTTTCAATTGATGGAAACGGAAAAACAATGAGAAGAACCGCAAATGGTCATATGGATTACATTAATGAGAATTGTAGCGACTTAAATATTAATGATTTGCCCATTCCTGGGCTGCATACTAGCATTACTAATATTGAAGTGTATGATTGGTATGCAAATGAAAGAATAAAATCAAAATTAAATTATTCTGATGTTGATTTTGAATTATTGGTGAAGTTGTCCGAAGAGTATCACAATGAAATTAATTGGACAGATTTGTCTGTAAAACATGATCAAGTTGATCTTTTGAAAAATTTCAAGAGAAAAAATGAAATTGATAATTATAAAAATACAAAATCCACAAATCGAAACTTTCAATTGTTTTTGATAAAAGTAACAAAATTGATAAGCCGTATTGATTTTCTAAATTTGATTCGATCAATTAAAGATATCTTTTCATCATCTACGGGTGGAAAAAGATGGAGTACTTTTAAAATTCTTGATGATTTTCACATAATCAAGAAAAATAAAAATCACTCATGGAAATCATTTAAGCTTAATTGGATCTTGAAAAAAACACTAGGCCTAAACATTTTAAAATGAGCTCTCCAACTAAAGTTTGTGTTCAGGGATTGGGTTTCGTTGGTTCAGCAATGTCTACAGCTTTGTCAAGTAGACTAGACGAAAATAATCACCCTATATTTGACGTGGTTGGTATAGATAGGTCAGATGAGATAAGCATGCAAAGAATAGATTCGATTAATGCAGGAAAATTTCCATTTCCTGTTAATGATCAGAATCTTTTAAATGAATTATCAAAAAGCGTTTCACGGGGAAATCTTAGAGCTACATATAATACTGATAATTATAGCGATGCCGAAATAATTTTAGTTAGTATAAATTGCGATTTGAAAAAGGAAAACGGTGAAGATAAAATTGCACTTAAAAGCTTTACCTCCGCAATAGAAGAGATTGCCCAAAAAATATCTGAAAATACACTTTTAATTGTGGAATCAACCGTTCCGCCTGGAACTTGTGAGAAGATAATATACCCTTTATTTGAGAAAACTTTTTTGAAAAGAAATATTGATATAAATAAGTTTTTTTTAGCTCATTCCTACGAGCGCGTTATGCCTGGAGCGGATTATTTTGATTCCATAATTAATTTTTGGAGAGTGTATGCCGGTATTAATGATGAATCTTCAAAAAGATGTGGTGATTTTCTATCAAAGCTAATCAATACAAAAGATTTTCCATTAACTATGTTGAGCAATACAACTTCATCAGAAACTGGAAAAGTTCTCGAAAATAGCTATAGGGCCGTTAACATAGCATTCATTGAGGAATGGGGAAGGTTTGCAGAAGAAGTTGGGATTGACTTGTATGAAATAATTGATGCTATTAGAATGAGACCAACGCATAACAATATTAGACAGCCAGGGTTCGGAGTTGGTGGATATTGTCTCACCAAAGATCCTCTGTTTGCAAAGATAGCCGCTGAAGAAATTTTTAATTTAAATAATCATGATTTTTTATTTTCTTCAAATGCTGTTAAAACAAACAATAAAATGCCTTTGGTAGCATCTAAAAAAATAAAAGAGCACTTTAATAAAAAAATAAGTGATAAAAATTTCTTATTGATGGGAATAACCTATAGAGAAGATGTAGGAGATACGAGATTTTCACCAAGCGAAACCTTTGTAAAATCACTTTTAAGTGAGGGTTCAAGCGTAGATGTTTATGACCCCTTAGTTTCTTATTGGAATGAGATGAAAATGAATGTTTTAAAAGACTTACCCAGTTCAAGCAATTATGATGGAATTATATTTGCTGTAAATCATACAGAGTTCAAAAACATCAATTTAGCTAGCTGGATTGGAAAAGAAAAAGTACTCCTTCTTGATGCAAATAATGTTTTAACTAAAAAACAACTACAACAGGTTAATGAAACAAAAATTAATTATAAATCAATCGGCAGAGGATAAATGAAAAAGGTGTTAATAACTGGAGGCGCTGGGTTCATTGGATACCATCTAGCCGATTTATTAATTAGATCAAATTATCATGTTGATCTCTTGGATAATTTTTCTAGAGGCGTTAATGATTCCGCCATGAAATCATTGTTAGAAAATAGAAATGTCAATTTCTTCGATATAAATCTCTTAGATAAAGAAGAATTGAAAAATCTTAACAAAGACTATAGTCTTATTTTTCATTTTGCGGCAATAATTGGAGTAAAGCACGTACTTAAATCTCCGTACGATGTATTGGCAAACAACTTCAAATTGCTTGATAACATTCTCAATTTTGCTAAAAATCAAAAAAAACTGGAAAAATTTATTTTTGCTTCAACAAGCGAAGTTTATTCAGGAACTTTAAAATTTTTTGGTATTGAATTTCCAACAACAGAAAAAACGCCATTAACAATAAGCGCATTAGATGAGCCAAGAACAACTTACATGTTATCAAAAATATATGGAGAAGCTTTATGCTTAAGCTCAGGAGTTCCAAGTGTAATAATTAGGCCACATAATTTTTATGGACCAAGAATGGGCCTGTCTCATGTAATACCAGAATTAATGAAAAAATCAATAGAGACAAATGAACAGGAAATAGATGTTTTCTCTACAAATCACTCAAGGTCATTTTGTTTTATTGAAGATGCAGTTAAAATGATTAAAGTATTAGCAGAGTCTTCAAAAGCAGTTGGTGAATCGTATAATATTGGTAATGAAAATGAAGAAATTAAAATGGGTGATTTAGCTCAAAAGATTATTGCTTTAACTGAAAAAAAATTAAAAATTAATCCCATGCCCTCAACGCCAGGATCTCCTGAAAGAAGATGTCCTGGAATGACAAAATTCAATGAGATTTCTGACTTTCAGCCACAATATAATTTGGAGCAAGGGCTTAAAAAAACCTATGAATGGTACTCTAGCAAAATCTTTTCAAAAATTGAGAAGTCTGCAATATGAAAATTTGCTTAATCACAAAAAAAACTAAACCCTACGTTAAAGACTTAATAAGTTTTTTAAAGCTGAACAAGCTTGAAGCCGATATTTATGATTGTGATGTAGAAAGTGAGCTACCTAAACATCTATTAAATGAGAAGTACGATATAATAATATCGTACATATCAAGCTGGATAATTCCTGAATCCCTTTTAATGAAAACAAAAAAATACAATATAAACTTCCATCCAGGTCCCCCAGAATATCCTGGAACAGGGTGTTTTAATTTTGCACTTTATAATAATGAAAAAACCTATGGCGTAACTGCCCACATAATGAACCAAAAAGTTGACAGTGGCCAAATTATTGGAGTTCAAAGATTTAAAATTACTGATAAAGACACCGTAGCTTCCTTAGCGGAAAAATCATATGAAAATTTATTTTTATTATTTAAACAATTATTTAATCCAATTTTTATAAATGATGAAATACTTTTTGTAAATGATAAATGGAAAAGAAAGCCTTACACACGACAAGAATTGGAAAAATTATCCAAAATAGACTTAACCATGTCAATTGAAGAAATATCTAATAGGATAAGGTGTTCCTATTATCCAGGAAAACCCGGACCTTATATTGACATAAAAGGCCTTAAGTTTGAATACAATCCTGATAGATAATTAAGAATGAAAAAGACTACAATAATTGCAGAAGCTGGTGTTAATCATAATGGATCAATTGAAATGGCTAAAAAATTGATAGAAGTTGCTGCAGATGCAAAAGCCGATTATGTAAAGTTTCAAACTTTCAAGGCTGATGCACTATTGATTAAAAATGCTCAAAAAGCCTCATATCAAAAGAAAATGACAGATGTGAATGAATCACAATATGAAATGTTAAACAAGTTAGAGCTAAAAAAATCCGATCATATTGAACTAATAGATCATTGTAAAAAAAATAATATTAAATTTTTATCAACTCCTTTTGATGTAAATAGCATAGACTTACTTATGAGTCTTGACATTCCTTTGTTTAAGATACCTTCTGGAGAAATTACAAATTTTCCTTATTTAGAATATATAGGTAAAAAGAGTAAGCCTATTATAATGTCAAGCGGAATGGCATCTTTGAGTGAGGTTGGTCAAGCCTTAGAGGTGCTAATTAACTCTGGGTCTCAAATAGAAGACATTACAGTTTTGCATTGCAATACGGAATATCCTACACCCATGGAAGATGTTAACCTTAGTGCGATGATAACTATAAAAAAGGAATATGGAGTTAAAGTTGGTTATTCAGATCACACACTTGGAATTGAAATACCAGTTGCTGCCGTAGCTATGGGAGCAAGTATAATTGAAAAACATTTTACACTTGATAGGTCGTTTTCTGGCCCAGATCACTCTGCAAGCTTAATTCCTGGTGAGTTGACTGCGATGGTAAATGCAATAAGAAATATAGAAATTGCATTGGGTAATGGGAAAAAAGTTCCTAGCTCTAGTGAGAAAAAAAATATAAAAATTGCTCGAAAATCAATTGTTGCTAAATCGATTATAAAAGTTGGTGAAAAATTTACTAAAGATAATATAACAGTTAAAAGACCAGCAACAGGCCTATCTCCAATGAAGTGGAATGAGATTATTGGAAAAATTTCTACTTACAACTACGATGTTGATGATTTAATAAAATAACAAAATTTTTTAATAATAAATGAAAAACCCTTGAGGATGTTAATGAAGGACAAAATTTTTGAAATAATTTTAAATGTAATAAATGAAATGGATATTGAAGATACCGTTGATAAGCAGACACAGCTTTTTGGCAAACATGGAATTCTTGATTCTTTAGCATTAGTTAATCTTTTAGTAGAGATTGAACAGGAAATTGAAGATCACTTTGATGTCCTTATAACTATAGCGGATGAAAAAGCTATGTCAGAAGAGAATAGTCCATTCAAATCCCTTGAAAGTTTAACTGATTATGTAAATAAACTGTTGAAATCCTCACAAAAATAGAATGAAAAGTAAGAATAAAATTATCCTAATAACTGGCACTCGAAAGGGGATTGGAAAATATTTAGCTGAATATTACACCACTAAAGGACATACCGTAATTGGTTGCAGCAGGTCTTCTTTTGATAACGATTTGAAGAATTATAAGCATTTTTGTTTAGATATATGTGATGAAAAAATGGTAAAAGATATGTTTCGTAGCATACGAAAAGATTACGGAAAACTTGATATATTAGTTAATAATGCTGGAATAGCATCAATGAACCATACTCTCCTGACAAAACTATCAACAGCATCTAAAATTTTAAACACTAACATATTAGGTACTTTTTTATTTTGCAGAGAATCTGCAAAACTAATGAAGAAAAATAGCGGAAGAATAATAAATTTTACTACAGTAGCGGTTCCTTTAAAACTTGAAGGAGAAGCAATTTATGCCGCATCAAAAGCCGCTGTTGTTAGTTTGACTCAAATACTTGCAAAAGAATTCGGTGAAATGGGAATTACTGTCAATGCTATAGGTCCTACTCCAATAAAAACTGATTTAATAAAGTCAGTACCTGATAATAAGATCGAAAATTTGATTAACAAGCAAAGCATTAAGAGATATGGTGAATATTATGATGTTAGCAACATAATCGATTTTTTTATTAAAGAAGAAAGTGATTTTGTTACAGGACAAGTGATTTATTTAGGTGGTATATAGTGTTTATTGATTTTTTAATGGAACGCATGAGTAAAAATAATAATGAAAATGCAATTATTTGGAAAGATCAAACTTTTAAATACCAATGGCTATTAGATAAGTACAATTTTTGGCGTAAAGAGCTAGAAGCTAATGATATAAAAAAAAGTTCAGTAGTCGTTGTAGAGGCAGACTTTTCTCCTAGCTCAGTTTCATTATTATTAGCTTTAATTAGCCATAATTGTATTTTTGTTCCAATGACAAAGTCTGTTTATTCCAAAAGGAAGGAATTCATTAAGATTTCCCAGGGTGAAATTTTAATAACAATTAACGAACAAGATTTTTTTGAAATTAAAAAATTACCACATAAGTCAAATCATAAAATATATAACCAGCTTAAAGAGCTAAATCATCCTGGCTTGGTCCTTTTTTCATCTGGATCAACAGGAGAGAGCAAAGCTTCTGTACATGATTTAGTTGGAATATTAGAAAAATTTAAAATCAAACGACATTCTTTGAGAACAGTAACATTTTTACTTTATGATCATATAGGTGGCTTTAATACATTACTATACATTTTATCAAATTGTGGACAAATAATTACCTTACAAGACCGTAACCCTGACAGTGTACTAAAAAACATTGAAAAATATCAAGTTGAACTACTTCCAACATCCCCAACATTTATAAATTTGATTTTGTTAAGCGAATCTTATAAAAACTATGATCTTAGCTCTTTAAAAATTGTAACATACGGTACGGAGCCAATGCCAGAAACTACTTTGAAGAGATTTAACAAGCTTTTTCCTGAAATAAAACTTCTTCAAACTTACGGTTTATCTGAGGTTGGAATTTTAAGATCAAAATCAAAAAGATCAGACTCGTTGTGGGTAAAAGTTGGTGGCGAAGGTTTTGATACTCGTATAGTTGATGGTTTACTTGAAATCAAGGCCAAGTCAGCAATGATGGGGTACTTAAATGCTCCAAGCCCATTTACTTCTGATGGCTGGTTCAAAACTGGCGATGCAGTAGAGCAAGAGGGGGACTATATTAAAATCCTTGGTAGAAAATCAGAAATAATCAATGTTGGTGGCGAAAAGGTTTATCCACAGGAGGTTGAAAATGTTTTACTGCAAGACCCTAATATAGCAGAAGCCCTTGTCTATAGTGAAAAAAATCAAATTATTGGAAATATTGTGTGTGCAAATATCAGATTAATAAAAAAAGAAGATAAAAAGCTTTTTTCTCGGAGGATAAAAGGATATTGTAAAAAGAAGCTTGATAATTTTAAGGTTCCTGTAAAAATAAATATATCAGAGACAGAACAATACAATAACAGGTTTAAAAAATCTCGATTATGATACATTCAAATAAAATCATAAGATTTTTGAACCTGAAGGTTATTAATGATGAAAATTTTGAAATAAAACATATTTGTCCTCCTGATGATTTAAAGGAAAACTGTATAACTTTATTGACAAGGAGCGAAGAGTTTGAAAGTCTATTTAGCAGCTGCCCTAAAAATATTTTATCTGTAATACCTGAGGGTTTAAATGATATTGCCAAAACATATAATTCCACTTTTTTAATTTCTAATAACCCTAGATTGACATTTTCGAAAATAATTGATCAATTTTTTAAGAAAAAAGTCGACTTTTATATACATGATAATGCGTATATCAACACTGACTTAATAATTCATGAAAAAGCTTCAATAGCCTCTCATGCAATGATTGATGGGAGCATTTCTATTGGCTCTAAATCCATAATAGGCAATTCTGTTAAAATTTTTGGAAAGGTTAAAATTGGTAATAATGTAAAAATAGGTCCAGGCACTTCAATTGGTCATGATGGCTTTAACTATAGCAGAGATCAAAATGGAGTACCCCACGAATTTCCACATATTGGTAAAGTCATTATTGGTAATAATGTGACCATTGGAGCAAATTGTACTATTGCCAAAGGTTCTCTAAACAACACAATAATTGAGGATAATGTAAAAATTGATGACCAAGTCCATATTGCCCATAATGTTAAAATAGAAAGCAATACATTAATTGCTGCAAAAGCTGAAATAAGTGGAAGTGTTGAAATTGGAAAAAACGTTTGGATTAGCCCTAATGCATCTATTATTAATCATATTAAAATTGGTTCTGGTTCAAAAATTGGTATTGGAGCCGTAGTTTTAAAAAATATACCTCAAAATTCAACAGTGATTGGTAATCCAGGCAGAGTTTTGCCTACAGGAAAGAGTTTATGAAAAAAATCCTAGCTATAACATCAATCCGATCAGATTATGACTTGATGAGCCCTCTATATGATATTTTAAAAAACAAATTCAATCTATCATTGCTTGTATGTGGAGCTCATTTAAGTAAAAAATATGGATACAGCGTTGATTTAATTAAAAAAGATGGCCATAAAATTTTAGTTGAATTAGAATCGCTAATCGATTCCGATTCGAAAAAATCAAGAATCAAATCAGCAAGTATAATGCTCCAAAATTCTATTGATATAATAAATGAATATGCGCCTAATTTGATAATGTACGCAGGAGACAGAGAGGATAATATTGTTGGAGCTCTGATTGGTTCTTATTTACAAATTCCAACAGCACACTTTTATGGTGGCGACCATGTACAAGACGGCCACGTTGATAACCCAATTAGGCATGCTGTTTCAAAGTTGTCAACGTACCATTTTGTTTCAAACGAATTGCACTTTAAAAGATTAATTAGAATTGGAGAAAGTCCAGAAAGAATTCATAAAATTGGTGCAATCCAACTCGATAAAATTCATAGCCATATTAAAAAGGACAAAAGTGAGCTACTTAAAGAATTGAAAATAGAAAAAGATTTTGATGATTTTTGTTTAGTTATATTTCATCCTTTGGATAAAGAAATAAAACAAACTTCAAAAATCTTTAGAAATATATTATCCTCTTTGGAGCAGAATAAAATTAAAGCATTTGTTAATTTCCCAAATTCTGATCCATCAAATCATGATATAATTGAGATTATTGAAAAAAATATAAATAATGATAATTTTTATTTTTTTAAAAACCTTCCAAGGGATTTGTTTCTTTCAATTTATAAAAATTCAATATTTCAAATTGGAAATTCTTCATCCGGAATCCTTGAATCAGCATCTATACCAATCCCTGTAATTAATGTTGGTAATCGCCAAATTGGAAGAGCACAAAGCGGTAACGTTATATTTTGCAAGACTCAAATGAAGGACATTTCAAATGCTATTTCTTTAGTAACAACTAGTAAGTTTCAAAATTCTATGGATGGAATTAAAAATATATATGGCGATGGAAAAAGCGCAAACAGGGCAATGCAAGTGCTGCAAAAACTAAACTTTGAGAATAAATTGTACAAAACAGAGGATCCCTTAGATATCTCTATTTGATATCTATATAATATAACAATTAGGATAAAGTAATGAATGTTTTATTTGTTTCAACTCATCCTGACGATGAGACCTTAGGTTGTTCTGGTGCCATTCAATGGCACAAAGAAAAAGATCATAAAATTTACTGGGTAATAGTAACTGAAATGAAGAAAGAACACGGTTGGTCTGATTCAAAAATATCTAATAGAGATAAAGAGATAGATTTAGTTACAAATCAATACGGATTTGAGAAAGTGTATAATTTTAAATTACCTTCGACAAAATTAGAAACCTTAGCTTATTCAGAAATAATTGAAAAAATAAAAAAAGTTTACAATGAAATTTCTCCTGAGATAATATATATACCTTTTTGTAATGACGTTCATACCGATCACCAAATAACAGCTAAAGCATTTCAATCTACATTTAAATCATTTAGACATTTTCATATCAATAAAATATTTATGTACGAGACTCTTTCTGAGACAGAGTTTAATTTTATTGAGCAGAGAAAGTTCAATCCAAATTATTTTTTAAACATTACAAACTATTTAGATAAAAAAATTGAAATAATGAAAATATATAAAAGTGAATATGGAATACACCCATTTCCTAGGAGCGAGAAAGCAATAAAATCTTTAGCTTACCTCAGAGGAAGTCAAAGTGGTTTTGAAGCTGCCGAAGCTTACAATTTAATTTTTGAATCTGTAGAATGATGGATCAAATTTTAATTCTTCAAAAAGTTTCTATTAAGTCAGCTATGAAGCAGTTAAATAAAGCTGGAGAAAAATGTTTAGTTGTGATCGACAAAAATAAAAAATTTTTAGGAACATTATCAGATGGTGACATTCGTAAATCCCTACTAAAAGGGTTTACATTAAGCGACAGCATTGAAAAAATATATAACAGAAATTCTACGAGCGTCGAAAAAGGTGATTTTATTGAGGATGAAATAAAAAGAATATTTCTTGATTCTAAGTTCGATTTAATTCCCGTAATTAACAAAAATGGAACCGTTGATTCATGTTTAACCTGGGAAAAGATCTTTGATACTAAGAAAGATAATAATACACTGAAAAAAATTGATACAGTTATTATGGCTGGAGGAAAAGGAACAAGGCTTGCCCCATTTACTGATGTGCTTCCAAAGCCATTAATCCCAATTCACGATAGACCCATAATCCAGCATATAATTGAGAAATTTGCTTCTAGCGGCATAATTAACTTTTATATATCTATTAATTATAAGGGAAAAATTTTAAAAGCATTTTTTGAAGAGCTTGATTCGAAATCAAATTTTAATTTTTTGGAGGAAGAACATCCCTTAGGTACTGCTGGTAGTTTGCAGCTGCTAAATGTCAATATAAGCAACCCATTCTTTGTCACAAACTGCGATACAATAATTGATATAGATTTTAATGATCTATACGATTTTCATATTAAAAATGAAAATATAATGACACTAGTTGCTAGCGCAAAAGAGTACATAATACCATATGGAACGTGTAAGATAGATAAAGATGGTAGTTTGTTAAAAATAGCTGAAAAACCGCAGTTAGACTTTTTAATTAATACTGGATTATATGTTTTATCACCTGAAGTATTAAAATTAATACCAAAAGATAAATTTTACGATATAACAGATCTGATTGAAGCGATATTAAAAAAAGGGAAGAGAGTAGGTGTCTTTCCTATTAATGATGATGCATGGATTGATATCGGTCAATGGTCAGAGTATAAACAAGCAATTGAAAAATTAAATTAAGGAAAACAAATGAAAAACATTCTGATAGTGGGTCTTGGTTCAATTGGAAGAAGGCATACAGACAACTTTAGTAAATATTTTGATGAAATTGATATTGTGGATATAAACGATGATCGAATAGAGCAAGCAAGGGATACTTATAAAATTAATCAAAGCTTTAATGATTATGAAGAAGCTCTTGAAAATAACTCTTATGATGCTGTTGCAATAACAACACCCCCGCATCTCCATTTGGATATTGCAAAATTAGCGATCGAAAATAATGCAAACCTTTTTGTAGAAAAACCACTCGGAATGAATATTGATGGATGGAATGATGTTGCTTTGAAGTGCTCCGAAAAAAATTTAGTGTCATATGTTGCTTATTGCCATCGTCACATTAACTTTACAGCTGAATTAAAAAAAGTTATTGATGGTGGAGCTATAGGCAGACCTGTTCATGCAAATGTTCGGTGGGGTTCATATCTTCCTGATTGGCATCCCTACGAAGATTACAGAAGTTTTTATATGGCAAAAAAAGAACAGGGCGGCGGAGCTCTTTTGGACGAAAGTCATGGAATTGACTTAGTAAGATATATCTTAGGAGATGTAAGTGAGGTTTTTGCAATTGTTGATACAATTTCTGACTTAGAGATTTCAAGTGATGATGCCGCTTTTCTCACTCTTAGAATGAAATCAAATATGCTAGTGCATATTAATTTTGACTTGGTTGCCCGCTCACCAAGATTGAATTTTGAAATTGTTGGATCAGAAGGCACAGTAATTTGGGATAGAATGAAGCATAGAATAGAAATATTTGATTCAGAAAGCTCTTCTTGGTCAAAAAAACAATATACTATTGAAGATACACTTCAAATGTATCCTAATCAGGCTGAATACTTTGTCAATTGTATTAAGAAAAAAGAAACACCCATGAACACCATTGATGAGGCTATAGAAACTCAACGAGTAATTGATGCTGCTTTTAAGTCAAGCAAATCTCTTTCTTTAATTAAGTTGTAGTGTTGTTTTGAACATATTAGGTGTTATACCAGCTAGGGGCGGCTCAAAAGGCGTGCCAAGAAAAAATCTACTTAAGATAGGTAATAAAACCCTTATACAAAGAGCTATAGAATCAGCTAATAAAAGTAAAATGATAACCAGAATTATCTTTTCTTCAGATGATGATGAACTAATTGAAGAAGCTAGAAAATTTAATGTTGAAATACCTTTCAAAAGACCAAAAGAGCTAGCTCAAGACCGTTCTTCAACATTTTCTGTTGTTAAGCACTTATTAGAATGGCTTAAAGCAGAGCAAAACTGGCAACCTGAAATAATTGTCATTTTACAACCTACCACTCCTTTTAGAAAGGCAGCCCACATTGATGATACTATAAATTTGCTTCTGAATACAAGATCAAATGCTGCTATTACACTAAGAAAGCCTGATTATCCACCCCATTGGATGATGGAATTAAAATCCGAATCAAAGGTTGATCTTTTGATTAAAAATGGAAATAAATTTATGAGAAGGCAGGACACTCCAGCTGTGTATCAACCAGCAGGTTTAGTCTACGCTTTTAAAAAAAATGTTATTCATGAAATAAAAACACTTTTTCCATTTAAAGATACAAGAGGATTAATTGTTGATGAACATGAATCAATAAATATTGATACCCACAAAGATTACTTATTAGCTAATGCTATTTGGGAACTAAATAATAAAAAATGATAAAAGATGTATTAATAGTAGGAGCAGGAAACATTGGGCATAGACATTTTCAAAGCTTGGCTTATTCTGGTGATGATTATTTTATTACGGTTATAGATCCAGACGAAAATTGTTTATCAAAAATAAAAAGCATAAAGAATCAGACCAAAAAGATATCTGTTGAAACATTTCAATCTATTTCCAAAATAAATAAAAGGTATGACCTTGCAATAATAGCAACAAATTCAAATATAAGATTTAGTGTAGTAGATACAATTCTGAACAGTTCGATCGTAAATAATTTTATATTGGAAAAATTTTTATTTTCTAATACTCAAGAATATGAAAAAACTAGTAATCTCTTAAAAAAACATAAATCAAGCGCTTGGGTAAATTGCCCAAGAAGAAGTTGGGGTATTTATAAAGACATAAAAAAAAATCTTAACAATGATCAAATATTAGAATTGTCTGTCAAAGGACATGATTGGGGTCTTGCATCAAACAGTATACACTTCATTGATCTTTTTGGTTGGCTTGTAGAATCACAAAGATTAGTGCTTGATTTAAAAGGTATTGAAAAAAAAATTTATCAATCTAAGAGAAGAGGGGTTGAAGAGTTTTATGGTGTAATTAATGGAAAAGTAGGCAATACAGATTTAGTCCTTAACTGTATGAAAGGATCGTTAAGAGACTTTATTTTTTCAATAAAGACTAAGAAAAAAAATATAATAGTTGATGAAAAAAAGCTTATCCTTAAAAAGATAGATTTAACCAATAATCATTATGAAGAGAGAGATATAATTATTCCATTTGTTAGTGACACTACAGCGGTTTTTTGTAAAGAAATATTAAATAATGGGTCTTGCGATCTTCCTTCTTTTGATGAGTCTTCAAACTATCATTTAACCTTCTTAAATCATCTTATTGATAAAAAAAAACAAATAGCTGGACAAACTGAAAATAGTATATTTATAACATGAAAAATAAAATTTGGATAGTTGGCGGTGGAAATATGGGAATTGAGTATTCTAAAATACTTACCAAAAGGCGTGAAGATTTCACAGTTATTGGAAGGAGCGAAGAATCAGCAAAAAAACTAAAAAATAGCACAGGTCTAGATTCATTTATAGGAGGATTAGATTTATTTTTATCTAAAAACCCACAAGCTGCAAAATTTGCTATAGTGTGCGTAGGTGTGGAATCATTGCAAAATTGTACAAAAAAACTGATTCAATTTGGCGTAAAAAACATTTTGGTAGAAAAACCTGCAGGTTTAAACGCTAACGAAGTTATTGATTTATATGAAACTGCATTGCAATTCAATTCACATGTCTATGTGGCTTACAATCGCAGATTTTATTCTTCTGTCTTAAAATCAAAAGAGTTGATTGAGAGGGATGGAGGGGTTTTGTCTTTTACGTTTGACTTTACTGAAATGACACAAAAGATTGAAAAAATGAAAAAGGCAAAGGGTGTTAAAGAAAATTGGCTATTTGCAAACTCAACTCATGTTATTGATTTAGCCTTTTTCTTGGGTGGATCGCCCCAATCCTTAGCTTGTAATCATATTTCCAATCTTGATTGGCATCCAAGTGGGTCTGTTTTTGTGGGAAATGGACTTACAATTAATAATATACCCTTTTCATATCATTCAAATTGGAATTCTGCAGGAAGATGGGGAGTAATTTTATTAACCGAATCTATGAGATTAGTTTTATCTCCACTTGAAAAACTACAAGTTCAACAAAAGGATTCTTTTGATATAAAGTACTTAGATATTGATGATTCTCTTGATACGCAATTCAAGCCAGGATTGTATGAAATGGTTAATTCGTTTTTAAGCAACTATTCAAACTTGAAACCATTAAAAGATCAAGTAGACGACCTAAAGATCTATAGTAAAATTGGAAATTACAATTGGCTTTAGCTAGCAAAACTGTCATCTTTATTATTGATAGAGATATTTATTTCAAATTTTATTCCACAATAATAAATGAATTTTTAGTAAGAGGATTTATGGTCTTCTTAGCACATAACCATGTGAATTCTAGATTTCCATTAAGCAATAAATCGTTGTCTTTTCCCTCTTTATCAAAAGCTCCTCAATTTGGTATTGATAAAACTTATCAGAGATCTTTTATTTTTAAAAAAATTGATGAATTAATTACGAAGATTAATAATGAAAAAATTGAATATGTCTTCTCTCTTCATTCTCGATCTTATTATTCAATTGATAAAAATACAATTCCTTCATCAAAATGGGTGACCTTGCAACATTGGGCCGATAACTTTGTTAGTGAGCACGCTTTAAAGAAAGACATCTTAGATTGTGATTATTTATGTATGTATTCAAAAATATGGTGGAATGGTTTTTTAAAATCAAAATTCTCTAATAATATTGCAAAGAGTTCAAAATTTCCAAAAATATTATTTCATGGAAATCCCTACCATGATACGTTCGAAAATTTTGATAATAATCAAATTAGAGAAAAGTACGGAATTGATTTATCAAAGAGAATAGTATTGTACATCCCTTTGGGTTTCGGAGGAAACCATCTTCAAACATTTTCCGAAAAGGTTTGGAGTCATTATTACAACCAAACAAATAAGTATCCTAAATTCTTATTAAGCTTATATGCTAAATTTCTTAGATCAAAAATAACGGAAGTAGATTTAATAAAAAAAATGCAAGCATTTTGTAAAGATAATGATGCAATTTTAGTTATAAAGGGAAGGGTAAAAAAACCTATTCCTCAAGATGTTGAAAGACTATGTGATAATGTGATTTATGATGAAACCTTTTACCCTTCAACCATTTGTGAATTGATATCGGTTTCTAGTTTAGTGATTTCTCATTTTAGCATGACAATCTTTGATGTTATTAATCATGGAGTATTCAACATCAATATTGAGTTTAATAAAATTGGCCATCTACAAACGTATCTTTATGATAAAATTTTTGATGAAAGCTGGAAAGACGATTTTTCTCATTTTGGATTAAATCAAATAAACGAACCTGACTCTTTCATTGAATTGTTAAAGGATAAAACCTTAGATGACTTTATAATTAATAGAAGTGATGTAAATGAAATTGCAAATAAATATTTTTCTAAACGCCCTGGCCAATCAACAAAAAGTCTGGTAGGCGATATCTTAAACCATAATTAAATTGATTTAACTGTGAAAAAAATATTTCTTAGAATTGATGATATAGGTGCAAGCACAAAAAGATATGAGATATATTCAAAGTTTGGCTTTGGAATAGGTAATATCCTTTTTCTTAAATATATTAAGCCGTTTAAAGCTTGGGGCCCATATCGTGAATTAAAAGCAGACGACTGGAAGAAAGTATTTGATATCTTAAGCTCTTTAAACGCAAAACTAACAGTTGGCGTTACAGCTACATGGGTTGAAAAAGATGGAACACTAGTTCCTTTTCCTGACAAATATCCAGCTCAGTCAGAACTACTAAAAAATGCCGATCAAGAGGGTTTAATTGAAATTGCAAATCATGGATTAACACATTGCGTAGTAGGAAAACATTTACCCAGATTATTTTCTGGTAACCGAAAATATCATCGAGAGTTTTGGGACTGGCAACCAAAAAAAATTCATGATGATCATATTGCAAAATCTCAATCAATATTCAAAGATTGGCTTGGAAAATCGCCAACAACACTTATACCGCCAGGAAATGTTTACTCAAGGGATACTCTTAAAGCCTCAGAAAAAAACGGTATAAAAGTGATAAATAGTTATATGAATTTTAATATTGAATCTAATGTAAAGATAGTGAATGATGATTCTATTGACCCTTTCCATGATAAGGAGCTTGTTGAGGATGGTTTAGATTTCCTTACAAACAAGATTAAAAGCTATTGTGGTGAAGCAGAATTTAATTTAATAAAAGATTTTGAATAGCCTAAGAAGAGACCATCTGGATAAATTGCTGAAAAGTAATATTTCCATCTTCAAAGGTAGAGTTCTTGATGTTGGTGGTAAAAAAGTAAATAAAAAAGGCTTCTTTGTCCCTCCCAAAAAAAATGTAATTAGTTGGAAATATCTTAACTCAGATAAATCAACTATGCCTGATATATGTTCTTCGGTTGAACAGATTCCTTTAAAAAATTCTAGCGTTGATGTTGTAGTTATGACAGAATTGATTGAGTACCTACCAAATCCACTAGTAGCTTTGAAAGAAATTGAAAGAATATTAAATGTTAAAGGTGTAGCTATTATTTCAAGTCCATTGATACATCCTATACACGGCGATTACTGGGAAGATCGACATAGATTTACTAAAGTAAAACTAGAGGAGTATATAAATAATTCTGGATTAAAAGTTATTTCAATTGAGTCCATGGGCTCAATTGGCTCTGTTATTTTTGATATTTTGAGAGCGTCAGTTGGATATGCTGGAAATAACAAAAAGAAGAGAATTAGAAATTTACTGCTTAGAATACTTAAGCCATTATTCAGATTTATTGATAAATTTTCAAAAGATCAAAAAGAATATATCAATACTGGATATTTTATAATTGCAATCAAGGAAGAATAGTGTGAAAATAGGTATTTTGATTAAAAAGTTTGAAGATTTACGAAATTGGGAATTAAGAATTATTGATGAAATCTTGAATAATCCCGAGCTTGAATTATCATTGTTGGTTCAAGATGGTAGAGATGGAAAAGAAGATACTAAATCTTTAAAGAATAGAATGAAACGGTTATTCAAATCAAAAAATATTTTGGGTAAACTACTATTTAAAATGCAGGTTCTAATTGAACAAAAAATATTTAGAGAATATTTAACCGCGGATAAAGAAAATATAATAAACCAATTAAAAAAAATCGATACAATTGAATTAATTCCAAAAAGAAAAGGCTTTTTGGATGTTTTTAAAAATGAAGATGCGGAAAAAATAAAAGATTTCAATTTAGATATTATTTTAAGACACGAATTTAATATCATAAGAGGGGCTTTGTTAAACTCTGCAAAATATGGAATATGGTCATTCCATCACGGAGATAATTCTATAAATCGTGGTGGTCCAGTTGGATTTTGGGAAATATTTTTTAAACAACAGTATGTTGGAGTAACATTACAACAATTAACACCTGAACTTGATGGTGGATTAATAATAGATAAAGCTTTTTTCAATCGTCATTGGTCTGTTGTTAACACAGATAGAATGACTCTAGAAGCATCAGTATCTTTATTATTTAAAAATATTAGAGAACTGCAAAGAGGTAACTATTCTCCAAGAAGCTCTCTGGTTTACTACAATCCCATTTATAAATCTCCAAATTTTAGATATACGCTCGAATATATAGTAAGATTCTATACTAAGCTTATAAGTAAAGTAGTTGAATATATTAGTTCAAAATTATTTGGAATAAGATATAATTGCTGGACGCTTTTTATTGGAAAAGGTGATTTTATAAATTCTTCTCTTTTTAGGTTAAAACCTATCAAGCTACCAAAAAATGAATTTTGGGCCGACCCTTTTATTGTTAATTATAACAAAGAGAATTATGTTTTTTTCGAAAATTATAATTATAAAACAAAAAAAGGAAAAATATCTTGTGGAAAGATAAAAAAACAAGAACTAGTTAATATAACAGATGTTCTGGACTTTGATTATCATTTGTCCTACCCATATATCTTTAAAGAAAATGGGGATATTTTTTTAATGCCTGAAACAAGCGAGAATAACCGTCTAGAGCTGTATAAGTGCATTAATTTTCCTGACAAATGGGAACTGTATTCAACTGCATTTGAAGGAGAAAAAGTTGTAGATGCAACTTTTTATGATGATGATAATAATCAAAAATGGTTATTTATTAATAAACAGGTTAATTCAAATACAGTAATGGACAATGAATTATTCATTTATAAAGTTGAAACATTAAAATTAGAAAATCTTGAACCACACAACCTAAATCCTGTGATCATTGATTCACAAAAAGCAAGAAATGCGGGAGCGATTTTTAAATATGAAAATGAAACATATAGACCTTCACAAGCAAATATCGAGGGCGTATATGGTCGTGCTTTAAATATAAATAAGATAGAAAAGTTAACGATTGACGAATATCATGAAAAAAATATTGTAACAGTTTACCCAAATTTCCATAAAGGGTTAATGTCTACACACCATTTGCACCAATCAGATAACTTATTTGTAATAGATGCTGCTTTTAAGAAAAAATAAAATCAACCAACAATCAATATTAAAATTAGGCAGTAGGCAGTAGATATGAATAGATTATTAATAAATAATACAATAAAAAAACTAAAAGATTAGAGTTTCAGAATATCCTAATTTCCATTTTACCATCTTAGGTGTAGTTAATAATAAGAATGACGTGAAATAAATATGAAAAATCAAAAAATAAATAGTTATGATAATATCAATATTGATGTAGATAGGCTTTTCGAAGAAAAGATAAACATCAACCCGCCCTCATATCCATCTTTTTTTAAAAGAATGTTCAATAGGTATTTAAATGCAATTCAAATAAAATCAGGCTTAATTCACACTCTTGCTGAATCTGGATTGAAAAGAAAGTGGTTTTATGAGTTTAGAAAATATTGGTACGAGGTTTTAAATGGTCGCCCTCTTTATCTTCATGATTTCTATTTTTTGCTTGGGATTTATCGACAAAGATTTCAGACAAATGAAACTCCTGATTATGCAGAGGAAAAAGAATTTCTTGAATCGTGGCAAAATAAAGATACTTTGTATCAGTTATTTGGTGCAGTAAGAAGATTTTCTAGAGAATGCTTGCATTCACGAAGGTTTGAAAAATGGATAAAAAAAGGGGACTCTACTTTAGAGTACGGTTGTGGAATTGCTCCTATAACCCATTCATTAGTTAATTATAGCCTTAAAAGAAAATTAAATATGCATATTGCAGACATTCATCAAATAAATTTTCATTATGCTATTTATAGATTACCGAAAGAAGTTAATAATTTCACGATTACTCCCTATAAAAACGCAATTGAAGAAAAAAAATATAATATAATAATGATGATGACAGTAATGGAGCACTTACCCGACCCTCTTGATACTGTCATTAATATTACTAAGGGGCTAAAAAAACAAGGTATATTTATCTTTGATTATATTTTGAGTGATGGTGAAAATCAAGATACCATCGAAGCTATTGATCAAAGAGTGGATGTGTTAAATTATATTAAAGAAAACTTTGTTGTTTTAGAGGGTGATCTTAAAGAAGATCAATCAATGGGGCACACGGTATGTAGATTAAAATGAAAATCCATATTATTATGGATTTTCAGTCTGGTCCATGGGGTGGAGGAAACCAATTTTTGAAAGCCTTAAGAGAAAATCTTAAGAAAAAAAATATTTATACCGATGATCCAGAAAAATCAGATATTGCTATATTTAATAGTCACCATGCTTTAAAAAGAGCTGTGAAATATAAAATTAAATTTCCAGAAAAATATTTAATTCACAGAGTCGATGGTCCAATGAGTTATAGAGGGAAGCCTGGAGAGAAATTAGATAGTAAAATTTTTAATATTAATTCAAAAATTAGTGATGGCACTATATTTCAATCAGAGTGGAGCAAAAAAGAAAATATAAAACAAGGTATGAATATCGATTCGCCTGATATTGTAATTCACAATGCACCGGATCCCAATATTTTTTTTCCTTCAAAACAAAATCTTACCAAAATAAATAAAAAAATTAAACTCATATCAACTAGTTGGTCTAATAGTCAAAATAAGGGTTTTGATATATATCACTACATTGATAACAATTTAGATTTCGATAAATACGAAATGACCTTTATCGGAAGGGTTGATAAGCCATTTAAAAATATTTTGACATTAGACCCTATTCCTTCAGGCATGCTTTCTAAAAAATTAAGAGACCATGATATTTTTATTTTTGCAAGCAAGACAGAAGCGTGTTCAAACAGTTTATTAGAGGGAATACACTCTGGATTGCCATGTGTTGTTAGAAATACATCAAGCAATCCAGAAGTTTTAAAAAATAATGGAGAGGTATTCAACAATGAAATTGAAGCTCTAAAGAAAATTCAAATAATTTCAAATAAGTTAAGCTATTACAAGAGAAATATTAAAATTGAGAGCTTGGATAGCATAACAGATAAACTTATAAATTTTTGTCAAATAATTTTATATTCAAAATCATTTAATAAAAAACCAACCTTAAGACTTATTGATAGGATAAAGTTAGGAAGGATGTAAATATGAAAACTGCAATAGTAACAGGAATATCAGGACAAGATGGAGCTTATCTATCAAAGTTATTGCTCAATAAAGGATATAGAGTAATTGGCGCTGAAAGAAGAAACGCTAGCGGACAGCTTTGGCGCTTAGAGAAGTTAAAAATATTACAAGAAATTGAATTTGATGATTTTGAATTAACCGAGTTTTCAAATATATGCAGATTAATCGAAAAGTATAATCCTGATGAAATTTATAACCTAGCAGCTCAGTCATTTGTTGCTGCATCTTTTGAGACTCCAATAATGACAGGGGATGTAACTGGGCTAGGCGTTGGCAGAGTGTTAGAAGCCATAAGGCTTGTAAATTCAAAAATTAAATTTTATCAGGCATCGAGTTCTGAGATGTATGGTAAAGTAGTCAAAACTCCTCAAAATGAAAAAACGCCATTTTATCCTAGAAGTCCCTATGCTGTAGCAAAGCTTTATGGGCATTGGCTCACTGTGAATTATAGAGAATCTTATGATATGTTTACATGCTCCGGAATTCTATTTAATCATGAATCACCGCTCAGAGGTGAGCAATTCGTAACACGAAAGATTACCATTGGTTTATCAAAAATAAAATTGGGTTTACAGGAAAAAGTAGAACTAGGAAACTTAGAGGCTAAAAGGGATTGGGGTTACGCTGAAGATTATGTTGATGCAATGCATAGAATGCTTCAAAATGAAGTACCGGATGATTATGTTGTAGCTACTGGAAAAACATTCTCAGTCAAAGATTTTATTAATGCAGCTTGCAATGAGCTTGATATTAATATTGATTGGCAAGGTAGTGGATCTGAAGAAAAAGCAATCAATACCACTACAGGAAAGGTTATTATTTCTGTAAACCCAAAATATTATAGACCAGCTGAGGTCGATCTTTTGATTGGCGACTCCTCAAAAGTTCAAAAAAAATTGAATTGGAATCCAAAAACCTCATTTAATAGCCTTGTCGAGTTAATGGTAAAAAGTGATTATGAAGATTTAAGATGAATTCTAGACGTATCTTAAAAATTCTTTCAGGTGGGGTTGAATCTTTTTTTCTTCCAAAATATAAAAACTTTTCAAAATTATTAATTAAATCTGATGGAACAAATTGGGTACTTAACTCAATTACAAAAGAAATGATGCAACTATGTAAAGATCTTAAAATTGAAAACATAGATGAAAAATTTGAAAAATTTATTTCGAATCAATGTATTTTTTATACTAGTAAATACTCAGTTTTACACAATAACTGGAAAAAACCTAAAAATCGAATCGCATTTCCTTACTATCATGGTGATCCAAGCACGGCAAAGCAGTTTAAGGACATGATAAAAATCATTGAGATAAACCATGCTGATATCTCTAGAATTCAGGTGAGTCATAGTAAAATGAATGAAATTATACTTAATACCGGTATAGACAGCAGTAAAGTTTTCCAAATTCCCATAAGTATCGATATTGAGTCCTTTGCTTTTGTAGATGAGATAAAAAAGCAAAATTCAAGAAAAGAATTAAATATTGATCAAAATAAAATACTTATCGGCTCATTTCAAAAAGATGGAGATGGATGGGGTGACGGTAATGTTCCCAAGCTAATTAAGGGGCCTGACCTTTTTCTCAAAACAATTAAAATTTTAAAAGAAAAACACAAAGAAATCGAGGTTTTGCTTACAGGACCCGCGAGAGGTTATGTAAAAAGGGGTCTAGAAAAATTAAAAGTTAAATACCATCATTTTTATTTTGACAAGTATGAAAATATAGAAAAATACTACCACGCACTTGATCTTTATTTAATTACGTCACGCGAGGAGGGTGGACCCAGAGCTGTATTGGAATCGATGGCAACTGGCACGCCACTTGTTACATTTAATGTTGGACAAGCAATTGATTTAGCTAATCATGGTGTTAATAGTTGGGTTGCTAAAGTCGAAAATATTGATGAGCTTTCACATTATGCTGATCATGTAATTAAAAATATAGATTCAATATCTCAGATAAAGAATAATGCAAGAAAAACAGCTGAAGAAAATTCTTACAAAGAACAATTGCCTCTCTGGTTGAGTTTTATGAATGGGTTTGTAGAAAGATAAAGTTTTTGTTTTGCGTATTACTCTATTCTTTACTTACGGAGTTTCACTAAAAGATTGGGCTGAAACGGGGCTAATTGATCGTGAGATCCTGCTTTATAAAGAATTAAAAAAAAGATATAACATAGAAACACAATTTTTAACCTTTGGAGATAAATCTGATAGGAAATATGAAAATTTAATTGAAGGTATTTCTCTTTTACCTATTTATGAAACCATTAAAAGACCAAATTCAAAATTCTTCAGAATGCTTAAAACAATATATGCAATTTGGAAATTAAGAAATGAATTTAGAAATACTGACATCCTCAAGACCAATCAACAATGGGGTAGTTGGCTTGCTGTTCTAGCAAAGGTGTTAATTTCTAAGCCTTTAATAATTAGATGTGGTTATAATAATCTATCTTGGATAAATAATAAAATCATTAAAGCCTTTTCATTTCTTACCTTGAATATATCCTATAAATTTGCTGATAGCATTCATGTATCTTCTGAAGTCGATAAAAAAAGTATTATTTATCAATTCAAAACTAAAACTGATAAAATTAATGTTCGCCCAAATTGGATTAACACTAACGAATTTAAACCTTTTAAAGAAAAAAGAAAAAATAGGTTATTATTTGTTGGGAGATTAAGTCAGGAAAAAAATATATCCTTATTACTAAATGCTATTAAAAACACTAAAATTGGTCTTGATATTATAGGGGATGGTGTTTTAAAAAAACAAATCCTCAATCTAATAAATGAATTAAATTTAGATGTAGCGCTCATTGGAAAAGTTCCTAATAGCGATTTACCTGCTTATTATAACAAAAACTCAATTTTTATTCTTTGCTCAAAACATGAAGGAAATCCAAAGGCATTACTTGAAGCAATGTCATGTGAAATGGCTGTGATTGGAACTGACGTTATTGGCATAAAGCAAATAATAAATAACAACAATAATGGGTTGCTTGTTCAGCCCAATTCTATTGATTTAAAAAATGCAATTATTAAACTTTTCAATAATATTGATTTACAAAGAAAACTTGGAAGAAATGCTCGAAATACGATAATTAAAAGTAATTCTCTCGATAATTACTTGATAGATGAATATTCAACTTACCGGGATTTACATGAAAAAAATTAAAAGAATTTATAACAAACTATTTTCCTCAAAGCTTGTTTGGCTTAGAAGATACATTGAAAAAAAATCAAACAGTATTTGGTTTGATTATCCATTTGGTAGAAATCCGATCGGAACTGAAAAACAATATCTGGACTTATTTCATGATTCAAAAGGTAAAAAGTATAATGAAGTCGACAAATTTGAAAACGATACAGGATTTTTTATTGATAAAGAATGGTTAGATGACCTAGCACTTCACACTCAAATAGTAATAAAAAATTCTCCGCTTTGTTACGCTCATGGTAGAGTCCTATTTAGTGCGCTTTCAAATTATATTAAATCATTTAATTCCAGTTCAAATTTAAAAAATACTTCAATTAATATTTGGGAAACTGGTACCGCAAGAGGCTTTTCTGCAATTTGTATGGCTAAAGCGTTAGATGAGGCAGGCTGTTCTGGAAAGATTGTTACTTTTGACGTATTGCCACACGATACTAAAATGTATTGGAACTGTATAGATGATCTTGAAGGTCCAAAAACTAGATCTCAATTATTAGCAAAGTGGGGTCGCTTATCACAAAATTATATTTTTTTTCATCAAGGAGAAACCAAAATAGAATTTCCTAAAATCACAACAGAAAGAATTCATTTTGCTTTTTTAGATGGAGCACATACATATAATGATGTAATGTTTGAATTTATGCAAATCAAAGATAAGCAGTTGTCCGGAGATATAATCATTTATGATGACTACACACCCGAACAATTTACAGGATTAGTAAAGGCCGTTGATGAGATTTGTGAAAAATTTAAATATAAAAGCAAAGTCATTAATGCTCACAGCCGAAGAGGCTATCTCATAGCAACGAAATTATAGAATGTCCTTACCAGTAATATATTTTAGTAAAACCAGCATATTCACTTTATTTAAGTCTATTTATTATGCGATTTTCATATTATTAGTACCATGGCAATATATAATGAAACAGGAGGGCGGTTGGCAAGATTTTCAAGCAACTGCTGAATATTACGGTAGAGTCTTTCAGAGCAAGGTTGAGCTTTATAGCATTAATTCAATAGCAGGCTATTTGTCTTTTGAAGTTGTATGGGATTATTTAATGATTTTCCTTACATCAGTATTTGGTAATCCTGAAATTGGATTAAGAATAATTTCATTTTTGATTTTGTTTATATGGGGGCTGTTTCTATTTAAAAGAATGCCACTAATTTGGGCATTACTTTTTTTAATAAATCCATTATCGATAGATATTTCAATGTCAATTATAAGAAATGGTTTTGCTTGGTCTCTTATTTTGTATGCAGGATACGTAACATCGAACAAATTGATAAAGTATTCCTTTTATTTGATTTCTCCATTTATACATGCTTCTAGTTTAGGCCTGATAGGTTTAATGATTGCAGATGAAACAATAAAACGAAGAACGAACTCAAAAAAACTAGCAATTATCTTAATGGGTCTTGCAGGTATCTTTCTTGGTATTATACTTACTATAGGTTCGCAAGTTCTTTCATCTATTTTTTCTGATGGAAGATTATCAAGTGATTATGTTAGAGGAGGGGGCAGCACTCTTCAGGCATTATTTTTTATAATTTTACTTGGTGTACAAGTCTCAAGAAGTAAAAGTTATGTTTATAATAATTTATTTGTTATTGGTTTATTATTTTGGTATTTAACCATGAATCCATTTATCCCTTGGTCGTATAGGCTTTGGTCAGCTTCAATACCTTTAATTGCATATTCGATTTGGCAATTACCATTAAAAAGTAGACAGTTTATCTTATTATTATGGTCCGGAAACTTAATTTTGTGGTATTTATACTGGAGCAAGTTATTTGATTTGTGGTATCCAGTCTAAATTCTAAAATTTATTAAAAATTAATATGACTAAAGTTTCAATAATAATGTCTTTGCACAACGCGGAGATAAATATTCTTAAAAAATCGGTAAAATCTATTTTAGAGCAGAGCTATAAGGATTTTGAATTCATAATGGTTGATGATATAAATAGTGATAAAGTTATTTCATATTTAAATGAAATTATAGAAAAAGACAAAAGAGTGTTATTGATAAAAAACAAAAAAAATATTGGTCTTACTAAAAGCTTAATTAAAGGTATAAAGTTTGCTAAAGGTCAATATTTAGCCAGACAGGACGCGGATGATGTATCATCTAGAAATAGAATACAAGAGCAGGTAAACTACCTTGATCGAAATCCAAAAACAGCTATTTTGGGTACTTGGTATCATGAAAAAACAGATTACGGCTATTCAAAAATGAAGACACCAAAAGATAATTCATCTAACCTATTAAATAAGTTGTATTTAAAAAACCCCATATTACATTCATCGTCAATGTTTCAAAAATCATTTTATAATAAGACTAATGGTTATAACGAAAAATATAAAACATGTCAGGACTTAGACTTATGGTTTCAGTTATCTCGTGTTGGAAAAATTTCAGTGGTTGAAAAAAATCTTGTTGATAGAAATGTTGCAAGTGGCTCAATATCATTATCACATAAAGCATATTATCAGATTTTAAATTCCTTAAGAATTAGGATGAAATATCTGTTTAAAAGTAGATTTTCTGTTAAACTTTTTATCTTAATAATTATTGGGACGATTTATCACTTCTTAATTACATTATTATTGCCTCCTTTAAGAGCTATAAAGCTTATCTTTAAAATGTAAAAAATGTCAAAAAATAATCAAATCATAATACTTTGTGGAGGTAAAGGTTCCAGGTTAGGAAAAATAACCAAGAACCTCCCAAAGCCCTTAGTCGAAATAGCTAATAAATCAATTTTAGAGCATAAGATTGATTACTATAAAACTCAGGGATACAATAAATACATTTTTTGTACTGGTTATAAAGGTGATGTTATAAAAGACAGATTTTTTGAAAAACTTCCAGAATCCAAATATTCAAATATTGGCGAAAATGCAGGAATCTTAGAAAGAATTCATGCTGTAAAAGAATATTTTCAAGAACCAGCAATAGTTAGCTACGGTGATACATACGCAGAGATTGATTTTGATGACTTACTTAAAAAACATAACGAATCAAATGCTTTGCTTACTTTGGTAATTGCAAAAATTCAAAATCCTTTTGGACTAATAAACGCTGATAAATATGACATGGTTTTAAGTTTTGAAGAAAAACCATTACTCAATCATTATATAGGATATTCAGTAATTTCTCCATTAATTTTTAATAAAATACCTGATTCTATTATTACTTTGCCAGATGGTCATGGTATAATTAAGATGATCAATTATTTATCTCAAAAGAAGCTTGTGATGGCTTATAATTTTGACGGATTGCAGGTTACTGTCAATAATTCAGAGGAATTAAAAAAAGCAAATGAAGCTATAGGGAAATATTATACAATTAAGGAAAAAAATGAAAAATAAAAAAATATTAGTTACAGGTGGCGCGGGTTTTATTGGTTCAAATTTGGTAAAAAAATTAGTTGATCTTGGTTCAGATGTAACTGTAACAGTTAAATACAAAAGTATAATTGATTCAGTTAGATTGGCCCCAGTTTGGGATAAATTAAATATTATTGAAGCCGATTTGAGAAATACCGATTCTGTAATTTTTCTAAAATCTTTAAGAGAAAAATATGATATTATTTTTCATTTAGCCGCCTATAATCATGTTGGCGATAGTTTTACCCATGTTAGTGAATCTTTAATATCAAATTTAATGGCTACAGCAAATTTATTAGAACATGGCCCTGAATTTGAAAATTTTATCTACACAGCTACGTCAGAGGTATATGGCTTTCAAACTGAAGTGCCATTTAAAGAGGGGAATTTACCATTTCCAATCTCTCCTTATTCGGTCGGAAAGTATTCAGGCGAATTATATGCTAAGATGAAAAAGCATCAAACAAATTCAAATATTATATGCTTGAGACCATTTAATACATTTGGTCCATATCAAAGTGAAAGAGCAATTATTCCTGAGCTTATTATTAAATGTCTTAGGTCTAGAACAATTAGAACAACTGAAGGAAAGCAAACAAGAGAGTTCAATTATATCGATAATATAGTAGATGGTTTTATAGCTGCTGGAAATTTGAGCTCTATTCCAGAAAATCCAATCAATATAGGATCTGGTGAAGAAATTTCAATAAAATATTTAGTTAATAGAATTCATGAGCTAACTGAGTCCAAATCAGAATTACAAATTGGAGCTTTATCTACCAGACCAACAGAGATTTGGAGAATGCAGGCAGATAATAAAAGAGCTAAAAATTTGCTTGGATGGAGCTCAAAAATCAATTTCGAAGAGGGTTTGAAATTGACTATTAATTGGTTCGAAAAATTTATCAGTCTTTATTACGGAGATTCGGGCTTAAAAAATTTATGATTAAAATCGGGTTAACAGGTTATGATGGATGGCTAGGCTCTCAAGTTAAATTAGGTTTTGAAAATAGACATTCAATTATATCTTTAGATTTTCTCACAAGGGATTATCAAAATAATATAATGATTGAAGAAATCCCTGATATCGACTGGGTGTTTCACTTTGGTGCTAAGACAAGCATAGTTGATAGCTTTAATGATCCCATTCAAATAAACAAACAAAACGTAATAAGCACTTTATCGGCACTTGAAATTGCTCACAAGAAAAATGCTAAGTTTCTTTATTTAAGCTCATATATATACGGTGAACCAAAATATAGTCCTCTAGATGAAGACCACCCAATTGCTCCAAATAATCCATATATGATAAGCAAGTGGATAGGAGAAGAGGCTTGTAATCGAATTTCTAAATATATGAATATCCCCTGTACTATTTTTAGACCGTTTAATATATATGGTCCAGTTATAAAGAAGGGAAGATTGATTTCAGATTTATTAGAGAATGCATTGTCACAAAAAGACTTAATACTGAACGATAAAAATCCTATACGTGATTATATATATATTGATGATTTCATTGAAATTCTAAGGAAAATGGTTTGTAAAAATAATTTTATGACAGGTGTATATAACATCGGAAGTGGATTTTCATATTCAAATTTTGAGGTTGCTAAGCTAGTTCAAAATCTTTCAAAGAAAAAATTAGAAATAATAAAACTTGATAACCCTAGAAAAAATGATATCAGCGTATGCACTGTAAATAATGATAAAATTAAAAATGAGTTAGATTGGGAACCTTCATTTGATTTGAAGAAAGGACTTTCTAAAATTTTTAAATCATTAAAACTTTAGACTCTGCTTTGAAAAGAATCTTATTTCTAACTACTGGTTTAAATGTCGGCGGCGCAGAAAATGTCCTTTTAAGACTTTTGTCAAAGATAAATCGAGAAAAATATGAAATTAAAGTAATTAGCTTGATTCACCTAGGGCCTGTAGCTGATAAGATTAAAGATTTAGACATTGAAGTTGTGAGCTTAAAAATAAAAAGCCCTCTAAACGTTCCAAAATCTTTTTATGTACTTTTAAAAAATATTAAATTTTTTAATCCAGATTTAATCCACACTTTCATGACACACGCCGCATTTTTTAGTATATTAATTCGAATATTTTATAGAAGACCTGTAATCATTTGGAACATTTTTTGTAATGATCTCAGTTTAAAAGCAAATAGTTTTATTACAGCCACAATTATGAGAATTTGCTCAAGGTTTTCACATATAGTTCCTCAAAGAATTATTGTTGATTCAAAATCAGCTTTTATTGCTCATGAAAATACTGGTTATTCCAATGATAGAATGGAAATAATTAATAATGGCGTAGATACAAATCTATTTAAACCTAAAAAAAATCTAGACAATAACTATAGAGCGCAATTTTTTGATGATAGTGATTTTATTATTGGAATGATAGCAAGATATCATCCTGTAAAAGCACACGACATCTTTCTTAAAGCTGCAGCCATTATTACTAAAAAGAAAAAAGGTATAAAATTCTTTCTTAATGGAAAAGGGATTAAAAACAATCCAAGAATAAAAGAAATCATCGAAAAAGAAAATATTGAAGAATTTGTTCATCTATCGGATGATAATTTAGATATTTTAACAATCTTACCAACATGCGACCTTTTAGTATCCTCATCACATTTTGAAAGCTTCCCAAATATAATATGCGAAGCAATGTCATACACTATTCCATGTATAGTAACTGACGTTGGAGATTGTAAATTTATCGTTGGGAATCATGGTGTATCTGTTAAGCCTAATAATATTAAAGAAATAGCAGAAGCCTCAATAGATATGATTAATCTTCCTAAAGAAAAATTTATTAAAATTGGTATGAATGCTCGAAAAAGAATAATTGATAATTTTAATATTGATTTGATGTCTGATAAGTATAGCAGGCTTTATAGCGAGATAGGTAAATGACATGTGCGGTTTTGCTTGTGCAATCAATATAGATAATATTAGCCCAGATAAAATTCATAAATCAATGATTCATCGTGGACCTGATTCAAAAGGTTCATTTAGTGATGAAAATCTCCAAATATTTCATAACAGACTATCTATTCAAGATCTTTCCAAAGACGCATCCCAACCAATGATATATAAAAACTACATTATTGCTTATAATGGCGAGATTTACAATCATCTGGAATTAAGAGGAATGATAAGTGAATATTTATTTAAGACAAATTCAGATACAGAAACGTTGCTTTATTTGTTTATAAAATTTGGCAAAAACTGTTTAAATCACATTGACGGTATGTTTTCATTTATAATATACAATACAGATTCAAAAAAAGTATTTTTTGCAAGAGATAGAGCTGGAAAAAAACCATTTTATTATTACAAAAATAATAAAATGGTTTTTTTGGCCAGTGAGCTAAAAACAATGACAGAAAGCATACGAACAAGCATTAATCCAGTCAATATCAATTTTTTCCTTAGAGCAGGATTTTTTTATAAATCACAAACCCCTTATGAAAATATTCATGAATTACCCTCTGGGAGCTATGGATGGCTTGATGTAACAAATCTCAAAATAGAAATTAACAAGTGGTGGGATATTTCAAAATTATACAGGTTAGAGAAATTAACTATAACAGAAAATGATGCATTAGAAAAAATTGACTATGCACTTAAAAAATCGATAAAAAGAAGGCTCAGCAGTTCCGATTTAGAGGTTGGATCGTTTCTATCAGGTGGAATTGACAGTGGGATAATTTCAGCAATTGCATCAAGATACAATAATAATTTGAAAACTTTCACGGTTTCTTTCGATGGTCAATATGATGAATCAAAATTATCTGATTTGGTAGCAAATAAGTACGAATTAAATCATAGAACATTGAAAATAGATTATAATAATCTATCCCATGAAATAGAGAAAATACTTTGTAATTATGGCGAACCATTTTCTGATAGTTCAGCTATTCCATCCTACTATATTTGTAAAGAAGCTAAGAAATATTTGACTGTAATTATTAATGGTGATGGTGGAGATGAATTATTTGGAGGATATAGAAGGTATGTGCCCTATAAGTATTATAATTTTTTAAAGTCAGATTCGTACATAAAGTTTATTTTATCGCTTTATGCAAAGTTAGCACCTACTTCGCAAAACAAGATGTCTATTAACAGTTTTTTGCATCGTTTGGCATCTTTGTCTTCCAAAAAATCTGTAGTTGAAACTTACTTAAGTTCCACAACTGATATATTTGAAGGACATTTAAATTATTTTGAAGATGAAAATCTTGGGTTTGATCAAATTTCAAATGACATAAATCAGAGCATTGTTAAAATTGAAAATTCTCTTGATTTGATGCTGGCCACAGATTTTGATACGTTACTTTTCGGTGACCTGTTAGTAAAAATGGACATAGCAACAATGTCTAATTCAATTGAAGGCAGAAGCCCTTTCCTTGGAAAAGAAATACTTGAAATTGCGCCACTACTTCCAAACAAGTATAAAGTTAACAACTTTACAACAAAATATATTTTAAGGAAACTGGCAAAAAAATATTTACCAAACGAAATAATAAAGCAACCAAAACGAGGCTTTGAGGTACCTTTAGCTTATTGGATAGATAACCAACTTAAAACTATCGTTTCAGACTACCTTATCTCACCTAAAATTTCAACAGAATATATTGATAGCTCATTCATACAAAAATTATTATCAAAGAATTTAAATGTCTCACCCATTAAAAGAGCAAAGATGATTTGGAATATTTTTACGCTCGAAGTTTGGTATAAAAATTATCAGAAATCGAGTGCCAAGAGTTGAAAAAAAATAAAATTGTAATAATCGCAAGCTTTAGTCAATCTCTAATAAATTTTCGAGGTCACCTTATTAAAGATTTGGCAAAAAATAATACAGTAATTGCATTAGCACCAGACAAAATAAATAATATCGAAGATAAATTAAAAAATTTAGGCGCTGATTTTAAAAAAATTAATTTAATAAGAACAGGTATGAATCCGTTTGTAGATATTATTTCGTTTATTAGACTTACTCTTTTACTAAAAAGAATTAGACCCAACTTTGTTATTTCGTACACTGTCAAACCAATTATTTATGGATCTCTCGCAGCAAAGCTATCAGGTTCAAAAAATATATTTTCTATTATAACTGGACTAGGATATTCCTTTTACAATAAAACAATCAAACAAAAATTTGTCGGTTTTTTCGTAAATAAGATGTACAAAATAAGTTTAAAATCTAACAAAAAAATATTTTTTCAGAATCAAGATGATTTAAATTTTTTTGTATTAAAAAAAATAATTAAAAATGTAAATAATACTGTTAAAATAAATGGTTCCGGTGTTGACTTAGATTATTTCTATAAATCGAAACCTCAAAACAAAAATTTAAAATTCCTTATTATCGCTAGACTTTTAAAAGAAAAAGGCATACTAAACTTCTTAGATGCTGCTGAAAATTTAAAAAAGAAGTATCCAGATTCTTCTTATCATATTATAGGTTGGAAAGACAATGGCCCTTCAGCAGTAGACATGCATCAAATAAGAAGATTGCACGAAAATAAAACAATTTATTATCACGGTTACCAAGCCGATGTTCGAAAATTTATTGAAGAATGTTCAGTTTTTGTTTTGCCATCATTCCGAGAAGGAACACCTAGAACATGTCTTGAGGCAATGTCTATGTGTAAGCCTATAATTACATGTGAAACTCCAGGGTGCAAAGAAACTGTTATTAGTGAATATAACGGATTTTTGGTACCAGTAAATAATTCAAAAAAATTAATTGATGCCATGGAGAAATTTATTTTAAATCCAAAAATAATCACGAAAATGGGTGAAAATAGCAGACTTTTAGCAGAAAAATTATTCGATGTTCATAGCGTTAATAAGGCAATAATTAATGAATTGGGTCTATGATCAAACGAATTTTTGACTTGTTAGTTTCTGTTTTACTAATAGTTTTATTGTCTCCTCTATTCCTAATTATTATTACTATTGTTGCTTATGATTTAGGTAGTCCTTATTTTTTCGTTCAACAAAGACCAGGCTTTAAAAATAAAATATTTAAATTTATTAAATTCAGAACAATGAACAACTCAGTAGACTCAAATGGAAGACTATTGCCTGATTCTGAAAGATTGACAAACATCGGAAGTTTTCTGAGAAAAAGTAGTCTTGACGAGCTTCCAAATTTATTTAATGTCTTAATGGGCAATATGAGTATCGTTGGCCCAAGGCCTTTGTTAGCTGAATATTTAGATTTGTACAACGATAGACAGTTGCTAAGACATACTGTAAAACCCGGTATCACAGGGTGGGCACAAATAAAAGGTAGAAATAGTTTGAGCTGGACAGACAAACTAGAGTATGATATTTGGTATGTAAAGAATCAAACTTTTTGGTTAGATTTAAAAATTATTATTATAACTTTACCAAAAGTATTTTTAAGGCAAGATATTAAATACAGAGATCTTTCAACTATGTATAAGTTTAAGGGAAACAATGAAAAGAAACACGAGATTTGAAAATTGGATTAAACCCGAAATCTTAAATAACAAACTAACAGATTATAATTGGTTAGTGCAAAATATTGATGGCTTAAAATTGGGGTATAAGACAGATATAGGTGCATTCACATACATTAATGCTATGCACGGTGTTCATATTGAAGATTATGTGCAAATTGGTTCACATTGCTCTATTTATTCTGTTTCAACGATTGATGATAAATCAGGTAGAGTTTTTCTTAAAAAAAATTGCAGAATCGGAAGTCATACTACCATATTACCAAATGTAACAATTGGTGAAAATACAATAATAGGCGCACATAGCTTAGTGATCAAATCTATACCTGATAATGTAACAGCATTTGGTGTGCCAGCTAGGGTTATAAAAAAGTGAAAGATAGAATATTTTTATCACCTCCACATATGGGGAAAGCTGAAAAACAATTTCTTATAGAGGCCTTTGATTCAAATTGGATTGCTCCCTTAGGTCCTAATGTTGATGCTTTTGAAAAGGAAATATCAGAATATTTAAATTACGGATTTGCTGCTGCCCTAAGCACAGGTACAGCCGCTATACATTTAGCATTAAGACTCTCAAATGTAAAAAAGGGTGATTATGTTATTTGCCCTAGTTTAACTTTTGCTGCCAGCGCAAACCCCATAATCTATGAGCAAGCAGTTCCTATTTTCATTGATGTTAATAAAGACAGTTGGACGGTAGACCCTAATTTACTTGAAAGCACATTTAAAAAACATAAGCCCAAGGCATTAATATCTGTTGACTTATATGGTCAAAGCGCTGATTACGACAATATCCTTTTTTTATGTAATAAATATAACGTAAGCGTAATTGAAGATGCAGCTGAAGCATTAGGTGCATCTTACAAAGAAAAAAAGTGTGGTGTTTTTGGAGATTTCGGAGTTTTTTCTTTTAACGGAAATAAAATAATTACAACCGGGGGAGGAGGAATGCTTGTAAGTGATGATGAAGAAATGATAAAAAAAGCACGATTTTTATCAACACAGTCCAGAGAGCCCGTAATTCATTATGAACATAAAGAATTAGGGTTTAATTATAGAATGAGCAATTTATTAGCATCATTAGGGAGAGGGCAACTAAGTATCCTTGATGATAGAGTCAAATCAAGAAGAGAGGTGGCCAATCATTACTACAAAAATTTTAAAGAAGTAGAAGGTATCGATTTGGTTTCAGAATCTAGCTATGGTAAATCTACAAGATGGTTGAGCGTTGTGTTAATTGATTCAAAATCTTTTGGATCAGATATAATTGAAATAATTGACAGATTAGATAGAAACAATGTTGAAGCCAGGCCCGTTTGGAAGCCCATGCACATGCAACCATTCTACAAAGATTATATTTATATAACAAAAAATAATATGGATGTTTCACAAAGCTTGTTTAAAAAAGGGCTATGTTTGCCCTCTGGATCGTCCCTTACCAAAGATCAGCTTGATTATATAGTAGGTATAGTTCTTGATGATAGTGAAGGTTAGCTTTTTATTTAAAACTACATTTTTTGCATTAAAAATCTTTCATATTTGCAGTATCGGTTACTCTCAAAGTTCTATTCCGAGAAACCATCAAATTTTGCCATTATACAGGCTATTTAATGATTACAAAATGGATTTAATAAACGGCAATAAAAAAACTAACAAAAAATTACATTTAATTTTAAACACTCAGTTGATATATAATAATGGACATCAAAACATTGATAATAATGCAGAAATATTTTCTAGAGGAAGATTGACTAGATTTAATAGCTTCAGATTTTCATATTCTGGGGATTGGTATCTTTTAGAATTCGAACCATACCAACTTGAAAGTCAAGGGAATCTTAATTCATTTGATAAAAATATTGACTTGGGTACTTATCAAATAAACAATAATCTTTTATTAAATGATAATGATATCAAAAAAGATTTTGGATTAAAACAGTCTCAGATAATCCTTCATTATAATGGCATTGGGTTGGGTTATGGAAAAATTAGTAACTGGTGGGGACCTGGGTACCATTCTTCAATTTCACTTTCAACAAATGCTAAGAGTCTCGAAACATTTTCTTTGGGCTCCTTCAAAGATATTGAATTAGGAAATTTTTCTATCGGTGCAAAAATAATTGCAATGCCCTATAAAAGCACAAATGATATCCAACTATATTTTTCAGGACTGAATAGTAGTATAACTTATAATTCTAAACCAAAAATAACCCTTGGATTAAATAGAACATTTATTTCTGGTCAAATAGCAAATTTAAACCAAAATACAAATTTTAAAAAAAAATGGACAATATCAGATGCAGCTAAACTAGTAATAGAGCCGCTATTTGGTAGTAGTAAAACTAACTTAGACTACACGATACCTGGAACCCCAGGTTTTGATTATTGGGATGAAGTATTAACTGGATATTTTAAAATTTCTTTTCCTGAGCTACACCTTAATGTTTATGCAGACATAGCTAGCGATGATAACAGGTCAAACTTTACAGATTTAAGAGCTCATTGGGACCACACATTAGGATACACTTTAGGGATTAACAAATTTTCAAAAATGAATGGATACATTGTTTTTACTGGATATGAATTATTGAGCACTAAACAGTCAAATACGATGAATCCAGTTTTTTTTAGAGGATCTCCTTCGCAAAATAATTTTTATACATACTCATATCATGATTATTTTAGTTATGAGGGAAGAAGAATTGGTGCGCATTCAGGTACATCTTCTGATGATTCAATTTTTTACTTAGGAATTGGAAATAATAAAATATATTCTCTTATTTCTTATAATAAAGAAAGACATGGGGTGAATAGTGTAACCTATCCTGAATTAAAATATGAATTTAGGATAGCTACCCAATACAATATTTCAAGTAATCACGTTATAAATATTACTCTAGAAAGTGAGAGAATAAATAATTATCATTATTCAAATAATGAAAAATCGCAAAGTACCATAATTTGGCTTGGTTATAATTTTAAAATTGAGAAGTAGATTTATATGAAGAGGCTAAAAGTCGTTTTTTTTATTTTTTTAATTAATAAAGCAGTTTATTCTCAAGAATTATCAAATAATGCCGATTTAGAACATCCAGCTTTATCTTTTACATCACATTCTGGCTGGACAGAAAGAATTAGAACAAATAAAAAATCTAGAGATTACCAAAATAAAATACACCTTTCTTTTAGAAATATTTTTTATTTGAATACTAATCTTCCTAATAAAGAAAATTATAATGGGCACCGTTTTCCAAAAGGATCAGGAAGTATTCTGTCTTACCAATTTGACTATTTTTCAAAATACTTCTTTTTTTCAGTCCAGCCGATAATGAGAAATTATAAGACAGAAACATTAAGTCCTCCTACAAAGCAACTTTCATTTTCAGTATTAAATGACACTGAAAATAAATCAAAACCTTTAAACTTTCATAACACCGGATTACAAATTATTTATCAAGGACTATTTATTGGATATGGTAACTGGAATCATTGGTGGGGTCCTGGAATTCATAATAGCATAGTGATGAGTAACAATTCAGAAGGTTTTAATCATTTTATAATAGGATTTAACAGTAAATCAATAAATAAATTATCGTTGAAATTTAAATATTTAGTATCAGACTCTTTTAAGAATCACCTTAAATCAAAGTTCTACTTATCAGCTCTATTCTTTAATGCTAAGTATAAAAATATCGAATTAGGATATAGTAGAAATATATTAAGTGGGGGAGTATCAACAATAAACTGGATTATCAATGATGCATTCACGGTAATGTTTAATAATATTAGAATTCAAAGTTGGGATGTAATTAATGATTATTATGGAATTTTACGATTTCCAAAGTATAAGCTAGAAATATTTGCAGAAATTGGTAATCCAAAATATAATTTCGATAATATAAATCCAGATATTTACATGGGGCATCAAATTGGATCTAATCTTGGATTTAGGAAAATGGATATTCTTGAAAATGAAAATCTATTTTTTGGAATTGAGTATACTCGACTTTTACAGAGTCCATATTATAATAAAATTCCTTCGGGAAATTGGTATGACAATAAAAAATATAATTATTCATCATTTAAAAACAGAAGGTGGACCGCTCATGCTGGATCTGACAGCGATGATTTCTTGATATTCGTTGGATATATGGATGAAAGTAAAAGTTTGATGTATGGTATAAATTACGAAAGACATGGCGTTACATTTTCTTTTCCGCCAGAGGTTAAATTTGAATCTAGATTATCATTAAGTTATCAAATAAAAAATTCCGAGATTTCAATGTACTATGAAGACGAATATTATGAACACTATGGTTTTGTTGATAGCAATAATAATGTGTGGAATGAAACCTTTGAAGAAGGATCACTCCAAAGGACAAAAACCTTAGTATTTTCTTTAAATAAAGTCTTTTTTTAAAAAAATTACAATTTGTAAAATAATTTTTTTTAACGAGAACAATTACTTTTAATTTATGTAAATATAATTTGACATTACGTCAATAAATCTTAATATTGACGATGAAATTACATAAAATACTAATATTTACGATTGCTTTGATTAGCAGCCTTCTTTTTGCGCAGAATCTGCAAGAATTGCAAAAATTGCAAGATGAGTATAAAAAAGTACTTGAAAGGCAATCTCTTCAAAAGCCTGAGGCTGTTGCTAACGCAGAAAAAACAGCTAAGAGTACTGCATTACCTGATAAATTGATTTATTCAAGAAAAGATATTGAATCTTTGCTTGTAAATACTGAAAAATTATTAAAAGAATTAAGATTCTATGAAGACTCGATTCAAAAAATGCCTTTTATAGGGTACGATTTTTTTACAAAAAGAGACTCAATACCTTTTTGGCAAAATCTTCCAATTTCAAAAAGTTATATTTTAGGTCCTGGAGATGAGGTCATAATTTCATTGTGGGGAGAATCAAATTCTTATGAAAACCAAATAATAAATCGCGACGGTCAGATTTTTATTGAAAAAATTGGTATGTTGAATATTGGAGGCAAGTCTATTGATGTTGCTAAGGATTATATAACCTCTAAATATTCTCGTGTTTATTCTACACTTATCAGTGACTCACCAAAATCATTTATTGATCTCACTTTAGGTGAATTAAAGTCTGTAAACGTTCATTTTGTTGGGTTTGTAAATATACCAGGTGTCCATTTAGTTCATCCCTTTTCTACTGTTGTAACAGGGCTAATTCAAGCCGGTGGTGTTGATATAAAAGGCACACTTAGGGATATCAAAATAATTAGAAATGGTGAAATTATTTCTAATTCCGATATTTATGATTATTTAATATCAGCAAAAACATATAACAGCTCAAGGCTATTAGATCAAGATATTGTTTATGTCCCTCCAAGAAAGTCAACTATAGCAATTACTGGAAGAGTATTAAAACCCGGTTACTACGAAACCCTTCCAAACGAGACTTTAGAAAAAATAATTTCATTTTCAGGGGGCTTAGACACTAAAGCATCAGATTTTGTACAAATTCACAAAAAATCTTCACCAAATCTAGACAGGCTAGTGTCCCATTTAGATAGTTTTAATAATATCAAAATATCTAAAGGAGATAGCATACATGTCCCTTCAAGGCCTGAAATCAAAAGCTTTGTAATGGTTGGAGGGCAAATTAAAAATCCAGGGAAGTACCCATTTAATAAAGATTTTAAACTTAAAGATATCTTCAATGCAACTATGTCGAAAGAAGACTTTGATTTTTACAGAACGATAGATCTAACAAGTATAAAAATATTTAGAAAAAATGATTCGGGTATTAGCCCTTTACGCATTATTACATCTTTAGATGAAAATATTAAACTACAAAATGGAGACCACATAACATTTCCCAAGAAGAGTTTTTTTGAACCAATAAAATCTGTTGTGGTTACTGGGGAAATTAATGCCCCTGGAAATTACCCTATCAATAATTTAACAACTTTACAAGACATTGTACTTTTAGCCGGCGGATTAACTGAATTGGCTCTTGAAGATGGAATTGAAATTTATAGAGACTCTTTAAAAATCGCATGGGAAAAACCGGATATTTTCCTGGCTGAGGGTGACAGTTTGAGGTTTTTAAAAAAAACCGGGCTAATTTTAGTAACCGGAGAAGTTAATTCTCCAGGATACGTTAGCTATAAAAAAAATATTTCAGTTAAGAAGTATTTAAAAAAAGCCGGCGGCTTTACTTCATTTGCAGATAAAAAGAATATCTATGTTATTCATCCAAATGGAACATCAATTCCTGTTTCAACTTGGTCTCAGCCTATCGTTAAAGAGGGTTCAACAATAATAGTTAGCCAAAGAACAATCAGTGGAAATCAAAATATTTCAGGCTGGGAAGCTTTCTCAATAATTTCCTCACAAGCCGGTAGCATTGCAACTACACTACTATCACTATCAATTTTAATTAATCAGAGTACAACAAATAATGGAAACTAAGCGCTTAGTCTTAGGTCAAAAAATTAAGCGATATCGCTTAATTAATGATATTAGGCAAGAAGATATGGCCGAAAAAATGAATATATCTCGAGCTACCTTGATAAACTATGAAAAAGGTCATACTACAATCAATCTTGATGTATTAAATAGATTCAAAAAACACTATCCTGATTTCGACTTAGAAGAAAATACAAACACTAAACCTAAAATTATTGTAGATGGTTCGATAGATTTTAAGGTTATTGCCAATGTATTGAGTAGTAAAAAAACACAAATAATTGTTACAGCTTTTATTTTTACATTTATAGGAATATCCTCATCTTTTTTATTTAAAAAGTATTATGAGGCTGAAATAACTCTTTATCCTGCAAAAGATGCTACCAGTCAAGGTCTTGGTCAATTTCAATCGTTAGCAAGTAATTTGGGTATAAATACAGCAAATAAGGATCAAAATTTTAATATACCAGATGTTGTAAAGTCTAGGTTGATCGCTACTAAAGCAGTTAATCAAAAGTGGAAAATTGAAAATGGTGAATTTGTTAACCTTGTTAAACTATGGAAAATGGATAGAGCTCCATGGTATAATTTTTCAAATACCAAAAATCAAGACTCTATAATTTACATTGAAAAAGCAATTAAAAAGTTCTCAACGCATATTGACGTTTTTGAGGATAAGTTCACCGGACTTATTAAAATCTCATCAACTTTCCAAGATCCTTTAATAGCAGCAGCTGTTGCGAATTTCATAAGCATTCAAGTTGAAAAATACATTCAAAAAGAAAATTCTGCTCAATCTACCAGGGAAAAAATATTTATTTCAGATCGACTTTCAATAGTAAAAATAGAACTAGAAGAATCTGAGCTTAGTTTGAAAGATTTTAAAGAACGTAATCGAGGCTATGAAGATTCCCCAGAGCTTTTTATGATATATTCTCAGCTTTTTAGAGAAGTCGAAGCAAAAAAAGAGGTATATCTCACACTACAACAACAATTAGAGCTCGCAAGAATAGAAGAAGTAAAACAGTCACCAATTTTGCATATTTTAGACCATGCTGCTCCTCCAATACAAAAAAAATCTCCAAATAGAAAGATGTTCGCGCTTGTGTTTGGAATAATGGGTATCTTGTTCTCATCATTACGTGAAATATTTAGGTATTAATTAAATGAAGAAAAATAGTATTTGCGTAGTAGGCGCGGGTAAATGGGGCAAAAATCATATCCGTACACTTTTATTGAATGATATATCTGTAGGTTGTGTTGAAATAGATGAAAAACAATTAACAAAAATCAAATCTTCTTTCAGGTTAAATCATTGTTACTCAACAATTGAAGAGGCTATAAATGAGGATTTTGATGGATACATTATAGCAACTCCTCCAAATACACATGCCGAACTATCAAAAAAAATTATATCAAATCGTAAGCCTGTTTTAGTTGAAAAACCTTTATGCCTCAACGTGAAGGAAGCTGAAGAAATAAAACATTTTTTAAAAAAATACAACAGTAAGCTAGTTGTTGGGCATTTAATGCTATTTCATCCTGCAATTAAAAAAATTAAATCTTTAATTGATAAAGGTTCTATTGGAAAAATACAATATATTTACAGCAACAGATTAAATCTTGGGACAGTACGAACTGAAGAAAATGTTTTTTGGAGTTTTGCCCCGCATGACATTTCTTTATTTCAATACTTTACTGACTCTTTTCCGGATAAAGTAATATCTCACGGTAGTGAGTTTTTGCAAAAAAATATTCATGATTCAACCGTAACTTATCTAAAATATCCCAAAAATATTGAGGGTCACATTTATGTTAGCTGGCTTCATCCTTTTAAGGAGCACAGGATTGTTGTAATTGGCTCTGAAGGCAGCATTCATTATGAAGATTCTGCAAAAAACAAACCACTTTTGTTTTATGAAAATTTTCCCTTGAAAAATCAAAAAAATTCTGCAAAAAATAAAAAACCGAAATCAATTAAATACGATCCAGCATTGCCTTTAGATAATATTTTAAAATATTTTATAAATATTGTTGATGGGCAAAATGTCAGCTTGGCAAACATCAATGAAGGAATTGACAATATAAAAATTCTTGAAATGGCCTCTAAATCTTTAAATTCGAATTAGAGATGGAAGAAAAAAAATATTTTATTCATAAAACTTCATTGATTGATAAAAACGTTAAGATTGGTACAAATACTAAAATTTGGCATTTTTCTCATATTCAGTCAAATGCAAGGATTGGAAACAATTGCTCTTTGGGGCAAAACGTAAATATTGCAAATAACGTATCGATAGGTAATTATGTTAAAATACAAAATAATGTCTCTGTTTATGAAGGAGTTATTCTTGAAGATTATGTTTTTTGTGGCCCATCGATGGTTTTTACAAACGTAATAAATCCTAGGTCTGAATTTCCAAAAAACAGCCCAACTGAATTCATGAAAACACTGGTTAAAAGATCAGCGACAATTGGAGCAAACTCAACAATTCTTTGTGGTATCGTTATCGGAAAATATTCTTTCATTGGAGCTGGATCAGTTGTTGTTAAAGATGTTCCAGATTACGCTTTAATTGTTGGCAATCCAGGAAAAATAATAGGATGGGTTGATGAGAGGGGTGATCGATTAATATTCAAAAAAGATGGCTCAAGTGAATGCAAAAGATTTTTTTATAAAGACAACAAAGTAACTTTGATGGAAAGTCTTTGAAAGTAGCTACAATAATTGGCGCTCGCCCCCAATTTATAAAAGCTGCACCCATATCTGAAAAAATAAATACAATTAATTCATTTTCTGAAATAATCATTCACACTGGTCAGCATTTTGACAAAAAAATGTCAGATATTTTCTTTGATGAAATGAGCATACCGCAGCCAAATTATAATTTAAACATAAATCAGCTAGATTATGGCTTTATGGTAGAAATGATGGTTAAAAAAATTAGCCCAATCCTTACAGAGGAAAATATTGATGGAGTTTTGGTCTATGGTGATACAAATTCAACTTTAGCTGGTAGTTTGGCAGCAAAAAAACTCGACATTCCAGTTTTTCATATTGAAGCTGGATTAAGAAGTTATGATAGATCGATGATTGAGGAAAATAATCGAATAATCACAGATCATTTATCGACCTTATTATTTTGTCCTTCTAAAGAAGCTGTCAAAAATTTAAAAAAAGAAAGCTTAATAGATGGTGTAATTCTTTCAGGTGATGTTATGTACGACGTTTATAAAAAATTCAGCTTTTACAAAGATAATTTAGATGAAGATTTAAAAAAAATCAGGATATATCTTATCAACAATACATAGAAGAGAAAATATCAATTCTTTTGAAAAATTATCAGCTATTTTCAAAAATTTAAATCAAATTAACAATAATCAAAAAATAATTA
>MDTD01193092.1_pt1 | contig 58235 bp, 35 predicted proteins | sample 811221 | NCBI WGS metagenome assembly MDTD01 (sample SAMN05326646, study PRJNA326480) | marine metagenome | isolation source: seawater | place: Pacific Ocean: South West | collected 2011
ACACCTTCTACTAAATAAATGTTAGAATCCCAATTAATTTTTCCTTCATTAAATATAATATCCATTTTAGATACTTCAGGATTTTTATATTTTAATTTACTATATTTATCAAAACTCCTACCTAAAAAGTAATTCACATTTCCGTTGTCATCATAAGATGGAAATATTATCCTACCTCTATAATCACCAATATTTGCATAACCCAAATTATATTTTTCTATTAAATCTAAATGAATATTTCTTTTATTAAGATATTGTAATGCCTGTTTATAACCACTATCATTTCTTTCAATAGTAAAAGGTGTAAACTCTTTAGGTAACCCATTTATAACTTTTTTTTCTTTTTCTACAACAATTCTTTTATTGTCAGGAATAATTAAATCGTATTGTTTTAAATGAGTTCTATTACCGTAAGATCTAATTAATCTATTTATTGTACCATGAGTACCGTGTGTTTCAGAGCAAGCCCAACATTTATATACATGATGATTATAATTAACTTCTAAATTACCTTTACCGTCACCACAATCTAAACCTTTAAGTGTTGAGCACACAGGACAGTCAAAAGATATTTGACATTTACTTTCATAATGTTTTTTTGGTTTACCTAATACATCTTCTAAAATTTCTACTATGAGATCTGACATATTACAAATATAGTAAATTTATTTTAATATACCAAATTACTTCCAATCACCACATTTTCTCATACCACCTAACACACAAGCGTATGCATCAGTCATATCATAATTTTCTTTTGTTAGTTTGTTGTGTTTATCATACATCCATACAATTTGTGGTTCTCTTTCACTTACTTTTTGATGTATAATCACTTTTTTATCTATATCATACGGTAATCCCCCAAAAAGAACTGGATTCTTTTTTGAAATTTCATTGTCTGTGTATCTTTCTCCTGATTTTTTAAACATTCTTATTGACATTAAATCAGGAAATGCGAATTTTCTAGCATCGTAAGACGAAACGAATTCAGGTACAATATTTAAAACTTCATAAACTGATCTACATATCATACCATTAAACCTTAGTAAAGTCCCTACAGTATTAACATTATTAGAACGTAACAAAGGTTCTTCAATAAAAACCCTATCAATATCAATATCACTATATTTTTCTAAAAAATCACTTTCAAAAATCTGAGATTTTTTCATTAATAATTCAATATTATCTTTTGGTTTGGGTTTAACTTTTGGTGTGATATGTGTAAGTAATTGTAACTTCCCACTATCACCATTATTTTCGAAAAGTGCAATTCCAATGGTTTTAGTGGACACATCTAATCCTAATATTCTACTCATTTTAAAACATTTAAAAATTTTATATTTTTCAATATAAATTTATACTACTATTTGTACGTTAAGTACAACAAAATCATTCTTCTTTTTAAGAACTTGTCTATCAAATTTACCCATAGCTAAAATAGTACCTGCGGGGTTAGTAATTGCAATTTCACTAATTCTTACTGTATCATTAATTGTTATGGTTTCGTTTTCTGATCTAAAAAATTCATTTCTATCTGCAATACATAAAATATCTTGTGTTATATTATTATCTACACTATCTATTGAGGTGTTGAATGTACCACCAGTATAATAATACAACCCTAAAGGATTTGTTTCAGTACCTGTTTCGCTTTCGCCAATAACATCTACACCTATATTGTTAACAATACTAGGTTCAGTTATTGCGAATAAACCTTTATCTAAATAAACAACCCCTACTACTCTATCTGCAACTATTCCTGTGGAAACAACAGAATTAACATTAATCAATTCTTTACCATTTAGTGAAAATGGTTTTAAAGTTTCAAAACCTGTTGACCAACTTTTATTTGGGTTATTATTGGGTCTCTGAATATCATCACATACTAGATAAGCTACTTTTTCATTAGAACCAAATAAAGATTCTGGTAAACTACTATTATCTTTATATGAACCATCTAGTGTAGCCCTATTAAAGGTAGTATTAGGGAAAGTACTATACAACTCATATGTGGTAGTGGCAGAAACTGCACCATCAGGTGTAAATGCCGTACCAACTGGTATTGTAATTTTTACATTTTTACCATCAATAATGTCACCATATTTATCATTGTCTAAAACACCTAATAAAACATTAGTTTCACCTAAACCACTGAATGCAGTATCGGACCAACCACCGTTAGTAGACGTAGTTGTAGTAAATGTATCAATTCTAGTACTTAAAATGGGTAAACATAAACTTTTAAAATAGTTAGTAAAAGGACTACTATAATCGTTTTTATTCAAACTTACATAAGTTAAACTATCCCCACTTACAACATTTTCATTTAATTCTTCAGACACCATTCTCAAAATACTAGAATTTGGTTCTACTTCTTTAATAGTTTGTGTTGTATTACCAACAAATAATTTACTATTAATTGTAGTATTTGAAGTATTATTTTGTCCTCCTAAATTACCACTTTGAGTTGGTATTAGTCCAGTTGTAAGTAAATCACTAGTTCTATAATTAGCATCTGAATCACCTAACATAAAATAAGAAAATATTGTATTACTATTTTTTATTAAACTCTCCCTACCTTGTGTAGTAAGTTTTGCTGATACAGTTATCGTAGTTGCAGTATTTAAAAATCCCATTTTCTTATTTTTTAAAAATCAATTGTTAGTTCAATAGAAGCAGTACTACTATTACTTATTTTTATTGGTCTACTTAACTTACCTACTAAAACTAAGTTTTGTTGCCCATCTAGTATTCCCACTTCACTAATAAATCTATCTTCACCTTCATCAAAAGTAGGATTAGAAGAAGAAGAAATAGTTGCACCATCTACATTAATATTAAATAATGTTTTGTATATAGTTGCACCAATGTAAGTTCTTAAATTACCATAAAATAATCTTTCATCACCGAAAGTCATTTTATCAAAATAAACACCACTAGACATTTCTAAAGTATCACCTAAATTAAATGTATTACCAGATGCACTATTATACATATTACCAGTTAATATAAAATTGGTATTACTACTATTTTGATTTTCTAATAATATTGGGTTAATTGTCTCACCACTTACACCAGTAATATTAGTAGATGTAAAATCTAATTTTCTCCATTGAGACGATATAGGTCGACTTTGTGTAGAAGGTACTTTTTGACATAATATATTAAATTTATCGGCAAAGAAACCATACCCATCATATCCCAAACTTTCTAATTTTCTCATATATGGTAATTCTGAAACATTATTAATTCTAAACTCTATATCTTTATCACTTGTTGTATTATTTTCTAATACAGTATATCTTTGACATGGTAATGTAGGTGTCGTTGTAGTTCCCGTATTCTCCAACCAATAAGTTAAAAACATTTTTTCACCAGCATTTAAAACACCACTACAACTACCATCAACAGAATTAAGTAAATTACCCGCTAAATCAGGTAAAGTATAATTTCTATTAGACTTATATGACATTGCAGCTAATAATTCTTCGTTTTCTACAACGACTATTTTTAATGTTGGGAAAACTTTACCAACAACTAAAGGTAATGTAGGTGTAATAGATAATCCACTATATTCTATTAAATCATAATAAGGAATACTATTATTATATGTAAGATTTTTTTCTATACCATCACTAACAAAAGTCATCCCTAATGTTGTACCACTAGCAGTTCCACCAGCTCTTCTATGCCACATAACAGGAATATCTAAACTTAGTAATTTACCACTTTCTTCATCAATAGAAAATTGTTCTCCATAATAATTAGAAATACAATTATTTGAGTAGTGTATAATAGATATACCTTTTTGAACGGGATCAATATAACTATTAGACAGTTCATTACTACTTTGTACTACTGTTATAGGTTGATTATAACCTAAAAATTGTTTACTTCCAACATATTGTTCAGAACCAAAAAAGTCTTTATCATGATAATTACCTTCGTTAATATCAGAAAATAATCCCGCCATATTTTCTGTCCAAACATTATTCATATTCCAAACTGGAATATTTTCTATACAAATATCACAACTACTATCAAATGCTAATGTACCTGTATTCCAATAAGGAGCTAAACTATCAAAACCATAATAACTATCCATCGGATTATTACCTCCAGGTAAAACATAGTAATTTATTAATGTTCCCGTAGAAGCGGTAAGTATAGGTAATGGTCTATCTACATTAATTGATGTTCCACTTATTGAAACTATATTATAAACAGGATTGACTGTCGCCGCAGTCATAGTATTTCCTGTTATATCACCTAATGTACTATTAGATAAAGTAAAAATTATATAGTCATTTGCAGTCGTACTAGTTAATGTAACTCCTAAATCAATAACCCCTTGTAAATAAGTAGTAGTATCTATACTACCATCAAAAGAACCTAAATCTACAGTACCACTTTCTTTTATAAATGCGGTTTCTGTTACGGCAGTTAATCCTTCTATTGCCGTTGATCCTGAGAAAAATCCCCTATCTGCAGCCTCATTACTAACAACACCTTTTATTAATTGAACATTGCTTTGTTGGTTTAATTCAAATAAGAAATTACCACTCTGATCCAATAAAAAAGATGAAGGGAATGGTTGATCGTCTTTAGGTCTTAATACTTTAGAGTAAATATTTTTATCAATAGACCCATCTGCCTCATAAAAGAAAAATTCACCAGTTGCTGGTATATCTCCACCTGGTGGGTTAGGTAAAAACTGTGACCATCCTTTTACATAGTCATAATCTATTTCAGAATCACCTATTACATAACTATTAAAGGTTAATTGTCCCTTAGCTAACTGTTCTCTACCAACGTCTGTTAACTTAACTCTTACTAATGCCGTACTTTGTTTTTCTATATAACTCATTACTAATTATTATTTTAATATAAATATGCAGAATGTAAATATTATTAATAATTTTCCCCAATATTTGTCCCTATTTCTATTTTAATTGTATCACTAAAATTAAAACTGTAGATAGTTTCTCCTTTTATTGGTTCGTAGAATTTTTCATTTTTTATTCTATATAAAAATTTATCTCCTGCACTCGCACCTTCTAAAAATGTTTCTAAGCTATAACTTCTTTGGTTTAAAACATATGGAGTTTCAAAAGAAACTAATATATTTTCAAAGTTCACATCTTCTTCTTGTGTAAATTCTACAATAAACTTTCCATTAGTATTTAATGGGAAGTTTAATACAGACCAACTTATTGTTGGTTTATTATTAGGTATAGTACCTATTATAGAAGCTTGTGGTGTATAAAAAGCTTCAATTATATCACCCACTTTGAGTGATGTTGTTAATATTATTCTTCTGTTATTTGTTTCAGAAACAAAATATTCTATTCCATTAGATAATACCGAACCATTTACCGACAACACTGGTTGTCCGAAGGGAGGTGAAATCATATAGAATTCATATTTATTCTCATCAGTATTATAAAATACTCTATCCTCAACTACATTTGTATCTGTTTTACCACTTTTTATTGTTTCAGTTATTCTATACGCATCACCAAAGAAGTCGTTTTCATTCCCACTATCTACAAATGCATATGTTAATACTTGTTTATCTTCAGGTATAAAATTTAAAACTATTTCAGTGGATGCTCCCGAAGTTACTGCACTATATTCTACATTTTTAAATAATACTGAACCATTAAAACTTACTATAGGATCAGATAACCCACCAATTAAATAATTAGTTTTTCCTGAAGTGGTAAATTCAGATCCGACTACTAAATTACCAATAAATTGATCAGGTGGAGATGGTTGATTGTTAGTAAAGGTAGGTTTATCTGCCTCATATAAATTTATAAAATACCAATCTGTTTGTGGTTCATATAAACTATATTCCACACCTCTTTTATATGTATCAATTGTATTACGAGTTGAACCTAATTGTTTAGCAACTAAAGTATTTATGTCATACCCATAATAACCCTTTAATAAAAATTCTCCTTCACCAATACTAATAAATGGAATAGTAATCGGATTAATATTATTTTTACTTAATGTTTCATTATCAATATTAATTGTATGTAGGGAATTACTAGTAAACCCACTAATTTCTTTACTATATTTATATATTTCACCACTAAAATTAAGATTTTTATTTTCAATAACATCGTTTAAATTATTAATTACTAAATCAAAAGTGAAATTATTTCTACCTATTTCACTTATATAAACAAATCTATCACAAGATAAATTATTAGTTGTTATAAAATTAGGTAACCCCCATGTAGATGTTACACCTGTAATAGTACTACTAGTTAAACTAAAACTATTTGGTTGTATGTTACATTGAACCCCTAACCCATTTGGATTATTAATAACGTGTAAATATGAGTTATTAATATCTGCAACATATATCCTTTCATCAACACCCATTTGTAATGCCCCCAAACTAGATCCACTAAGAACTGTTATTTTTACCCTATTTTCTTTAATTTGTTCTTTGGTTTCATCTTCTAAATTAAATTGTATAATATTATCAGATGCACCATCACTAACATAAAATTTAGTAGAATCAGAAGAAAATTCTAAACCATATGGTCCATTATTATATGTCACACCACTTAATGTTTTAATATTTGTAACCTCACCTGTTTGGTTATTAAAATCTCCTATATCTATAATATCTTCATCATATAATAAAGATATTATTTTTGTACCATCTGTAGAAGTTTTCATATAACCTCTTGCAGTATTATGAGTACTTCCAGTATCCGAAATTACCGGACCCGTTAACCCTACCGAAGTTAATTTATAGGAATAATATTTACTATCACCACTAGTGTGAGCAATTACCCAATAACCGTCCCCACTTTTAGTTTCACACGCAGTCACTTTCTCACTTACCGCACCATTAATTAATTTTATATTTTTACTAGTAACCGCACCTTCTCTATTGTTACCTAATTCCATATTAACTATTGAGTATTCGAACCCATTAGGGTTACCATTATAATCTGTGGTAAAAATAAAATATTGATTAGTGTTTTTTCGTGGTACAATAATAGATGATTGAGTAGAAGTTCCAGAACTACTTAAATTTTCTCCATTTAACATAATAGTATTACCACTAGTATAAACATTTTCTCCATCCGTATAAAATAATAACTCACCATTTCTATTACTAATAACACTACATCCTTCCTGTGATATTGTACTACCAGTGTTTATTGTTGGTGTCCCACCACTCTGTATAGGATTAAAATCAATTCCGATATTGTTACCAAACTTCCAATTAAAATTACTTCTATCGTAAGTGTATCCTGTATATAAAGTTGGTCCACATAATGTATCTCCGCTATCGGCAGGTATCTTTCGTGTATTAGTTATTCTAAATTCAGGTAAATCAAATCCATCTATGTCTGATCTTCTTATGTTGTTGTTTACTAAAGTACTATTTGTCGGCTCATTTTCAAAATTATAACTTTCACTTTTAACACCACTTACAACATAATCTCTACCATTGTCTACATAAGACATTTCATTAACACTATTAATTTTAATCGACATATCTTCTTCACTTTCTTCACCAATATATTTTAAAATCACTGTTGGTTCAGTTTGTATATTAGTGAATATTTTATTACCAGCTGGTTGTACTTGAGAATATGTAAAAATAGTATCTATATTACTTAAATTTACTGGAAAGAATATATCACCACCAGCATCAATAAAAGTAGTTAATGATGACGCAAAATAACCCATATCTACATTTCCTTGTACAGGGGTAACAACATTAATAGGTGTAATAAATTTACTATTAATATTAATATTTTGTGATATTTTGCCCGTTCCTTGTTTTCTCATTATGCCCTATTATTAAATCTTATTGTAGTACAATCATGTATTAAACTATTATTATAAAATGCACCACCTACTTCCCATTCGCTATCACCAATAACTGACACATTTCCTTCATATTCATTACTATCATATATCTGTGTAATAAATATTGTATCGTACTTACTAGTTTGAGTTTGAGTTTTTCTAATACATTTTTTATACTTATTTTTTAACCCTGCAATGTAATCTCTCTGTCTTTCATATGAGGTAGTATATGGTGCATATAAATCATACAAATCTTTTTCTGCTTGTGTAATAGTATCACTTATACTTTTACACCCTTCAATTATTTGTGACTGATATTGTGATTGTTGTTCAGATAACTCTTTTTCTAACTCCTTCAATAAAGAATTAATATTTGTTATTTGATTTTCTAAATTATCTAACTGTTCGGTTATGATTTTTAATGATATCTCTAAAGAAGTAATTTCTTCACGTATTTTCTCATTATCATCTTGTAATTCTAATGCACATATTCTATTTTCAATTATTTCTTGTTTGTTTAATAAATTCTCTTTTTCTGTTATTAATTGTGTTAATTTATTTTGTACTTGTTTAGTTTTATTATTAATTGGTTGTAAAGAATACTCCGTTACTGTCACATCCGTAGAGGCAGATGCAATAATATTCTCACTTATTCCACTTAATTCACAATCATTACTATCATTATAATTTAACACATATCTTCTATATTGATATTTATTTTGATCAAAAATTGTATTTCTATAAAGTTTTCCTGAATTATCACAACCCTCCCATATAGTAGTTGCTGGTACTACTTGTTCTAATAAATCTAACCAATAATCACCAATTTTATCCATAAAGTTGAATAAATCATTATAAGTTAATTTACCTGTGAAATCTTTACCACAATTATTAGATTTTAAATATAATTGGTAGAATAATTGTAACATAGGATAGTTACTTATTACCTGCCTACTTTTAGCATCTATTAAGTTAGATATAATTAAATCATCAAACGTTTCTTTAACATTAATATCTTTAGGGTTAACGTCTAAATAGTCTTTAGGGTTGACGCAAACTGTCTCTGTAGTTGCAGTATATTTTTCTATATTTGATGCTTCTTTAACTAGTGTAGTTTTATATTCTACAATAGGTGCTGGTATAATTTCAATGTCAGTAACTTCGTTTTCTGTATTTGCGGTTATACTTTTTTTACATATTGGAACACCGTCTTCTTCTACTAAGGTAAATGTATCATCTTCACAGTAAAAACCTGGAACAGTTGCCACTTCTGTTATTCCCACAACATCTTCCACACATCTTAATTTAAATTTCCATCCTGTACCACCTGGTCCTCCTACTACATCAGCACTTAATACAGTTATTTTAACGTCATAAAACTCATCATCAGCAAAATCACTACCATTATCATTCAAATATTTTTGCCCAATTTTTTTATCTTTTATAAATGCTGCGGTTCCAGTTCCTGATCCACTGTGAGAATAAGGGTGATTTGGGTGACCAACACCATAATAAAATACGGTAGGGGACCATCCTGTTTCTCCTGACAAAGGACCGAGATCTAACCCTCTATTAGTACCTGAAAGATCATTTACTGTTAAATTTGTACCATTAACACTATTATATCTCTGCACTAAAGATGCGTCATTATAGAATGGGTGTGCCCCACCTTGTAAATCGAAAACACCATTTAATGATATGACATCGATATCTTGTTGTGTTCCTTGCGATCCTGCTGGTCCATCATAACCTTGTGTAGTGTAAGTTATGTTAGGTGAAGGTTGTGGACTATACGCTGGAAGTACTAACCCATCTAAATAAGTTTCTCCACTGTAAACACTTCCATTGTAAGTTTTACCCGACCAAGTTCCCATGGCATAGCCTGTCAAACCAACATATCCCGTATCTATTACAACTTGTCCATCCCATTCTACAATAAATCTATCAGGTACTCCTGCTGCGTTAAACTCAAATACTACTTCACCCATATCAGTACCTAAATTTCTATAAAAAGTAAATGTACCATCATTTCCACCTGCAGGTGTTTCATCTGTTATACCACAATCTATAGTAGGATCCGGAATTTCTTCAATTGCATCCTCCACTTCTATTTTTTCACAATATTGTGAACCTTCTTCACCAACAATTTCATAACCAATAGGACAAATAATTTCTGTTTTACGACAGAATTCTTCTGTTTCTTCTTTAATATATTCATAATCATTGAGACAAGGTTCATAATCTTCACTTTCACGATATTCAGTAATAGATTTTTTACAATTATTATCAACCTCATCATATTCATAACCTTCAGGACATCTAGGTAAACAAACCCTTCTATCAATAACTTCTTTTGTTCCACAGTAAGTACAATCTCCTTCTCCTTCATCAATGTCTGTCCAAGTACATGCACTATACTCTTCATTCCATATATAATTTTTACCTAAACCAAATCCTTCTTTTCCTTGACTATTTAATTTTAAGTTAATTTTATCGCAAAATTCTTTATCTAAATATTCTGTCTGATTAAATGTTTGTGCACTGTATCCTTGTAAAATTTCTACTGTAACTCCACTTAATGAAGGAGTTAATTCATCAAAAACATTTACCTCAAATAATGACATATAACCATTTATATCTTCTACTAGTAACCCAAATTTTTCATTTATATCTTTAAAATTACCCATCACAATTGTATCAGAACCACAATTATTTTTTGTAATACCAAAGTTTTCTATTGTACCACCAATATCTTTAAATTCATAATAAGTAGAGTTTAATGATTGGTTGTACTCACCAGTGAGTGAATAATATTCATTCTTCATTTCGTCTACCTTATATTCTAAAAAATTTAAATAATCAACATAATTAAAATCATCACTACTACACCCAGTTAATGTAATAGTATACCCACTTAAAGGATCTGAAGGAGTTTCTCTTAATACCCCACTATAATTTATTATATCAGAATCTACATTACACCATATTAATAAAGAACAATTATCTTCAGTTATTAAAAAGTTTCCATTATCACCTAAAATATAACAACTTAAATCACAACTAGTAGGACATTCTTCACAATCTATATTTTTCCAAAAATTATAAACATCACACTCAATTGCGTTTGCAGGATCAATTGCAAATACTGTTGATTTAGTGTTCATAATTAAATCTGAATGTGGATTATTATATTCAGTATACCTATATTCTAACTCTTGCCATAATCTCTCTTCTGGTTTAATTAACTTAGTAATTTCATAATTATTAGTACTACCAGTGTTACATTCCCCATCTGGATATATTGTTTGATATTCTATGCCTGTCGTATTATATACCCATGATTTTTTATTATCTATAACACAACTTAATTCAGGTATTAAACAATTTGTTAGAGTAATTTCTTTTTGTGTGTCACAATCACTAATATTAACTTCAATATTGTCTACTATAACACATACATCACATTCTACATTTTCAATTTCTAAACTAAAATAAAACTCCGAATTAGGATATGTAACTTTTAATGTTTCACAAACACAATTAGGTAAATTATATTTTATAGTTTGCCATTGAGGATCGAACAATGTATCTGAAGGTTGTATATTATTTTCAATTAAATTATATAAAATATCTTGTTCTATATTTCCATTATTATCGTTTCCAATAATTATTCCACTGTAATTTTCTGTTGGATTCCATTCCCACACAGGATTAATATCATTAGTATATGGTAATTTACTAGTATTACCATTACTTTGTTTAACAAATAGATTAAAATTAACTTTTAGATCATCCATATAATCTATGTAAGTATTTCCATTTTGATAATTAAAATCATTTTTTATTTTATTCAAATCGCTACTCCATCTATTATATGCCCCAATCTTTTCTTCTTCGATATTTTTAGATAAATTTAATATTTCTTCTAAAAAAATAGTTAAAGTAGACAATAAACTATGACAACAATTTTCCCCACCATCACTAATGTTAGATGACATACTATCTTTTATGTTTTGTTTAACATTAATATCTTCATTAACTACTTCTAACTGTTTTACTTTTTCTTCTTCTATTTTCTTTTTACTATTTTCTTCTGTTTTCTTTACTTCTTCTAACTCATTTCTTTTTGTAGTAATTTTGTTTATTTCGTTAATATTATTAGATTTTTGAATTTTTAAATCTAATTGTTGTTTAGTAGATAACTCTAAATCTCCACTTTTATTTGTTATATTTTGTGGTTCTTCTCCTAATAATTCTGCCGTTTTATTAATTATGAAAACTTTATCATTCTCTTGTAATTTTGATTTTTGTAGATTAATATTGTTTTCTACTACCCCATTAGGTCCTTCCGTAATACTATTAATCTCTTTATCATTAATATTGATTTCATTAACTAAATAATCTATTTTAGTTTGGTTATTTTGTTCTTTAGCACTAACTAATTCTTTATTTAGTGTGTTATTACGTTGACAGAAAGTCAATAATTCACTATAACTTTTAATTTCTGCATTTATACTCTCTGTTTTTGTTTTAATACATTCTTCACTATTACGACTTTTTTGACAGAATTCTTTAATATTAAAAGAATTTAATTGTGTTATTGTTTGTTGGTAAATTGTACAATCTTTTTGTGGGTTTATACCTTGAATTGCAATATCTATTATTTGACTATTCTCTGATTTAGTTTTTATTTTATCATTTTCTACAGTAATCTTATCATCAATAGTTTTGATTTTAGTGTTTATTTTACGTGTTTCTTCTTCGCTATTATTTTTAATAGTATTTATTTTTGTTTTATCATTAATAATTTCTTTATTGATTTCATTAATAATTTCTGACCGGTTTTCTTTATTTTCAACACACTCTTGTAACTTAATAATTGCATAATTTAAATGCGTTTCTGTGACAGTAAGTTGTTCGCTTAAATAGGTATAAATTCCACAATCGTTGGGTAATTTTAGTGCACATATTTGAGTAGTAGTTATATAATCGTTAACATTAATTAAACAATTAAAATCAACATTAGGATAATCAATAGAAATACAATTATTAATAGTTTCCTTATAATTTTCCCACTCATCTATCACTTTATAAGTACTATTTACTATATTATTTAATTCTGTATTAGAAGTAATTAAATTGTTTTCACCATTTTGTCTAATATTATCTATATTATTCTCAATCTCTTTAGTCCAACCCACGTTTATTTCTGTCCAATATGTTTGTTCAGAATTTATAATTTCACCACCCAATGCATTACAACACTCAATGCTAGGTTCTATTTGAATTGTATTTTGCCAAATTTCAATGTTAGTGTTTTGTTCTTCCGTATTAGTACTAATACTCCCTTCTAATGTTAATGCAATAGATTCATCATTAGTAAACACTAAAAAGTTTCTACATTTTAAACTATTAATTGTTAAATCATTAATTATTCCAATGTTACAAATACCACCTAAACAATTTTTTAAACTGTTTGCATTATATTTCAACATATAGTCTAAAGAAATATTAATATCACATTCACAATCTTCGTCAGTGGGTAACTTAAATCCCATATAATTTTCACTACCAAATAATATATTAACTTTATTTACGTCTTCACAAGAAATTTTTGATGAATCAACTACGGCAACTACCGTTGGTTTATTTGTTTTTTTTGATTTAGTACCTGCTATAGGTTGTAATCTATGACTACTGTAATCTAATTCAAATTGATCGTATACATACCCTTTGTCTTTACCCACATTTGCGTATAACTCATTACCACCACCCTTAGTAGAATTCCAATCTAATATTTGTTTATTATTATTTTTGTCTATTGTACTAAAAGATACCCTACCTAAATCATCTATAGATTCTACTTCCCAATTTTTAGTATCATTTAAATCTGCATCTTCAAAAGGTGAATATAATTCTACACTATTACCATTAGTGTTAGGTAATGTTCTAACTACTGAAGAATTATCAAAAGAACTTTTATTTTTATTTACTGATATTGTTTCTTCTACTTGTGTATTTCTATTAGTATATGGTTCATATTTATTATACGTAACCTCTATATTAGGTTTAGTATTTAAACTTCTTTCTTTAATTATTGTACCTTTTTCAGTTTCTAAATTCTTTATTGTTTGTTGGTTTTGTACTTTTTCTGTTATAAGTTCTTCTCTTTGATTAGAAGTTATATTAGTCTTCTTTAAATTGTTTTCTATTTCATTGTTTGATTGAGTAATTTTATTAATCCTTTTATTAATTATATTAATGTTACTGTTATCTTCTACGGGTGATGTTATAGAAACACTATTGTCGATACAAACAACATAATTACTTACAACTTCTCCTTCATAAACTTGAATAACTTCTGAATCATACCCATGCCAAGCACAACATTCTGGAGAACTGTATATTGTGGTATTATTGTTATTTGTTAATAAAAAACATCTATTAAATTCTACTGTTGAATTTTCACTTAATAATTGATTACCATATAATATTACATCATTATTAACATCTCCAGTAGTACCATTACTATTAGGATACAATTTAAGTATAAATTTTTGTAGACTACCTCTACACACTCTGTTTCCATTAAACTCATAAAAATTACCATCAGATAGTTGATAGGTTGGTTGATTATTTGATGTGTTACTAGCAAATTCTACCTTACCATCTTCTCTTATTCCTGCAACCTGACTATTACATGGTGATGTAACCGCACAATACTCAACTATTGTATCATTATTTGGTGGGGAATAACTGACATATCTCGCTTTTTCTCCGTTATATTCTTGTTTTTCACAACAACATTTTAATTTTTCACCAACTACTTTTATTTGTTTCCCACTAACTTCTTCGTATATTGAAAAGTATCCATCGTTATATACTACAGTTAATTCGTCACAACAATCTTTTTTCTTTGGGGAGTCTACTACTACCTCTAATGGTGTTAAACATATTTCTAATGCTTTATTACCTTCACAATTTTCGCTATTTACTTGTTTTTCATATTGTTTTTTAGCGTCTAAAAATTCGTTTTTAATTTTTATAAATTCGGGCGAATAACGTAAATAAGAAGACTCTTTTATTAATTCTAAATACTTATTATAATCCTCTTCTAATTTGTTATATTTAGATTCTAATGGGTATATACCATCATTAGGTAATGGTGATTCTATCAATGTATATCCTATATCATAACAGTCTTCTATTGTATCATATAAATTAGTATTAGAATTATGTACCATTTCTGTGGTATAGAATTCAGTGATTCCTGTAGACATACCATTAAAAATACCATAATTATAATTTATAAAATGATTTATTTTATTAGTAAATTCAACAATATTAACATTAGTACTACTACTAAAATTGGGAACATAGCATTGTTGAAAATACTCTAAATACTCATTACCACCATCATATTTACCAACATGTGGATTATTACCTTTTAAAATAGTTTGAGTATTATTACCTAAAGTTTCTCTATACCATCCACCAGCTTTTTGGAAATACATTTCTTTGTAAGGGTTTTTTACAATATCAGGTAATTGATTTCCTGTTAATGTAGTACCTGTTTCTAATCCTTCGATAAAATCCACTATTACTAAATCACCATTAACTGGAGGTAAAGGAAAACCATCACCATCATAAGGTATATTAGTAGTGTCTATTTCTCCCGTATATAGATATAATAAATCCTTTAGTTTTTCCATATCTAAAGGTTTATCCACAATAACTATATATTCATCGAATTTAACTAATGCTTCAGGCGCACCTATGAACCTAAATAAAAATTCAACCGCCTTTCTACTACCCTTACTTTTCCATAACCAAGCTAAATTTAATATTAATCTTCTATATAATTCAGTATCTACTTCACTGTTAGATAATGATTTGGTTGTACCACTAAATTCGCCTTGTCCAGGAATAGGTAATACTGTTTTATTTAATTTATTAGTAGTTACAAATGTGATAGGATCTAACCCCAACATATGGGAAAGTTCTTTTACTAATGAATCAGGTATGTTATTCTTTTTATTATAGGTAACAACATGTGCAAACTTAATACCATTAATATATTTTTTTACTTCATCAAAAGAAACACCATAAATTCTCAATAATTTAGTTGCTTTTTCACCGTTAAGAACTAAATCGTTTCCATCACCTCGTGGTACTGTATCAAAACTATTTATTACTTCAGCAGTGTATTTTCTTACAATTAAATCAGTTTTTGTTTTATCGTAATTTTCACCAATAGTATTTATCTTATCCAAATATTCTAAGTAGTAACTATCGAAAAAATTTAAATTATAACCATCTTCTAATATTGGAAAAGTTAAAGTCTCTTTAGTTGTTATTACAACACCCTGATCACTAATCTTAGGTGAAATTAAAATACTTTTATATTGTGGGTAATTATTTCTATTAAGTAAATTGTTTTGTAATGGATTTAAACTACTAAAAAAAGTAGTAATTTTAGTTTCATTGGGTTTAATAAAAAATGGTATAGATCCACTTTGTGGTGGTAAAAGTATGGAGTATTGCGGTATATTTATACCTGTTAATTGAGGAAAGGGATTTCCCTCTACTGTTAATGTTAAAATATCGTTAGTACTCTGTTCAGGTGGAACAATATGTAAAATTTTTCTTATTATATTTCCATTTTCTACAACATAAGATTTATACTCTAATGTAAAGTTTCTTAAAGGGTTAACTTCTTTTTCCGTACCCACAATCCCATCACTTTTACTAAACTTAATCAAATATGGATTAGATAAATAATTAGTACTAACACTAAAGGTAGACTCATTTTTAATAGAATCAAATACATAATTAGTTATATTATTACCAACCGTACTACCAAACATGTTATCTACATAAATTGCTGCGGGCCAATTAGTATATATTTCTTCTAAAGATGCCTTAATTAATTCTGTGGAAGAACCATACCATATATAACTTAGTGGGTTGCTTAAATCTAAATTAAGAGTTGTTTTTAAATTTTTTAATATTATAGTTTCATCTACATCATCTTCTATATCATCTAATGTAAAATATTTCGACTTACTACCTTGTAAAAAAACCACATCTGGTTTTGGATCAAAATTAGCCGAAATTGAAAAATTGCCGTTAGTGAATAAAGTTGTACCACCATCATCCACCGCAAACCCTACTAAATCAGGACTAAAATTTCTATATTCTATATTATCATTAAAAAATACTCTTTGTGCATATCCAGCCACCTTTACTGTTTTATTTGGTAAATTAGTGTTTGGTGTATTTGAGTTATTATGTGGCATTTAGTACTTACCTATTAAAATATATTATTAAATTCTTTAGTTGGATCAATCGTAGACCTTTTTTCTCTTACTTCATATAATGGTTTACCCGTAAACTCATCTTTAATTTCAAATAAATTATATTGTTTATAAATTTCATCTCCATAATTATAAATGGTATATATACCATCCTCAAGAGATTTAGTTTGATTGGAATATAATGCATATGATAAAGTTTCATCATTATGTTCTACCATTTCAACATCTAACATAACAGGATCAAAAAAAGTATTAGTTATTATAACATTTTGTCCTGGATTACCAATAAATGGAAACTCATTAGGGTTAATAAATGGTGCGGATGAAGGTGTTACAGTACAAAACGTAAGTGTTGAGTTATCATCGTAAGAATATGATTGTGTTGCATTGTTATTTCCTGATGGTTGTGCAACCACTAATGCATAGTTATTAGATGTAATAATTCTATATTTATTAGGTATTTTATTACCGTCATTGTCTATATATTCTACTCTATATCCTACTAATTGCCCATTTGCAAATCTGTTTTGATCAGTAGTTGGTATTGACTGTGTATCAAACACCAACCCTTTAATATCTGGTAAATCGGTTAAATTACCACAATCGGAAATTGTTGTTCTAATTTGTTTAGGTCTTATTATTATACTATAATACCCAACCGAACCGAATTCTGATGTGGGTAGTTTTAGTGTGTATAACCCCCCTAATACTTCTACTGTATTGTTAGGATCCTTTGCTGGAATTAATACCTGATTAGGATCTAATGTTGTTAAAGTTACATCATTAATGTCTTCTCTACTTGGACTATAAGAATATAATATTTCTACATCATCTACTGAAACATCTGCCGGCCTTACCGTCCCATAATTACCTGTTGCCATATTTTTATTTTTTTTATATTTTTATTATGTTCTTAAATAACCACCCCTAAAATTATCAATATCATCAGTTGACCTCATTTCAGATAGTAAACCATGTCTTTCAAAAATATCAGCGATACCTCTATTAATAAATACATCACTACTGATTTCTGGTTTAAAAACTATACCTAAAAATTCTTCTTGTTTTAGATTAGCGTATACTCCAATATTATTTTGGTTTTTTCCACCATAATTTGCACTAAATTGTGTCTTTTTATATGTTACTGTTTGGTTATTATTATTAATAGTTTTTATAAACTCTTTTTTAAATGTTATATATTCTACCCCATAAGTTGTAATATTATTAAAACTTATATTAGTTGCATTACTACTCCCCATTAAATCTATTCCACCACCTATAATAAATTTAATAAAATCAGGAGTGTCTTCTGTTACACCATCGAAAATAGTATTTTTATTATTAGAAACATTTAAATAGGGTATGTAAATTGGTTGGTTGTTACTATCTAACCTCAATGATTTAACGTAATTTAATTGATTATCGTCAGTTTCACCAGTTACTGTAACAGGAGGTGTATAATAAAAATTGTCTGGTACGCCAGGTAATCTACCCATAAAAGGATTATAGTTTGGTGGAATTACTGGTGGTAAATCTGTTATTCTTTGTCCAACAAATTCCATATCAGTATATATACCAATATCTTCATATTTTTGTGTTAAGTAAAAATTAATGTCTATGGTTTTATTTTGTTTTTGTCCGAAAGAATCCAGTATAAACTCACCATCATCATCTATTTTATATATTGGTATCTTACCATAATAACAATTAGGGTGTGTATAATCAATAATTTCATCACCATTATCATCTATTTTTATTACAGATAATGGTATATTTCTTACCGTATAATCCTCTAAACATATTTTTAAATCTATTACTTTCATAGTTAATGATAAATATTTAACTTACATTAATTTGCCAAAATGTTAGTGTGGGTACATTATTATTTGAATTATCCATATTAACCCCTCCATTATTGGGAGTTTGTTGTGTATTAGGTAAAAATTTATATTTATACACTCCATTATCATTTTTTAGTCTAACTTTTAAAAATAATTTACCTTGTTCTCCATTTAAATCTGTTAAATCTACAGTTGCAGGATTAGTTGTTTTAGAAGGTGCTAAAGACATAGACTTTCCATTAATTGCGTTGTTAAAAATTAATGTCATATATAAATCATATTCTTGATTTGGGGAATTATCTACTAAATCTTTATACCAATACATATAATACCCAGCAAAACTTTCAGTAAAAAACTGAGGATTATTAACTAAAAAAGAGATGGGTGACTCTGATACAGGTAAAGGTAAATTAGTAGTTGTATTAATCTGTTGTGCACCCATTTGTGTAAAAATATCACTAAAAAATAATAATGAATTATTACCACTATCTGGTTTATCAAAAAATAATAACCTACAAAAAGAAAATAAAAACCTATTGGTACGACAAAATAAATCATCATATATATATCCTAAATCTTCATAAACTCCAGCACCATTGTATGTGGGTGGATTTCTATATTCTGGAGAATTGTTTTGTATACTATCAGGAGTATAAAAATTTAAATTTATTACATAATTATTAATCAAATCCCAATTATCACCGATTGCTGGTTTAAACATTATTTTCTTATAATCAATTATTGGGTTAATAGATTTTTCTACTTCGTCCTCAATAAATTTGTGTTCCAACATTTCTGTATTATCTACAGGGTAAAATGTAGTAGATAATGGTACATTTATTGTTGTGCCAGTTCCTATATCACCAACTAATATTTTTTTTCTATTAACATTCATCATCTATATCACTAGTGTCTAATATGTTATAATTAATACAAGATCCCGGCACATCCCTAACCCCTAATTCGTATTCACCAAAAAAACTAGCCGATTTGACTACTATTTCTATGGATTCTGCTGAATTATTATATGAACTTAAATCTGATACCCCACCCGAACTAATACTATTTAAAATGTCTGGGTTTAATATTTGAAAATTTAAAAATGTTGGTGTTGTTAACATATTTTCAAATTTTTCTTTTTGTGCTGGTAATTCTAATACCTCTGCCGTTATATTATAATCACAAGGTGGATCTTGTCTTTTCATATAAAATCTATTATTAAGATAAATATAATGTGCACCACTTTCAAAAGGGTAATCTACACCAGAACCAAAAGCATCTATTTCACCTATTTCTAATAAATTTCTCCATTTAAAAACATTAGGAGAAATTTCTACTGCATAATCAGGAACATTATATATTCTTTTATATTTTTCTACTTCAATAGGATTAGTTAAGTTATATTTGTTTATTATACTTTGAATATCTACGATAGGATTTTTACTACTACTAAACTCCCTAATTATTATTTGAGAATGTGGACTATAAATATAACCTTCGGTTTTATTTGTAGTTCCAGTTATACCATAACCATCATTTATTTCTTTTAAATTTTCCCTATACACTGTATTAATTCTATGGTGTATATTTTCTAACCTTTTTTCTAATAAATCGTCTTCATTATATTCAACAATATCGCCATCAAACTCATTATCTGACTCATCAATATTCTCAAACCAAATAAAAGGTGGTTCTGATGGAGAGTCAGTTTTATAATTTACATCACCATATGCTTTAATATTGTAATTTACATTTATATTTTTTTCAGTTAAAAATCCACCACTAATTTTAGTCCAAAATCTATTTTTATCTGAACCTAACATTACACTTTGTTTGTCTAACCAATAAGCGTTACTAACACTATTAGTTTCACTATCTTGATCGTTTTTAACCACAGTTAAAAATAATTCGCTTAAAGGTCTCCCTAAATTATCTTTTATACCTTCTACATCTACATCAGTAATAAAATTAAATGCCGACACTTTATCATAATAATAACTTGTACCATATGCAGCAGGATAAGTATCATAATCAGTATAGTTCTCTGTTAATGCAGAAAATACTCTTACATAATATTCAGACTCTTTATCATTCACAACTCTTTTAATGGTTGATGTTCCCACTTGACAAACTATGTCGGTTGGTTTAATGTCTAAAACAAATGTTCTATTTTTCTTTTTATTATTATCATCCCCTAATTTAAAAACATTATAACTTCTATCTATTAACGCTAAATTACCACCAGTATTATCGATAAAATTATATAAGTTAATCTCATCTCTTTTCTGTAAACCATGATTAATTGCAGTAGTAAACGCTACATATTCTCTACCATTTAACGTAACAGTAGTTTGATTAATTATTGGTATACCATCTTTCAATGTTATATTAGAAGTATTTCTTATTAACATTATGTCTTTTGTTGATGCAGGGTAGGTTATTTTCATTTTATAATTAGGTTTCCCATCATCGTCTAAAAATCTTAACCTATTATAATCGGGATCAAATGTTGTAAATTCACATAATGCTTTTTTTTCATTAGTGGGTAACATATTTGATGGTTCATAAAAAGGGCTTTCGAAAAAACCTACCCACCCTTCTTTATCAAATATATCATTAGACTGTATTTTTATACTATCTAATTGTGAATTATTATTTGTATATATTTTAACATTATCATTATAAAGTTGATTAGAAATTAGAGGTGTTATATTACCATAGAATCTATATTTTGTTGATTCTCTTCTTTCTATTTGTGCTTGTTCATTTGCACTAACAACAACACTAGTATCAGTAATAGGTAAAGGTTTATTGGTGTTTTCAACATTAAAATTAAACTTAGTGTTAACATTAACTGATTCTGCCGATCTTTCTTTGTTCAATAATATTTTTATATCTTTACCCATATTTTATAAATATTTATTTTTCATTTATTCGATTGGTGGATTGGGTACTTGCGTTTGACCTAAACACGTTTTTAATATACTATAAGGACTATCTACCTGATTTCTAATATTATTTTGTCCAAATTCATTTGCGGATGTTTCATCAGGTGATGCACCTAAACCTTGAAGGGTTGCTGCATTTATTTTATCTGCGAAAAATTTACCTACAGTTTTATGTAGAGATGTTTTACCTGGCACTAAACCGAAGTAAAAATAATATGGAGTCTGACTTCTATTAAATCTTATACCTTTTAAATTAGAAATATCAGTAAACGATAAATCAATTCCCGTATCAATTTGTTCTTCGTCATCTAAATTTGTAACAAACGTTAGGTTAGTAGTGTTGGGGTAATTAACAAGTTGATCTGTACGTCCTGGTGCTAACCCATAAAAATAATCAGTGGTATTGTTTTGTGTATTTTTATATCCACACGCATCTCCAGGTACAAATAAATCTCCGTCATTATATTCAGATGGGAATAAATCATTTTCAGGTGTAAATTTATATGTTAATCCATCATCCAATCGTATTTCAGGATATTCATCATACGTATTGTCTAAATCATCGCCTCCTGGTCTAACATAATGAACCCCCAATTCAGGATTTCCATTATTGTCTTGTTTTATTTTGTATCCACTAAATCTTCTACAGAAATACTCTCTAGCATCTACATCATGATTAAATCTTAAATAACAAGGACCTACAGGTACATCAATATCGTTAGAATCTATCATATCCACACCTAACTGTGACTGATTAACTACTGCATGTGTATTCATACATTCTACCAACGTACAAGATAAAGAAACATATGCCCTTAAATTTAACCCACCTTCCTTATCTTTGTTACCATTAATAACTCTAAGGTTTGCTGAACCACCACCAACATTATATTTATATTGTACCGACTCCATACTTACTTGAAAGGTTGTTGGTTGTAGTAAATCCATCACAAATGGTGCACCATCTATATCACAATAAGTTGTACTACCCAATTCAGTAATAGTGGTTGGTAGCATTAGATTTGCTTTATACTCATTACTATTATAAGAAGGTGAATCTGACTCTATTTTAGTACTATAATACAATTTTTTATCTGACCAAGTTATTAAACCATGTCTAATTATCTCAGTATAAAAACCGTATTCATCATCGTAATTATTACATGGACAAAAAGCGTTACAACCACTTACACCATTAGCACCACATGCGACACCACAAGGATCATCAGAAAGACAATAACCAAACGGTTGACCGTTTCCTGTACTTAATGATGGACCATATCCACCATCTTCACCAGTATCTTCTGCAACTGCTTCATCTTCTGATGGCATACCTAAATCACTCTGAAAGTTAAGTGGTGTACCAGCACCGGATCCAGAACCTTCACAATCTAAAACCGTCTTAAAAAATTCTTTTCTTTCTACTAATCGTGTTCTATCACATCTGTTTTTATTTAATCCGAACCCACCTTGATTTTCCCATGTTTCATTACCAAATTGATCGGTTATTTTAACATATTCTGGTTTAGCATAAATTGATGCACTTTCTTTTATTTTATTAATGACAGTTATATCATTATATGAGTTAAAAGTAACAATTAATGAACTATAATCATCAAATTTTATTTGACATCTATCGTCATTATTGTTTCTACCATTTATCACAATATCTTGTGCTGCTTTATCCAAATTCTCAGTTGCATTACTAGTTTCTTCACCATAAAATTCACTAGCTATTGGTGCAGATATAGTTGCATTACATCCCGCAATACTAATAGAAGAGGACACATAAAAATCATTAGGTTTAATTATTATGGCATTTTGGAGGTATGTCCCACTACCTTGAAATTCGTCATAACAATTATATTGACAAAATTTATCTTTTTTAATTTGACCAAATTTTTTCTTAGATTTTTTTAATTTATATTTTCTTTTTATTAATGGAAAATATAGTGATCCACTAACCCAGTCATTATAAAAGTCAAATTTTAACATTTTTAACCAAACCGCAACTGGCTCCATTTTACATGCTACCCAGTCTTTTATTATTGGTGTGGATAACCCACCACAACTTACACAAGATAATGGGAGAACAAAAGTTTTATTACATTGGGCACCACCAAAAACTGTAGGTATTAAGCTAGGTTTTGCTATTACATTGTCTTCAGGACAGTTTAAACTGATTAACGGTATTTTTATACAACATTCCTTACAACATTTACCATCACCACAAGACGCTGGACATTTATCAAAGTTATAACCATTTGGTCCTTGAGGTGCATCGTCATATGTTGGATTTGGACAACATCCGTGTTTTTCATTAGGACAATAACCACTACATCTTCTACATAGTAAACCAGATAATAAACATTTAAATTCTAACTTTACCTTAAAGTAAGAATCTTTAGTCCCACACCCACTACTACCTCCGTTACATCTACACTTATTACAAGCATTAGATCCAGCGGGATCACAATTAGGGTGATTTTGACTACACAAGTCTTTATAATCTTGTGAACATATTGTAAGACCGACTAACCTAAAACAATATTCTAAACATACACCCACAGGTATTCTAAGCTGACATAACATAGTAACTAATCCATTAATAGTTTGTATTAAACCATTAATAATTCCTACAATACTAGCAAATAATCCTAATAAAAGACATAAAATAAGATAAATTGGGTTAAAGTTAGTATCTATTCTATTATTAGGAAATTTATTTACTCCCTCACCATTCATTATATCTTTAATCCCAATAAACCCCCTACTTTCGTCTCCCTTTAGTTTTTGAAATCTACCAATATATTGTTTTACAGTATATACTTTTTTCCACCTAAATGTGAAAAAATCTTCTAAATAGTTATATTCATTAGATTTTTCATTTTCATATGGGGTATTAGTTGTCACTATTGATAAATCTTCATTTATTACAAAATCATCACTGTTTTCTAAAGATTCTTTACTATATTCTTTAAAATTATAATTTCCTGTTAAGTTTGGTACTAAAAAGTGTGCTCTTTGTCTTAATCTTTTATCAGAATCAGATTTATCCATAGAAATCCTAAATCTAAAATCTGCTTCAGTAGCAATTCCTTTAATACCATCAGGACTAGGTATAATATTACCAAATTCATCCGTAATAACCTTTCGTAGATTCATAGGTATCATTATTGACCAGTTACCATTTTCATCTATAGCATCACCTTTCACTTCAAAAGTTTCAATATTACCATCCTGAGTACGTCTAAGTGCCTCTATTTTACCTCCACCGGTAATCACTTCACTCATTTTACCCATATCTCTATCAGGACGACAATTTTTGTTTACAGAATCCTTTTCATCATCAGAAAAAATACTACCAGTAAAAATGGCAGTAGGAGTTAAATTAACGTCTATTGAGAAGTCTTTTCTATTTATACCTAATGGACTACCACCACTTAAATTATCACACCAATAAGGTTCGACAGTTATTTTTTCATTTACTGTAAATATTTGGGGTAGTGTATCTAGGTTATTACTGGACTTAAATTTAAACCTATTATCAAATAAATCTTCACTATATCCATCTGCTATAAGTTCATAAGGTCTAGCGGAAATAAATCCAATATCACTAATATCTACATCATAATGTATTGTATGTTCCCCTACGGGTACACCAAATAACATGTAATCACCCGCATCGTTGGTGGTTGTAGTATATTTGTAATATTTTTCATATATTTCTAAAGTAGTACCATTTTCTAGTACTTCTCTTTTTGAGGGGAAAGAACCAACAGGAGTATGATCTAATTTTTTTTGTTGTCCAGGTAAAAGATTATATCTTAATCCTTGACTATTCCTTTTATCTGGATCACTAATTAAATCACCGTAAGGATATAAAGAAGATATTATAGGGTTATCAAAATCCGATTCTTCTAATGGTATAAATATAGATACCTTAGCGTTGGGTACTCCAAACCCACCATTAATGTCTAATCTACCAGCAATTACACCATATTCTGAGCAAAAGTCTTGATATTCATCTTTCTGAGATATTTTTAAACTTAGGATTTCTAAAAAATCGTAATTTTGTTTTAAATCTAAATTTACTTTTAAATATCCATTTTCGCCTGGTTGTGTCCTAATTCGGTATGATTTAGACATTTATACATTTATTTACTTTCTTCTTCGTTATTATCTCCTTTGAATACTTCAATGTCTAATTCCTCATTGTCAATATCAATATAATCAGGATTATCTTTAAATTGTTGTTCCCTTTTTAATAATTCTTTTTTATATCTTAATCTAATAAACTTTTCTAAAATACCCTTAAAGAAATTATGTGATTTACTTTTAATTTTATTAACATATCTAGGGGTGAAAAAAGTAAAAAATATTTGTAAGACTAAAACTAACATTATTATAGGTAGTGCTGCAACTAAAATTACAAAAACCACAATTTTTAAAAGAAAATTTTCCATAACTGGTCCTTCACCAAAATTATCTGGTATAAATGTTATTGATTTACTATTACTGTTTTTTTTATCAGTATTACTATTACATGTTGTACATCCCATATCTTTTTTTCTTTAAAACTAATTAAAATATTTAAAAAGTAACTATTATTATGTACTAATACTTATTTTAATATCTTTATTTGGGTATTTAACTTCAAACATACCATTAGGGACACCAAATAAAGTATACTTACCTAATAAGTCTATTTGTCTAGTTGCCGTATCCAATAATGGTTGTGCAATTTCATTTAATGAATATTTACCATTTTCATTAACTTTATTATATACCCTTAAATCTGTAACATTTAAAACACCAGGTACATTATTAATATTTTCTATTAATTGTGATAAATAAATATTATCACCCATATCCCATTTATTTATGTCCATATATTCAGTGATTGATTGTGCAACACCTCCTATTATTTCTCCTTTTGGTATTGTTTTTTCCACATATAAATCTACTTCATAACTTAAATTAATCACTTGTCCATTTTTTATGGTTACATAATCATTAATCATTCTATAATCCGCTAAATATTCTGCAATATTTTGTTTAAGTGTAGCCGTAGATTGTGTTGTTAATTTATTATTTTCATCTAACGCTAATATTGTAACATTAATTTTATTTCTTTCTTCCCATACACCGGTTCTAAAAGGGACACCAAATTTTCCCGGCATTAGAGTAATTCTACTTTGATAATCTTTAATTGTAACACATCTATCTTGTGCAGAAAAATTATATCTTACTAAATTTCTTATTTGATTGATTGAAAGTTGTTTGGCACCACCTAGTGCAGGTATAGGATTATTAACAGTTAAACTATTTCTAACACTTGTATTAACTGAAGGATCATCACCATTAATAACAAACTCAGTCACACCTAAATTAGTAAGTACGTTAGGTCCAATATTAGAACTTTCTCCACCACCAACTCTATATTTAATAAACATAGTGTTACTTGGATTTGGAATAGTACCTAATGAATTATTGTTAATTAGATTACCTATTCTATCTATCTGCCCCCTACACCCAATAAAATCATTTAATGCTGATACATCCGCTTGTCCCCCACCGAAAATAATTTTACAAAATCCATTATCGGTATACTCTTTTATAAATCTTTGGGGTGCATTTACCCATTTTCCCGGTATAATGCTACTATTATCACTCATTTTATTAACATCTCTGGTGTAAATTTGTGCTTGTGCTAACGCTGGTACTTCATACCAATTATTATCAAAATTTTCCCAATCAGAAGCTGACGGATCATCGTTATAATTAGTACCTTCTTTTGTTATTATATTTTCAATAGATATAACATTGTCATCAGGTAAAACTATTTCATTAAAAGGTTTATAATCATCCCTCTCAACTATTTTTTTATAAATTTTAGTAAACCCATTTAATACTATTTCTCTTTTTACTAATGTATAATTAATAATCTCATTAGTAGATCCCCTATTTGGTATTATTAACCTATTAGGGATACCGCCAGTTGTGAAAGGTGAAGAAAAATCACAATCTTCCATTAATTCAAACACTTTACCTGCACCAGTCGCTTGTGAACCTTTTATTATTTTAGGTGCATATTGGATATCAAAAGTGTCCCCTAAAGTAGGTACTGTTACTGACCAATCTACTACCGATATACTTGGTCTTCTTCCAGGAATATTTAAACCAAAAGTTCTAGCTAACTCTAATAAAGAAGATCTTTCTTGTGCATAATTTATTTGTGTTTCATTAAACATTCTGTCTGTATGATAAGATAACATATCACCAACTGCAGCATTTAATTCTAATAACATCATACCTACAGATGCGTCATTAAAGTCTGAAAATATTTCAGGATAGTATTGTTGTATAAAACCCACTAACTGATCTCTTACGTCAGCGAAGTTTCTAGCGTTATAATCTATTTTTCTAACCATAATTAAAATGTTATTTCTATTGTATCAGAACTAGCAAACGTACCATCTGTTACAGTATACTTAAGTTCAACTATTATTAATTCTTGTATTTCATCATTTCTAAAAGAAATATCATTCACTACTAAATTGGGTATGTATCTTTTAATAGTTTCATTTAAATTATTTCTTATATCTTCGTGTGTTATATTATCATTAGGTTCAAAAATATATTTTCTTAAATCACTACCAAAATCTGGTAAATAAAGCCTTTCTCCCTTATTAGTTAATAATAAATGCAATAAATCTGCACGTATTGCATCTTTATCATTACTATTTAATTTAAAGTAATAACCGTTAGGGCTATCTTTAAAGGGAAAATCAATATTTATAAATCTATTTTCTGCCATTTGTATATAAATATTCTACATTAAATTTTTTAAAAGAAAAGTCTACATAAAAAAAAAAGGTGTCGATTGACACCTTTACAAAATGATATATTATTTTATTTATGTTATCTCACACGAACCACCTGCACAAGCTAACTCTCCACTAAGATTTGTTTCATCTTTTTCTTCTATAACATTAGACAAATCAATTTCTGTAAGTGTCTTCATCATTTTTTCATATTCTTGTTTAGTACAATCCTCAAAAGGTGCTTGAACATATGTTCCTCCGTTATATGGTAATACAGATAATCCATTATAATGTTCTCTATTATTCCACATCCACTCACCCGCTAATTCCCAATCTTCATCTTTTAAAGATATAGTTGCAGAAACATTATGTGTATTAGAACCACTATTATGTCCACTTTTAACCCATTCTGTAGCAACTTTTTTAACTCTCTCTAACAAATCAAAAGGTGATTCATTTCTTAATATAGAACCTTTTGGTGCTTTTTGTGGTATAGATATCACTGCAGTATCGTGACCTCTAAAATAATCATCCTCAACTAATTCTGGATGATTATTGATTAAATATTGATACATTGATTCATTTTTACCAACTCTAACTCTTCTTATATAGTAGTCATTATGCCAAGCATGAATACCCGAACTAGTACCTAAAGTTAATGACGTTGTACCAGCAGGTTTAACAGTAGTTGTTCTAGCAGATTTATTAATACCTATTAGTTTAGCGACTTTTCTATTTTCTTTTTTAACTATTTTTGCTGCCTCTTCCATATCGTAACCTAAAACCCTTCCAGAACCAATTCCTGTCATACTTACACCAATTAATGCTTCTTTCTCTGTAGTTTCTTGCCATATATCTCTTAAATAATGAAAATGTGTGTAACCCGCTTGTAATGTACCAATAAAAGCTGCTGCCTTAACTCTTTCATTTAAATCTTCTTGTGATTCTATATTGGAAACATTAACTTCACAAAGGTTACAGAACTGATATGGTCGTAATGCTATCTCACAACATGGATTAGTTCCCCAATCTTTATCGTTGTTGAAATATATTCCTGGTTCTCCTGAACCACTTAATTCTACTCTTTTCCATAAATCTAAAAAGAATTCCTTAGTTATCTTATGTCTCATTAAACAAGCTGAGTTATTTGCCCTTCCTCTTTGTGGATTAGTTTCCCACCAATTTCCTGACTTACATCCAATCATCTCTTGATCACCTGCAGAAAATAAACTAATTAATGCCGCCCTTCTGATACCACCTGCTAATACCGCATCTGCAATATGACACACAATATCATGTACTTCTAAAGTGGTTAATTGATCACCATCTTCTTTTTCACTTAATATACCTGTTATCTTAACAATACATTCTTTAAGTGGTTGAGGTCCTGGCGCTTTACCTCCCGATGTAACTAATCTAGCCCCTTTTGGTCTAATATCAGAATAATCAAATACAATTCTAGAACTTTTACCATTTAAATAAGATTTAATTAGTTGTTTAATTGCATCTGCCCAACCTTCAATAGAATCACTAATCAAAAATCTTTTAGTTCTTTTTTGATAAGGTTTATTGACTGGTGGTAATTTTTCAACATGATGTTTCTGAACTGAGTAACCAACACCAGTACCACCTAATAATAAAAACATACACTCACTAAAAGAATCTATATGATCAATTGGCATATATGCACAATTATAAATTCTATTAGGTGATATTTCAATTGGTTTACCACCAAATTGCATACTCCTCATAGAAGGTAATACTTTTTTATCATATACAAAATTATATGCCTCATCTATTTTATCCGCAATATGTGGATATCTCTTTTGATGCATTTCTTTATTTCTTGTAACTAATTCCCCCCATGTTTCTCTTCTGTTTAAATCAGGTAAATACTTCGCATATTTCATATATACGGTAATGTCTGATAAAATCTTATTTGATAACTCCATTTTAAAAAATTTATTTTATTTATTATTATTAATTTTCCCCTAAAGTCTCTTTCCTTTTTCTTATGGCATCTGTAACCATTTGAGACTTCCTTTTATCTTCACCTTTTTGGTGTTCTAAGAATGAAACATCTGATGATTGGGAAGTATCTATATTTAAAGATCCATTATCAAATAATATATCTTCAAAAATAACTCCGTCTTTTCCGAATCTAGATTTTAGAATCGCCATAGTTGCAGTCCCCTCTTCTTTTTGTTCTAATGTTTTAGCAACTGAGATAATAAAGTGTCCAATCTGTCCTTTTTTAATTGACCCACCTATCATATCTGCTTTAACTACATCCGCACCAATAGAACTTCTATTACCTTGTACCGCAGTCCAACCAACTACATCTAATTCTGAAATCATAGTTTCAAACTGTCTCATAACATTTCCTTCACCAGCATATTCATCTTTAAATTGTTTAGTTGGTACGACACAATCCATATAATCGATAAAAACCACATCTGGTTTAGTACCATTAGATGTTAATTTTCTCAAATATTGTTTAATGTGATTAATTGTTGTACCATCACTAGGCATTTTCTTAAGAATTAAATTACCATCTTTTTCTTTAAATTGTGGTAGTAATTTTTTAACCTCTTCTTTTCTTTCAGTTAATTCATTTAATGATATTTCAGTCCAACATGTCATATGTTTTCTCTGTATAACTTTGGGGTTGTCTTCAAAGAATATTTGTACTACATTGTAACCCATATTATAGGCGGTATTAGCCATTCTAGTTATTAATGTTGTTTTACCTACACCAAAAGGTGCTAAAATTACACCTAACTCGCCCTTAGATAACCCACCATCCATTAAATTATCTATTCCAACCAAACCAGTTGGGATTGGGTTTCTAAAATCATCACATAATACATCATCAATTGCATGAAATACATCAATACCATTATCTTTTTCACCACCAACCGATAAAGCTTCTTTTAAAATATCTTCACATTCATCATATCTATCAAAATCACCAGTATCTAAAATATTTTGTATTTTATTTGTTGCCTTTTTAAGTTCTTGTTGTTTACAAAATTTATTTGCAACATCTTGAGTATGTAAACAATCTCTATTATCAGAAGACTTAACTTCTTTTATCATTTCTAAAGCTGAATCTCTAGCAATGTCTCTTTTAATATCAATCCTAATTAATTCTATTAAAGTAACATAATTAGGAATAGTTTCATATCCTTCATAATAATTTTTAATTGCTGCAACAATTAATCTTAGATATTCATTGTCAAAATATTTAGGATCGATTATATCAATTATCCCCTCTGAAAATTTATTATCCTCTATTAATTGTTTAACTAGTTTAACCTGAAAACTCCATCCTAAATAACCTAAGTTCTTTTCTTCTTTTTTAGTCATTCTTTTTTTACTTTTGGTTTATTAATAAATATGTTCTAAAGTGTGTAACCACAATATTCTTGTGTATAATTTTCTAAACTTAAGCCGTTTTGTATTTTAGAGATGATTTCTGATATAATTGATCTAATATCTACATCATATCTTACCTTTGGTGGATAGTCATTACCACTAAACATCTTTTGTGCTACGACTCTTCCTTTAATCTTAATTTGTAAAGTAAAGATATCTTCGTTTTCATAAATATCTTTTTTAGACTCATCTACCTCTTCTGTATTTTGTATTAAATATGGGTTATAATATCTCCATAAATAAGTTCTACTTTTAGCTTTAAATTGATTTTGTATTATTAATACAACGTCATCTATAAGTTCTTTTAGTTCAATAGAACTTAGACTATCTTTGTTAAATCCTTTAACTTGGAAATTTCTACCAACAATAGGTTTTTTATTAATTAATAGTAAAAATTCATAAGGTAAATTTTCATAGTTCTTTTTCATAATAATTGATTTTGTGTTTTAGTAAAATAACTTTGTTCTTTTTTTATTATTCTTAAAAACGGTTGTAAAAAATTTATATATCCGTCTCTACCCCCAGGTATAGCCATTGTTAATCCATCTTCTAATAACATTTTAATCACATTTTTAGTAGTTCTATCTTCTGGATCTATAGGTGTTACAAAGATTTGATCTAACATCATTTTAGAATTTTCTGTTAGTAATGGTGTTTTAAGATTAATTAATTTTTCATTAATTTCATAAATATTTTCACCTTGTATTCCAACAGTCACTTTATTTAATATATTATCTAATGTTTTCAATCTTGTTTTTCTTTCCTTTTGAATACTTTCAATTTTAATGAAAATATCTTCCAATGTCAAAGTTTTTGTAACAAATTCTGGAAAATACTTAAGTATTGTTTTTTCACTAACACCTTTTATTCCTTTTATGTTATCGCTATTGTCACCAGATAATATTTTTAAAAGTTTTAAATTAGTATGATGATGATTAAAATATGTATTATAATTACTAATTGTAATAATTTTTCTTAAATTAATAATATAAATTCCCACCCTTTCACTCAATAGTTGTAATATATCCCTATCGTTAGTTATTACAACAACTTTTTCGTCTTCTTTAACTTTACTACAATAATATGCAATAGAATCATCTGCCTCTATTACAATATCCTCAAACTGTCGAATAAATAATTCTTCGAGATATTGTTTTACTCTTTCTTTTTGAATTAAAAGTTCTGGTTCTGAAGGTGGTGTTTCATTATAAAAATCTTTATCTCTATTGGATTTATAGTCTTTATAGATATCATATCTTAATCTACCACTAAATTGCCCATCCCAAAAAACAAATACCCTATCGTATTTGTGTTCATTTAAATATTTTCTTAACATAGTAAGAAATTGATAAATTCCACCTATATGGTTTTCTTTATAATAAAGATTTTTTGCACCATGATACGCGGTTTTTAATAATGAATCACCATCTACTAATAGGGTGGTTGTATATTTTTTTCGTTTAGTTGGTCTGGACACTTAACATATCGATTACAAAATTAATATAAATTATTGATCTGCATATTCTACAGGTGCATCAATATGTTCTCCTTCTTCTATAGTGAAATCTACTTCTTCTCCAACACTATCAAATACTGTTGACCAATATTCTTTATAATCAGATTTATAAGTATCTATAGATTTTTTTTCATCTTCAATGAAACCGTGTGTAGTTGCCAGTATTCTACAATCTGCATAACCTAAACCATTCATATGATTTTTATGTATACCAACTTTAGTTCTAACCGCAAAATTAACTTTACGACCTTTGTTTGTGGCATTTAATTTAGAAACACCAGCGCTTTTTTGATTTCCAAATAAGAATACCAACGCACAAGATAAATAGATTGATTGTCCTCCTTTAGGTTGTATTCTTGGTTGACTAAATGGGTTGTCAGGTAACTCAACCCAAGGTTGGTTAACAAATACCATAGTATTAGTATACGGCGCACTCTCTTTACGAGACGAAGTTATCCTCTGTGCCATACCCATCCCCCATTTCTCTGATATTACTCTAGCAGTATGTTGGTTTCCGCCCTTACCTTCAAAACTCATCTTACAGGGTATAGTACCTATTGAGTCCCATAGAAATACTATATCATGTGGGATATCTCCTTTTGATTGTGCATCTAAAATTTCAGTTACATATTCAAAGGCTTGTTCAATATATTCAAACCCCAATTTATATAAAAGAAATCCATCCCAATAAGCTTCTATTTCACCCGTACTTTCATCTACTTCTTCAATATACTCAGTTTCTAAACCCATTTGTTTTGCGTGTTCAAAACTAAATTTTTGTTCAGTAATAATGAAAATAGGTAGTATCCCTTTTTTTTGTGCGTCCACTGCAGTTTGAATAAGTGCGGTAGTTTTTCCAGTATCTGAATGTCCTAACAACATATTAATTTGTCCCATGGCTGGACCAGGAATACCTGTTGCTTTTTGGAAAGACTCTCCTAGATCGAAATACTTTTGTTCTTTGTATTTATCACTAGAAGAGAATTTTTTCCTAATAGACGAAAAATCTGTTGTTTTCTTTTTTAACGGTTTTTTTGCCATCATAAATTACAAATTAAAATGGTAAATCGTCATCATTATCATCCTCTAAAGAAGTAGATTCTACTTCATTATTAGTAGTTGTAACATCGTCAGAAGTATTAGTTTTATTTTCTTCTCTCATAAATGTTATTTCTTCTTCTAAAGATGCAGTTTCATTTTCTTCTTTTTCTTCTTCTGCAACATATTTACTTTGTTCCGAATCCCAAATAGGTGTCATGTTTTTCGCAACAATTTCTAAGTACTCTTGAGATTTTTTAGAATAAACATCTCTAAATGTTTCTTCATTATTAAACCACTCATTAGCTTTATCTTTATCGTTAGTCAAAATAGTTACATCGTCTGACATAATTGATGTGACAACACTCCAACCCTTATCGTTTCGATTAGTAGTTATAATAATATCTCTTCCTTCTCTAGCATCAGTGATATCACCTTTCAACTTAAATAGTGGCATTAACTTATCCATCACACCATCTCCTGTGTATTTGTGTTTAAATCTCCAAAATTTAACTCCATGATCTTCATTATCTCTATCAATACCTTTTACAACATAGTATTTTCTAGGTGTATATTCTCTAGCCATTTCTTTAGCTTTCTTACTACCTTCCATAAGTAAAGCTTCCTTAGCTTCATATAATGGACAATCTTCACCATCATTTAATTTATTACAGTAAATTTTTTCATATTTACCATTTACTTGTCTTTCATAAAAATAAACTTCAGTAAAAGGAGATTGACCTTCTTTACCAGGTAAAATCCTAAATCTTCGTGTAGCACTTTTAACCCCTTTTTGTAATTTTTCAGTGAAGTACTTTTTTAATCTTTCTTCGTTTGAAATTTTGTTGGTTTTTTTGTTTTCGGTGTTTTTCTCGTATTGAGATAAAATTGCATCTAAACTTGTCATTTCTTTATTTTTTTAAATTATTAATTAATGTTTAAATATAATAACTTTATTTGAATAAGTCAATAATCAAATATAATTATTTCACACAATTTTAAATAAAATAAATTAAAATGTCAAATAATATTTTAAATTAATCTTCGTCTGTTTTGTTGTAATCAAAAGAATCTTTTATTTCATCTACACTATAACTATCTACATCACCTTGAGTTATAACATATTCTTCTTCTTTAGAACCTACATCGTAACCTTCTTTATCTGTCCAATAATCAGTTAACGATATATTATATGGAAATGAGTCCATTGATCTCATTTCAAGTCTTTCTACAGGTGTTGGGTTTCTTTCTTCGATTTCTTTTTCTAATCCGTCAATTTTATCAATAACCTTATCCATATCACCAACCTTACCTTCTAAATCACCTAATTTACCTAATAATTCATCCATTTTAGCAGTCATACCCTCTATCTCTGTTCTTGTTTGTTCTGCTTTATCTACAATGTCAGTAACATCTACTTCGATAGTTTCTTCACCACCTTCGTCTGCGACTTCATCTTCGATTTCAGCACCACCTTCGTCTGCAAAAGGATCAGTTTCTACATCACCTCCTTCAATATCACCACCTTCGTCTGCAAAAGGATCTTCGTTAGTAGTACCTTCGTCACCACCTGGTTCAGTAAAAGGATCCGCATCATCAGTATCTGTATCTTCTTCTGGTGGATCTTGTTCATTTAATGTATCTAATGCACCTAATAAAAGATTATCATCATCTTCTTTAGGTTCTTCCATGTAAAATGTATATTCCAACAATTGCATGTGTCTTTTTAATTCTTCTTTTATTAAATCTTTTTTACTCATTTTTTTTTTACATTAATAACTGTCTACCATCACTAGTTTTATATATTTTTTCTACTCTTTCTACAATTTCTTTACCATCATTAATTAAACATTCTTCGCCCTCACATTCTTTAGTCTCTTTTTCATTTAGAAAATCATTTAATGTAGACTCTAAATTGTTTTCTTCTTTGTTTTTTTTATGTTTGTCCATAATAATGTCTTTTATAATAAATATATCAATATTAAGAAAAATGACGTTCTATATCAATTATACTTAATTCTTTGTTTTTACTTACTAATATTTTGTTTTGATATTTATCCCAATCAATTTGGTGATCTTTATAATTAATATTTCCAGCGTCTCCTTCTGTTTTCATCTCAATTATCTTGTTTAGTGCATTAATGGTATAAAAACATTCTCCTTTTTTATGTACGATTATTGTTACTGGAAAAAATGATTTAGTATTAATTTTTTTACCATCTCTAAGATATAATCTAAAAGTTAATATTTTTCTACCTTCTTCTTGTGGTGAAGTGTATTCAAAAATGTTTTTTTTTGGTATTTTGAATCTCTTATTTATGTAACTTTTAAAACTTTCTACCTTATCTTCATTAACAAATGACGCTAAAGTTACTATTTTAGTTGTTTTTTCCATTATAATATATGTAAGGTATTATTTTTTCTCTATTATTTGTTATTAAATCCTTACATATATTAAATATTTCATTTTGTTGTAAAGTTACATCTGAAATATCATTTACTTTATTTAAAATTTTATTTTTTTTAACCCCAATAAATTCACATATATTTAAATCAATTCCAAAAACCAAATTTTCACCGAAAATGTATAACATATCTTTATTATTAATATATGTTAATATAGTTTTCAAATCTAATATTTTTCTTAAAATTTTTTTAATTTTGCGTTTACTATCATGTAAAACATCCACATAAATATATTTTATTTTATCTTCTATTTGAGTTAGACACTTGTTTTTAAAGTTGGTAATATCCAATTCGAAATCCACTTTTCTCTCTTTTTGTGTAAATGTCCAATATAGATTATTATTTATTTTTTTATGTAGTATAGAAACTTTATCTTCCCCTATAATTCTTTTAGTTTCCTCCCATCCTATTATGAGTGTAGGTAAATCATTTTTAATACAACTTAAATCTTCTACTTTGTTAAAGTATTCTATATTAATATCTTCTGTAGTTAATATGTTACCAAATATCATAAATACAAATATAGTATTTTTTTTTCATAAAAAAAAGTATTTACCCCCTTTCGTAATCTATAAGTGGTTGTTTATCCTTAGTTGACGCAAATTCTTTTAAAACTTTTTCCCACATAATTATAGTTTTTTCTAAATCTGTACCCATTTCTTCTGTAGTTTTTGTTAATACTGTAGCAATACCTGATTCTTTAGATGTTTTATTAGCACCTTCTAATTTATTTTTTGCATTTTTACCATTCCATACATATCCCGCAATTAACATACTATTTTCCATAGTTTCTAAAGAATATGGTTTTAAGAAAAAGTTTTCAGATGTTCCGGTAAGTGCAATATAATCGTTTTTACCGTTTATATATAAATAACCTCTCTCCCTAAATCTATAATTATCTCCTAATTGCGTGTTACCTAAATTACCTCCATTATCTGATAATATTGTTGGGTTATATACTATATCGTTTGGTGTGCCTCCTGTAACATATTGGGTGTAAGGTTGTCCGCTTAATACTGTTGTTACGTCATAATACTTAGTTTTACCACTAAATGGACTACTATTATCAAACTTTACTATTGAGTTTTCTAATTCTTCAGGCGGTATATTATATGGTTTTAATATATTTTTAAAATTATCTGAATTAGTTAATATATTTGCCATAAACATAGTAAATTGTGAATTGGTTGTTATATTAAACCTGTTTAATGTACTATTTAATTGACTAACTAAAAACGGTGTAGCAATAGTCTCATCTACCCCTAAATTTGTTAAATTTGATACAGTTACTGTTGCATGTGGTTCGTTCTCAACTTCTTCCCTAATTCCAATAGTATAAATTGGAGAAGAACTTAATAAGTTTGTGAATTCCACTGGTTCTATACCCAAATCTTCATTTTCATCTATATTTAAAAATGCAGTACCTTCCTCCACATATGATGTTACAAATTTCGATTGTCTAACACCTGTAAAACTAGTTGACATAGTATTTGGGGATATACTATGATTAACACCTGTTATCATATATGCCCCATTAAAAAACGGAACGTTTTGTAAATCGAAATACATTAATGGTTGTATATTCATACAACCTAAAGCTTCTATATTACAGGTATAAGATCTGGTTTTAAATAATTCTAATAAATCTGTTCCTTGATAAGATCTTTGTGTACCCCCTCTTTTATCGATTACGTCAGATAATACTTTAAAATATTCACCTGTTTGTTTGTGTTCTTGTTGTGATAATGAAACATTTTTAAATATACTTTGGTTTTCCGCACCAAATGCAACTCTAAACGCAACCAATGCATTATCTTTACCACCATTCACATCTTTAGGTGGGTTTTTAAAACTATACCCATCATTTGCAAATGTATATTGATTACTATCTCCAATATCTAAAACTTCTGAATTACCACCAGCAAATATACAAACGTATGCAGGACCACCTGAACGATTTTTTTCACTTACGTTGGGTATAGGTAAAAACATCTCTTCCACCTCAACAGGGTCTTTATAATTGATATAGGTTGGTAATATTTGAAAAAGGAAATTATTATCTCTTAATATTTTAGAAATAAAGAAATAAATACTAGTATCTAAATTTTGGGATAAACTATTTAATGTTGATAGGTTTATAATCGCTTTATCTCCAATATCATCCCATCCTCTATCTATAAATTTAAAATATTCAATCAAATTTCTATTATTATTACATAGGTTGGTGTAAGTGTCGGGATCACTAACCCACTTATCATTAATATTTTTAAAATACTGATATATTTTTAATTTAATAGCATTTTCAGTTTTATTACTTTTTTCTTTTAGTTTCTCCGCATCTGTTGATTCACCATTAGTATTATTTTTTTCTGTTATTTTAAACTTTGTTTTAAAAACATCTAAATATGTGTTAATATCCGACTCACTAATACTTTCATTTGTATTATTAACTGAAACAAATAAGTTAGTATCTGTTAATATCCACTTATCTAATTTTTCAAATTCGCTAACTACTCTATTATCTGTCTGTGCCATCTCATTTGCCACCTCTTGTGGTGTAGTAGAAGTATATAAATCTGCCTTATTAATTGATTTATATTTTTTAATTAAGTTTTCAAATTTTTCAAATCCAGTAACATTTTCTGCCCACGTTGTAAAATTATCTATTAATGTTTTCTTAATCGATGTTGGTATTATATTTAGTAATGATTGATCTATAGTAATCTCTTTTAATCCAGAATTTGCAGTTGTAGTACCAATTTTTAAATATTTATTAAAATCACTGTATAATTTTGAATAATCTGCAGTAGTACTTCCAGAAACATATTTCCAATTAGTAACATCATTTAAAGGAGTTGGGTTTGTTGACTCTGCCCTCCATAACAATGCACCTATAAAATATGTATAATATTTAGGTAATTGTAAAATTCCTGTTTTCACATTTTGACTAGTAAAAATATCTTTTACATCTTTAAATTCTCTAAATGGTAAAGTAGAAAGTAATAAATAAGCCCTCTCAGTCTTACCTTGTTGTTGATACCATAACCAATCTGTCATATAATAATCGGTAGGCATTAATTTCAGATTAGGTTCTTTAGTATTAATTTTATTAATATATATACCATCTGGTGCAGTAGTAGCCGAAATATCAATCTCTGTTATATCTTTAATTTTATATATACTATTTTTATTACTGTTTTTAACTATTTTGTCTGTAATTGGTTTAATATATGCATAATTAAATAAATTATAAGTTAAATTATTATTATAATAATATATTTTATAATCATTTTTTAGTTCTTCGTAAGAAACTTTCTTTTTATACTTTTCATCATCACTAATTTCTTTCCACAATAATTTACTATTGTTTGTTATTTTAGAGTTATTTAATATTAAAGGTTTAACCTTATCAGCGTTAGAATCGCCCTTATTACCAAATAAATAATTAGTGGCAGTTCCTAATTCAAATGGTTGGTTTATTGATATGGTATTTCCAGTTAAATCAGTAATAGGTAAATTTTTAATTGTTTTAATAATTTCATCATTAGACGCATTTTTATTAATTAACATTTGCCTAATCTCTTTATTAAAAATTGTTTTATTTGCATTAATTCCATCTAAAGAAGCAATAAAAGATAAATCATAATTACTATATTTTTTTGCGACTAATACTCTTTTAAAGACTTGTTCACTAAAATTTTCTATTAACTCTTTTTGCGTGTTTAATGAATTAAGTAACATAAAAGGATTATCACTATAATCTAACACGTTAATTGGAAACCAATTATCTGTATCAAAACCTGCTTTTTTTATTCTTTGGACACTAGACCCTATAGTGGATAACTCCTTTCTACGATTTACTAAATTAGTATACACATCTTCCACAAATTTATATTCAGGATAAGACTTTATGTTTGTTTGAATTTCTGCCTCACCAATATAAATCTCTTGACTACCTTCTGAATCTGATATTCTAAAAAATCGAGGCCAAGCAAAAACTTTTTTAATACTCTGAGGTATATCTGTTTCTAAATTATTATCAACTAAAAATCTTTTTCTGTTACTATATTTTTCTTCACTATCTGCATTGTTAGAGACATCTAAAAGAGTTTGTAACATAGCTTCAGTATTATTACAAATAATTCTAAAAACATTTCTAATTGTTGGTTTAAATTTTAACTTTTTTTCTAATTCTTTATTTAATTTATCATAAACTTCTTTTATTCTATCTTTTTTAATTTCATCTAATTTTTTTAATGTGTTTTGAATTTTTGCCCTTGTTACTCTCAAATCAAAAACAAAAACATCATTATCTAACCCTAATCCATTTTTTTCTAATAAGGTTATCCTTCCATTTGGACCCGCATCTGCAAATATTTTTGGTGAAAATTCTTGATTAATAGTAGAATCAGAATTACTATTTGGTGTATCTCCATATCCTCTATTAAGTATACCACCAGAAACCGCAAAAGTAGTAAATAAATCTTTTAAATTTATTGTTTTGTTTTTATTTAAATCAATACCATTAGAATAAATAAAGTTGGTAAATGGTTTTTCGGTAGTTGTAGTTATATTTAACGCCAATATTAAATCTTCTTGTGATGTTTTATCTAACCCACCATCTAATTTTTCTTTATTCTCTTCAACGAATTGTTGGTAATCTAAAGAAATATCTTTTAATGTATTAAAATAATCATCTATATCACCTAATCTTATTGCATTAACTATTAAAAAATCTCTTATTGATAAATAATCAGAACCGTAAGATAATGCATTATCGTTAATAGATGCAGTATTTATTTGTTCAACATCATTAGGTATTTCTTCGTATTCTTTATTACTACTATCTTCTTTTTTACTTTTTGTCTTTCTAATTGGTGGACCAACAAATGTCTGTATTCTTTTTAGTTTATTTATTTGTTCATTTAAAACTTTTAATTTTGCAATACCACTATCTCTAGATTTAATGTCTTGAAATTCTATTTGTAATTTACTTATCTGAATAAAAAAATCATCTAATTTTCTTATATCTAATTTTTCATCATTTAATTGCCCATCACTACCAATAGGTGGTAAAAGTGGATTAGCTTCTAATTCTTCATTAAAAATACCATTTAAATTTGCAAAACCTTCAGGTGTATTAACAGTCCCTATTATATTTCCAATTAACATATCATTTAAAAATGCCTGTTGAAATCCTACAAAATTAGCGGAAATATCAAAATTACCAGTACTGCCGTCAAAATTAGATGTCCAATTTAACATATGTAAACAATAGTCTACCGTTTTTCCATAATAACCTTTTATTGATAACTGAAATACAGGATAAGGCATTTTAAAGAAAATACTATAAGGAGATTTTTTATTATCCGCAGTAATAACGTCAAAAAGTGCTGCACCTCTTGTATCTGTAAATTTTATATCTACTTGAGGGACTAAACTAGCATTATATTTAATATCAATACTTTTAATACCAAAACCTTCTAAAATACCCCTACTGTCTGAAGGTTGTGTACCACCTATTCTCGTATAATCAGTAGTTGCATATGTTTTTTGTTTACCATCATTGTTTTTAATAATTTCACCCTCCGCATCATAATCGACTTGCGTTGCAATAAAATTAATTTCACCAGAAGTACCACTAGTATTACTTCTATTTCTATCAAATGCAGATAATTTTACATAAATGAATAAATCTTCACTATTATGTATTTCCATACCTGGAGGATTGGGATCTACCAAATATATATTTTGTTTTATATTCTCTACTTTGGGTTTTAGTGACATTAAAAATACTATTTTGAGTCACCGTATAACTTTTCATATTCTTCTACCGCAGCAATATACTGTTGTAGACTCTCTCTAAAAGGAAACGGTATTCTTATTATTTCGTTATTTGGAATATTTTCTTCGACACCACCGTATTGTGGATTTGCTAACATAATTAACCACCCGTGATAAGGGTTATTATAATATATTTGACTTAACTTATCCATTCTAGTTCTTTGACTTTCGTAAACAGTAGTTTTATCACTATTTTTTGGTTTAATTTTAATAAAAGGTATCATCTTATAACCGCCATTTACTTTAAATCTTTGATATCTATCGTAATAATCTTTCGCCATAACTATTAATTTAATTTATCTCCTCTATAAGTAAATGTTTTATTTTTAGTTGATCCTTTCTCATCCTTATCGTAATAAACTTTTACTTTTATTTTATTAGGTTTTTTTTCTAATTTTTCTAATTTTTCTTTATTTTTTTCTATTTTTCTTTTGTCTCTATCAATATCTCTTAAACATTGGGGTACAGTTCCACATCCACCCTGAGTTGATGTTCCTCCGCTGATTTGTAATCTTTTCAATTCAATAGACTCTTCTAAGTTTATATTTTCTTTTGTTAAACCTGATATTTCAATATCTGTCTTACTCCAATCCTCTAAATCATCATTAAGATCCTGTTTAAATTCTTTCTCACCACTTACTAAATTTACTATCTCTTTAAATTCACCGTCTTTTTCTTCTTTTCCGATTATAATTCTTGTTGGGTTTTCTGTAGATCCCGATGGTGCATTAACGGAGATAAAATACCTATCTACCACATTTATTGTAAAGTCCCCTTTAGATGGTGTTTCAGTATTAGAACCAGAATTTTTATTATCTTTAGTTTGATCTTTAATTCCCTCTTTTTTAAGTGCTTCTTCTAATCTTTCAGTATCTACACCCATTTTTGATTTTAATTCACCTAATTTAATCCCATCTACTATCTCTCCTGTCGATTTATTTACTGAATCCGCTCTAGGATCATACATTTCAGTATTAGCGTAGAAATTAAATGATAATGCATTTTGTAATCTATTTATTGGACTAACTAATGATTGTCCACCTATAATATCTAAAGACATTGTTACACTAGCCATCATTGGTTGTACACCAATACCTTCAGGATTTAAATCCCATTGTATTGAACTACCTGCCTCATATGTAATATTTAAACTATTAATCGCAACTTTGGTATGGAAAAAGTCACCAATCCTTAATATACAAATAGGTGGTCTACCAAACGCTAAATTTTGTGCTTGTATCGTATCTCTATTATCATATATACTAGGTCCTTGTCTCATACATTGTTGTAAAAATGTTAAACGAGTGTTTAACCCTTCTGGTGTTGTTGAGTGGAAGCCTGGATGAAAATATTTAATTTTTTCTGATATTGATGAAAAGTAATTTGGGAAATTCGCATCCACATAGTCAAAATATTTTGTTTCATCAATTATTAAACTATCTATTAACTGTGCGTCTTCAGGATAATATGCAATATCTTTTAGGTTTTCTTGTTTTTTAGCCGCAAATGGATTATCACTATCAGTACCGCTAGAACTATTATTTAAAACATCAGAACTAATTGTAACCTCACTTCTTCTATCAGACTGAGGTGCAGGTATTATTCCTGACGCCAATGAATCACCATTATTATTAATTTTAAAACTATAATTTTGAGATTTAAGACCTACTTGTACTGCCTCATCTTTAAATTTTGTCTTAATGGTTTCACTTCTTTTTTTACTTAAAGATTTTTTTGTTCCTCCTTCATTAGTACCTTGAAATGATTCTATAGTAATTAATGCTTTTTGGTTTTGTGATGACAATTTTAATACAAAGTCTACCATTGCAGTAATATTTGTATCAATACTGGGTGTAGATCCACTACTACAATCTTCAATACCATTTAGTTGCCAACAAAAACTAAACGATTTAGAAGAAGGTACTGAAGTTGCATCCGCTTTTTGTTCTTCAGTTTCATTAAGTTTTAATTTAATTTCGTTTTTTTGAGATTCACTTAAACCACCATTTTTGTCTAACATCTCTAGAAAATCTGTAGGAGTTATACATCCAGCAAAAAATCTTTCGATTGCATCTGTTCTTTTACCTCTATATCCATTGATTACTTTTGGGTGATCGACTAACACTCTAAATTTAAGTGAACCACTTCTGGTTGTATTATTATAAGTAAATACAGGTTCTGAACGACCTAAAAAATCTTGTTTTTGCCAATTAGCACTTATTGATTCATCAAAAGATAAATCATAAGGTGGAAACCACATAATTCTACCTTTATTACCAGTTAATAAATCACCAGGTCCTATTTCACATAAAGGTAAGTCTGCCAAATTATCTGACCAAGCTAAATTTTCTAAAGAAAACATGTATTTTTTAAACGTAGTGGTAGAATCGTCTGCCACAGGATGATACTTAGGTATACCATTATCCATTAATACACTTAAAGATGCCTTTTCATTAGACACAGAAAAACCATAAGAAGAGTTTATAGAAGGATCAGGTACTGAAAATAATCCAGTATTTCTTATTGCATTTAAATAATTATAATTATCATTAACAGTCCATACTCTACAAAATGCACCATTCGCTGCCGCCTCAATAAACGATAATTTACTTATTGCATTACCTCTACTAATTATTCTATCTAAATTTTTATCTTTATAGTATTTTTTAGTTTGATTAATCCATACACCATCAGGGTGTTCATCTAATAGTTTTTGTGTTTTATATAATATTGTTTTTTCATTAAAAGTTGTTTGGTTACCAGTATTCCAAAAGAAATTTTCATCTACCGTAGTTGCTTTTTGTGAATTAGGATCATCCGCATTATCCCCATTAAAATCACTACTTATGAAATTTGTTGCAATAGTTGCACCTCTATTAGTTGTTCTTTCACTACCAATATAATATCTACTATTAGTACCTTCACTACTAGTACCAACCATTCTACTATCAGTATAAAGAGGTCTATATAAATTTTGATTGAAAGAGTTTAAAAGTAAACCTACTTGTATATCATTAGTTTGAGATAATAATGAACCCATACGTTGTTCAGTAGATAATGAAGGGTTAACGTTATTCCCTAAATCACTATTTATTTGTTCTTGTTGAACTGCGTTACCATTTTGTTTATTATTACTGTTATATTCTTGCCACCCAACAGAATCATTAGAAAGTTTGTTGAAGAACTGTTGTGTTCCTCTCATCCAATTAATAAAATTATCTTTTGTCTGTAAACCTAAAGTAATAGGTTTAACTTGTGTCATTTCTACTTGACTTACTTTATCTATTATATTTTGTTTTAATGATTCTCCCCCTAATAAACCTAATGATGATTCTTTATTAAGATTTAAATTTCTAAAGTTATCTACAACTGAGTAAGGGTATTGAATTCCTTTTTTATCTCCTTTATTTATTAAATCGAAACTATCCTCATTATAAGATGCAGGATACGTAGTTCTAACTCTTTCTCCTCCCCATTGTGGTATTGGTGTACCCAAATTTGGTGGTACAACAATATTAAAAGGAAGATAATCTTCATTTTCAGGTACAAATGTATTTAAATTAACATTTTGTGTATCTCTATAAAATTCACCTAAAGGAAATAAAGTTGCGTTTTCATCATAATGTATTGGAATATTTTCACTTGCGGGATTGGAAGGGATAGAAATAAGTTTATTTATATCTTGTAAATAAGAAGTTAGTCCACCTTCAATTAATGTTTGTGTAACTGGTGGCGGTAAATTCCTTTCTAATAAACTTTCTCTAAATTCTGATGTACTATAAGGACCATATCCATCAAGTACTTTATTATAATCTAATATTCCCGGCATATTTATACTTTATATATAAATATTTAAATTACAAGTTCCTGGAAAATTATTATGATCTTTATAAATTCAAGAAATATTAATATATTTATTCTTGTTTTATTTATTTAGTTATTTATTATTTTTAAGGTCTGGTCCTTGTAATAATAAGGAAATTAATTCAATAAGTCAATAGTAAAAAAGAATTTTTTTAAGCATTTAATGAACCATTATCAATCATTTGTTTTCCTGATGTAGTACCACCATTTCTTTCGGTCTGATTTATTTGATTTATAACCATTTTTCTCAACTCCGATGCATTGATAGATGCAATAGCCCCTGCAGGACCAGTGACTTTAATTTCACCATTTAAAGTTATATTCCCATTACCTAAATTACCACCTCTACCATTTCCTAATGCACTATCTAATAATTTGTCTATAACACCACCTCTTTTTGCACCTAATACGTCATCTTGACTTACAAAACTAGTTACTCCACCTGTATTACGAGATAAGAAATCATTATCTGGATTTGGACCACCTCCCTCACCAGTTTTATCTGGATCAGCATTTTCTCCTGCATATAACTTATTAAATAAATCATTAATTTTATCAACATCGAAAGCCCTTTTTAGGTTCTCTAAATTTTCATCCATAACCTTTTCTAAATCTTTAAATAGTGAGTCTATTACTTCTTCACCATCTTTTCCGAGTTTTTCGTATTGTCTTTGTAGGTGTTTTCTATAATCACCCACAGGTCCTTCTTGTTGATGTTTAACTAATCTATCCACAGTATCTCTAGTACCCTCCATCATCGCTTCTATTGAAGGTCTTATTGTATCTTCTAAAGCTTCGTAAACATTTACTTCTGCAACAATTCCAGTTTTGATTGATTTTTCTATATTTGATAATATTTCATTAGTAGTCATAGAATTGGTTGCCATATCCATAATTGCTTCGTCAGCATCTTTAGGGGCGGATAATAATTTTTCTGCCTCATCCATATTTAAATCCTCTACTGGTATTGCACCAGCACCTTCCATATCAACAACCCATTTACCATTTTCATCCATTCGAGCTAAACTAGCAACACCTTCTCTCATATCTTCATCTAAGATATTTCCAGATACATTCATTTTTATATCTTTAATTTTAGAAGACTGTCTCGCCATATCAACCATTTGATCAACATTAAAACCTAATTGTTCACCCATTGCCTGAAGTTGCATTCTTCCTTCTGCAGGTAAATCATATTCACCAGTTTCTTCATTAAATTGAATCATTTCTGATGTCATATCCTGAACTTTTTTAGCTAGTTCTTCAGGTTTATTTCTAGCCAAATACATAACCTCAAATGGATCACCGAAAGCTTGTGCAACATCACCACCCAACATTTGTAAATTAGCAACCGCTTCAATCGCTTGTTCTGGTTCATAAAACTTTTCTGCCATTCCTAACATTGAACTTACATCTGTTCTCATTTGAACCGCTAATTTTGCCATTTCAGTCATACCTTTAACCCCACCTTTAAATGAAAAAGTTTGCATTTTTTCAAAATTATTAGCCAAAGCTTTACCAACTTTACTTGCATTTAATCCTAATTTTTGAGATTCTACAACCATATCTTGAATTGCATCATTAGCAGAAACTGCATTAATACCCATTTGATCCATTCTCTCCATCATTTCTGATGCAGTTTCATCTGCAATACCTAGACCTTTTTCTAATAAATAAACGTTTAATACTTCCTCTTCAGTAATAATTCTAGCTCTTCCTGATTTATCAGTCATTCTTTCTATTATATTACTTACATCAGTTGCGTCACCTCCGAATTTTTGTACTGCAGCAGTAGCTTTGTTAAACTCTTTAGTAAATTGAGCGCTCCTACCTACAGATAACCCAATATTTACTGCAGTTTGTTTAGAAACCTCTGCTAATTTTTCTGCCCATTGATATTGTTTATTTAAACTACGAGCAAATTTTGCAGATTCAACCCCAATTTGTTTCATACTACCTAATGCTTCACCTAATAAGTTGTTTGTTTTACCAATACTATCGGCAGAACTTTTTGCATTATTATCAAAGTTCTTCATTTGTTCGGTTAATCTCTCAACCGCTTTTTCTAACTCATCAATTCTCTCGTCAACTGATCTTGCCATTACTTATTCTTTTTTACTTCTTGTTTGATTTCTTTTAATTTCTTTTTAATATCTTCTAATAAAGATGAAAACGTCATTAACTTAGCAGATTTAACTATATCGTCTTTTAATTCACTCATGTTAATTTTCTAATTGTCATTGGGATATATTTTTTTTCACTTTCTTTAGGATTACCACCTAAAAAATTTCCCTGTCTATTATATATTAATGCGACATCATAATTACTCTGTTGCCTTAATTTTAATTTATGATAATAAATTCTAAGTGCTAAGTTATGAGGAAAACTGGTTGTTTTGACATTAATAAAACCTAAGTCGTCATTACCACTTATAACTTCAAAATACATATCACCCTTTAGAGTACGTTCTATTTTTTCAGACTTAGCTCTTTTACTCAACTTTACTTCTTTAGGGAAAGTTATTTCTATTTTATTATATTCTTTTTTAGTTTTACTTTTTATCCAATTAGATATTTTATTTATATCTGATTCTATTTTATTAAGTGCAATTTTTTCAGATGGGGTTTCTGCCCTTTCACTTATTAAAATATCAACATCGGAATTGAGTGTTTCTATAATTTTTAAATACTTATCGATATTCATTACTTTTATTTAATAATAAATATCATTAAAAATAAAAATATTAGTCTTCTTTTGGTGATAAAGTATTAATATAGAATTTTCTGACGTAGGTGGGCATTAATTGAACGTCCCTATATGTGAATCCATTTTTAACTAAAAATAGGATTTCTTTTAATAAATAAGGTTGATAATGTTCATTCAGGCCAAAAAAAATTTCGGTTAATGTTAAGAAAGGTTTTTACGGACCCACCTCCAGGAGTCCTCGCTTCAACGGAAAAGTCAACACCGGGTTCGATTTTAGTGATATATTTATTAAGTGCTCTAATATCGGGTATTGTTAAATTTCTTAAAATATTAGATATTTTTATTTTATCTTTTACACCGTCTAACTCCATAATGGATCTTTCTAATCTTAATGTAGTCTTAGTAGAAACGTCACTTCCTGTTCTTTCTCTTAAATCTTCATCCATCTTATTAATTTCTTCCTCATCTTTTCCAGATAAAAAACGAAATTTAACTGTTTTATTTGATTTAGGTAATATAAAATCAAAACAATTATCATTATCTGGTTTAACTTCTAATTTTTTAAACTTTATTTCACTTAAATTTATAGTACCTTCTACAACTTTTTTAGAAATTGGATCTAAAACTGATTGTTTATATTCCTCACCAAATGCGGAAGTACGTAAAAATAAAAGTATTGCTAATCTATCACCCTCTAAAAGTTTTTTACTATCGAAACCTAAATCCTTAACTTTATTTTCTATTAATACATCAATTAATTTACCACCACTCATAATGTTAGGTGAAGTTAAAATATTTTCATCATATGCAGTTAAAAATTCTACTTTAACAGAAGACTTTTTATTTTCATATAAAAGACCTTGTGAAGGTAACTCTATAATATCATATGGTACTTTGTACTCATCTGGTACAAAATTAGGGTCTAAAACACTTTGATTTTCCATAATATAAGTATAATTATTTTTTTATTTAAGTAAATGTTGTTTTTTAACTAAAATCAGATTCATCTAAAAAAACAATATTATCTACCGCCACAGTTTCAAATACAATTTTCATATTAGGGTTATAATCGTATTGAGATGTGGTTATTTCAATTTCTGGTAAGGTCTGAGAAAAAAGATCGTTTTCATCACATTGTTCGGGAAGTTTATCTGTACAATTATACTCATATGTTTTACCATCTTCTTTACCCACACAGTAACATTTAGCATCATCTGTGTTTCTTTTAATGTTACCACCATCACCATGTTGATTATTTCTATTTCCGCCACCACCACATTCATCAACCCAACGTTGTTTTGCAACTTTAATAAAATCATCCCATGAAACCTCTTTCGTAGCACCGGTAGTATCCCCTGGAATTGGAACTTTCTGTGGTGGAAACAACTGTTCTTTAATCTTTTCCATATTACCCTTATATCCTAATTTATTTAACATATTTTTGGTGTCTTTCCACCAAGGAATAGATTTATTAAGTTCCATTTCTGCTTCTGATTTTGTGGATATAATTTTTGACCAAGTTTCCTGAGTTATTTTAGTACAATCCATAGGAATCTTATTCCATGCAGTAATTAGGTCTTTCTGAGCTTTAATAAAATCCGTTATTTTTTTTTGTGAGTCTGATACTTGTGTTATACATTTGGCATGTTCGAGTTGTTGTTGTCTGTCATGTTTCCATTGAGGATATTTTTTAGAACAGTGTGCAAATGACGCTTGACTAATTGCTTCTTCACCTTCCTTCTCCACCTTATCCCAAAGACTTAATAATATATCCTTATAAATTAAAAATCCCAATGACCCATACTTATATGGATTCTTCGCCAAATCTATAGTTGATTGTACTGCCTTTTCCACTGTAGTCGCTTCTGGGTCTTGTTCTTGGTAAACTCCATAAGCCGAACAGTAAATAAGTGTTTCTACAATTAAAGCTCTAGCCGCAAGTTCACCCCCTTGAACCGTTCCTACCAATTTTTTCAAAGCTGGGGGTTGGTCTCCTTGACCAAGATCAGAAAATTGTTTTAAGTTACCTCTTTCTCCTATAGGTAAAGCTCTTTTAAAGTCGGATTTTCCAAAAAGTTTTCTCCATGTTCCTTCTCTAACTAATCTTAAAGTAGTTCCCAAAACAGGAAAAGGATATGTCAAAACTCTCCCTACATAATTGAGTACCTTGCGTCCTGGTATCCCTTTAGTTTTTCCTTCAGTATTACCTCTACTCCACCATTTGGATTTTGTAAGTTTTTCACTTCCAGGATTGTCACTAGATTTTGTTCCTTGTGCTAACCATTCCTCCATAAACGTATCATTTGCTATTTCTCTAGTCGATCTTTTTCCTGTTTGTTCATCAATAAAAGTTATCTTTCTAATCGCTTGCCACTTACCACCTTCTTTTCTAAATAATAAACCACCCACACTTTGTCCTTTTTTTAGTCCTTCTAAAGTCTTTGAGGGTAATCCGTTAATTATGGTGTCAGGACTCATATTTTTTATCCTAGTTGCTAAATCTGTTCCTGCCTCATCTAAACTAGTTCTTAACCCCATTGCAAATTGTTTCATAAGGGCTTCATTACTTAAGTTAAGTGAAGAGACTGGTTTAGAAGACCATCTTTTTTTAAGTCCTGATGAGTCTGTTCCTTTAAAAAATTTCTTTAAAAAATTTTTAGTTTTGTCATACCATCCCCCAACTTTATTTTTAATTTTTGTATAGTAATTTTTTAATTTTTGTCGTTTACCTATAAACTCAACAGAAGTAAAAATATCATCAATCATATCACCAGGTAATTCAATCAACATTCTTTTTGATCTACTACTCATATTAGTTTTGGCAGGTGCAAATCTATATTTTGGATCTAAATATTGATTAGCGTTTGTCATCACCTCCTCTAACTCTGAAATAAAATTATCCATGTGTTTCATTGTTGCGTCGTTCCAACCCCCAGCACCTGTGTTTTTCATTGCATTTAATACAGAGGTTTTATTTTTTTTAAAAATATCTATAAGTTCGGGTAGGTCTCTGTAGGTTGCATTTGCCAATCCACTTCCTTTTAAATTTTTAAAAGGACTAAAACCACTACTTATTGTCATATCACTTAACTTAATTTTTTTACCTTTCATTTTAGGTTTAAATATTAAATTTTTCCAAGATTGTTCGGTTATTAATTCATTTTTACTTTTATCAAATAAACTTTCAAATAATAAATTTTGTGAATTAAATAATTTATCGTCACTTTCTAATAATTCACCAGTAAACCCAAAAATATCTTTTTTAATATTATACCATTCTTCTTTTAGTATATCCTCTTCTGTTTTAATATCAACTAAATTTCCATACAACCTATCTTCACCCATAAGTTGTTTCATCCTTAATATTTGTTCGTTTAAATTTTTCATTTTAATAATTTTTAATTTTACTTAGTATCTTGTTAGTATCCGCATTTGATAATGAACCATGACTTGGGATGATTATCTGGTTATCGTATTGTAATACTTGATTACTCATTAAATCATCACCATTATTTAATCCACTATAAATAACATTATTAGTTCCTCCAACCTTTTTGACTACACCTGAAGAGTCTTTTACTTGAAAAGGTAATCCTGAAATTATAGAACCAGTAGATGAAACTTTACCTTTATATTTAAAGTCAATAAATCTTTTACCGTCCATATCAAATTCACCAATATACGCAATTTTAATACTATTATCTAATAAAATACTTAATACTAACTTTCCGTCCTCAAATACTGTTAAATTTATTCTATTATACCCCCCTAAATTCTTATCAGTTTGTGCTAAAACAAAACAACCTAAATCTGCAGTCCATTTTACCTTTATTTTACTATTAGGAATACCAAAGTCAGACTTTAACATATTTACTATATTTATTATGTCTGTTTTTCCTTCACACGCCATTCTTTTACTACCTCTATCTCTACTTGAAAGTACAGTATATCCATCGTCCCTCAATTTTTCTATACAATCTGGAACAGAACAACTTTGTTCCATTAAAAACATAATATCTTTAATTCTATCTATTTGTTCGTTAATATTTTTATGTTGTTTACGTTTCATATTATATAAATATATTCTTTTTTTGTTTTATTTTTTATTTGCTTTAATTGTTACAGTGTCTAATGTTTTTATTCCTCTATATGGACAAACTTCTTCAATTGCTTCAATACAAAGATTTTGATAAAACTCCATTTTTCTACTCATTCCTCTAGGCATATATTTTTCGTATGCTCTTATAACTATTTCCCAATCTTTATCAGTTGTTAAATAATCACAGATACAAGACCATGCTTTTCTTGTGTCTGCACCATCAATCCCCTCCGGTCTTTCCAATCTTAATCCTTTTTTATGTGCGTAAAGTGCGGCTTTTCTTTGTGGACATTCAGCAAACTCAGTATTTAAGAATAGTTCTGTAGGGTGATAACTCCCATTAGGTGCACAACCACCTTTCATTTCTGGCGCAAATACATTAAATAATTGGTATAAAATCATTAAATTTACTTCCCCTATTTCATCTATTATTTTTAATTCTTCTTTATACTTTTCTTTAATTTCTTTCTCTTCTTTATTTTTATATAACCATCTTATAGCGTTCATTCCGTGATACAATCCTAAAGTTAAACCCACTGTTAGTCCGACTTGTAATTTTAAAGTTTTTGCTGCTTGAATTCTTGGCCATTTTTTTAGTGTAGTTAATAAATCACCTTTATTTTTTTTAAGTATTTTAATAAAATTTTTATCTTTATACATTAATAATAAATCTTTTTGTTTCCAATTATTTAGTCTCATTAAATCGTCTAATTGTTTTTCCCAAGCTTTAACATTAGGTGCCATTTTACCAAGATTACCCATAATATCTAAATATTTTTTCATATCTTTAGCTTGTTTTTTACTTAATTTTCTTTTAATAATAACATCTTTCACTATTTGTTCTTGTTGTTCTTTAGTAAGTTTAGAAACATTTTTTGGATTTCCACCAGCCGCTTTATTAACTTTCATCATTAAATCTTGACCCGCTTCTCTACCACCTTTACTTAAACGACCAATTGTTTTAACTTCAGTAACTCCAGGAATAATACCCAACGCAGCCATACCTGCAAAACCTAAATCCCAGTAGGCTTGTTCAGTGTTTCCTTTAGCTAAAGAAACTCCCGCTTCGCCTAAATAATATAATGAGTTAACCGCATCTAATATTGCCGAACCTACTGTACCAATAACTGGAATTGCACTTATTGCAATAGACGCATCATCTAAAACACAGTGCCAATAATCATTTCTTATTAACTTACCATTTTTATCATAAACATTATGTACATCAGAATTACAATTAAAAATATCTATAACCGCTTTAATACCTAAAATTTCTGCCATTTCTACTGCTGCATCCATTTGTTTTCTAGCGTTCTTAACTAAAATTTTTCCTTTTTCATCTTTAGTTAAATCACTTCTACCCATTAATCCAATTACACCACCAGGAATATCATGGTCGGGTTGGAAGGGCATTAAATGATCTGGTTTTTGTTCACCTAAAAAAACCCTTTTATATTGATTTTCTGTTATTTTAATTTTCTTCATTACAATTATCTTTTAAAGTTTCTATATACATATTAATCATATAACTATCTGATTCATCTTTCTGAAGAAACATTTTATTATCAAGCAGAACCTCCTCAAAAATATTCCACTGATATTCAGTTTTTAAATAGTCACAAATATCTGAACTATCTTCCATAGGTTTTTTTAATCTCAAACCTTTTTTGTATGCTTCTATTGCAGCGTTTCTATTTTTACAATTAGGTAAATTTATATTATCCTCCCAAAATGATTCATAAAAACTATTACAATCATCACCACCAACACAAATTTCGCACACTCTAAATAATTTATATAATAATGCTAACTGTACTTGACCTGATTCTTTAACAATGTTTATTTCTTCTTCGAATATCGCTTTTGTTTCTTCGGATACTTCATCTCCCATTAAATATCCAATACCTTTTAATAACGCAAATAATCCAGTTGATAATACCATTTGATATGTAAAAGTTTTCAATGATTTCTTTATAAGGTAATTATTTAATGTTTTTACTATATCACCACCATTCTTTTTTAATAATTTTTGAAACTCTTTACTTTGTCCTAATTCTATTAATTCTTTTCTAGTTAAACCACTTTTACTGATTAAATTTTGTAATTTATTTATTTGTGAATCTAATTTTTTTGCAGTATTTTTACCTACTGCCTCTAATAAATCTACATACGTACCGATATCTTTAATTTGTTGTTTAGTTAGTTTTTTACCTTTAATACCCTTCTCTAATGCAACCTCAAATTCTTTTTTTGTTAAATTTTTAACATTTTCTGGTTTACCCGCTTTTTTAATTAAATTTTCCATTATTTCTTCACCAGTATTAATTACTACCTTATCTAATCTTTTTAATAATGTAAATTCAGTTACTCCAGGAATAATACCTAAAGCAGCAAAGGCGGCACCCATACCATACCAAGCACCTCTTTCCCAATGTTCATAAGCGCTCTCATAATCTCCAACTGCCATATCCCAAGTACCTTTTATACTCTCTATTGTTGAATCCCACGCATAATATGCTGCATTAACAAAATCAAAAACCGCAGAACCTATTGTACCAATATAAGGAACTGTAGATACACCAATAGATAAATTGTCTAAGACACAATGCCAATAATCATCTTTATATATCGAACCATCGGAGTTATAACTCTTGTGTAAATCACCAGAACAATCAAAAGTTTGTGCAAATTCTAAAATAAATTCACCTACGGGTGTTAAATATTCTGCAATTTTATTAATATACGGTTCTATGGCATCATCTAAATGATTAGTAGAGTTCATTAGTAATAGGTATTGTTGATACGATTCAGGGTCAGAATCTGGATCAATAGCAAAAAATCCAGTATGTTTATGACACGCCATACAAATTTTTGAGTTATCAAATAATTTATACGATTTCTCTGGTTTTTTAGGACCAACCCAAAATTCCATTTTTTCTTCTTCAGTATAATCTTTAGTACAAGGTTTACATGCTTCTAAGGCTTTATCTGGTATATTTAATTTTTTATTAAGATTATTATAAGGCCATGTTCCCATATTATTTAAAAGATATTTTGTATATTCATCTGTTTCAGTTGAAGTATTTTTAGATTTAATTTTAGAAACAATATAATCGGTTTTTTCAGATTCTTTTTTCTCAATTAAACCACTAATAACCTTTGCCATTTTAGGTCCAAAACCAAAAGTGTCGCCTACAGGAAATCTCATTGCCTTTAATTCGTCATAAAGTTGTCTCAATGTTTTAACCCACCCTAAAGATGCGCCTCCATAATATTTAGCAAATGCCTCAGCGGTTGCATCACCAAAATCCCAATCAACTTCACCTTTATAATAACCTAAATCTTTTAAAAATTTTTGTATTTCACCAGCATTTGCACTGGGTACATACTGTTCAGATAAAAACACATTTTTAAATTGGTTTTCAGTTATTACTATCCTTTTCATTTTTTAATTTTTTAAGTTTATCACTTATTTCTTTTAATTCTAAACTGAAGGAATCTATGAATTCTGCGCTTATATCTTCATTTTCACTCAAATGATTAGTAATAAACGTAATTCTCTCCTCAATTTCATCTAAACTTTCTGTTTTCATATAGTTTAATCGATTGTAAATATTACCGTTCTACCATCATTTTTAACTTTAGCATTACCCTTATCATTTGCCTTTATTATTGCATCTACTAACCCTTCAGGTAATTTATTTCTAGGATTTTTTACATACCTATCAATATATCCATCACCAATTCTATCACTACCACGTCTAGCAATTCTAGCACCACTATCCGCTTTTATAGCAAATCTATTACCTTTTTGGTATAATTTACCCCATGGTATTGAATTGTTAAATAATATCCATTTATCTTTAACACCGTCATCCGTATTTATTTTAACATTTCCACTATTATTAGTTGTAGTATTTCCAGTAGTGTTAGTGGTTGTATCATCAATTGTCGTTTCATTGTCGTTAGTTTGTGGTGTTCCGTCACCCATTTTAACCGACATATGAGTTTCTTTGTCAATATCGCCTGATAATACACCAGCAATACTATCTAATCTATCCAAACCATTTATGAAGTTACCACCACCAAACCTATCCTTAACTTTAGGTATTTTAATACATGCCTCAAATAAATCAATTTGTATTTTTTCTTGACCTTTTTCAATAGCTTTTACCCAAGCATCTTTAGGTATTCTTCTAGTTTTAATTTTGGGTAAGAAGTAATTATCAAAGTTTTTGATTAATTGTTTACATAAAGCGAATTTATTTCTAGCATCACCTTTTATTTCTCTCTTAAGTTTCCTATTTTGTTTTCTAATATCCCCCTTTTCCCCTATTGTTAAAATATCTAAATCTTTAATATCAAAAGGATCCGTAACTGTTGTTCCTGTAGAACCAGTAGTTACTGTATCAGTAGTACCACTATTTACTGTATCAGTAGTACCACTATTTACTGTATCAGTAGTACCACTATTTACTGTATC
>MDTD01110396.1_pt1 | contig 58143 bp, 38 predicted proteins | sample 811221 | NCBI WGS metagenome assembly MDTD01 (sample SAMN05326646, study PRJNA326480) | marine metagenome | isolation source: seawater | place: Pacific Ocean: South West | collected 2011
GCATTGTCATTATTATCTGTCATGGTATCTGCAAGTGTTACGTTTGTCAGAGTAACATTCCCTGTATTGACTACTACTATCGTGTAGGTTATAATATCTCCCGGATCGTTGACCCCATTGGAATTTACATCAGAAACAGTAGCTGTTTTAGTCGCCTCAATTGATGGGTTTGGTGAGATAATCACAACTGTTGGATCATCTTCTGTATTACCATCAACATCATTTCCATTGTCACTGGTATCAGATACGTTGTTACTCTGTCCTGGGCTACTTGCAATAGCCAAAGCACTATTGATAACACTTGGGGTGCTTGCAGTCTGTGCTGATATTACATACAAAGCCGTATAAGATTGGATCTCACCAGGTTTCATTGTTCCAGGCGGAGATCCCAAAGATCCTCCCAAGCCTTCAACTGAAGGACCAGTTGTTAAGCTAAGAGATCCTCCATTACCATCGGTTAGTGTATCACTAATGGTTAATCCGGTGAGTGTGAGATTTCCTTTGTTTTCAACTTTTATTGAATAGGTAATAATGTCTCCTTGATCATTCTTTCCATTAGAGTTAGTGTCATTAACAGTAGCTGTTTTAGTCACCTCTATCGATGGAGATCCTGTAATGGTTGTCACCGTTGGATCATTAGCCGCTCCTGTGGTTGGATCATCACTTGTGTCTGAGACGTTATTACTTTCTCCTGGGCTACTGGCAATAGCTGTTGCAACGTTTGAAACATTTCCACTATCAACGGCTTGCTGCTCGATGATATAAAATCCAATATAGGTTGCCGTCTCACTTACCTTAAGAGTTCCTTGGGCTGAACCTTGGTTTGATCCTGAAAAATATAATCCATTACTTAGTGAAAGACTATTTCCATTTCCGTCAACAAGTGTATCTGTTACAGTGAGTCCTGAAAGTGTTACATTCCCTTTATTTTGAATCGTTACTGTATATTCAATAATGTCTCCCTTTCCATTAGCTCCATCTCCATTGTCAGTGACACTAGCCGTTTTTAATACCTCAATTGAGGATGATTGAGTTAAAGTAACAACTGTTGGATCATTTGCCGCTGCAGTGGTAGGATCATCACTTGTATCTGATACATTTCCACTTTGACCTGGGCTGCTGGAGGTAACTCTTACTGTATTTACAACGCTTCCACTATCAACCGCCTGTTGGTTGATTGTATAAATCGCAGTGTATGTGGAAACTCCACTGACTTGAAGAGTGCTAGAAGTTGAACTTGTGGTGGCTGAAACAAATGTTGGCCCACTATCTAAACTAAGCGTACCGCTATTGCCATCAGTAAGCGTATCAACAAGAGAGACATCAGTAAGGGTTAAATCCCCATTATTTTCAACAGTTATACTGTAAGTAATGCGATCGCCTAAATCAACAACACCATTTGAATTCAGATCGGTTGTCGATGCTGTTTTTGTAATTATTATCGATGGAGTTGCTGTGATGCTAACAACTGTTTTATCATCAGTTGTATTTCCATCAGAATCATCACCATTATCACTGACATCACTGACAACTGCAGATGTTAGTGAACTTACTCCAGAGACCATCACGCTATTGATAACACTTCCGCTATCGACTGTTTGTTGATCAATAATAAATGTCAGGCTATAAATGGACGAACCTCCGACAAGGAGAGTAGTGTTGTTTGATCCACTTGAGGCAGAGATAAGAGATGGGCCAGTTGTTGGTGTAAGCGTATTTGAATTTGCATCGGTTAAAGTATCTGTTATGGTGATTGAGTTAAGAGAAATATTTCCAGTGTTAGATACTGTGATAGTATAGATAATAATATCATTAAGATCTGTTATTCCATTACCGTTAGTGTCTGAAACAACAGCTGTTTTACTCACTTCAATATCCGGTTCTAAATTAATGACAACAACTGTTGGATCATCTAGTGTATTTCCATCTGTATCGTCTGTATCATCACTAACATCAGAAATTGATGAACCATCAGCTGTATTACTTGCAGTTACTGTAACACTATTTCTTATCTCTCCAGTGAGAGCGGCATCCGAGGCTATAATGTATGATGCAGTATATCTCGCTGTTTCTCCCACTTTTAGGCTCCCCTGGGCAGAGCCCATGCTTGAACTATTTGCCTGATAGGTAGGTCCATTTGTCAAACTAAGCACTACACCATTTGCATCGGTAAGTGTATCAACTAGTGTGATTGTCGCTAAATTTGTGATCCCTGTATTTTCTAGAGTAATTACATAATTAATTGTATCCCCCGCACCGGTAATTCCATCCCCATTCCCATCAAATACAGTAGCGCTTTTTGTAGCCATGATTGATGCATCTGCAACAAGGGTAACAACTGTTGGATCATTCTCTGTATTACCATCATTATCGATTCCATCATCACTTCGATCAGTAACATCATCCGTTCCATAGGAGCTACTAGCTGTGACATCAACATAGTTTATAACACTCTTAGATGCATAAGCTGCCGGTGTAACAGTATAGAAAGCTACATAAGTTGCCATCTCAGCAAGCTTCAGATTCCCTTGCGTAGAACTCTGGGTAGCTGAAGCAAAATAGGGACCATCGGTCAGACTTAGGGAAGTGCCATCTCCATCAGTTAATACATCTAATAGAGTAATGCTGCTTAGTTCTGTATTACCAATATTTTCAACAGTTATAATAAATTTGACAATATCTCCATCCTTTGTTTCACCGTCTCCATTATCGATTATCTCATAGGTCTTAGTGGCTTCCACCTTTGCCTCAGCGCTCATAAGGGTGATGGTGGGATCATCTACGGTATTTCCATCTCCATCATCTCCATCATCACTTGTGTCGGAAACATTTCCTGTCTGTCCATTGGAGTTTGCAACGACCTTAATGCTGTTTGAAACAAATACTGAAGAGTATGCAGTTTGATTGATGCTAAAGGTAGCCGAATAAATAGCCTGCTCACCAACTTTTAGGGTTCCAATTGGTGAACCAGCACTTGTTGTAACTCTACCCGGCGCAGTGGTGTAGGTAAGTGTTGCTCCAAGTGATGACACAAATGTGTCGATAAAGTTAAGCCCTGTAAGAGTTGTATCACCAGTGTTTGAAACTGTTATTGTATAGGTTATTGTGTCGCCTATATCTGTTTTGCCGTTGCCGTTATTGTCAGTGACCTGATCCTTCTTTTCAATTTCAATTGATGGATTTGAATCAGTATAGGTCTGTGTAAGGTCATCTGTTGTGTTTCCATCGCCATCAATTCCGTCATCACTTGTGTCGGAAACATTATGGCTTCCAGCAGTTACTGTAGCGCTGTTAAGCACACCATTTCCATCTATTACCTCTTGAGTAATCTTGTAATAGCCATAAAGGGTAACTGTCTCTGCAGCATCTATTGAATCAGCATAATCAGAAACTAGAGTCTGAGCCCTTGTCACAGCGGATGAATAAGTATAAATATATGGCGTTGCACCATTTCCTTTCTCAAGCTGCATTCCCCAAAAATATGCTCCCCCTGAAGGATTTTGAGGAGCTGTAAATCCAATCCTTCCGTTAGTTGCTCCGGAAGAGGTGGTAAATACAATCTGATATCTTTTCCATAACATCGATAGGCTCTGATTTGGAGATTTTACGGAAGCATCATATATTGCCTGAACAGATAATCCCCCCATATTAAAGCCGTCGTGATACATGAATTTAAATGATGTTCCAGATTCTCCCTCAATAGCTTTCGCATAAACCGAAAGAGTATAAGTTGTGTTTGGATCAAAGGTGTAATTCCTATAAACATGTCCTGATGCTCCACTGGCCCTATATCTTCTTGATCTTATCTCGTTATTAGAAGTATTTATTCCATCAACTGAAGGATTAGTGTCATCTAGATAGTTCGCCCCATCAGCCACAATATTGGAGAGCTGAGATGCAGTCCTTCCAGAGGATGAATGAAAATAATACGCAATATCATCAGGCATGTTGTTATTTGCTGAATTAGTGTTTATTTGATGAATGCTCCACCCAGAAGAAAAAGTTGAATACTGCGCATAATTGGTAGACTCTCGAACCGTTGTAATTGACTGAGTAAGAGTATTGGAGAGAGTATCTAAAAGTGTATCTGTAATGGTAATTGAACTAAGGGTTTTATTTCCTGTGTTTGTGATGCTGAATTTATATTGAATTACATCTCCAAGATTATTTGTTCCACTGCCATCAACATCAATAACCTGCTGTTCTTTAACAAAGTCAATTGAGGAAACTGTTGGAATAGTCACCACTGTTGGATCATCTGCCGCTGGTGTATTTGGATCATCACTAGTATCAGAAACGTTATTGGTAAATCCAGGAGAGCTGGCAAGAACAAAAACGGTATTTGAAACAGACCCAGAATCTGCAGCGCCTTGCTCGATTATGTAGGTAGCTGTATAATAAATTTCCTCTCCAACTTTTATTGAACCTGCTGTTGAGCTTAAAGTCCCTGAAACAAAAGTTGGTCCCGTTGAAAGCACTAATGAATTTCCTGATCCATCGGTCAGGGTGTCAGATAAAGTAATGCTTGTAAGCGCTAAGTTCCCTGTATTTGAAATTGCTATAGTAAAGGTTATCGTATCTCCAGGGCCAAGAAATCCATCGCCATTATCAGTGGTTACAGATGCAGATTTTGTTACTACTATTTTTGGATCAGGAGATAAATTAATCTCCGTCGGGTCATCTTCTGTATTTCCATCACTATCGTCCCCGTCATCACTAGTGTCTGAGGTAACTGCCCCTTGAGGCGTTGTTGCTGAAACTACCACGCTGTTTGCTATAAATGCTGCCCCATCAGAGGTTGAACTAATGGTCGCCGAGGTTACATAAGTAGCCATCTCACCAACTTTTAGTGTTCCCTGCGTTGAGGTTTGTGTTGCAGAGACAAATACCACAGGGCTTAGAGTAGCTTGAATATCATTACCGAAATTATCGGTTATGGTATCCGATACGGTAACCCCAGAGAGAGTAACATTTCCTGTATTTGTTACTGTAATGGTATAATAAATAATGTCTCCCGTATCATTTTCTGAATTACCGTTAACATCAGAGACAGTAGCTGTTTTTACTACGTCAAGTGATGGGGAGGGGGTGATGGTGACCACCGTCGGGTCATCAGTGGTATTGCCATCACCATCGTCGTTATCATCACTAATGTCTGAAACATCATTTGTTCTTCCTGGACTACTTCCTGTGGCAGATACTGTATTAATGACAAAGCCGCTATCCACATCACTTTGAGTAATGGTGTATGAGGTTGTGAAGGAATCCACCTCCCCAGGTTCTATTGTAGTGTCACTTACAGTATATAGTTCATATCCAGAGTTTTCAAGAGGGGTATTTAGTGCACCATTATCCCCATCGATCCAATACCAACCACCACTTGGATGAGAATAATTTGATGCGCTATGATTTTGCTCAAGTCCTATCCAATAATTTCCATTACTCCAACTTGACAATTTAGGTCTTATGGTTGTATTGAGCCATTCCCACTCTTTTAAATCATTAACTACTAGTAAGGTCGCTGAAGCAGTGCTTGCCGTGTTTGCTTTGGCCGTGTCATGACTATAATTAGTGGATGGAGATCTAAAATAGGAGTGCCCGTTATATTGCGCAAGGTGAACATAAGTGATGCCAGAATGAATAAAACTTGTGGTTAGGTGATCTACTTCGATAACGTAGGGATGACCCCAGCCAAAATAACGTTCATCATGAAAGCCAGCATATCCATTATTAACTTCATCTACTTTCCAGGTGGCGCGATTATAACTTGAATTGCTTTGGGTAGGCTCGTTTGTGTACCAAACTCCTCTTGTCCCATTATTAATTCTATAATTTAGGTTTACCCCTCCTTTCTCTGTTTTTAAATAAGTGATTGATGTGTTTAAAGAAAGAGTATTGCTGTTGCCATCGGTTAGGGTGTCGATAAATGTGTAACTGCTAATGGTTGTGTTTCCAGTATTGGTAACTGCTATGGTATAAACAATAACATCCCCTAAGCCTATCACTCCATCTCCATTATCAGTTATTGAAGCGGTTTTAGTCACCTCGATTAGTCTTTGCGTGTCAAGTATTGTTTCAGTAAAATCATCTGTAGTATTTCCATCGGTATCATCCCCATCATCACTTGTATCTGACACGCCATGAGATGCAGCCAGTACATGAATAGTGTTTGAAACTGATCCTGCGTTAAGGTCTTGCTGGGTAATGGTGTAATCAACGCTTAATTCAACTTTCTCACCAGGCTCAATTGTCGGCTTAGCAATTATCGCAGTGGAATGATCAATCCCTTGATTTGGTCCATAGACAGGATACCAATCCACGTTATAATTGCTATCAGCAGGATTGTGGCGCATACCAATCCAAAAATTATTACCAGGAAGATTTTGTGCTGGGTCAACAACATAATCATGTTCTCCCTGAGTGTCTGGAACCCAAAGATGCCCCCCTGCCTGCTGAGCATAACTCTGCGCTTGATCCCAAGTGTAAGTACTACCGTTACTGTTATAGAAATAACTATTCCCCCCGTATTGACCTATAAAGGCAAATGAGGGACATCCACTACAGGAGAGAGTATTTACAAGCTGATCTTCAACCTCAACAATGAATCTTTGATTACTATTGGTAGTATACCACTGCCTGTTAGAGCTATGAAGATATACCCAGTCATAGTTACTATTGTTTGAAGGGTAACTACTATTCCAGTTGGTAAATGGGGCTGGGGATCCTAAATATTTACTAGCTGCTTTAACAGTGCTACCCCAGGTATAAATCCAAGTAGTTGCCGCAGCTCCTTTTTCAAGTTGTGCAAGTCCATATATAGCAGACCAGCTATTGTACATTGGTGGTCTTACAATTATTCTTCCATTTGACCCAGCGCCTGCGCTAGTTGTAAAGGTAATCTTATAACGCCTATACGTCCCGTTAATTAAATTAAGCGCATCAGTTTTTATGGTATGTGTTGAGGTCCAAGACCCAGAACTTCCCGTCTGATAAGCTCCTTGACTCCCATCCCATACCGCTAAATAAAACGGTCTGGTAGCCATGGTTGGATTTGTTGCCTTAGCATAAATTGAAAAGGTGTAGGTCGTATTTGGTTCAAAATTGTAATCACGATAAAAAATATCATACTCTTGATTAGCATAGGCATACATCATTCTGCTCCATGAGTCATAATTACCAGTTGTAATCCCATATCCCGTGTTAGGGAATGAGCCATTTACATTGTTCCAATTGACAGTACCGTCTTGGTAATAATATTCAATTCCTGGAGGGTATTGATTGTACCACCAATTTCTATTTGCGCCAGAAAAACTCCAGCCATAATTTCCCGGATAAAAATAACCTGAGTAGGTGAGTAAATTAGTTGGCCCTTCTACTTCTTTGTTAACCTGTAGAGTCTGAGTGGTTCCATCAGACCTGTGGAAAATATCCGTGAGGGTAAAACTCCCAAGAGAAGTCTGCCCCTTATTTTCAATAGCAATTGTATAGTTTATGATATCGCCAACATCTTTCAGTCCATTTCCATTTTTATCTGTTGTGGTGAATGTTTTTGTAACCTCTATTCCGGACTCATTATCAAGATCCGTAACTGTTGGATCATCATCCGCTGGCGTTGTTGGGTCATCACTAACTGTGGTTACTGTTCCTGTAATTCCAGAAGGAGTTGTAAAAATACCTGTAACGCTTGCCACGTTAGAAACAAAGTCTCCACCATCCATCGCAGCCTGATTGATCGTAAATGATGCTGTATAGCTAACCACACCCCCTGGAGGCAAGAAGGTTATCCTTGGGTCCATAGTTAAAGTCACAGAAGTAGAAGGAGTATAAACATTATTATAGGTATAGGTGTAAGGCGTGGCAAGTGATCCTTTCTCTACTTGGAATCCCCATGCTGTAATCCCAGTATTGCCATTGTTAGGAGGTCTTAATCCTACCCTTGCAACGCCTGGATTTGACCCGCTCATAAAGGTGAATGAATACCTCTCCCATTTATTAGCTTCTTTATGAAAAAGCCAATCTGATTTTTGAGCATTATTCCAATTTGTAGTGTAGTCACTCCAAGCTCCATTTGTGTTTTCCACATGTGCTACTAACTTAAATCTTCTCTGTGGATCAGTTCCATCGCTAGAATGATCTCCTGTATAGGCCTTCCCATAAAAAGATACCGTGTAAAGTGTATTTGGTTCAAGTACACCATTATTTATCACTTGATAAAACCAAGCCTTTTCATATCGATTGGTTTCATTAGCATTATAGCCCATATTTCTTACATTAACTGCATCATTATATGAAAGATTACCGGGGGAGTCGTCCGCTGAAGAATCATCTCCAAAAGTTCCTTGTGTAGTGTTAAATCCTGGGGTTAGGCCAACATTTCCTTGCGTTGTTCCAGTGCCTGCCTCATTGTAATAGTATTGCACTCCGGCAGGAACATAATTATGATAAGTATAATAACGAATATCATTAGTGCCCGCCATTGAACCAGCCTCGTTCCAGTAAGGTGTTTCATTATCATCAAATAAAGCAGTTCTCCTTGCTAAATTGGTAGTGGGGGTAAAGGTTGTTGATGTGTTAACGCCGCTAAAGGTTAAATCAATTTTTTGAATCAATCCCCCATCTTCATCTTTTAATAAATCCTCTACATCCAACCTAAGATTAATGTTTCCTGTATTTGTAATTGTTATGGTATAGACCAGATCATCTCCAAGATTGGTGAGTCCATCTAAATTAGTATCTATTATCTGTACTGTTTTCTCGGCTTCCACCTTAGGATTAGAACATCCCACGTCATAAGCAGCGTCTCTATAATCTAAATCTCCATCAATGTCCAAATCCTGAGGCGTGGTATAACCATCGCTTCCACTAGTCACCGTTCCCGAGGCGTTCTGAGTGACTGGATTTGGTCCTAAGATACCATCTCCATTGGGATCTGTAAATCCAGCTTCATTCACATCAAAACAACCATCCCCATCGGAATCTAATTCAAAAGCATCGATGTTGCCATCACTATCAGAATCTTTTAGGGTGTTGGACTCTGTCGTGTCGTGAGCACCATTATTATCTGCATCCAAAAAGCCTGAGTCATTAACATCAATTCTTCCATCTCCATTTGTGTCTAACGCTTCATTTCCTGATTCAATCACATCAAATATTCCATCATTGTCAGAATCTAAATCTATCCCGTTGGGGACACCATCCCCATCAACGTCAGCAATGCAGGGAGTTACAGAGCCCATCAGTATACCATCTAGCTGAATGGAAACATCAACGCCCGGAGCGTAGGGAGAGAATAAGATAGCAATGCTTGTTGTATTCTCGTCGGTTGTAAACGTTACTGTCTGGGGGGTCCACTCACTTGGAGTTTCTGTTAGCTGATCAATTTCCCAATTGGTTTGAAGAGACTGGATCTGAACAAGGGTAGACGCTCCATCGCCATGACTTGCTGTTTGTCTTCCACCATCTTTGTGATAAAAAGTTATTGAGTAGGTTGATGATGGATAAACTTCCTGCTCGACAACGATTCGGTCAAATGTTCCAGAGCCAATAGTGCTCTCATCCCAGAATTTTCTATTGTTGGATCCAACAGCGTTTTGTAACAACTCAATAAAATAGGTCCCTTGTTGAGGGGTCCAGTTCACTCCATTAACAAAGGCTGAGTTCCATACCTCACCATCTCCATTGACAGAGCTAAATGGTGGCGCTGTAATGGACTGAGGCCACTGGGAGTTTTTATTTTCTGAAGGCAATACAGGCCCGCCTGGTTTCCAATAGCTCTCAAAAGATTCGCCATCTAAAACATAAGTCAGACACTTTTCGTCTCGATCTAAAATACCATCGTTATCATCATCAATATCAGTGGTGTCTGGATTACCGTCATTATCGGTATCTATTCCTAAAAGAACAAAGGTGGGATCTTTCCCCGTATCACCAGCTCCAGTGAGTCCATCATCACTAATGTCTTTCACGTCTTTTTCAGCAGGAACTGGATTTCTTGCTGAGTTTGCCTCAAAGGTAATTGTGTTGTATAGCCCGCCTGAATCAATCGACTCTTGATCAATATTAAATGTTGTGGTAAATGTTACTGTCCCACCTATCTGAATCGTGCTGGAGGTAGAACTAGTGGTTCCAGAAACAAAAGTCACAGAAGTGGTTAGTGCTTTAATTTTGTTTCGAGCATCTTTTAGGGTATCAACAAAACTTAGATTATTTAAAATATCAGGCCCCGTATTTTCAACCGATATAAAGAAATGAACCACGTCTCCAACGCTAATTCCAGAGGCTCCATTATCAGTAATTGAAGCCGTTTTTGTGACCTCCATCGCAGGTAATTCTCCAATGTAGGCAAGGGTAGGATCATCCACGGTATTTCCATCAGTATCGTCTCCATCATCACTGACGTCTTGAGTTAAAATAACTGGATTCCCCTCAGGATAGTGGTAACTAATGGCAGTCACAGTATTTTTAATCCCTCCACTGGCAACATCTGCTGCCTTGATGGTATAACTTGTCGTATAGGTCGCTGTTTCATCGGAAATTAGCTGCCCCTCAATAGAACCTGCAGATGAAGAAATCCAATCTGGTGGAACAATTGTTGGAGTAACTGTGTTTGAGTCAAAATCCGTAAAGGTGTCATTTAAATATATTGACCTTAGAGTAATATTTCCTGTATTTTGAACAGTTATGGTATAGGTGAGTGTATCGCCAACTGAAATTAAACTATTGCCATCGGCATCATTATTTACATAGGTTTTTGTCACCTCTAGGGAAGGACTTGCTGTAATTAAAACATCTGTAGTATCATTTGTAGTATTTCCATCAGTATCATCTCCATCATCACTCACATCATCAGTAAACTTAGTAGCGTTTAAATTACTTGCTACAACTAGCAAACTATTTTTCACTCCCCCATTATCAAGTGCAGATTGCGAAATAACAAATGTTGCCGAATAGGTTTTGGACTGCCCAGGAGATAAGTTTTCAGGATCAGAGGTGCTAAGCGATGTGGTTAATGACAGAGCATTCCCCTTCGCATCAGTTAAAGTATCAGTTAAGTTAAACCCTTTAAGTGTTTGAACACCTGTATTGGTGATGGTAATCGTATACACAATTGTGTCTCCTAATCCCGTTTCACCATCCCCATTATTATCTGTCACAGTTGCGGTTTTAGTAACATCAATTGAAGGATCAGCTGTTATAGCAAAATCTACTGAATTTGATGTGCCAGTAACCGTTGTTGTTGATCCTGCTCCTGCGGGGGCAAATGCAGTAACAAAAGCAGTGTTTCGAACACCATTTTCATCCACTGCTGCTTGATTTACAAGATAACCTGCCGTATAAGTAGCAGCCTCACCAACCAATAAAACATCGGAATTAGAACCCTTGGTTGCGCTAACAAAAGTTAGCGAATTGGTTAGAGTAACATTTGTTCCAGCAGCTAATCCAATTAAAGAATCAGAGACAACAACCGATGATAAGTCAACATTTCCAGTATTTGTAATGGTTATTGTATAGGTGATGTTATCACCAGCATCGTTGACTGAGTCTCCATCATCTGTTATGGTTTGTGATTTTGTTATGGAAATTCCAGGAACTGCAACAATTCCATCAACTGTTGGATCATCAAATAACTCACCATCAGCACTGATTCCATCATCACTAATGTCACTAACGTATGAACCATTAGGCGTTACTGCTGTTACAGAAACCTGGTTAGAAACTCCCCCTGCATTAACTATTGCCTGAGTAACAATGTATGTCGCAGTAAAAATCGCTGCCTCACCTGGCTTAATAATTCCAAAAGGAGATCCAGCAGTTGCCGAAGAAAAGTTTGGCCCAGCGTTTAAACTTGGCGTATTAGTGCCGCTCAATGACAAGAAGGTATCACTTAAAACAAAGGTCCCACTAGGTGCTCCTGCCTGACCAAGGGTAACGTTTCCAGTATTTGAAATTGTAATGGTATAATTGATTTGATCTCCAAGTGACAAGGTCGTGCTACTGTCATTATCTGTGAAAGTAGAGATTTTTGTCGCTATGATCCCTGGCTCTGGTGGAATAGGAACAGGAGTTGGATTATTAAATCCATTTGAGTTATTCCCATCATCACTCTCATCTGTTATCAGAGTGTTTGCAGGATCCCTTCCCGATGCGGTGACCGCATTGTTAAAGCCACCATAATCCACTGCTGCCTGATTAACCGTAAAGGTTGCAGTATAGGTGGCTATTTCTCCTACTAGTAGCCCTCCCGCAGGTGTTCCCTTTGAAGAGCTCTGGAATGTTGGTCCACTATCAAGATTTAAGATTTGTCCTGCTGCACCTGATAATTGATCCACCAATGCAATACTGGTGAGACTAACATTACCAGTATTCTCAACAGTAATGGTATAAAATGCTACATCACCAACCTGCGTTTTGGAGGGATCCGCTCTGGTGACATTTACTGTTTTAATCACGTTTAGCTTCCCCTGATAATTTAGATAAACCTCTGTATCATCATTTGAAGTATTTCCATCAAAATCATCGCCATCATCACTTCTATCAGAAACAGCAGTTGAGCCTGAATCAACACCAACGCCATTTGCAATCACTGAATTCACTACTTTAGTACTACTTACATCAGCAGAATCAACTGTATAGGTAGCAGTATAGGTAGCAATTTCACCTGCTCGAAGAGTTCCAGAAGATGATCCCAAAGAAGCACTGACAAAAGTTGGCCCTGAGTCAAGCGAGAGCACAGTATTAGCTCCATTTTTAAATGTATCACTAAGGGTGAGACTGTTGACTGTAATATTTCCAAGATTTTCCACTGTAATAGTCCAGGAAGTAGTATCACCAACCCCTGGTAGGCCATCTCCATTATCAATTAGAGTTCCTATTTTCACTACGTCAAGGCCTGTTTGAACAGTCAGTGCAGTTATGGTAGAATCATCGGTTGTATTTCCATCATTATCAATGCCATCATCACTCACATCACTCACATCATTTGTGTTTCCTGGACTACTTCCCGTTGCAGTCAAAGAGTTAGAAATTAATGCCGTTTCTACATCTGAAGCTTTAATTGTATAGGAGGCCACGTGGGTATTTACTCCTCCGGCTGGCAATGGGTTTGAAACAGATATATTTTGAATAAGGTTGTTGTTATAATTTAAACTCGTCCCATTTCCATTGACAAGATTATCGGTTAAACTAATGTTATAAATTTCAATCTGACCACTATTTCGCACCGTTATGTCATACCTTATAATATCCCCAGCACCTATTTCTCCATCCCCATTATCAACTACAGTTGCTCGCTTGGTAACATCGAGTGATTTTGTGATGCTCACGTTAGTCTCCGTTGGATCATCAGCTGTGTTACCATCATTATTAATTCCATCATCACTGGTATCTGATACGTTATTGCTCTGCCCTGGACTACTAGCAACAACCCTTAAAGAGTTAGATACTGCCCCTGAGTTTGCAGCAGCTGCTGATATTTGATAGGTTGCATTGTAAGTCTCTGTTTCTCCAACTAAAAGAGTCCTAGCAGTTGAAGTGGCTGAACCTGCATAATTAGCTGAAACATATGTTGGTCCTGTGCTTAGAGAGAGTGAATTTCCATTTCCATCTTTAAAATTCTCCACAAAAGTTATACTACTGATTGTAATATTTCCAAGATTAGCAACTGTGATGGTATAATTTATGATGTCTCCAACATCATTACTTCCATTGTTGTTGACATCATTGACAACAGCAATTTTTGTTACTTCAATGGTTTTAATTTGAGTCAACTCAGTCTCAGCACAATCATTTGTGGTATTGCCATCAGTGTCATCATTATCATCTGCACGGTCAGTAACAAGAGCGTTTGTAGAAAGCACTCTTGCCGTTACATCCAAACAGTTTTCTAAAATCCCACTGTCAATTGACTGCTGGTCAAGAGTATATCTTCCAATGTACTGAATAGTTTCCCCAACAAGCAAAGTGCCAGATGTTGTTCCATTTCCAATTCCACTATCAACCATGCTGCCTTGATCCGAATTTTGGAAAATCGGACCTGGTGGTGTAAAAGGAGCCGTATAAGCAAGGGGCCTACCTCCTCCATCTTCAAGCGTGTCATCAGGAGTAATTAAATTTAGCGTTTGATAACCATCGTTAGTAATTTTAATGATGTAGATGATCTGATCACCGACGCTCATAACACCATCAGAATCTAGGTCATTATGATTTTGAAAACTTTTAATCGCATCCATCGATGCAATTGGATCTCCTGCAGTAATAACATTTGGATCGTTTGAAGTATTCCCGTCAATATCACTTCCGTCATCACTAGTGTCAGAAACATTATTGGTCTGACCTGGACTGCTTGCCAAAGCATTAAAGTTCATTAAAATTCCACCATAACCGATACTTGTTGCATCAAAGGTGTAACTCACAATATAAGTAGCTGTTTCGCCAACCGCTAAAGAGCCACTTGATGATGAAGCATCTGCTGAAACAAATGTTATTGTACTTGTAAGATTTAAAGGCGCAGCATTAATCCCAGTAAATGATGGAGTTAGGCTGATGTTATTCAGTGATATATTACCGGTGTTTTTGACTCTAATGGTGAACAAGGTTAGGTCCGAGGCACTAACCACATTATTCCCATCTGTATCGGTTAGATCAGAAAATACAGTTACTTCGATTTCCGGCTGCTGACTGTATAAAACAGAAAAACTTGAGAACATGAGAAGCATGATGCCAACGAGCTGTCTCAGAGAAAAATATTTTATGTAGCCTTTACTAATCATTCTAAACAATAACCATTAAATCTTAATTATATAATTGGTTAAACTATCGCTTGGTTTTAGACCTAGCTTTTTTCTTAATCTATACCGTTTATTCTCCACTGTTCTAAGTTTTTGATTTGTTAAAACACAAATTTCATTTGTGTTGAAATTCATTTTTAAAAACAAACAAATCTTGAGCTCTGAAGGGGTTAAATCCGGGTGCATGGAAAGTAACTTCTTGTTAAAATCCGGATATGCAAGTATAAATTTTTCTTGAAAACTGTTTTTGAGCAAGCGAGTTTTTTTTTTACACGCTACAAAATGAGGTGAAAAAAAAAGAAAAAAGTTTGATATCTATTTACTGAGCATAAAAGTAATTTTTTTTATAATTTTTGTTGTCAACAAACATTGACATTTAATTAACATTCATTGTTAATAAAAATGATGCTTACATAAATTATATAACAAATTTTATGAAGTAGTAATAAAGTATTAAAATAGAGTTTATATAGAGTTAAAAAAGAGTTTTCATTTAAATGCAGTAGTAATGCAGTGGTAAAAAGGAACCAAAAATGTATTTATTTTGAGTTCTTGTTAATAACTAAACGTGGATTTTTTAAGAAGAAAAAGGCAATTAGGTAGGAAAATTTAGCTAAAAAACATTAACTAATCAAATAGCCATAAAATAAAATTGTAAATTTGAGAACTAATCATAAAATTTAACAATGAAAAAATCAATAGCATTATTTGCAATCACTTGTTTGATTTTCAGTTCTTGCAATAATATGCAAACAAATAATTCGGCATCTGGACCTTCAGATCAAGACAGAAGGGCCTTTAGAGAACAAATAAGAACTCATAATACATTTCGAAAAGCTTTTAAAGAAGAAAATATTGAAATGCTAATGGGTACTATGGCGGATTCAGTTAAATGGAGTCCTGCTTGGTACAATGGAAATAAACTTTTAGGTTATGATGATCTGAAAGGGCAACTACAGCAATATTTTGATCAATTTGATGATGTTACTTTCGCAGAGGGTGAAGGGTTACTTAACCCAAATGCGCCAGCATATTGGGCAGGATCACATTTTTCCTCTGGTGAGAATATGGCTACAACTAGTCCAGTTCAAATGAGAATTTATGGAACCTGGTCAGGAACTCATACTGAATCAGGAGCTAAAGTTTATAATAAATATTATGGTCTTTTTGGATTTAATTCTGATGGTAAAATTGCTGGTATCTCTGATTGGATGGATATTAGTGGAATGCAAGCTCAAATTGAAAATCACATAGCAAATAAGTAGAATAAATAAAATTCTATTCTTAAAACCCTAGCTAATCTTTAGTTGGGGTTTTTTCATTTTTATTAAAGTCATGACTGTTTTGAAGTCTGTCTCATCAGTCCTTCTTGAGCAGTTGAAGCAACTAAAACACCATCCTTGTTAAAAATAGATCCTCTTGAAAATCCCCTGGAGTTTGAAGCGCTAGGGCTCTGCATTGAGTATAAGTGCCAATTCTCCATTTTAAAATCGCGATGAAACCAAATGGCATGATCAATACTAGCAAAAAAAGTTTTTGATTTACTAAACTTTTTTCTGTGCGGTAAAGAAGCTGTTCTTAACAGCCAAAAATCTGAAATATATGCTAAAAGTTGATGCTGAAGATCCATTCCAAATTCTGTTTTTTCTCTTGATCGAAACCAAAAGTTACTCTCTGGAGGTGAGTCAACCTCATTAATTAAATTAAGTTTTTCAACGGGTCTGAATTCAATCACCTCAGGTTTGACTTTTTTGAATTTATTGTATCGATCAGGATCTATCTGTTGTAATTCCTCTAGTTGTTCAAGATCACTAATTAACTTTTGAGGAGGGATTAGATTTGGCATTGGCACTTGATGCTCAACCCCTTTTTGTTTGAGTTGAAAGGATGCTGACATGTTAAATATTGCCCTACCTCTTTGAAAAGCTACAACCCTTCTTGTGGTAAAACTATTACCGTTTCTGATAATATCAACCTCATAGGTGATTGGAATCTCTAAATTGCCTCCAAGAATAAAATACCCATGCATAGAATTTGCAAACCTGTCTTTGGGAACAGTTCTATATGCCGCATTCAGTGCTTGAGCGAGAACTTGACCTCCAAAAACTCTTCCCCATGGGGTCTGATAATTTTGTCCCTCAAATCGATTTTCATCAACTTTTTTTAAATTAAATATTTCAATTAATTCATTTAATGTCTTCATATTAAAAACAAAGGTCAAAAGGATTAATGGTTTTGACAAATATTTTTTAACTTTTACAACAATCATTATGTTTAAATAATGAAAAAAGTCTATTTATTACTTCTTTTTTGCATGGTATACTGCTCTAAAACTTTGAAGAATCAGTTAAAACCAGTTTCTGTTAAAGATTTTAAAGAATTTGTTGATGCAACTGGATATCAAACGGATGCAGAGAAATACGGCTGGTCTATTGTTCAGGTAGATGTTTTTGACTTTGAAATCGTTAATGGCGCAAACTGGTTAAAACCTGATGGAATAAACTCTTCTTTGGATAGTCTGCCAGTTACTCAAGTTAGTTACAAAGATGCTATTGAATATTGTAAATGGGCCGGGGTAAGTCTTCCAACTTATGAAAAATACTGGGAAATTGTAAAAAGTGATAAAAGGCCAATCGTATCAGACAACAAATCACCCATATCATCTGTTGAAAAGGTAAATATTGTAGGAAATGTATGGGATTTAACTCAAACAATAAATTTTGATAAAGTGAGATTAGCTGGTGGATCATTGTTTTGCTCAAGAGATACTTGCCATGGAACTCAAAAGGACAGAGAGCTTTATGTTGACAAAGAAACTGGAAATATACATATTGGTTTCAGTGTCTTGACGCAATAAAATCAATCTTCATCAGCATTGGAAAAACCAGGTTCTCTCCTATTTTCCCCTATTCTTCCAGTCAAATTATCACCCAGATCTTTTCTTGCCTTCTCAACTAATTTTTCTAATTCAGATACAACATTTGGATACAACTCTTTCACATCGTATTCTTCTCCAGGATCTCTTCGAAGGTCATATAAAGAATATTCAACTTGGATTTGAGAATAGGGACCTGGATATCCATTATCACCAGGTAAAACATTTTTATAAGATCTACTTTTATGAGGAAGAACAAGCTTCCAATTATCTTTCCTTACAGCTTCCAAATTATTATCTCCATAATAGAAATAAAAATGATCTCTTGGACTAGATTCTTTATCTCCTTTTAAAATAGATGTAATGTCAATTCCGTCAATTAAATGCTTTGGCAGCTCTGCAGAAACTAAATTAGCAATGGTTGGGTAAAGATCAATTGTAGATGCCATTTGATTTGATAGACTTCCCAAAGGAATCATATCAGGCCACTTCATTATAGTTGGGACTCTTTGTCCACCTTCAAAACTAGTCCCTTTACCTTCTCTTAATCCACCAGTTGATCCAGCATGATTCCCGTAATTTAACCAAGGTCCATTATCGCTAGAGAAAATAATTAGTGTATTGTTTTCAATATTATTTTTTTCTAATGCTTTAACAATTTCTCCAACAGACCAATCTATCTCCATCATAAGGTCTCCATACAAACCTTGCCTGCTTTTCCCTTTAAACTTATCTGAAACAGCAATTGGAACATGAGGCATTGGATGAGGTATGTACAAAAAAAATGGATTGTCATTATTTTTATTTATAAACTTTACAGATTCTTCTGTTATCAATGTTGTTAATTTTGCTTGATCATTTAAATCTCTAATTTCATCAATCTTTTCAAAATCTTTAATTAAAGGAAGCTGAGGATATGCTTTTTTCTTCCAATTAGATTCATCTTTGATCTGATTTCCATCATAATCAACTGGCCACATATCATTTGAATATGGTATCCCAAGATAATTATCAAATCCGTGATTGAGAGGGAGGAATTTTTCTTGATGTCCTAAATGCCATTTGCCAAAAATTGCGGTAGTATAACCTTTCTCCTTGAGCATTTCAGCAATGGTGACTTCATTTTCATTTAAACCTACTTTTGATTGGGGAAATAAAGCCCCTTTTATTCCAATTCTATTGGGATAACAACCAGTTAACAAAGCAGCCCTTGAGGCGCTACAAACCGCCTGGGCAGAGTAAAAATTTGTGAAAGTCATTCCTTGGTTTGCTAGTTTTTCAAGGTTAGGCGTTTGATAATCTATTGCTCCAAAATTTAATATATCACCAAAGCCTAAATCATCCATAAAAATGATCACTATGTTTGGATTTTGACCTTGAAGATTAGATTTAGAGTTATTAAAATTGCTACAATAACAAAAAATAAGAGAAGAGATAATCAATAAAATTTTTTTCATCAAGGTTTTTATATTGAACTCAATATACAAAATAAGAATATAAAAAAAGCTCCCCATTCAAATGGAAAGCTTCTCATTAGTTGCTATCTAGTATATACTAGATTACAACACACAACTTCTTAAAAAAATGTCTTGAAGTAAAAGACACTATAATAATAACGCAAATTTAATAAATCTATTGTTAAAAGCTATTCTACTTATTCTAGAAGAAAAATATTTGTATCTCTCGTACCGCCATTATTCCGATTAGAGGAAAAAAGTAATTTTTTACCGTCATTTGAAAAAACAGGGAAAGAGTCAAAAGATTGACAAAGAATATATTTTTATTATTTTTATTTAGAATAATTAAAAATAAGGTTTATTTTTGTCGAAATAATTGAAGAAATTTTTTTTAATCATACTTCAAGTCTTTTTAAAAAAAATTAAGATAAGAGGAGAGAGCTTTCTACAATTTATGGCTTTAATTACCATAAACCAAAAGTTTAAATAGTAGAGAGCCTCTTTACCTTTTCGTTAAATATTTCAGATTTTAGTATAATAATTATTATTTTTCTATATTGTAATTAATAAACTAAAAATAAATAAAATGAGTACAACAAAAGGAACGTCTAATGTTCCATTAATAATGGGAATAATTGGTGCCGCTTTAGGTGTGCCCAATGTGTTTTGTGCTGGTCTTTGTGGTGCAGGTGCTGGAGCAATGGCTGATTTAGCCTCTGCTGGAGCTGCAGTAGAAGCAGGAGAAGCTATAGACATAGAGGCTTTAGAGATGGCATCAACTGCTGCTGCTGGTACAGGAAGTATGTGGATTGCCGGCGGAGCTGCTTTAGTAGGACTAATTGCTGGTATCCTTGGTAAATCTAAACCTACAGTTTCAGGAATCGGAATGCTAGTAGCTATGGCTATGGTAGGGTCAACTGGTATATTAGGAAATATGCTTGCTCTATTAATAGCTATCCTATACCTAATTGGTGGAATAATAGCCTTTACACAAAAGAAAGAAGCTGTTTCATAAGTTTTGTATAAAACCTTTGAACTGTTTGATTTCGGAGTAATTTCAACCTACAATCTTATGATTGGGGTTGGAATTTTTTTTGGCTTTATATTAATAGAAAAAAGTGTTTCTCAAAAAATCAAATTCAAAGATCACTATAAGCTACACATAACTCTTGTTCTATCCTTCATTTTCGGATTTATTGGCTCCAGAATCTTTGATATCATTTTTTTTAGCAAAGAATTAAACACTTTCAATTTCTTAACTGGAAGTTCTACATTTATAGGAGGTTTGATTTTTTCAGTCTTATTTATAATACTTTTCACTTCTCTTTTAAAATTAAAAACAACACTTGTTCTGGAATTATTAGTTCCCTTTATAATTGTTGCACATTTTTTTGGAAGAATAGGATGCTTCCTTGGCGGATGTTGTTATGGTAAACCAACAGATGGTTTTCTAGGAGTAAAATACCCTCCAGATTCATACCCTTATCAAGTTGATCCTGAAATTGTGGGAATGCATCTTCATCCCACACAGCTTTATGAATCATTTGCCCTTTTAATAATTTATTTATTTATAAGAAATAAATCTAATAAAGTCTCTCTTTACCTAATCCTATATGGAATAGTAAGATTCATTATTGAATTTTTTAGAAATGATCCTAGAGGAAATTTTTTAACAGATTTTTTTAGTCCCTCTCAGGAACTAAGTCTATTATTTATAATAACCGGATTTTTATATTTTAAATTTCTTGAACAGAAAAAAATAATTTATCCTTTATGATCTTTTATATTTGAATTTCCAAAAATTATAAATAAATCCAATGCAAGACCAATAATTACAATAATCCAATAGATAGTTGTATTTTCATTAAAATAAAGACCTAAAAAATCAATTATAATATAAAATGCAAAGACCTCTTTTAACCTTCCAGGAAAGAATCTTAACTGTAATGCATTTAGTCTTTTATATACAGTTGCTAAAATAAACCAAAGGCCAGGAATTAGTGCAATAATGAGTATTATGATATTTCCTGTTGAAAATGTACCCATAATAAGCTCCAAAGCGAGACCTGGATCATTTTCTATTTCAGAGACTGCAGATGGATCCATAACATCAATGCCTGACGCCATAATTTCTTTGCCAACTAGGGCAAAGAATAAAATCATTACAGGAATAAGTAGAACTATAAAAAAAAGAAGTCTTAAAAAATAATTAACACCGCTTATTGTCTCATTAAATTGAAAGTATTTTCTCATGATTAAAAATTTTTGCCAAATTAAATGAAAAAAATCTCAAAGCAAATTTACTTTTTGAACTTTTAAAAAAACTTTTTAACAAGCTTATCTGCCTTGTAGATACAATCACTGACAGAAATTCCATTAAAATAATTCCCAGTAATATAAAAATTCGGATTATTCTTTTGAAATTCTTTAACCTTTTCAACTAATTCTTCTTGATTTAAATTATACTGTGGAATTGCTTTCTCCCAGCGATATTTTTTTTTAAAAAATGGATCACCCTCATAATTTAAAAGAGATTTAATTTCATTGATAATAATCTTTTCAAGCCTGGAAGATTCCATCTGACATAAATCCTTCTGATTTTCACCACCTACCATAATGGTTAATAATTCATCATCTTTTGATGAAACATGACTAAAAATCTGACTATTTAATAATACACCAAGATATTTTTTTTTATCATCAGGTTTGGTTAAAATACCAAATCCTCTGACCTTATTTTTTATTTTATCTTTTTTAAGCCCTATATGAAAAACGTCTAAAGGACAATATTTTATTTTCTTCAAAATATTTTTAATATTTAAATCATAAATGAATTTCTCTAATACGTATGCAGGAACCGTGGAAATAATATTATTGCAATAAATAATTTTATTTCCATTCACAGTGAGTTCATATCCCTTATCCTTTTTTATAATTTTAGAAACAAAGGAGTTAAGCTTAATTTTTGAATTGAAAGAATTTTCCATTGCCTTTATTAGTTGAGAGAGTCCCAAAGGAAAATTAAAGGCCTTCGATTTATTTTTGTTTTTTTTAATCTTGATTAAACCCTTAATTATGCTCCCATATGATTGTTCGAGGTCCCATAAAAATTTAAGGCTATGTTTTGAACTCATTTCTTTGGTATTACCTGCATAAATTCCAGAAAGCAATGGTTCAATTAGCTTGTCATGAAATTCCTTACCAAATCGATTGTTGATAAACTTAAAAACTGTTGTATCCTTCTTGTGTTTTTTAATAAAAATTTCAAAACACAATCTAAGTTTTGCATAAATAGAAAGGATGGGAGTATAAATTATTTCTTTTAAACTTAAGGGAATCTTGGTTAATTTATTTTTATTGAAAACAAATCTATTTTTTTCACTATTCTCAGAGGGGAAAATCAGATCGTCCCACAATCCACAATCTTTTATAATCTGTTCAATAGATGCATTATTTAATAGAATAGTATTTGGACCATTCTCACAAATTAAGTTTTTATGAATTTCGGTTTGAATTACACCGCCTGCTCTATTCCGTGCCTCAAGAATAAGGAAATCTTTTTTTTTTTTGAAAGGAAATGGCCAGCACTTAATCCACTTATTCCACCGCCAATAATTATTGTATCTACCTTCATATTTTGTTACTAGCTACTAAAATCTTTTTTAATCCATTTTACTATGACATCTGCCCATTCTTTATCATCATTAAGGCACCCTATGTAGTGATACTCTTCCCCTCCAGCATCAATAAATTCTTCTTTACCTTCCATTTTAATTTCTTCGAGAGTTTCAAGACAATCCGTTACAAATGCAGGAGTAACTATAACTAATTTCTTTTTCCCCTCAGAAGCAAGTCTTTTAAGTTCATCATCCGTATAGGGTTTTAACCAGGGAGAGAATGGAAGCCTAGACTGAAATGAACTGCTATATTTATCTTTATCAATTCCTAATTTTCCAACAATTAATTCTGTAGTTTCAAATACTTGATGGCGATAACATGTTTTGTGTGCCTCAGATTTTACAGAACAACAATTTTCAACTTTCAAACAATGAGAATTAGTATTATCTGATATTCTAATATGATTTTCCGGAATTCCATGATAAGAAAATAAAATATGATCATACTGCAAATTTTTAATGCTTGAACTAATTTTTTGACACATTAAATTAATATAATCTTCATCATTGTAAAAAGGGGGTATAATTACTTTTTTTAATTTTGGAAAATACTTATCAATTTCACTTTCAACCTTTGCAACAACAGTTTCATAAGAGGACATAGCATAATGAGGATACATGGGAAGAACTATTACTTTGTCAACTCCTTTTTGAGTTAATTCCTTTAAACCTTTATTTATAGATAAAGAACCATATCTCATTGCAAGAGAAACAGGCATTTTTAAAAGTTTATCTACTTTATCGCTTAACCTTTTAGACAATACAACTAATGGAGAGCCCTCTTTCCACCAAATTTTTTCGTATGCTTTAGCAGATTTTTTTGGCCTAGTATTTAAAATGATTCCTTTAACCAACAACCATCTGAAAAAATAATTATACTCTATTACTCTTTTATCCATTAAAAATTCAGCCAAATATTTCTTTAGATCTTTTGGAGAAGTACTGTCTGGAGAACCAAGATTCACCATTAATAACCCTTGCATATTTCTTTTTTATATTGTGCGTGAATATGTCCCTATCTTTTTGCTAAGTAAAGGATCAAACCTCATTGATATATTTCTAGTGAAAAGTCTTCCAGAGTCATTTATAAAAATTTTTTCGTCAGTAATTTTCATAAGTTTATCATCAATAAAATCATTAAACTTTGACTTAGAAAATTCTATGATTTCTTTTAATTGAAATAGATCAATATTAAAATAAGAAGAAACCTCTTTTAAGTCAACATAATAATTACACATTAAAGAATTTATAACATGCCTGATAATCTTTTCATTTTTGTTTAATGAATATCCTCTAAAAATTGCAAGACCTTTCTTTTCTATATTTTCAATATAACTTGAAGCATTTTTTATATTTTGGGCATATGCGGAATCCAATTGAGAAATAGAAGATGCTCCAAATCCATATACCTGACCAGTTGTAGCTCTTGTACAATAGCCTTGAAAATTTCTGTGTAATTTCTTTTCTGAAAGTGCAATTGCAAAATCATCATCTGGTTTTGAATAATGATCCATCCCAATTGACACATAACCAGCAGCAGTAAGTTTATGATACGAGTTTTCATACATTTGAGCCTTTTCATTAGAATCAGGAAAACCAATATTTTCTAATATCTTTTGCCTGTGAATTATTGAAGGAACATGAGCATAGGAAAAGGTGACTATTCTGTCGGTGTCAAGCTTTATAGCCCTATCTAAAGTTTTGTTGAAACTCTCAATAGTTTGAAGGGGCAATCCATAAACTAAATCAATATTAGTGCCTGTAAAACCTTCATCAGCTATTTTTTTTACAATTTGTTCTATTGGTTTTTTTGATGGTTTCCTATTGATGGCCTCTAAAACATCCTCTCTAAAATCCTGGATTCCTAATGATATTCTATTGAAACCAAATTTTTTTAGTAATTCAATATGATGAAACTCTAAATGAGCTGGGTTACATTCAATAGCCATCTCATAATTATCAGAAAAATCAAATTTTTCATATAGTTTATTAGTTATCTTTTCAATGTGGCGGTATGAAATTGCATTAGGTGTTCCCCCTCCCCAGTGAACTTGGGTAACTTTTCTGGAAGAATTTATATTTTCTGAAACTAATTCAATCTCCTTAATAACAGCATTAACATATCTCTCTAGAAAAGGCTTTGTAAATCCAGTCTCAGTAGTGCATCCGCAAAAGTGACAGATTTGAGGGCAAAAAGGAACATGTATATATATAGAAACATTGTCCGGCTTTTCATGATTAGAATTCTGAACCATTTCTATAAACTTCTTGTCTCCAAAATTTTCAGTAAAAAATGTTGCTGGAGGGTAAGATGTGTATCTTGGACCAGACTCATTATACTTTTTGATTAACTTTTTATCTGTATTTATCATCCTTTATCTCTTCCAATTAGCTTCCTTAATCCAATCAACAACAAATTTAACTTTTTTATAATCAATATCAGGGATAAAACCATGACCTAAATTAAAAATCCAATTTTGATTTTTAGAACCAAAGTCAATTAATCCATTTAAATATTCCTCAATTTCTGAATGATTAGAATAAAAAATTCTGGGATCCATATTTCCTTGTAACCCTACTTCATTGTCAATAATTTCTCTCGCAAAATCAAGAGAAATAGCCCAATCGATACTTGCAAAATCACAAATGTCTTTGTTGATATATTTTAATCCATCAGAAAAGTTTTTTGGGAAAAAAATAGTTTTTGTATTCTTTGCCTTTGCAGCATTTAGTATTCTTTTAGAAAATGGCAAAACTAATTTAGCATAAGTTTCTGAAGGAATTATTCCGCAATAAGTTTCGAAAAGTTGAAAACAGTCAATCCCAGAATCAATCTGATTATTAATGTATTCAATTGAAGCTTCTGTTATCAACTCAATTATCTTTAAACTCTCTTTTTTATTAGAATAGAAAAATTTAATTGCCGATTTAAAACTCTTGTCTGTTTCATGACCTCTAAACATAAATAAAAAAGTCGTCAATGGACCGCCACAAAATCCAATTAGTGGTAGATTATTAGGAGAATTTTTTTTTACCTCGCCTATATTTTGATAAACATGTTCTAATTTCTCAGGGGAAAAGGAAAGTTCTAGTTTTTTTGCATTAAGAGTGAGTGGATTGTGAAACTTTGGTCCTTTTTCAGTAAACTCTAAATCCATTCCTAAAGACTGTGGAATAAATAAAATATCTGAAAAAATAATTGCGGCATCTACCCCTAGATCCTCTATTGGCATCAATGTAACTTCAGAGGCTAGTTCTTTATTATTCATAAGATCAATAAAACTATAAGAAGATCTAAGTTTTTGATATGAAGGTAAAATTCTTCCAGCCTGTCTCATAAACCAAACTGGAGGTCTTCTTGTACTAACACCATTAAGAGTATCCATGAAAATAGAACTCATCATTTTATTTGATTTTATTTAGAGCTATTTTGTTAGCTTTAATTATCCTATTTATGTCAAAATTTGTCAAAGCTAATGAAAAGAAACAACATTCAAACTGTGAGGGAGGAAGATAAATTCCCATATCTAACATTATTCTAAAATATTCTGCATACTTAGAAGTATCACACTCTAATGCATCCTCATAATTATTTATTTCTTTTTTATCGGTAAAAAATAAAGTCATCATTGAACCTAATCTAGAAACAACTGCTTTTGTTTGACTCTGTTTTATATTTTTATTTATTCCTGTAAATATTTTTTCAGAAATCTCGTCAAGTTTTTTGAATACTTGGGTGTTTAAATTTTTTAAAACAGACATTCCTGCATACATTGCTAATGGGTTTCCTGACAAAGTTCCTGCCTGATATACAGGTCCATTAGGAGAAAGCTTGTCCATAATTTCTTTTCTTCCCCCATAAGCGCCTACTGGCAGTCCTCCTCCTATTACTTTACCTAAAGTTGTAATATCAGGTTTAACATCATAAATTTCTTGTGCGCCTCCTTTAGCTATTCTAAATCCTGTCATGACTTCATCAAAAATTAAAAGACATTTATATTTAAGGGATAAATCTTTTAAATCTTTTAAAAAATTATTCTTAGGTAAAACTAAGCCCATATTACCTGCAACAGGTTCAACAATTATTGATGCTACAGCATTTCTGTTTTCAATCAATATTTTTTCAACCGAATCAATATCATTGAATTTTGCAATTAAAGTATCTTTAGCTACATTTTCTGTAACTCCCAAACTGTCTGGCAAACCTAATGTTATAGAGCCTGATCCAGCCTTTATTAAAAAACTATCACCATGGCCATGATAATTTCCAGCAAACTTAATTATAATCCTTTTTTTGGTATACCCTCTAGCTAATCTAATTGCACTCATCGTTGCTTCTGTTCCTGAATTAACCATTCTAACTTTTTCAACTGATGGAACCATACTAATAATTTTCTCAGCAATTTTAGTTTCAATCTCTGTTGGTGCTCCAAATGTTGTTCCTTTTTTTGATGCATAATTAATCATAGAAACTGTTTCTTCATATGCATGCCCAAAAATAAGCGGTCCCCATGAAGAAATACAATCAATATATTGCTTCCCGTCAATATCATAAATTTTACTTCCTTTACCTTTCTCAATAAAAATAGGGTCCCCTTTTACACTCTTAAATGCTCTGACAGGAGAATTAACACCTCCAGGCATAACCTTATTAGACTCTTCAAATGCTTTCTTACTTTTTTTATACACTCTCTAGAGGAATTAATTTAAAAGTTCTGCAATTTCAATTGCGTGATATGTAATGATGGAATTAGCTCCGGCTCTTTTCATAGAGGTCAAAATTTCAATTATAATATCAGGTGAACTTATTAACTGATTTTCTGAAGCTGATTTAACCATCGCATATTCACCACTGACATTATAAGCAATTATAGGAATATTGTAGGAAGATTTTATTTTTGAAATAATATCTAGATAAGACATTGCAGGTTTAACAATTATCACGTCAGCTCCTTCTTTAATGTCCAATTCCACTTCTCTTAAGGCTTCATCAGAATTAGTATAATTCATCTGGTGTGTTTTTCTGTCTCCAAAATTAGATTTGATATTAACTGCATCTCTAAAGGGGCCATAAAAAGATGATGCATATTTTACTGAATATGAAAAAATAGGGGTTTTGATATATCCCTCACTGTCTAAAAGTTCTCTAATATATCCTACCCTTCCATCCATCATATCTGATGGAGCAATAACGTCAGCGCCTGCTTTAACTAGTGATAAAGCCTGAGTCCCCAGGTTTTTTAATGTTAAGTCATTATCTATATCACCATCAACTATTGTTCCACAATGACCATGAGATGTATACTGACAATGACACAGGTCTGCGATAATCAAAAGATTATAACTTTTCTTTTTAATTTCTTTAATCACTCGTTGGACTATACCATTATCATCATGAGATACTCTTCCCTCATCATCTTTTTTTGAAGAGATACCAAATAAAATTATACTTGTAATATTTTTTTTAACGAGCTGATCACATAAGTTTAAAACCATATCAATTGACAACTGATATTGTCCCGGTAGTGTTTTAATCTCTTTTTTGATCTTTTCCCCTTCAGAAACAAAAATTGGATAAATTAAATCTTTTACATTTAGTCTTGTTTCCTCAACCAAATCCCTAATTTTTTTATTATATCTCAGCCTTCTAAGTCTTGTTCTAGGATATGCCATAATTATTTTTTTTAAAATATGAAATTAAAGAATTAGATATTCCCTCATAAGTTTGCATTTTAGACGTAATAAGTGGATTATAACCCCTATTTTTTATATACAAAGAGGTTGAATCTCCTATGCTAATGATACTTGTTTTATTTGCATCATAAGAACTTATAAATGATTTAAAAGAAGAGGGGCTAGTAAAAACAGTATATGTATCAGCGATATTCAATAGTTTTTCTAATTGATTATTTTTTTTCTTGACAATTTCAGTGTTATAGGCTACAAATTTCGTTAAATAACAAAACTTTTCTAGATTTTCTGATAATTTATTTTTGGCAAGATTCCCTTGAACTAATAAAACTCTCTTTGAATTGATGATGCCTATATTTTTAAGCTCAATTGAAAGTTTATCAGAATAGTTTTTCTTTGCAGTATAGACATTGTCAAACTTTAATTCCTTAATAAGATTTTCAGTCTTAGAGCCTATACTAATGGTTTTAATGTTTTGAGGATTTTGTTTTTTCACAATTTCATTTAGGGAAAAATACTTTACTCCATTTTTTGAAGTGAAAATATAAAAGTCATAATCACTAATATTTAGCAATTCGTTATCAACATTCATGGATGTCTTTATCATTGGAAAATGAAAAGTTTTCATGCCCTTTTCTCTTAGTGATTTAAACCCATCTGATTCAAACTCATTAGTTAAAATTATTATTTCATCTTTACCATGCATAATAATTTAACTATCTAATTTTTGATAATATTTTATCACCACCATTTCCTAATATTCTTTTAGCAAGTTGAACCCCTAGATCGTCTGATTTTTTATAGCTTGACTTAATTTGATCAGCTATTGATTCTTTTCCATCCATAGAAGAAACTATCCCCTTTATTATCATAAAGTCATCCTTTATTTTTGCATAAGAACCAATGGGAGCAGTACATCCGCCTTTTAAATATTTTAAAAACTCTCTTTCTTGATTTACACAAACACTAGTAATCTTGTGATTTAGAGATGAAGTCATTTGATAAAGTTTATTGTCGTCTCTTATCTCAACTGCTATGGCTCCCTGAGCTGGAGCGCACAACATTTGCTTTGAACTAAAATAATTACTAATCTCTTTATTTAAACTCAACCTTTCCAAACCAGCAGCGGCAAGAACTAAACCATCACAATATCCTTTTTTCATTTTGGAAATCCTAGTATCAATATTTCCGCGAATACTAATCACTTTAATTTTAGGATTTAATCTTAACAGTAATGACCTTCTCCTGTTTGAAGAAGTAGCGATAATTGAAAAAGGAGGCATTTCATGCATTGGCTTTCCATCTATACTCAAGAAAGCATCCCTATGATTATCTCTTTTTAAAATTGCAGAAATCTTTAGCCCTTTTACTTGATCAACTGGTAAATCCTTCATGCTATGAACAGCAATATCAATTTCACCATTTAGTAGCTTCTTTTGAATTTCTCTGACAAAAAAACCTTTCTCTATTGAAGATTCTATATTTTGATCTAAAAGGACATCTCCCTTTGTTTTTATCTCTTTAAGTTTAAAAGTAAATTTTTGAAAGGATTTTTTCAATTGACTCAAAACAAGATTTGATTGAAAAAGAGCAAGCTTACTGGCTCTTGTTCCAATAATTATCTCATTCATTTTCATCAAATATTTTCTTAATTATATTGAGAGCATTTTTATCTTTTCCATTATTACTTGCAATTCGTATCCTTCTGACTAAATGATCAGAGAGTTTACTATGAATTTTGTCAAAATTTATACTTATCTCTTGCTCTTTGGCCTTTTTTATGTTGGCATTTCCATTAATTTTTTCTTTGCCAGAATTACTATCAATTAATTTTTGCATTTGCTTTTTAATTGAAAGAATTGATGTTCTTAGTTGTCTTGAACTAATCCAACTATCAAAATCAGAGATATGACCATCAATTATCTCTTGTGCTTTTTCAATTTCTGATTTCCTTTTTTTATAATTTTTATTTACAAGATCTTTTAAACCATCTATACTTACTAGATCTACGCCAGAAATTTTAGAAATATTACCCTCGATATTCCTTGGAATAGACAAATCCACAAGAAGAAGTTTCTTATTTTTCCTTTGATTCATTATATCATTAACCTCAGAAAAGGAAAGAAGAGGAGATGATGAGGAAGTTGAAAAAATTGCGATATCAATTTTTGAAAGATAGTCTTTATAATTCTTGAAGGAAATAAAATCAAGATTATATGAGTTAGCAAAGCTTTTTGCTTTTTTATCAGTTCTATTAGTGACTACAACATTTTTTATTTTTTTCTTTATAAGATGTTTTATTGATAGTTTTGATGTTTCTCCAGTGCCAACGCAAAGTATAGATGCTTTTTTTAAATCATATTTTTTTGAGATAGTTTCAACCGCTGCATAACTAACTGACACAGCTCCTTTTGAAATTTTAGTATTTGATCTTACATCTTTTCCAGCCTCAAAAGATTTTTGAAAAATTCTGCTAAGTATTGGTCCCAGAATTTTATTCTTTTTGGAAAAATAAAAAGCATCTTTTAACTGATCGACTATTTGAAATTCTCCAATAATCATAGATTCTAATCCAGATATTAGTCTAAATAAATGTTTAGAAACATCTATTGATCCGGTTTTTTTAATAGCGTATGGAGATAATCCTTCTGAATACTTTTTAAATTCAACCAGGCATTTCATAATTATATGGAAAATCTTTTTTTCTTGACCTAAATGATTTTCATACTCATAATAAACCTCAGTTCTGTTACAAGTAGATAAAATAACTATACCATCAATGGGAAATTGTTCACAAACAAAGTTGAAGAAATCTACCTTTTCTTTATCCTTGAAATAGAATTTTTCTCTAACCTCAATCGGAGAAATTTTGTAATTAATACTAATAAGACCTATCAATGCAAATAGAGGTTTTTGCAAAAATAAATCTTATTCCTATTTCATAATAATAATAATGAATAATTTTTTAATGATGATATTTAAAACATTAATAGTTTAAAATATCATTTCATATCAGATAACATAATTTATATTGTTTCTAAACACTTATTGGGCTAATTTTGATAAAAATTAAAAGATATGAGTATTGAATCAGGTTCAGTTTGTATAAATTGTGAAAACTTAAGTGCTTCTTTCAGATGCAGTAAACATGACATTGATGTTGATCTTGATAACGTTTGTTCCGATCACAGCCTAAAAAGATCAATTTCAAAATTATCTAATTGTCTGAATTGTGAAAAATACAGTACAAAAAAATGTCCTAATCCGAGTTTTGCTGCTGAAGGTTTACTTTGTTTTTCTTGGTCATAAGAATTTTTCCTAGTTACTTGATAATTTTTAGGAGCTATTTATTCTTTATTCAAAGAAGTTTTGGCACATAGAATCAAAATAAATAAGGTCATCCTTTTTATAGGACACATAAACTTTTTCTCTCTTCTTTAGAGGTGAGGAGGAAAAAAATGTCCATAGTTCACCATCACAAGTGCCTTTGATTTTATATTCTTTGCCTTGAAAAAAGGATTTTTCAACTATAACCTCAAGATTTGATTTTTTTACAATTTGAATATTTTCAGGTCTCAAATAATGAACATCTCCATTGGTTAAAATTTTATTTAAATCTCCGAGAATTTTTGCACAATAACAATTAACTGGCTCACAATACATATTTATAGGATCATCGTATTGTTGTAATATTCCAGCCTTAAAAATCAATATTCTATCAGCAATATTTAAAGCGTCATTAATATCATGCGTAACAAGAATTGTTGTTGTATTTGTTTTCTTTAAAATTTCGTGGATTTCTTCTCTCATTGATTCTTTAATTTCTGAATCTAGATTACTGAAAGGCTCGTCAAGTAAAAGCAAATCAGGTTCCCTGATTAGAGCCCTTGCAATACATGCTCTTTGTTGCTCGCCACCTGACAATTCATGGGGAAATCTATTGACTAGGCTATTTAATCCAGAAAGACTAAGTACATAATCTAATTTTTCAAAATGAGTAGTATTTAAATTAAATAAGATATTGTCTTTTAAATTAAGATGAGGAAACAATGGATAATCTTGGAAAACAAATCCAATATTTCTTTTTTGAGGAATAACAAAATGATTTTTATCATTAAGTATTCTGTCATTTAATTTAATTGATCCAGAGTTAATCATTTCTAATCCAGCTAGACATTTTAAAAACGTAGTTTTACCAGAACCACTTTCACCTAAAAAAGAAATGATTTCCCCTTTTTTCACAGAAAAATTTAATTTTTTAATAATTAAATTTTCCTTTTCATAATATTTAACAAGATTATTTACTTCTAGATACATTTAATTCTCTATTGATAAATTTTTTCAAAAGTATTAACAAAATTGATCCAATCACAATAATTGTTAGTGAATAAACTGAAGATTTTGGAATCATTTCCTCTATTGCATATTCATAGGTTTGAGTTGCGAGTGTATCAAAGTTGAATGGCCTTAATATTAAAGTAATCGGCAACTCTTTCATCACATCAATAAATATCAATATAAAAGCCACAACCAAAGCAAATTTATTAATTGGGAAATGTAATTTTTGGAATAATTTATAGGTATTTGCACCTAAATTTTTTGCGGTTTCATCATAACTTTCAGGATGCTTTTCAAAACTTGATTTTAATGGAGATTTACCAACTGCCATAAATCGTATAGTATATGCATATATCAAAACAAAAAGAGATCCTATAAATGAGAAATCAACTAAAAAATAACTTAAATCTGTAAATAATATTATCAGTCCCATGCCAATTACCGCTCCAGGAAGAGCATAACCAAGCGAAATTAACTGACTTATGTAAAAATATACTTTTCCCTTTGTCGTCTTACCAATAAATTCAATTAAAAAAGCAAAAATTGTAACAGTTGTAGCAGTCATCAAAGAAACCAGTAAAGTGTTCTTTGAAAGCAAAAATAAATCCGAAAAATTAATGCCATCGTAGGTGTAAATAACATTATTAATGATAAAAATCAATGGAAACAAAAACCCGAAAGCAAAAGGAATTAAACATATAAGGCTTGAAAGAAAAGCTTTTTTAAAATTAGTAGTTGAAAAATTTTCAATTTTATTATTGATCTTATAATTGAACTTATATCTTGAGTTCCATAATTTTTCACCAAAAAAGATTATGAAAACAACCAACAGTAAAATTATAGATAATTGAATTGCTGTTGTAACATCATTCATTGAAAACCATGCTCTAAAAATTCCGGTTGTAAATGTATTCACCCCAAAATATTTTACTGCTCCATATTCATTTAATACCTCCATCAAAACAAGAAATAGTCCTGAAAGTATAGCAGGCCTGGACAAGGGTAATATGATTTTATAAAAAGTTTTAAAAGTTGATAATCCTAGGTTTTTAGCAAGATTTATATAATTTGAGCCTAAAAGACTAAATGAAACTCTTGAAACAGTATATACGTATGGGAAGAGTGATAACGCCATAATAATACCCAAAACCTCTATTTGCAAATAATCTTGATTCACAAAATCTGAAAGATCAGGATAATTTTTTCTTACAAAACTTTGAAAAGGGCCAGTAAAGCTTAAAATATCACTATATGTAAATGCCATTATATAAGAAGGAACTGCTAGAGGTAGATAAAGTACAATATCATAAAAATCCCTACCAAAAAAACTAGATGTACTAATCAACCAAGCAGGTAGAACTCCAAAAAGTAAAGAAAAAAAAAGGGTAATAATTGCTAGATAAACAGTGCTTTTAGTATAGTCAACTAACAAATTATCCCAAAGATAATTAAAGTTTTCCCCATCAAATTCAAAAAACCTAATGAATAATATTATTATTGGCAATATGAGAAACAGGGTTAATAGCAAACTTAAGTTAACCCAATTATTATATCCAGATTTTACAACTTTATTTTTTATTTCCAACCCGTTTTGTCAAAAATACGAATTGCATCCTTACGATATTTACCAAGCATGTTTAAATCTAGGGGGTCTCTTTTAAATTCTCCCCACTTTTGAACTATCTCATCTGGCTTAATATTAGGATTCACTGAATATTCAAAACTATTCTCCACATAAGTTTTTTGAGCTTCATCACTTATTAGGTAGTTTATCAATTGAAGAGCATTTTCTCTGTTTGGTGAGTTGACAGCTAGCCCTATCCCAGAAACATTTATATGACTTCCTCTTTGGTTTATACCCTGATTAGGGAAAAACACAGATACAGATTTACCTGCATTGATCTCTTCTTCTTTATTTGATGAAAGTAATAATCCTATGTAATATGAATTTACAATAGCAATATCTCCCTGGCCAGCCGCGATTGCCTTGACCTGATCTCTATCACTACCTTTGGGATCTCTTGCAAAATTTTTAACTAATGATTCAGACCATTTAACTGTATTATCAGTTCCAACATTGGCTACAAGAGATGACATTAGTGCTTGATTATAAGCATTTGAAGAAGATCTAACTAAAATTCTTCCTTTCCATTTTTCATTAGCCAAATCTTCATAGGTTGATAGTTCCTCTGCTTTAACTCGATCATTACTGTAAACAATTATTCTAGATCTATAGGTAATTGGAACCCAAAATCCATTTCTATCAATTAAATCCCCACTTACTTTATCTAAAATTGATGGGATTTTAATCTTCTGAAGTAAACCCATTTGAGAAGCCTGATACAATTTTCCTACATCAACAGTTATAAATAAATCTGCTGGGCTATTTTTCCCTTCATTCCTCATTCTTTCAATTAATTCATCTGCATTAGCTTTGATAACATTAACCTTAATTCCTGTTGATTCTTCAAATTTTTTGTATTGAAGCTTATCAACCTCATAGTGACGTTGACTATACAAATTTATTTCTTTGCTCTTTGATGGGGTTTCTGAGCACCCTACAAGAGTAAAAGACAAGACTAATGCAAAGATTATTTTTTTCATTTTACTTTTTTTTGGAGTCGCAATATAAAAAATTTATTTTTATTTAGACTGAATATAAATAAATCATTACATTTGCCAAAATAAAATATAAATTACAATTAATTAAACCATAAACTTATGAATACTTACTCTAAATACTATAGCTTTTTTAAGGTATTTGTCTTCTCAATGTTAATTATATCTTGTAGTAAGGATAAAGACGAGGATGTTGTTGATAACACTGTCACTCCTCCTGCAACATATGAATTTACAAGAAATGGACAAAGTACTGTCTCTTTTGGCGGGCAAACTGCAAGGTTAAAAATGGCGGCAGAGATATACAGCGCTCTAAAAGATAACTCTTCTACAAAGGAACAAATAGATAATATGTTTAATAATGGGACTGGATTTAGTGATTCATCTCTAGATGCTAGTGGTAAAAATATTGGAAGTAAAACAGCTGCATCTCCAATTGCCTCTGCAACGGTCAAGCCTATATTTGATGCAATGATTGTTGATTTCGTTGACAATGTTATCCCTGCATGGAATGATGATGCTGCGGATGGAACTCCAGGAAAACTAACCGATGAAACACGTTCCGTTTATATCAATGCAAAAGGGCATGAAATAACCCAATTATTCACTAAAGGGCTAATGGGTGCACTAGTAACTGATCAAATTTTAAATAATTATCTAACCGCAGCGAAACTTGACTCAGGAACTAATCGAGATGATCAAGCAAATCTTGTGCTTGAATATGGAACTGCAACTAAAATGGAACACTATTGGGATGAGGGATTTGGATATCTATACGGAGAGGAAGCTAATGTTGCCAGAGCTGATCTTGGAAGTAATCCAACCGGTAATGGTGTTTTAGTAAATAAATATTTTAAGAAAGTAAATGACCAAGCCGAAAGAGCTGGAATTGCTCAAACTGTATATGATGCTTTTAAAATGGGAAGAGCTGCTATTGTTGCTGAAAATTACACGGTTAGAGATGAACAGGCAGCAATTATTCAAGTTAATTTATCCAAAGTAATAGGATATAAAGCAATGGATTACTTAAATGGTTATGTCAGTAAAAAGGATGCTGGGAATCTTGCAGATGCCATTCATGCTCTATCAGAAGGTTGGGGGTTCATATTAAGTCTTCAATTCACTAATGATGGAACTGGAAATCCTTATTTCTCTAATTCAGAGGTTAATGCAATGCTTGCAAAAATTGATAATTTTTGGACTGTTAGCTCAGCTGACTGTACATCAATGGCAAATGATATAAAGACAAAAATGGGATTATAATATTTAAATTAATACTTGTGTTCAAAAAGTCAGATATGGTTAAAATAAAATTCGAATTTCAGCATTTCCTATCCAAATCATATCTGACTTTAAATTAAAAAAAATGAAAAGACTTTTAAGCTCCTTTATTCTAATTATAGTTATTGTTGCTTGCTCTAAAGAAAATGGTAACTCTGATGAACAGAATTCCGTTGAATTTGATCGAAGTACTATTTTAGTCAATCTAGCGGATAATATAATTATTCCCGATTACAATGCTTTCCAAGAAAAAATGAATGCGCTAAAAAGTTCCTCTGAAAAATTTATTTCTGAATTAGATTCTGAAAATACTTCTACTAACTATGAAGATCTTCATAATAAATGGGTTCAAGCTTACATGAGTTGGCAAAAAATTGAAATGTATGATATTGGAAAGTCTGAAGAGATTTATTTCAAATCAAAAATGAATACTTATCCAGCTGATCAATCCAGAATAGAAAAAAATATATCTACTGGGAGCTATGACATTGAAAACCCAAATAATTATTCTTGTCAGGGTTTCCCTACAATTGACTATATGATTCATGGCATTGATGACAATAAAGAAAAAATTATTCTCAAATACAGAGAAAATGAAAAATACGGTCAGTATTTACAAGATATAATAAAAGAAATGGATGAAAATACAACTGAGGTAGTGACTAGTTGGTCAAGTTTTAGGTCAACATTTATCAGTTCATATGAAAATACTTCAACTTCTATGTTTAATATGCTTACAAATGACTTTGTATATTATTTTGAAAAGGGGCTAAGAACAAATAAAATTGGTATTGCATCAGGTGTTTTTTCAGATGAAAAACTACCAAGTAAAATTGAAGCATATTATTCAACTTTAAACTCATTTGAACCAATCTCCAAAAAGCTCTTAATCGATGCTTTAAACTCAGTAGAAAACTTTTTCATCGGCAAATCCTCTGATGGCCTTTCTACAGGATCAAGCTTTAAAACATATCTGGATTATCTAAAGTCAAACAATAGTGGAGAAGAAGATACTGATTTGAGCCTAACCATTACAACAAAAATTGAGACAGCTAGAAATACAATTAATAATCTGGATGATAATTTCATTGATCAAATAAATAATGATAATATAAAGATGCTTCAAGCCTTTGACGCATTGCAGGTAATTGTTGTTCATTTAAAAGTAGATATGCTTCAGGCCTTTAATGTTTCCGTTGACTATGTCGATGCTGATGGAGATTAAATTATAAGCTAAGCAACTTGATTGTCCTACTTTAGTTAATTTAGCATTTGTTAAAAATTTTGTTTTGGCTTTTACCAACTATTTTAAAAAAAAATCCAACCCCTATCCCCTTGTCCTTTTCAGAATTTGTTTCGGATTAATGATGATGTTTTCTATTATCCGTTTTTGGCTCAAAGGATGGATAAAAACCTTATACATAGATCCAAAGATTCACTTTTCCTATCTTGGTTTTGAATGGGTAAAACCCTTGGGAGAATTCACTTACGTTTTGTTCTTTATCTGTGGCTTGTCTTCTTTTTTTGTTGCAATTGGTTATAGATATTTTTTATCCATAATTATTTTCTTTTTAAGTTTTACATACATCGAGTTGATGGATAAAACAACATATTTAAATCATTATTATTTCGTCAGTATCCTAAGTTTTTTATTAATTTTTTTACCAGCCAATGCAACCCATTCATTAGACAACTTTTTAAAGAAGAAAAAATTTAAAACCATACCAAAATGGAGTATTGATAGCATTAAATTGTTACTTGCTATGATCTATCTATTTGCGGGAATCGCTAAAATAAATTCAGATTGGCTTTTTAAAGCAATGCCTCTTAAAATATGGCTCCAATCAAAATATGACTTGCCCATAATTGGAGAGACATTGATGCAAAAAGATTGGTTTCATTATTTCATGAGTTGGGGAGGTATGATTTATGATCTTACCATACCCTTTCTTTTGCTATGGAAAAAAACAAGACTTTTTGGATTTGTGTTAGTAATTTTATTTCATCTTTCCACAGGAATATTGTTCCCCATAGGAATGTTCCCATATATAATGATTGTCTCCTCAATTATTTTCTTTGATTCAGATGTTCACAGTAAAATTTTAAAACTTTTACCAAAATTTAAATTTATTAAAAACAGAAAAAAAATTATTGAGATGTCAACGTTTCAATACAAGAGAGAAAATCTTGCCCTAATAGTGGTTTCATTATTTTTTCTTGTTCAACTAATTGTTCCTTTTAGATACATGTTATATCCAGGAGAATTATTTTGGAATGAACAGGGATACAGATTTTCTTGGAGAGTAATGCTAATTGAAAAAAAGGGAGAGTCCGTTTTTAGAATTTACAACAAAGAAAATGGAAAATCATTTTATGTGCAAAACGAAAACTTTTTAACACCACTGCAAGAAAAACAAATGAGTTTCCAACCAGACTTTATTTTAGAATACGCCCATTATCTTGGAAATTACTATTCAAAAAAAGGGAAAAAAAACGTTGAGGTTTACGTTGATAGCTATGTTGCTTTAAACGGTAGATTAAGTCAACGAATAATTGATCCAAATGTTGATCTTTTTTCAAAAAAAAGGTCATTTAGACATAAATCATGGATATTACCATTAAATGATGAAATCAAAGGTTTTTAACTTATTGTTTGTTTTTTCTATGAGTTCATTTGTTTTATTTTCTCAAAATAAAATATCTGGACGTGTGTATGAAAAAAGTACAAATATAGCTTTAGAGGGAGTCACCATATATAATTCAAATAATGATAAAATATATTCAACGAATAAAGATGGAGCTTTTGAAATTGAAACAGCTAAAGATGAATTAATATTGACCTTCCTCTTAGATGGTTATATTATACAAGAAAAACTTATAAAAATCCCCAATAATAAAATAGTAGAAGTCTTTTTGTCAAATAACTTAAATATTCTTAATGAAGTAATTGTTAGAGCGAGTAAAAAAAAGATTTTTCAAATACAGCGACTTAAAGATTATGAGGAAACAGCAATTTATGCTGGAAAAAAAAATGAGACGATATTAATGGATCTTTCAATGGCAAATCTTGCTTCAAATAATTCTAGGCAAATATATAGTCAAATACCAGGTTTAAATATATATCAAAATGATGACGCAGGAATACAATTAAATGTTGGTGGGCGGGGACTTGATCCAAATAGAACGTCAAATTTCAATACCAGACAAAACGGATACGATATTAGTGCAGATGCTCTTGGTTATCCAGAGAGCTATTATACTCCGCCATCTGAAGCCTTAGAAAAAATTCAGATAATAAGAGGTGCTGCATCTCTTCAATATGGGTCACAATTTGGCGGTTTATTAAACTTTATAATGAAAAAGCCAAATTTACAAAAGACACTTGAATTGATTTCCAGAAATACTTTAGGCTCAAATGCATTATATACAAATTTTACTAGCCTGAGTGGTAAAAAATCTAATTTAAGTTATTACGGTTTTATCAACTATAAAAAAGGGAATGGTTTCAGAGAAAATTCTGAATTTGAATCATTTAATTCATTTTTGAATTTAAACTATAAGTTTAATGAAAAATCAAAATTATCGGCAGAGGTTACCTTTCTAGAATATTTAGCTCATCAAGCTGGAGGTATTTCAGATCAAATGTTTGAAACTAATCCACTTCAAACAAATAGAAAAAGAAATTGGTTTGAAGTAAATTGGTTGTTGTTCAACATAAAGTATACCAGGAAGATTAACGAAAATTCAAATTTTGATTTATCTTTTTTCGGTTTAGAAGCAAAAAGAAATGCACTAGGATTTAGAAGTAATAGAGTAGATCAAATTGACCCAGATACTGAGAGGGACTTAATTAAAGGTAAATTCTCAAATCTAGGTATGGAAGCAAGATTTCTGACTAATTATAAAATCAATCAAAGAAAATCTATTTTATTAATTGGATCAAAACTATATAGGTCTAAAACTAAAAGCATTCAGGGACCTGGCTCTGATGATGATGATGCTGATTTTAATTTTTATTACAAACAATTTCCAAGCTATATAAATCAATCCGAATATTTCTATCCCAACAATAATTTTTCTTTATTTGGAGAAAATATATTTTATTTTAATGAAAAGCTTTCTTTAACTCCAGGATTTAGATTTGAAAATCTTCGAACACAAAGTGATGGCTTATATAAAAAAATTAATCTTGACGGAGCTGGAAATGAAATCCTTAATCAAGAAATTATAGACTACAGAGACAACAAAAGAAGCCTTGTCCTTTTTGGTTTAGGAATAAGTTACAAGCCTTTGCGATATCTAGAAATTTATTCTAACCTATCTCAAAATTATAGATCAGTTACATTTGCCGATATAAGTATAATTAACCCTGCTTATTCTATTAACCCAGATATTTCAGATGAAAAAGGATTTACATTCGACTTAGGGCTCAGAGGAAATATAAAAAGAAATATTTCCTATGACACTAATTTTTTCAGTTTATTCTACAACGACAGAATAGGATTTGTCCAGAGAGTTTATGATGATGGCAGTGTTAAAAGTGAGAGAGGAAATGTTGGAAATGCGATTATATATGGAATTGAATCTCTTATTGATTTCAACCTTAATGAATTATTCTTTAAAAATAATAATATCAATTTTAATTATTTTATCAATTTTTCTCTTATTGAATCAGAGTATACAAAATCTAAGGAATCTGGAGTAACTGGTAAAAAAGTTGAGTTTGTCCCGTCTGTAAATATTAAAACTGGTTTGAAGTATGGCTACAAAAATTTTTCATTTAATACACAACTTTCATTTATATCAGATCAATACACTGATTCATCCAATGCTATTGAAGGCAATTTAAGTGGAGTTATAGGGGTTATCCCTTCATATAAAATTCTTGATTTTTCTTCATCGTACAAAAGTAAAAATTACGGAGTTGAAATAGGAGTTAATAATGCATTAAATAGTTTCTATTTTACAAGAAGAGCAACTGGCTATCCAGGACCAGGAATTATTCCCTCACCTCCAAGAAATTATTATATTACATTAGAACTGAAAATATAAAAAATGGATCTTAATAAGAAAGATGTTATTGTTTATGATGGAATATGTGTTCTTTGTAATTTTTTTCTTAGATGGCTACTGAAAAATGATATTAAAGATCATTTTAGATATACAACTTTTGAAAGTGAATTCATTATAAAAAATTACCCAAAGATAAATTTGTTGGATTCAGTCATAGTAATAACTCAAGATAACAAGAAATTATATAAAGGTAGGGCTGTCTTATATATTTTAAAAAAAATAAATAAGTTAAAGCCAATCACTTATTTTCTTAAAATCTTTCCATCAAAACTGATCGATTTTTTTTATACTATAATAGCTAAAACTCGCTATAAAATTTTTGGAAAATATGATTCCTGCCCTTTTGTTGAAAAAAAATACTTAAAAAAAATTTTAAAATAAGGGTTAATACATTTACAGATGTTTTATAAATTAGGATTCAATGAATTATATTCCTATTAGTTGAAAATTCAAAGAGGAGAGAAAACAAAAATCTAAATGATAAAACTTGCAATAGCTCCAATTGGTTGGACAAATGATGATCTTCCTGAACTAGGAGGAGACATATCTTTTGAACAATGCGTAAGTGAAATGGCACTAGCAGGATTTAAAGGCTGTGAAGTAGGTAATAAATATCCAAAAAATGATTTAGAGCTTTTAAAAAAACATCTTGAAATAAGAGGTTTATCAATTTGTAATCAATGGTTTAGCTATGAATTCACAACAAAAAATATAGATCATATAAAAAAAGATTTTATAAGGCATCTTGATTTTTTAAAATTTTTTGGAGCTAAAATTGTTGGAGGAGCGGAATGCGGTAACACAATTCATGGACAAATAAATAATTCTATATTAAATAGAAAATCTGCCACTAATGATCAATGGAAAAAACTTACCTCAGGATTAAATGAATTAGGAAAGCTAGCGATTGAGAAGTATGGAATACAATTAGCATATCATCATCACATGGGAACTATGGTCGAAACAATTGAAGAAACAGATAGGCTACTTAATGAAACTGATGATCGTTATGTGAAACTTAACTATGATTGCGGGCATTTTGAATTTGCTGGAAATGATCCAGAAAAAGCATTAAAAAAATATATAAATCGAATAGCACATATTCATTTTAAAGATGTTAGAAATCAAATAAAAGAAAAAGTTTATAAGGAGAAATTAAGCTTTTTACAAGCTGTTAAACTTGGAGTATTTACTGTCCCAGGTGATGGAGATTTAAAAATGAAACCTCTTGCAGATATAATTCATAAAAGTAATTACAGAGGCTGGTTAGTAGTTGAAGCTGAGCAAGATCCTTCAATTGCAAATCCATTTGAATATGCAAAAAAAGGATATGATTACTTAACTAAAGAACTTAATTTTTAAAAAGTTAAACTGATGAAATTATTAGTAAGACCAAAAACAAAAACGGGTGTTTATCAACAAATTACCTCTGAAAAAGCTTGCTGGAATTGGTTGAATTTTGAAGCTCGGCTTATGAAAAAAGGAGAGGAATGGAGATTTGAAACTAAAGAATATGAAATCGGGATTGTATTGCTTGGAGGAAATTTTAAAGTGGAGAGTAATAAAGGAAACTGGGAAACTAAAAATGGACGGAAAAATGTTTTCAGTGGTGTGGCACATACCTTATATCTCCCTCGTGAAACAGTTTTTAAATTGACAGCTTTAAGTGAAATCCTAGATATTGCATATGCATGGTGTTTAGCAGAAAAATCTTTCGAACCAAAATTTATTTTGCCTGAAAATACCCCAATGGTTATTTTTGGTGGAGATAATGCGACTAGACAATTTAATGATTTAATTCCTCCTGGTTTTGGTTGCTCAAGAATTGTATCTAGAGAAGTATACACACCCTCTGGAAACTGGAGTTCATTCCCTGCTCATAAACACGATAAAAGAACTTTAGATAAAGTTGGAAATTTATTAGAACCTCAACAAGACGAAATATATTTTTATAAATTCCAGAAACCAGAGGCTTATGCAATTCAACAGATTTATACTAAAGAAGAGGATCAGCCTGATGAAAGTTTAAATGAAATTTATAGGGCACAAAACAATGATTTAGTATTAGTTCCTAGAGGTTATCATCCTGTCGTAGCTGAGCATGGTTACAACTGTTATTATTTAAATTTTTTAGCAGGAACAGATCAGTCCCTAATGAATACAACTGATTCTAATCATGAATGGATATATAAATCATGGAAAGAGAAAGATAATCGTCTACCTCTAGTAACTGCAGAAATGAATAACTTAAAAAATTGAAATATGAGTTTTGATCTAATAACATTTGGGAGGGCTTCCATAGACTTATATTCTAACAATATAGGATCAGAATTCAATGATATTAAAGAACTAACGACATCTATAGGCGGGCCACCTGTAAACATATCTGTTGGAGCACAGCGCCTTGGGTTAAAAACTGGAATCATAAGTGCCATAGGACCAGACCCCATAGGAGAATTTATAAAAAACTCTCTTCGTAGAGAAGGAGTTGATACAACACACCTTAAAACTATTGAAGGAACAAAAAGTGCAGCAGTAGTTTGCGGTATCATACCTCCCGATAAATTTCCTCTTGTTTTTTACAGAGATAATGCTCCTGATAAAAAACTAACTCCACAGCATATCAAAGAAGTTGATTTTTCTAAATATCGCTCATTTTTAATGACAGGAACTTCATTTGCAGTAGAACCATCAAGAACTACTGCATTTAAAATTTCTGAGAAAGCCAAGAAAAATAAAGTGCCTATCTTTTTAGATCTTGATTTTAGAGCAAATTTGTGGAATAATATTCTTGATTTTGGTTCAGTTCTTAAAAATTACTTAAAGCTAACAGATGTTGTTATTGGTACTGAAGAAGAAGTTTTATCAATTAACTTAGCCAATACAAATCAGGTTATAATAAAGAATGATTCCATCACGCAACCTAAAATTGATGGAAATATTGATGATGCAATAAAAATAATTTTAAATGAAGGTGTTAAGCTTCTCTTAGTTAAAACTGGAGCCAAAGGAGTGATTGCTTATTATAATGACGGTAGAGTGATTAAAGTTCCTAGCTTTAAAGTAAAAGTAACTAATGTGTTAGGAGCGGGTGACGCATTTGCTGGAGGTTTTATTTATGGTTATATTAATGGCTGGGATGACTATAAATCGCTTAGGCTTGCTAATGCATGTGGAGCGTGGCTAGTGACTAAACAAGGTTGTTGTAATTTTGCGCCATTCTATAATGAAATAATTGATTTTATTAATGAGAAAGGAGGCTTTTAAATGAAAACTCAAAGACTTACAGTTGCACAAGCAACCATAAAATTTTTGAAGAATCAATTTTCCAAAAGAGATAATATTGAATATCCTTTTTTTGCTGGTTGCTTTGGAATATTTGGTCACGGAAATGTTGCTGGTTTGGGTGAAGCCTTAAAAAATAATCCTGATTTTAAATATTATCAAATTAGGAATGAGCAATCAATGGTTCATGCAGCTGCGGCATATGCTAAAATGAAAAATAGATTACAAACTTTCGTTTGTACAAGTTCAATTGGACCTGGCGCCACAAATATGATAACTGCAGCTGCAGGTGCAACAATTAATAGACTACCTGTTCTATTAATTCCGGGTGATTTCTTTTCCAAACGAACAGCAACTCCTTTATTACAACAGTTAGAAAATTCTTCATCTAATGATATTTCAGTAAATGATTGTTTTAAACCCATTTCAAAATATTGGGATAGAATAAATAGACCGGAGCAGTTAACTTCGGGGCTTTTAGAATCAATGAGAATTCTTACATCTCCATCGGAAACAGGTTCGGTAACTTTATGCCTCCCTCATGATGTGCAAACCGAAGCATATGATTTTCCTTCTGAATTTTTTGAAAAGAGAATTTGGTATGTTCCAAGAAATATACCAGACTCCTATTTAATAGAAAAAGCTGTAGAAATGATCAAAAAATCTAAAAACCCAATGCTTGTTGCGGGAGGAGGAATAATTTATTCTGAAGCAGAAAATATTTTAACAAATTTTGTAGAATCAACAGGTATCCCTGTTGCTGAAACCTTTGCAGGTAAGGGTTCTTTAATTTATAACCATGAACTTAACCTTGGAGCAATAGGGGCAACAGGAACAAAGGGTGCAAATGAAATTGCTTCAGTCTGTGATCTTGTTATTGGTGTTGGAACTAGATACAGTGATTTTATCACTGCTTCAAAATCTGCATGGCAAAATCCTAACGTGAAATTTATAAATATTAATGTTGCTGAAGTAGATGCATATAAGAATTCTGGAGTCCCTCTTATAGGAGATGCTAGAGATACTTTGAAAATACTCTTGGAAAAACTAAAAGATTTTAAAGCCGAAAAAAAATATACAGATAAAATCAGAAATTATAACAAAGAGTGGGATTCAATAGTTGAAATAGCATATCACCCAATCGATAAAAAAAATCCTGTGCAATGTGAATATGTTGGAGCATTGAATAATTTTGTTGATGACAAAGATGTTTTGATTTGTGCTGCTGGAAGCTTGCCTGGAGATTTACATAAACTATGGAGGACAAAAAATTCAAAAGGATTTCATCTTGAATATGGTTATTCATGTATGGGTTATGAGATCCCAGGAGGCCTTGGTGCAAAAATGGCTGATCCAAAAAGAGAGGTATATGTAATGTGTGGAGATGCAACCTATCTAATGCTTCCTTCAGATTTAATTACTACCATTCAAGAGAGCTATAAAATAATAATGATTTTAATAAATAATAATGGCTATGCTAGTATTGGAGGTCTCTCAGAGTCTGTTGGTGGAGGTGGTTTTGGAACAGAGTTTAAATACAGAAAAAAAGAAAATGATCAGATTGAGGGAGATTATTTGCCCGTTGATCTTGCTAAAAATGCTGAAAGTTTAGGTGCGAAAGTTTACAAAGCCTCAGGAATAGATGAGTTTAATGAGGCGTTAAAAAAAGCTAAAAAAAATGATCAAACCACTGTAATATATGTTGAAACATTGAGAGATAGGAAATTGGATGGTTATGCTTACTCTTGGTGGGAAGTTCCAGTCCCTGAAGTTTCAATTTCTGAAGATGTTAAAAAAGCCAGAAAAAAATATGAATCGGATAAAAAAATGCAGAAAAAATATTTAAAGTCTAATCGGCTATAATTAAAATGGAAAAATTAAAAAATTATATCAATGGTAAATGGGTGGACTCTAATAGCAAAGAATTTATAGATGTTATTAATCCTGCTAATCAAGAAGTTCTTGCAAAAGTTCCTTATGGAAAAGGAACCGTAAAAGATGTTCAGAAAGCAATCGAATCTGGTCATCTTGCCTACTTAGAATGGAAAGATGTCCCAACAATGAAAAGAGTTCAACCGCTTTTTAAGTTAAAAACACTTCTAGAGAAAAATAAACATCAAATTGCAAAAATTATTACAACAGAATGCGGAAAAACCCTAAAAGAATCTGAAGGAGAAATTCAAAGAGCAATTGAAAATGTCGAAGTAGCCTGTGGCTCATATGTGATGAATCAATCTGAGTTTTCAGAGAATATAGCGCCAGGTATTGATGAATTTATGATTAGACAACCTCTCGGAGTTTGCGGTTGTATAACACCCTTTAATTTTCCTGGGATGATTCCTTTTTGGTTTTTACCATATGCTATAGCAACTGGTAATGCGTTTATTATAAAGCCCTCTGAAAAAGTCCCTTTAACGATGAGATTTATTATTGAATTAATCGACAAACATCTTGATTTGCCAGAAGGCCTTATAAGCATGGTTCATGGGGGAAAAGAGTCAGTTGATCAAATACTTGAAAACTCAAAAGTGAAAGCCATAAGTTTTGTAGGATCCTCAGAAGTTGCAAAATATATCTATTCCCAAGCAAGTAAATATGGGAAAAGAGTTCAAGCTCAAGGAGGAGCTAAAAACCCTTTAGTAATAATGCCCGATGTAGATCTTGAAACAACAACTCAAATTATTATTGATTCTGTATATGGATGTGCTGGTCAAAGATGTCTCGCTGCATCTGTAATAATTCCTATATGTGATGATAAAGGATTGTTAAAAGAATCTTTAATTGATTCTGCTCAAAAAAGAAAAGTTGGTTACGGTCTTGAAAAAAATACAGAAATGGGCCCTGTGATAACTCCTAACAGTAAAATTAGAATTGAAAATCTAATTCAAGAAGGAATTGATGAAGGATCAAATTTGTTAGTTGATGGAAGAAATAAGTCAATTTCAGGATATGAAAAAGGAAATTTCATCGCTCCAACAATTCTTGAAGGACTTCCTTTAAATGGAAAAATTTTAAATACAGAAATTTTTGGTCCCGTAATGAATTTAATAGAGTTTAAAAAATTAGAAAGCGCTATTGATTTTATTAATAAAGGTAGATATGGAAATATGGCATGTATTTTTACCAAGGATGGGCTCTCTGCAAGGAAATTTAGAAATGAAGTCATGGCTGGAAATGTTGGAATTAATATAGGAGTTGCTGCCCCAGTAGCTCAGTTCCCATTCTCTGGTTGGAAGGAATCTTTTTTTGGAGATCTTCATGGACAAGGAAGGCATGCTATTGAGTTTTTCACCCAAACAAAGGTTGTTGTAGAAAGATGGCCAAAAGAATGGACAAGAAAGTTTTAGTTTAAATTAATTTATGAAAAAAATAAAATTTGGAATTGCTGGCTTGGGAAGAATTGGCAGGATTCATCTTGAAAATCTTTCAACTAAATTTAATGATATTGAAATACTAGCAATCTCAGATGTGGATCCAAATATTAAAGAATTAGCAAAAAAATATTCGATTCCTAATTTTTATAATAACTATGAGGATCTTGTAAACAATAAAGATATCGAAGCTGTCGTAATATGTTCGCCTACAAAATTTCATGCTGAACATATAATAAAGGCTGCAAAATCTGGCAAGAAAATCTTTTGTGAAAAACCTATGGATTTATCTTTAAACACTGTAAGTAAAGTCATAAAAGTGCTAGATGAAGTCAATATCAATTTGTTTTTAGCCTTCAACAGGAGATTTGATCCAAATTTTAAAAAAGTCAAAGAAATAGTCTCAAAGGGAGATATTGGTGAAATACAAATTATAAAAATAACTAGTCGCGATCCTTCTCCTCCACCAATATCTTATATTAAAACATCTGGTGGCTTATTCCTCGACATGTCGATTCATGACTTTGATATGGCAAGATTTATTAGTGAAAAAGAGATTGTTGAAGTAGATGCAAAAGGTGTTGTTTTTAATGATGTTGAAATTGAAAAAAATGGGGATATAGATACTGCAGTAATAACCTTAACACTTGAAAATAATGCTATGGTAGTTATTGATAATAGTAGAAAAGCAGCATATGGATATGATCAAAGAATTGAGGTCTTTGGATCAAAAGGGATGTGTGGATCCGAGAACAAACTACACAATAACTTTTACTTCTACAATCAAAAAGGTTCTATGGGGTCTCTTCCAATGGACTTTTTCATGGATAGATATTCTGAATCCTATTACAATGAAATAAAATCATTCATTGAATGTTTAAAGGATAATAAAAAACCTCCTGTTAATCAGAAAGATGGATTAATGGCTTTAGCAATTGGTTTAGCTGCCAAAAAATCGATGAAAGAAAAAAGAAGGGTTAAAATATCTGAAATATTATAAAATCCTAGAAAATAATTTTTATAAAAAATGTTTACTGCTTTAACATTCATTTCATTCACTGCTTTTGTAGCAATCTATTCATGGTTTAAACTAAGAAATGAAAATCTTAATTCTAAAGATGGCTATTTTCTTGGAGGTCGAAGTCTTACAGGAATTGTGATTGCTGGATCAATGCTTCTGACAAATATTTCAACTGAGCATCTAATAGGAATGAATGGATCTTCATATAAAAATGGCTTCATAGTTATTGCCTGGGAAGTTACTTCAGCAATAGCTCTTGTAGCTGCTGCAATATATTTTGTTCCAAAATATTTGAAAATGGGGTTGACTACTATCCCCCAATTTTTAGAAGAGAGGTTTGATAGTAGTACAAGAACAATTGTAGCAATTTTTTTGATGACTTCATTTGTTGTCACGTTACTTCCAATAGTTTTATATACTGGAGCTATTAACTTGGAGAGTATTTTTGATGTTTCAGGGGTTCTTAATGTATCAAAAGAAAGTGCACTTTGGTTAACAGTCATTGTAGTTGGTATAATAGGTTCAATTTATGCTGTCTTTGGAGGACTAAAAGCAGTTGCCATTTCAGATACAATTAATGGTTATGGGCTATTAATTGGTGGACTTTCAATCCCTTTAATTGCCCTAACAAGTATTGGGGAGGGAAATCCTATCTCTGGATTAATTGAACTTTATAATCATGTTCCAGAAAAGTTTAACGTCATTGGTGCAAAAGATTCCGTAATGCCTTTTGAAGTTTTATTTACTGGTCTAATAATTAATCAATTATACTTTTGGAGTATGAATCAAACAATTATACAAAGAGCTCTTGGCGCAAAAAATCTTGTAGAGGCTCAAAAAGGATTGTTGTATGCAGGTATTCTTAAGATTTTAATTCCTATTATTATTATGCTCCCAGGTGTTATTGCATTCTATTATTATGGCGAATCATTTTATGATAACCAAGATATGATTTATCCCGAGTTGATAAAAAAACTATTACCATCTACTTTTGTAGGAATCTTTGCCGCCATAGTAATGGGGGCAGTATTAAGTACATTTAATAGTGTTTTAAATAGTGCGGCTACGATTTTTAGTGTTGATGTGTACAAAAGACATTTTTCAAAAAATGCAAATGATTCCAAGTTAGTTTTAGCAGGTAAAATTGCCTCAGCAATTTTAGCTGTTTTTGCAATATTTGCTGCTCCAATGGTAGCAAATGCTCCTGATGGTTTATATCAATTATTGCAGCAATTAAACGGTATATTTTTTATTCCAATAGCATCAATTATGTTGGCTGGATTTTTCTTAAAAGGAATTTCTGCAAATGGAGCAAAAGCAGGTTTATTTTTTGGTCTAATTTTTTATATTACAACAACATTTATCTTAAAAGTCGAAATTCACTTTGTACATATTTGGGGAATAGAGTTTTTATTAAATCTATTAATTATGTTCATAGTATCTTCAATTTATCCCAATAAAAAACTTTCTTTGAGTCTTAATGAAATTAATTCAGGGATGAGTCCTTGGAAGCATACAAAAAAACTATCTATAATTTTATGTGTAACTACAATTCTTATTTATATTGGTCTTGGAATATAAGATGAATTTAATTTATCATTGAATATATCCCGTTCCAAAGATCAATCCTCATTTCCATTGCTCTTTTTGAATAAATTTTAGCTTCGTTCCATTTTGCTTCATTATCTCCACATAACTCACTAACCATCTCAAGTGCCATAGGGCCATGCTCATCAGAATCAACCTCAATATGTCTCTCAAAATAATATATTAAAGGTGAGATATTTGTCTTATCTTCCTTTTTGATATTTTTTAAAATTTCAATAAACATTTCAGGTATCAAATCCTCTCTTCCAAATGTAAAAACAGCTGCGCTTATATGCTCCTTGTCTAGAGAAATAACTTCAAAAGTAAATTTTAAAAAATCTGAAATAAATTTTGGCAATTCATTCTTTTCAATATTTTCTGTTGGGCTGATTTTATTATCCCAATTTGATAAAAAAGATTTTATTTTCGATGAGTTACTCTCTATTTGATTCATGGCATTTAAATACATTTCAAAGTGACTCATTGCTCTTCCATCATGATCTAGATCAGACTCTTCTCCCCAAACAATTTCATTTATTAGTCTTGATGCTTTTGGAAAACCTTTAGGTTTCCATGGGATATTTATACATGTAAGTTTTCTTTGCAGATGCTTTAATAGAGACATAAAATCCCAAACAGCAAAAACATGAAATTCAGTAAAAACTTGGATATCATTAAGAGATTTTATTTGTGAATAAAGCTTATGATTTTTTAATTTTTCTCTTAATGGAAATAGGTCTTTTTCTATAATATTTATCATTTACGGTTATTTTTTAATCTGCAAATTTATGGATTTAAAAAATCAAAATAACCTTAAATAATTTCTTTTATTAATTGAATTTATTTGCTTGAAGTAAAGGATGAGGCGGGTAATCCCTCCTTATTAAATAATGTTCCAACAATCCAATTTTTCCAGCCATACCTGACATGTTTTGGATTAATTACTTTCTTTGATGAAACTATTACTTTGTTATCTGAAATCTTAGCATAAGCTTTATGATAAACACCATTTTCTCCAGCTATTTCAAAACCATTTAAATTCCCTTTTGAAATTAATCCTGATCCTTTTTCTGTGAAATCAACCTCAATATAATTTCTATAATTTTTATGACTTTTATATAGAGGGCCCATAGAGACTATATCATAATCATAATCTTTATCGAGTGCTAAGAGCGCAAGTCTCTCTCCAACATCTTTTTTATTATGAGGATGAATATCTTTCTCCTCACCAATATCCATAAGAACCGCCATTCCAGTCTTTTCAGTAGACTCTAAGGTTTTCCTTTGAGCATCACGAAGACCCTGAGAAAATGCATTTTTATCATAAATATAAGGTGCTATCTGAGCATAATAAAATGGAAAGTTATAACCCCAATTTTCTCTCCAATCTTCAATCATTCCTGAAAAAAGTTCTTGATACTCATTATGATTTGATACGTTAGATTCTCCCTGATACCAGATTACGCCTTTTATTCCAAAAGGCATAACAGGAGATAACATTCTTTGAAATAAAAGTGAATATGCATTTGGAGAATTAGTGTCAATTCCCTTTAATAATTCTTGATTTAACATTGGTGATTTTTGGACTAATTCTTTATCTGTATATCCATGAACAACTATTAGTGCCCTGGCGGTTAAAAAAGCATGGTGTTTAAATTTAAATTTTTCAAATGGAATTACCTGGGTAGATGAATTATTACTCAAAGTTATAGGTCCTCCAAATCCTCCAGGACCTCCCAAATCTGTCACCCTAATCGCTATAGTATTTTCACCTTTTTTTAAAATCTCTTTTCTAATTTTATAGTTCCTATCTCTATTCCATGAAAAAGTATTCCCTATAAGTTCTCCATTAAAAAAAGTTTGATCTGAATCATCAATTCCTTCATCAATAACTAAACTATAATCACTAGTAATATCATCAATCAAAACTTTTGTTCTAAACCAAATGACTCCATCAGACAATAACTCATCTTCAGCCTTGAAAAAAGCCTCAAAGCTCCCTTTTGTTATTGCAGTATTATATCTAGAAGACCAAATATTCCATGAGGAATCATCAAAGTCAATATCTGCATAATCTTTATCATTTAAATCTAATTCTGCCCAATCTTTTTCAACTAATTCCCAGTATTCCTCGTCCTCTGTCCAATCTGGAAGCTTCACTGTTTTAAAACCAAAACGATTATCATTAACTATAGCTATTGAATCATTGTACTTTTTAGACATTTTTTTAGATAATTGATTATCTGATTCAATAATATCCTTTTTCTCTTTTGTTGAATAAAGTGACTTTAATTTTTTCATACTAGTCCATGCTTCAACTCTAGTTCCTCCCCAACTTGAATTTATTATTCCTATAGGAATTTTCAATTCTTTATTTAACTTTCTGGCAAAAAAATATGCAGTAGCACTGAAATCTTCAACATTTTCTGAAGTTGTAATTTCCCATTTTTGTCTTTTTATTGCATCTCCCCATAGGTCCTGAGGAACATTAAACATTCTAATATCATTATAATTAGCATTTTTAATTTCTTCTTCTTGATTATCAATACAATCATCACATTGATTTAATCGCCACTCCATATTTGATTGTCCAGAAGCTAGCCAAACTTCTCCAATGAGAATATCTTTATAAATAATTTTTTCCTCTTTTTTAAAAAAATCTTTTATCTCTGAACTTATTAAAACATCAAATGGTCCTCCAGCACTAGGTGTTTTTATCTTTATACTCCAAACGCCCTTATCATTTGAAATAGTTGTTGAGGATTCTCCCCAGCCTCCATTAATAGTTATTTTTGAATTAGGTTCAGAATTACCCCAAAATAAAACATCTTCTTTTTGTTGAAGAACCATATGGTCTGAAAAAATAGGAGGAAGTGAGAGTGAAACTTTATCTATATTGTTACATGAAACAAATATTAAAATGATTAAAAAAATTATTCTACTTATCATAATTATAAATTGATTATTTCCCTTTGTATCATCCACTCTTCACAAATTTTGGGCCAGCTTTTAATAGATCCCTTATCATTGCCAAGACCGTAGCCATGATCTCCATCTTCCCAAATATGAAGAGCAGCAGGAATATTATATTTACGTAGTGCTAAATAATACTGAATACTATTTTCTGGAAGAACGGCTTTATCATCATCTGAATGAATCAAAATTGCTGGAGGTGTATCCTCCCTAACTTGCAAATCATTAGAATAATAATCCAAATATTCTTGAGAGGGTATTTTTCCTAACAAATTTTCTCTTGATCCATTGTGAGCATATGGTCTGTTCATTGTAATGACTGGATAGACTAGAATGCTAAAATCAGGTCTACTACTTGTTTTCTCAATTTTCAAATCTGAAAGATCCAAACCATTATCATGATGAGTCGACAAAGTAGAGGCAAGATGACCTCCAGCAGAAAATCCTAACACTCCTATTTTATTAGGATCTATGTTCCAGATTCTAGAATTTTTTCTTATAATTCTCATAGCTCTCTGTGCATCCATTAGTGCTACCTTACTCCTACAATCTTTAGATTCCCAATGGGGCAATCTATGCTTGAGAACAAATGCAGACACTCCAATATTGTTTAACCACTTAGCAACGTCTACACCTTCTTTGTCAAACCACAATCCCCAGTATCCTCCACCAGGAATTACAAGTACAGCAACATTATTTTCTTTACCCTTTATTTTTTCAGAAGGATAATACCATATTTCTGGATCGCTTACTTTTTTAAATATTCTGCCAGATGAGTCGTAGTCTAACTCAGTCTCTAAATTACTTTTACAAGGAATTCCTTCTGGATATAAAGAAATTTTATCTTTTTGAGCTAAAATTAGTTGAAGGCAAAAAATCATTGTGATTGAAATTGAAAATTTTTTCATTTAATATGTTTTAGTTGAAAATTTATACCATGTCTGTGTTTGATATTTTTTATCAGGTTCAAGTATAACATTTGGAAAACTCGGCTGATTAGGAGAATCTGGAAAGTGTTGTGTTTCAAGACAAAACCCCGATCTTTTTTCATAGTTTTTTAATTTCTTTGATTTCAGTGATCCATCAAGGAAATTACCAGTATAAAATTGAACTCCGGGTTGATCAGAATAAACCTCCATATTAATTCCCGTATTAAGACTCCTTGCTTCTGCAATTTTTCTAATCCCTTTACCAAAATTATTTAAAACCCAGCAATGATCATACCCCTTCCCAATAATTAACTGATTGTTTTCAAATTCAATTTCCAAACCAATTTTTTTCATTTCACTAAAATCAAAAGGTGTATTTTTTACATTTCGTATTTCACCAGTTGGAATCATATTTTCATCAACTGGAAGATAAGAATTAGCATTGATAGTTAAAAAATGATCCATAATATCTCCTGAACTTTCACCTGCTAAATTAAAATACGAATGATTAGTTAAATTAATTATCGTGGGAGCATCAGTAATTGCTTCATAAAAGATTTTTAATTCATTCTCCTCGGTTAAAATATAAGTTATATTAATTTGAAGATTACCCGGATAACCCTCCTCCAAATTTTTGGAAAAATAAGTGAGTTTTATTCCTGGATCTTTATTATGATCTAATTCTTCTACAGACCATAAAACTTTATCATATCCAATTAGTCCTCCATGTAGAGAATTTTTACCATTATTTATAGCTAATTGGTAATCGATCCCATTCAAACTAAACTTTCCATTAGCAATTCTATTTCCATACCTCCCAATTATTGCTCCAAAGTATGGATGTTCTTCAATATATTGATCCAGTGTTTTAAAACCTAAAACAACATCAGTATTTTTTCCCTTAGAATCTGGTAAATTTATATTTGTAATTATACCGCCATAATTTATAATTTCAACAGACATATAATCATTAGTTAATTTGTACTTATATACTTTATTACCATCAGGTAATGAGCCAAAATAAGTTTTCAATATCTTATTGGAATTATTCAAATTACAAGAATTAAGAATTATTATTTTGATCAAAAGGTAGATTAAAATATTTAATCTTTTAAATTTTTGATAAAACATAATTCCATTAGTTGAAGGTAGAATCATTATTTGTGTTTAGTTCAATAAAACCAGTCAGATTTAAGTAATACCCCTTAATATTATAAAACCCTTATTATTATTTAAATAACAAATATGAAAATAAATTATATCATTAACTATAACTAATGTATAGCCTTATTACCTCTAACTTTAGTACTCATACGGATAGCATCTTCAACATTGTAAATAAATATTTTCCCATCACCAACCTCTCCATCAGATCCAAAATTTAATATAGTATCTACACATTTTTCTACATTTTCATCACTAACAATACATATAATCATAATTCTGTTTTGTAATGTAAGGGAGTCTTGGGTACCTCTATAAATTTTCGTGTAACTTTTCTGTAAGCCAGTCCCTGAGGCAGGAACTACAGTCATACACGGAATTTCAACATCTTTAAGCCCTTGCTGAATAGATTTCAACTTAGAAGGTCTGATTATTGCTTCAATTTTTTTCATGTTTCTTGTTTTATTATTTCATTAATTACTCATAAGTTGAATATGATTCTAAACCAAAAGATACTGAATCTATCCCTGCTATTTCTTCCTCTCTGGAAATTCTAACACCAACTACTTTTTCCATTATTATCATAATTATAAAAGTAAAAGTAAAAGAAAATGTGGCAATAGCTAAAACTCCTGTAACTTGAGTAGTTAAAAATGACACTCCTCCTCCAAAAAACAATCCTCCTTCAGAGGCAAATAAACCGACTGCAATTGTTCCAAAAAGACCATTTATTCCGTGAACAGCAATAGCCCCAACTGGATCATCGACTTTAAGTTTATCAATATAGATAACAGCTAAATCAACTAATATACCAGCAAATAGCCCAATTATAATTGCTGAAACTGGACCCACAACATTACATCCTGCAGTTATAGCAACTAATCCAGCTAAAATTCCATTAATTACCATTGTTATATCTATTTTACCATGAGCAAAATAGGTGTATATCATTGTTGAAGTACCTCCAGCAGCGGAAGCTAAAAAAGTATTTACTACTACAGATCCGATCAATTCCCAGTTTCCAACAGCCCCAAGTGTTGAGCCGGGATTAAAACCAAACCATCCAAACCAAAGAATGAATCCACCAATAGCAGCAAGAGGTAAATTATGCCCTGGGATAGTATTAATTTTCCCATCTCTACTGTATTTACCTATTCTTGGGCCTAATACAATAGCTGCAGCTAATGCTGAAAAGCCACCCATGGCATGAACAGCTGCTGATCCTGCAAAATCATTAAATCCCTTTGCTGCAAGCCAACCGTTAGGATTCCAAACCCAATTCGCTACTAGCGGATATAATAAAGCACAAAAAAGAATTACCAAAATTGCATAAGACCATAATTTCATCCTTTCGGCTAATGCGCCAGATACTATTGAAATTGCAGCAATAGCAAATCCAAGTTGAATAAACCAAAATAAATTATTGGATACTGTTAAATCTAATCCTAAATCAGATTGATTAATTCCAATATCAAAAGCGAACCATCCATTTGATGATCCATAGGCTATTCCAAATCCAACAATAAAAAAAGCAAGTCCACCAAAAGTTATATCAATAATAACTTTAGCTATTATACTCATTGCATTTTTTGATCTTACAAAACCAGCTTCTAATAATGCAAAACCGGCTTCCATAAAAAATATAAGAGCAGCACATAAAGCTACCCAAACAGTATTGATTGCGAAGGTGTGTTCCGAGGCAATCTTTGAGAGTTCTTCCATAAGTTAATTTTTAGGAATCTAAAATATTTAAATCCTAATAACTTATGGGAATTTTAAGTATGAGTTATAAACTTGTTTAGACTTTTTATCAACAGATTACTTTTAAATTAATAATCCTAAAAAAATATTACATATTGCAATAAAAAAGCTTATAGCATTGGTACTCCATTAGAAATAACAGAGAGAGGTGCAATCCCATATGTATCAGTTTTAAAATTAACTAAGTTGGGATGAGCAACAATACCTTTCCATAGTTCAGAATCTAAATAAGCATCAAGTGATGAAGAACTAGCA
>MDTD01029507.1_pt1 | contig 58051 bp, 62 predicted proteins | sample 811221 | NCBI WGS metagenome assembly MDTD01 (sample SAMN05326646, study PRJNA326480) | marine metagenome | isolation source: seawater | place: Pacific Ocean: South West | collected 2011
CACGGCACCCCTTCCCTCAACGCTGTTACCGCGCATCAATCGCGACAATCTGTCGATGTCCGACTCGTTGTTTGTCATTAATTATTGGAAGCTATCCGAGGACGGCCGACTGATTTTTGGGGGCGGCGAGAATTACTCCAGTCGCTTCCCCAGCGACATCAAGGCATTCGTCCGCCCCCACATGCTCAATATCTATCCGGAGCTGGCCGACACAGAGATCGAATATGGCTGGGGCGGCGCGGTCGGCATTACGCTCAACCGTATGCCCGATTTTGGCCGGATTGGCGAGCGACTGTGGTACGCACAGGGTTTTTCAGGGCACGGGGTGCCGACGGCCACGATGGCAGGGCACTTATTGGCAGAAGCAATCGATGGCGACACCACCGGGTTCGACCTGATGGCATCGGTACCGACCCATCGATTCCCGGGTGGCACACTGCTTCGGTGGCCGGGCCTGGTTGCCGGCATGCTGTTCTACAGCCTGAGAGACAAGATCGGCCGCTAACTAAGCAGTCTCAAATTCTGACCCTGTAACGCTGTAACGCTAAGCTCGCTGGCAGCAGCAGTGTGAGCAGCAACAGGGCGCCTGCCGGCAAGAGGCTCACCGGCTCCGGTGGCCGCTGCCGGAGAACCAAGTGCAAAGTCGCCTCTTTTTGAATGTTGTAATCCGAGAGCGTCCGTCCAACCTGAAGCTCTTTACCCGCAAAGATCAGCCGTTGCTGATCAGGGGGAATGCCCTCTTTATCCTGAATTTTTTGCATCACATTCTCGATGGTGTCCGAGGGCTCTACATCGAGCGTGATGGTTTTACCGGTTAACGTTTTGACGAAAATCTGCATGGCCAGCGCATCGAGCGGCAATAGCAACGCAGAGCCCATCGCAAGGATTGCGAAAGTCCTTTTTTGCATGAAAGAGACCCCGACCCTGTGGACTCTTAAACCATCGCGCATATCTATTGCGCCGTCAAATCCCCCGGTGCTGCACCGGTCTCATCGGTTTGACACTGCGCATCACATGACCGTCGTCGCGGTCGTCTCCGGGCCTGAGCGGCGGACTGGATTTGCTGAAAAGTAATCGTCAGTATGCGCAACATAGACCATGGTTTATGGTCAGTAACGCTCAATTCAGGTTCTCAAAGGTGAAGCCGTATGGTGACGATACTCCGCACATTGACCGCACTATCAGGACTCGGGCTGCTGGTATTCGGCCTGGGCTGGTGGGTGCATCCCGCCGCCGCCGCAGACATGCTGGGCGCATCCCTACTCGATGGGACTGGGCGCACGACTCAGATCGGCGACTCAGGCGCCTTCTTTGTTGGCGCCGGCTGCATGCTCCTGTGGGGCGCACTGCGGAAGGTGCCGACGTTATTGATGGCAGGCGGCGGTCTGGTCGGCTTGGTCATACCAGGGCGCGTCCTCTCCGCGTCGATCCACGGTGGCAGCCAGACGCCCGACGAAATTATTGCCGAGTGCGTCATATTGTTTCTGGCGGTGGCCACAGCGGCAGCAGTCAATCGCAGCACTCACACCACATTTGGGTGAACGCTAAATCGTGATTGAGCAGGACCTGATCCCGTGTTGATAACAAAACTCAAATCCTTGTTTAGCGGCGACTCAACTGAAGATGAAACAGCGGGGGCCAGGCCCTTAGAGCTTGCGTGCGCCGCGCTGATGTTTGAAGTCGCACGCGCAGATTTCGCCGTCGATGAGGCAGAGCAGCGCGCGGTCTATGATTTGCTCACCGCTGAGTTCAACCTCTCCCCTGAGGAGATTGAGTCGGTCACCGAGGAAGCCGCAAGCAAAGCAGACGCGGCCACCTGTCTGTTCGAATTCACGCGAGCAGTCAATGATCTCGCCTCGGTCGATCAGAAACGCGCGCTGATCGGCATGATGTGGCGCGTCGCGATGGCGGACAATGCGCTCAGCCGCTACGAAGAGCATCTCATTCGCAAAGTCGCAGACTTACTCTACTTACCCCACGCTGACTTTATTCAAGCCAAACAAGCCGCTCAGTGATGGCAAAAAGCCAGCACCAAACGCAGTCGGCTAGCGTCCGCCGCCTCGGGCGCTCACCAAACACCCCAAAACAATGAGTCCAGTTCCCAGAAGCGTCCTTGCGGTGACGGGCTCAGCGAAGAACCACCAGCCCAACATTGCGGCCCAAATAAATGCGGTGTACTCAATGGCCACCAGTCGTTGCGCCTCAGCCTGACGATACGCCACGGACATCAGCATCAGGGACCCCACGGCGAACGCCGCAGCCAGCGCAGCACCGCCCCACTGCAGAGCGTTTGCGGGCCAACTCACCGCAAACGGCACACCGACCAAGAGCATCAGGAATACGATCGTATTTTGATAGAAAGCGATTTCGAGTGGTTTGGCGACGAGCGCCTGCATACGCTGCAGGACAAGATTGAAAGCGTACATCACCGCCGAGACCAACACGGCGCTCATACCCAAGAGATCGCTGCCCGCATCTACCGCCATCAATTCCCCCCCGACGACAACCATCACACCACCAAATCCCAGAACTGCAGCCAGTCGGGCGTTGGCGCCGATGCGCTCACCCAATATGGGTACCGCGAGAAACAAGGTGATGATGGGTGCGATAAAAGACAAACCAATCGCCTGGGCCAAAGGAATGCGGGTGAGCCCAAAGAAAAACAGGTACGCCATCACGGCCGTCAAGGCGGCCCGAATCAGATGAATGCGGAGGACCTTGCCCGAGGCGAGCGTAGGGCGAGTCGGAAGGTACAGCACTGCCACAATCAAGGCGCCCATAGCCATCCGCCAGAACATGGCGTTGTAAGTCCCCATCGCCAGCGCCTGCCCTTTCATCACTGCATCCATCATTGAGAAGAGCAGAATGCCAAGTGTGGCAACCAACATAGGATATTGCGCTGCTTGTCTCATGATGAAAGTCCGAGATGCTGATCAAGGCGGTGCAAATGCGCTGCAAGATGCGCCGTTATGGTCACGGTAGCCACCTCAGGTTCTGTAGATCATGACCGCCGTCTTTGTCATACGGCTGACCGCCACGCTTGGGCCAATTGCGTCCGCGCCGACCCGTGCATGCGACGCAGTGGCGCGTGACCCGGTGCAGCGAGTCAGTCCAGGAAAAAGCCGGTTTTCTTCTCACCCTCCTCGGTATAAACGGGCTCTCCCCGCTCTACCAAGTAGGCTTGATTCGTGCTGCTGACAATCCCAACCCCCTGCAACAAGCCCGCCATGCGGTCGTAATAAGGGTGCTGAAAATGCGCAGCGAGGCGCTCGCTGTTTTCCCACAGTTCATACACCTGCATGCGGGTGGGAATGGCTGGATCTGGCGCGAAACAGTAGTCATGGCAGCCGGGCTCCTCCTCGCGCGTCAGCCGCTGCACGTCAGCCGTCAATCTGACCGCCTCGTCTCTATCCGCCTGATTGGCAAATTCCAGCGCCGCTACAACAACAATCATGAGTCTCTCCTTCAGGACACCGCCGGCGCATTATTGCACTCCAGCGCAGTGTCAGCGCCTCTTTTACTGGATTAAACCCGGGCCACAACCGACTCGCTTACGAGGGCAACCCAAGCCACCCTAAAACAGCGGTCAACAACATGAGGTACATCCCGGGCAGCTTAAACAACGCCGCATGGCCGGTCAGGCCAATCCACAGAAACAGCGCCGCACCCATACCGTTTCCCAGCAGCACCGGGTAGCTCAGCAAGGCCAAGTCGGGATTCATGGCGACACACAGGAGCGTGGCACCACTGGTGACCAAAAAGACCGTAAACATCTGCCAAGAAATCAGGCTCAGAGACTGGGTTAAGGGCAATAAATTGCTGCCCTTCACGTTGCCCATATAGATCTTGCCGCCAACGTAACCGTGGAAAATGGCGCCACCCAGCGAGATCAGTGCTGCGAGCACGAGCAGTGTCGTTCCCATATTGAGTCGCTCCGTATGATCGAGGTTCTGCCCTCAGCTTAGCCTGCGAGCACCGTCAGAGTCATGGGTAGCGACCACCGCTGTGCGCCAGGGACAGAGTAAATGCTGGCGCGTCCGGCGGTGAAGCCACACTGCAACCACCAGCCATACCATCAGCAGGTAGGGCGTATCTGAAATCAAGTCCAGTGCCCAGGCGCGATCTGCCGCTAACCCCGCGGCGATTTGTTCAGTCGTCAACGTGAAGCCCTGGGCAAGGGATAGCAACAGCGGAATAAATTTCAGCGCAGCCGCCATAAGTAAGCCGAAGTTGGCCCACCCCAGTAACCGATAGCCTTTACCCACGGCGGAATAACACCATCAGATTGTTGGCCGGCATCGTGAAGCTGGTCTGGTACTCAATGCCTTGCGCCTGTGCCGTATCGATCACCGCCTCTATATCTCGCACGCCCCAACGCGCGTCCTGCGATCGCAGTTGTGCATCAAAGGCGGCATTGGAGGGCGCCGTGTGCTCCCCGCCCTGCTTGAAGGGGCCATAGAGGAGCACTGCGTCGCCAGCGCTCAGCAATCGCGCCGCTCCACGAAATAAAGCCTCACAGCAGGGCCATGGCGCAATATGAATCATATTGATATTGACGATGGCCGTGATCGGAGCCGGCATCGATATCTGCTCCACCCACCATGTCGCGTCCATAACGTCCAGTCGCTGAGGAGTCAGAAGATTGGAAGCACCCTCCTCGTCTCGCCAGGCAACGATCGATGCAAGGCTGGCTTCATCCATGTCGGTGGGCTGCCAACACAAATCTGGGAAGTGAGGTGCGAAATAAGCGGCGTGCTGACCGGTGCCTGAAGAGATCTCCAATACCGTGCCGCTAGCGGGGAGATGAGCCTGCAGGACAGCCAGGATGGGCTCGCGATTGCGCTCCGTAGCGGGCGCGAAGCGCTTGGTCACAGCGTCAGTCAGCGCCGGCTAGAAAAACGGCGAGCGTGGGCACGACCAGAATCAATCCGCCTGCTACCAATAACATCACCTCAACGCGCCCTCGCCATTTTGAGCGTTGTTTGGGCGATTGCTGATCTGCGTCGTCCATACAAGGTCTCTCTCATTGAACCGAGAACATAATGAAAGGCAGGACCGGTGGGGGCAAGGGATTTCATCTCGCGGCACTTTGACCGCCAATTAATCGGCTATTTAATCAGCGCGGCGCATCATGCTACCGCAGTGCGTTCACGGTCTTTGAGCGCCTGCCAAATCGCGTTCGCCGTGGCGAAGTCGCCACACTGGCGCGCGATTCGATAGAGCTTCAACATACTTTGATCGCTCAGCTTTGCATACACGTCCATCATCACTCTCCTTTTGAGCATGCCGTACTGGCATCGACGCCTTCCCTGACGCGATGTGTTCAGGCCAGTAACCGGTGAGCTGGGGCACTGACCGCATCAACCTCAGTATCGGAGGACACAATGCGAGTGACTTTTCATTACCCGCCAAGTGCTTAACCCGTGACGCCAAACAATCGGCAAGGATTGAAAGCAGCCGCCGCTTATTTGTGATATCAGTAGTCAAAAATAAAGACCTAAACAGGGGGGATGAACATGCTGGACACGCAATCTTTCGACGAGAACACGATTACCTGGCATCAATTGCCGGATGTAGAGCACGTGTGGCTTTCGATACTCGACATCGACGAGACCGCAAAGATCGTCGATGTACTGTTTCGATTCGCCGCCAACGAAAAAATCGTTCTGCACCGACATGTCGCGGCATTTCATACATTTGTAGTGAAGGGCGAGCACCGTATTTACACACCTGAAGGGGAACTCAAGGAAGTGCGACCTGCTGGGACCTACAAAGCAGGGAAGGCCGACCCTGAGCCCCACACTGAAGGCGGGGGCGACTCCGATGTGTTCATTTTGTTTAGCCTACGACCCTACTGCGAGGGCCCCATCTACGAGATCCTGGGTGACGACGGCGAAATCGTCGACACGATGACCTTTGACGGCATGAAGGAGCTCTATCAGGAGGCAGCCTAAACCGGCGTCGCGACGCCCGGGCATGTGCTCGGGCGGCCGTTGCCTATGAGAAGTCGTCAGAAATTGTCACTTTTTGATAAGTCATCGCGCACGTAGCGCGCCGCTTAACCGCTAAACTCTCCGAGAATATATCGGTCAGTATTCTGGACAGGAGACCCCGCGTGACATTACGAACACTCGCGCTTGCAACATTGGCCTCACTTGTCGCCACGTCTGGGGCACAGGCCTCCAATGTGGTCATCGACATGTCGCAGGTGCAGGACTACAACCAATACCAAATTGATCTGCGGCAGTGCGAGGGCCTGGCGGTTCAAAACCAGCCCGACGCACCGCAGCGCGAGAGTGTGGCAGGCACGGCGGTAAGAGGCGCGGCAGTGGGTGCCGCAGCGGGCGCCGTGGGGGGTAAGTCAGGCTCCAAAGCAGCCAAGAAGGGTGCAGGGATCGGTGTCATTGCGGCCGCCGGACGCAACAGCCGCAATCGCCGCGAAGCCAGTGCTAACGCGAGCGCGCAAACTGATCAAATCGTGAAAAACTGCATGCGTGGCAGAGGCTACAACGTCCTCAACTAAGCTCGGGTGCATCGCGCGAAATGGCCTGACTGATACCGCTTGGCTATCTCGGTGGGAGCGGATCGGGTCACAAACCATTCCCTTAAGAACAGCAGCTCTCGGGTTACAGCCCGCCCGCGCTGAGCTCGCGGGCGTCGTCTCTAACTGACTACTTTAAGCCGCGATCTCATGATGCGCCGTTGCGAAGGCGGCGACGGCCTTATCGAGATCGTCACGAGTGTGGCCCGCAGAAATCTGAACGCGGATTCTGGCCTTACCTTGGGGCACAACCGGGTAAAAGAATCCGATCGCATAAATCCCAAGCTCGAGAAGCCGCTCAGACATTTTTTGCGCGACAACAGCGTCCCCGAGCATCACTGGCACGATGGGGTGGTCTCCCTCCGGCACGGCGAAGCCAATGGCCTGCATCTGCTCGCGAAAGTAGTGGGTATTCTCATGAAGCCGATCGCGCAGGGCGGTGGACGCCTCAAGCATGTCGAGCACTTTCAAAGAGGCTGCGCAAATAGCGGGCGCGAGCGTGTTGGAAAACAAATACGGACGAGAGCGCTGCCGAAGAATATCAATAATTTCCTGGCGGCCGGAGGTAAAGCCACCTGAACCACCGCCCAACGCTTTGCCGAAGGTCCCTGTAATAATGTCGACCCGGTCCATCACGCCGCGGTACTCGTGAACACCGCGCCCCTCGTCTCCCATGAAGCCTGTGGCATGACAGTCATCGTGGTGGACCATTGCGCCGTATTGATCAGCCAAGTCACAGATAGCATCCAGCTGAGCGATGGTGCCGTCCATTGAGAACACACCGTCTGTGGTAATCAGAATCCGTCTCGCACCGCCCTCTCGCGCTTCTTTCAGCTTGGCTTCAAGGTCTGCCATGTCGTTGTTGCGATAACGGTAGCGCGACGCTTTGCACAATCTCACGCCGTCAATGATTGACGCATGATTGAGCTCGTCGGAGATGACCGCATCCTCGGGTCCGAGGATAGTCTCGAAGAGGCCAGTGTTGGCATCGAAGCAAGCCGCATAAAGAATTGTGTCTTCCATGCCTAGGAAGCGGCTGACCCGCTGCTCCAGAGTCTTGTGGATCCCCTGCGTTCCGCAAATAAAGCGCACGGAGGCGGCTCCAAAGCCCCACTCACTCAAGCTGTCACTCGCTGCCTGCATGACCTCGGCGTTATTCGCGAGCCCCAGATAATTGTTGGCGCACATGTTGACCACGTTGGCGCCACCCTCGAGGGTAATATCGTTTTTCTGGTCAGACGCAATAACGCGCTCGGTCTTCCACAGTCCAGCCGCTTTGATTTCAGCAATTTCCGCGGCGTAGCTGTCTTTGGCGGCGAGATAACTCATATCAGTCTTTCCAATCCAAAATCACTTTGCCCGATTGTCCGGAGCGCATGATGTCGAAGCCCTCCTGAAATTCGGTGTAGTGGAAGCGATGGGTGATGATGCGCTCAATCGGCAGCCCGCTCTGGATCATCATGACCATCTTGTACCAGGTCTCGTACATCTCGCGACCGTAGATCCCTTTGATGTTGAGGCCTTTGAAGACGACATCCGTCCAGGGGATGCCGGTATCGTCGGGCATGATGCCCAGCATGGCGATGTTGCCGCCGTTGATCATCTTGCTCAGCACATCGCGGAAGGCATGCGGCGAACCTGACATCTCCAGACAAACATCGAAGCCCTCCAGAATCCCGAGGCTCTCCATGAAGTTGCGAGTGATTTCCTGCTTGGCCACGTTAATGGGCTGCACCTTCGGAACGATCCGCTTGGCGAGATCCAGCCGGTATTCATTCACGTCGGTGAGAATCACGTTACGCGCGCCGCAGTGGCCCGCCACCATCGCAGCCATGATGCCGATAGGGCCAGCACCCGTAATGATGACGTCCTCACCCACCATGTTGAACGACAGCGCCGTATGCACAGCATTGCCGTAGGGATCGAAGATACTCAGTAGATCCGTCGGAAGATAAACGCTGGGTCTAAACACGTTGGTGGCGGGGATAACGACGTACTCAGCGAACGCGCCGTCGCGATTGACGCCCACGCCCTGCGTGTTCGGGCAGAGATGGAGGCGCCCTGCCAAGCAGTTCCGGCAACGCCCGCATACAATGTGGCCCTCACCCGAGACGATGTCGCCTACCTGCAGCCCGGTGACGTTGGCGCCCAGCTCAACAATTTCGCCGGCGTATTCATGCCCGGCGGTCATGGGCGTTTGAATCGTCTTCTGTGCCCAGTCGTCCCAGTTGTAAATGTGCACGTCGGTGCCGCAGATCGCCGTTTTGTGCACTTTGATCAGCACATCATTACCGCCCACGACCGGGATCGGCACGTCTTCCAGCCAGAGGCCTTCCTCGGCGTGTTTTTTCACCAGTGCTTTCATGTCAAAAGCCGCCCAATTTGTGCTGTTTATTGGCCTTTTTATGCGCAATCGGGGCGTTTGGATGCCTTGAGCGAAAAATATTTCTCACCGAGGCAGGAAGGATCAATGGCGGCTAGCCAGTGTGCGCAGAGTCAGGCTCAGTCGATGGCGACAGTCGGGGGCAAAAGCGCAGTCATGGTTAACCCATGGGCGAAGCTCGTAGCGCCTATTTAGGCTCAATCATCAGATACGAAACCGCTGTTTCACCAACGTTGACGACCTCGTGCCACGGTATGCCATCGCTAAAGAAAGAAGACCCTGTTGTCAGGGTTACCTCGCGCGTGCCACTCGCATCAGTGATGCGCATGGTGCCACCCGACAGGGCGTAACCAAAATGCGTCGCGTGAAAGTGCCGCTCATGACCCACACCCGGCGGGAAAGTGCAGCGAAAGACCCGCAGTGCAACGTCCTCATGAAGTATTTCGCACACCGGCTTGCCCTGCCAGCCCGCCGCGACTGGGTCAGGCAGATCATCAGCTACAACCGGTAGCGCGATCAATATCGCGATAAATGAAAAACAGGCCCGTGGTAATGCCCCGCAGCCACGCCATCGACGCATAAAGTTCATAGCGGCGCCAACGTGCAGCTGGCCTGCATCCATCGCAAATTGATGCCAATGCGCTGTGCGGAGGGGTCAGCCCAGGCGTATGAGACGGCACGATCCTCTCCCGGCCGGTAGGCATAGAGCACGATTGAGGGTCGATTGTTGCCATAGGGCCAACGGACATTGCGCATTTTGATGCCCACTGACTGCGGCGCTTCCTCCTCGGTTTGCAACCACATCATGCCGCCCTGATCATATATTTCGAGACCGCGGCGAAAGGTCCACTCACCATCTCGCTGCAGAGCCGTCATCCAACACTCAAAGCGCCGGGCTTTGCGATTCTTGTGGGGCACGCCGGTCGGGTGACCAAATACACGATTCCCGTCCTCATCGTGAGCCCGGTCACTGATCCACAGGGCGTCCTCCGTCAGCAGCAGATCATCGTTGAAAATAATGCGCTTGCCGCTCTCGCTAGACATATAAGAACAGGCATCGGGCTTCATGTAGCCCACAAATTGACTGGCTTCCCGACGCCAAAACACATCACACCCGGGCAGCACCCGCGTTTGCTCAGGCAACAAACCCGACAATTTACCCGGGTCGAGGTGGGCATCGACTAACGATTTGACGTCATGGGGTATATGAATTGCCAGGCGAACGGCGTTCTCCTCATAGTCGGGCCGGAACACATAGATTCGCTGGCGATAAATATCGGATGGATCGTCATTCAGGTGCTGCTGAACGTAGAAGACCTGCTCACCAAAGGCGGGCAAATCGACCGGTGCAAAAACATGGTGAATACGCTCATGGCGTAGCGCTTCGTCGACTTCTTGCTCTGCCTCGAAGTAGACCTGCTCCTGATTGTCATAGACACCCGGAAACCACTGCATCATGATGCGAAAATCTTTATCTAGGATGGCCGCATCATCTGCACAGACACGCGTCGCGACAAAAACCAGAATAAAAGGCGCCAGTCGAGTCATTGTTCTGCTCCCGATTCACCCTGCTTCGTTCAGGGGTCTCAGTGAGACAGCATGGCATTCGAACGGCGAATGCACCAGCACAGGGAGCGTTGCCTTTAACGGCATTAGCGCCTAGGTTAAGCCATGTCGCAAATACCTTTGCAAGGTCTGACGACCGGCCAAAGCCATATGGGCAACGGGGCCTAGTGACCATCGGGGAGCGGATATGAAACCACTGGAAGGCATCATCATTCTTGAGTTTTCCACCATGATTACTGCGGCACTCGCCAGCATGATGTTGGCCGAGCAAGGTGCACGAGTGATCAAAGTCGAGCCCTGTGATGCGGGTGATCCGATGCGCTACATCGGCGCCCGCAAAGGCGATATCTCCTCCCTGTTTGCAGGCTGCAATCGTGGCAAGGAGTCGATCAAGCTCGACTTAAAGAGTGAGGCGGGCCAGGAGGTCATCCGCGACCTCACGGCCCAGATCGACGTCGTCATTCATAATTTCCGGCCCGGGACCATGGATACACTTGGCCTCGGCTATGAGACCCTCAGTGCACTCAATCCCAAATTGATCTATATGGCGATCTCGGGCTTTGGTACCGAAGGGCCGCTGCGCCGCGCGCCCGCCTATGACCCCATTATTCAGGCGCACTCGGGCATGGCCGTGACGCAGGGAAGCGACGCCTCCCCGGCTTTTATCCGCTCTCTGCTCTGCGACAAGATCACGGGCTACACCGCCTGCCAAGCCGTAACGAGCGCGCTGTTTGCGCGTGAGCGTTCCGGGGAGGGGCAACTGATCGATTTATCGATGCTGGATTCAGGGCTGTTTTTCATGTTCCCCGATGGCTTCCAAAATCATGCGCTGCTCGATGACGACGTCATTCCGGGCGGCCTGCTAATCGATATTCTTTATGACCTCACGCTGACTAAAGACGGCGGCATCACCGTGGCGGCAGCCAATCAAGACATGCAGGGGCGCATGTTGAACGCTATCGGTCTATTGCACTTACTGCAGGATGACCGGTTTAACAGCATGAAGAAGCTCGTAGAGAATCTGCACATCTTTCGAGAACTGGTCGCGGAAAAATGTATGGAGTACACGAGTGATGAGTTACTGACGTTACTCAGAGAGGTTGAAGTGCCCTGCGCCAAATGTCTCACCCGCGACGAGGTACTGGCTCAGGAACAGCTCGCGGCGAACGACAGTATCGAGACTGTCGACCACCCCCACCTGGGTAAGATGCGGATCGTCAAATCGCCACCGCGCTTCGGCGGGCAGCGGCTGGCCCCATCTCGACCAACCCCCGCCCACGGCGAGCATACCGAGTCGGTATTAGCGTCTTTCGGGATGGAGCCCGCTCGTGTTGAGGCGCTGAGAAAGGAGGGCGCGCTCGGGTAACGCGCCCGCTACTCCGCTCATCAGGCGACCATCACCGAAGCGCTAAAAAAGCGTTCAACTGTTGTGGACGACCCGCAAAACCCTCCCGTTGGGAATGTGAAGACGACCCATAGGAGAGGCCGTCTCCGCAGTGATTACTGCGCAGTAAAGCCACCATCGACGCTGAGCACAGCACCCTGGCACAAGCTCGAATCGGGCGACGCGAAAAAAAGCACCGCACCTGCGACCTCGTCAGCTGTCCCCATCCGACCAATAGGCATCACTCCACGGAGCATGGCTTTTGCCTCGTCCTTATCGGGCATCAGGTCAGTCCATCGCTCCATCATCGGTGTTTCGATCACGCCCGGACACACACAGTTGATTCGCACACCCGTGGTTGCCAATTCGATGGCCATATCTCGCGTGAATACAACGAGGCCTCCTTTGGCGCTGCCGTAAGCCGTCGAGAGAGGAAAACCCACCAACCCGTTTAAAGAGGAGATGTTGATCACGCTACCCGAGCTACGCTCCACCATTGGCGGCACGAAATGCTTGCACAACAGCCAGGGTCCCTTGAGATCGGTATCCAGCACCTTGTCCCAATCCTCGACCGTCGTCTCGTTGTAGGTCTTGTTTAGCTCAGAACCGGCGTTATTCACCAGCACATCAACCGACTCCCAGCGTGCATAGACATCGGCAGCGGCCTGCTCGACCGCCGCCTCAAACCGCACATCCAGCTCCAGTGCAAAATGCTCACCCCCCAGCTCTTCAGCCAACGCCGCGGCGGTAGCCAGATCACGATCTAAAATACATACCTGCGCGCCTTCCGCAGCGAAGCGCCTGACCGTCGCCGCGCCAATACCGCTGGCACCGCCGGTTACGACGCACTTCATGCCCGCCAATCGCATCGCTTACATCTCCTTCACAACGTATTGCGGCATCAAACACCATAGAGCGGTCCGCGGCAAACGGCGGAGAGGCCAGGCTTTAACAGAAACCAGGTTGAACGATTAGCAGTGGCTTAAAACGTATGACGCAGAATGCGTCACAAGAATATGAAGGGATAGAGGGATGACTTTGAGCGTTTGGTTCGTCATCAATATGAAGGAGCAACACTATGACGACTTCCGATACCTATTCAATCATGACTGCAGCGACTGTCCTCGTCGTGATGGCTGTCGCCGCAATATAAGCCGCATAAGACAACCTTTCTGGCTGGCCAAAGTCACCCCGGACGCCACAGGCACTGTCACGGTCTACCCTCCTAGGCTCTCTATTCGTTTTTCAGCCATTGCGTGAAATCGCGTGTAATAGTGTTCCTCTGGGTAGACTCACCATCGAATACATCCCACGAAGTGGCCGCTATCAGAACTGATGCGTCACGGCCTGCTCTCCGGGACCCAAAAATGGTAAAACGGTCCGACCTGCCAGAATTCAGGACCTCATTTGATGCTTAGAGCGGTCTTACTCGCTTCATTACTGCTGCCAACTTTGCTGCAGGCTGAAGAAAGAGACATCCCCTTCGCAAAAATGAATCCGCTTCTTAATGTCGAGACTCAGTCTCCGCTCATTGAAATGAAACTCAGCGTCGAGATCACCGACGACACGCTGTCGTTTAACGACGTCAAAGTCTGGCTGGCGAAAGAGGGTGAGATCCTAGCGGCGATACCCGTTGACCCTGAAGACGGGCGCATTCAGCTACTTCCCATGACAGAACAAGAAGCGCGAAGCCATGCACTGCGAATCAACCACCCAAAAGAGGCAGTCAATATCAACTTTGAGCTCAAGGTGGTCCCACCATCCAGCACCTCCATGAGCTACCGGGACATTTTTTATTTGGTCGATGACGCCAATCTGTTCATCAACACCATGGCAGGAGCCATGGCGTTCTTTGCACCCAAGGTCGACACGCTGAAGTTCCACTTTGCAGAACCCGCGGCAGTGACCGTTTCTGCGCAGGCGGGGCCGCTCGAATTTCAGACGGAACCAGATCCCAGCATGAATAAGGGATTTCACTCCGTTTCCATTAAACAGTCGAAGAACCTGATGGATGCGAATCCAACGGTTTCCTTCACGATCATTCCCGAAGCGATTGAACCACTCGATTAGCGCGCTGCGCAGGCCGCTCCGCAACTACCGGTAAGCCGACAGATCTTTATCTGAGTGGGCCAGCGTACTCCCATGCTTTTCGAGCTCATCTGCAAGGCCTAGCCAATGAAGCTTGCTGCCGTAGTTAACGTGGAACGTTGGCTGGAAGTCGGACGGGTTTTCCATTGACGCTGCGTAACGGTGCATACCCCCTTCGTAGTGATCAGCCTCGAATCCAACAGGTGAGCCGCAGTTGCCGCAAAAATGCCGGTAAACGCCCGCGGAACTCTCGAAGGTCTCAGGTTTATTGCCCGTCCAGGAAAAATGCTTAAGCGGCACCCCGAGCCAAGCGACGACAGGCGCGCCACAGTTACGGCGACAATCGTCACAGTGGCAATAACACTGCCATGTAATGGCGCCTTCGAATTCCCAGGTAACGCTTTTGCACAGACAATGTCCTTTGGTTTTCATATCGCAACACGTTCCATCTAGTCAGCAGTCAATCTCATAACGGCCATACGGTAGCGCCGAGCGCCTCAGAACCCAATGCATTGGGACTCTGATCCGTCGAGAGGTGTCATCACAGAGGTGACGCCGTGTGCCTGTTTGCCACTCACGCCACACTACTCACCCACGTCCACAACGACCCCGGTAATGTTGTCCTTACCGCCTTGGTTCAGCGCCTCATCAATCAACGTCTCTAGAATCTGATCGTCGAATTGACCACTCAACCTTTGCTGCAGACTTTCAAACGTGAACTCCTTATAGAGCCCATCCGTGCTGATGAGGTACCGGTCGCCCGCTTCCACCTCGTCAATGTGCGTCTGCAAGCTCAAGTGCTTGGAAATGCCAATCGCCTTGGTCAGGACATTCGCAGACGGCAGTCGTTGAGTCTCATCCAGTGAGAGTTCACCCCGTCTGTGCCGTTCGTGGGCTAGATTGTGATCCTCGGTGACAAGCTCCAGCTCGCCACCCCGCATACGATAAATCCGACTGTCGCCTGCCCACACAAAGAGTGCCTTGGACTGGCAGAACAACAAGGCCGCAACCGTCGTGCCCGACGCTCCCGAGCCCGGGATATTTCCGCAGGCCTCATTCGCCTGTAAAAGCCGCGCCTCGATGTCGTCCCAGCACAGTTCGATGGAGTCGCTCTGGCAGTAGCTCTCAACATGCTCGACCACGGTCGCGCTCGCCCGTTCACCGTTGCCGTGACCACCGATACCGTCGGCGACCAGCCAAAGCCCTTCGCGCTCATTCACGAACAAGGCATCTTCGTTGGTCCGCCGGACGCGACCAATATGGGTACCCTGAAGAGTTGAGGTGTTATGTGAGCAAGGCATTCTTAGCGCGCTTCCTTCTCTTCCCAACACACGCGAAAACGCCAGTGCCGTGGCTGAGGGATAAGACCCTCACTGTTTACGGTTGCCAATTGTGCTGGATGATGCGGACCACTTCATCAGCAGAGCTGGGGCGATCATCGGGGTCTTTGCTTAGGCATTTCATCGTCAGGTCAGACAAGACCTTGGGCACCGCGAGGTTCCCAAAGTGCGAAGGCGTTTCCGGCACCTTGCGGCGTACATCATCCAATATTTTTCTGACCAGCGTCCCGGTGAAAGGTGTTTGTCCGGTAAGCGCCTCATACATGACTGCACCGAGGCTATAAATATCGGATCGGAAATCGATATCGGTCTCTCGATCGACCTGCTCCGGGGACATGTACATGACCGACCCTTCGAGCTTTCCCGCACTGGTCATCGACACCCCAACATCAAGATCAGGCACATCAGTTTGGCCTAATTCGCCGTCTTCAGCGCTGTGCCAGACCTTCGCCAGCCCCCAATCGAGCAACAACACTTCTCCATAAGGGCCGATCAAAATATTGTCGGGTTTGATGTCCCGGTGCAGCACGCCGACTGAATGCGCGTAGCCCAGTGCGTTACCGACCTGCAGGATGACATTCATGAGCTGCGAAAAGTCATAACGCTGCCGGAAGTTCAGTAACTCTCTAAACGTATAACCGTGAACAAGCTTCATGGTGAAAAAATAGTGTCCATGGTTATCTCGCCCTATCTCGTACGTCGGCATGGTGTTCGGGTGCTGAAGCATCGCGGAGATACGCGCCTCGCGAAGCAGACGTATATTTTCGATAGGGTCTTTGCGGAATTCTGGCTTAAGCGTTTTGTAGCAAACGGTTCGCCCCAGATAGAGATCACGGCAGGACTGGATTAGCGATTTGCCGCCGGTGGCGATGGTCGTGAAGTACGCGTAACGCAGTTTTGGATTAAGCGTTTCGGGAAGCGGCGCATCCGTCTCTTCCGCGTACAGGTGAGGAGCTGAGTTATTACGTTGTGGGAAATGTAGCATCACCCCTCCGATTCGCTCGGGCGCGAGGGGCAACAGCAGCATTGCTGGTGACGCTCGCGCCAGCCTAAGCCTGATTCAAGCACCATTAAACTCGCATGGCTCGTTATTGACTATATTTGAATTTGGTCGATACCGCCGCCTCAGCTGACGTCAGAGCGCACTAGGCTTGCGACCTCCGAACAGCGGACTAACGAAGCGCCGCTGCTCTCTGACGGACGCGCTCCGATTGGCCCCTCTTTTTATTCAGGCGTATATTGCTGCGGTGACACGACTGGAGGGCCACAGCAATGATCAACCTTGCTGTGCTGTGACGATGACGCGGAGCAGTATGATTTTTGGCGGTGCCGTCGCGGGATTGGTCGTCGCCAGTATGATGTTCATTGGCGAACATGATGACGGCGCATTCTCAGCGTTCTCGCAAAAAGATGTGCTCCAGGAAATACCTCAGGCACCATGTCCGGTGAAGGAGGCGTCCAAAGAAGAAATCAGGCGCCTGGCAACGATTGAGCTACCAACATTACCAGCGCCAGAACCGGAAACGACCGCGGAATCCTGTGCTTTGACTGAGACTTGCTAACCCCCTGCAAAAAGGACAGGCAAAACAAGATGTATCAGAATCAGCGCCCTGGGCCGCAGATGCCTCGCTCAATTGAGAATAGTGCGGTGACGGTTGGTACAAAACGCCAGAGGCACCACATATGAGTGAACCGATACTGTGGATGGCATTGGGTGCGCTGGCGGTCCAAGCCGCTCTCTTCTATGCCAAAGAGCTGGTTCCCGTCCACTTTTGGGTGCTCACAGTATTCAACTGGGCGTGTCTGTTCGCATTGCCGTACGCGATCCACGTGGCGTACCTGTAAACCGAATGAACCGCTCCGTGCTAGTAGGTGGTGTCGTGTGTGTCGGGGTGTTCTACGCGCTGCTGAGTGGTGACTTCATTGTGATACTTATGTCGGTGGTCGGCGGCTATGTGATTCATACGCTACTGGGCTAGGTGAGACCTCTGGGGTCTATAGGCACACAGGGAATGCTGGCATCTTCTCCGATGAACGCTACAGGGATGACACGTAGTGACCGACCCCTTCGTTAGTGAAATAAAAAACGGGGGCCGATGCCCCCGTGTCTTCACAGCCAACAAAAAGCGTTAGCTGATCATTTCTTCAATCTGCTTTCTTCATCCACACCTGCAGCAGCTGCATGAGGATGATAGACGCGACGAACACCATCTGAATGGGATTCATGGACGGTACATTACTGGCTTGCTCAATGAAGGCCTGAGCGGCGCCCGAGAGTTCTACCGTTTGCCCAACAGTCGTGAGGCCTGCTGCGACGTCTCTGAACAGTCCATTGGTGTTGACCATCAGCGTGCACATGAAAGCGCTGACACTTAAACAATAGAGGCTGACCAAGATCTTGCCGATGATGGGTGCGCCTCCGTTCATGTAAATGTTGCTCGTCATTCTGAAACCTAACCAGGTGGCCACGACATAGGCTAGAAACCAGACCGCATTGCCCGACATGAAGCCGGCCAGAATATTCCACATATCAAGTTCAGACATTTTTCCCCTTATATTTTTATTGGTTTGTGCCTTACGGCACTTTGAGTATGGACGGACTCATTCCAGTGTCAAATCGCCATCAGGGTCAACCTAAACCTGCTCACAAAAGCCCGAGGAACTAGAGCTTTATTCGTCACTGCTGAAACACCTGCATGAGCAATGCAACCGCTGCGGTAGCCAAAGGAAGCAACGTCAGAGCAGTCCCTCCGACACGCAGAGGCATATTGGATCTCATGAAGCCCATGCAAATACCGTGCATCACACGTCCGAGAAAGAACGCGCCAGCAAGGGCGTGCAACTTCGCGCCTGCTACTCCTGAGCTCTCAAGAAAGTACAAAAGGATGAGCATCGTGGGGACATACTCAGTGAAATTACCGTGTGCACGAACAGCCCTTTGAAGTAACTCATCATCGCCTTTTCCTTGTGCAATGAGCGCGAAAGCAGGGTTGCCTCTCAGGCCAATGACCCTGATGGACAGGATGAACAAAAGAATGGCTAACAGGGATGCATACAATGCCGTAATCATTAGTCGTACTCCGTGGATTTGAGACGCAAAGTACTACAGGGGGCCTTTAATGCCCCCATACTTGAATCCTAGTCGCACTTCACGCAAAAAACCCCAGTGGAGACTGGGGCTTGATCGGATCTGTCAGACCCTATTGGACGACATAAACATCGTGCGTAAGCTCACGGGTGTAGGCATTGAACACGACTTCATCCAAGTTCTGAGTACCGTCTTGCATATTTACGAGAAAGTGAATCGTGAAAGTGGTGCCATTGCGTGAATAGATCCCAACGCCAGCACCCGAGGCAAAGGCGCCATCGGCCATTGCGCCTCTGCCCTCAACATCCACCCAACCACTTTTGCCATCGGGTCGCGCGGTCAGTTTATAAGTAACGTAGGTTCTACCGTACGTGCCCATTTGCCCTTCCGCTGTGATCGTTCCCCCATCTGCATTGAGATGAACAGACGTCACCTCCATTGGCGTTCCTTCATGCCGCTGCTCAAAGGATATTTTGTCTCCGTGACCATCTGCGATTGCTAGCCCTGCGAAACAAAACGCAACAACTGCTAATAAAAACTGCTTCATGATTTTTCCTTATCTTACTTGCCAATTAAGTGATGCTTTATTGGGACACCATCATCAGAGAGCGATGCAGGTCAACAGTACAGTTGCCGGGCTCAGTGTAACCAGCTTCGGTTAGGAGCTTGCCCGTTGAACCATCACGCGAGTGATCCATCAGTTTCGCCATATCCTCAGGCGCCCCAGTAACCATAGCCCCGTAGTCGAATCCTGGATTACCGAAGCCCGGAGTAAACATGTAGCTACCAACCGTGCTTCCAATTTGCTCATTTTGAGTGCTATTCACAGCCTTTCTGTAGGCCATGGCGTTAGCGATCGTGTTGCCGGGCTTGAGTTGGCACACCCGAACATACAAGGGCTTAACAGGAACGTCCGGGGCAGCTGCTCCCGCTTGAACCACACCCGCTAAATCTGGGCGGCCACATGTCATCAGTTCATTGATCTTCGCACCAACCTCTCCGCCGTGTTCACGCCAAGCCGCATCAGCAGCAAAGTAATCGGCCCAGGTCGGGAAGTAGTTCACCCACCTCACATCAGCATCACCGAATTGCGGACTTACAGCCACGGCCTCCCACAAGAAAGTGGTCATATTGAGGTCGTATTTAGCTACTAGGTTCGCAAACTCACTGGAACCCAGTGCAGCAACATCATCTGCAGTGACCCCGTCATTAAGCGTGCATTCATAAACCTCTGCGACCTCTGGCTCTGGCCCTTCGTGATGCGCAGCAAAGCCACCGGTTGACAGCAAAACTCCCAGTAAAGACACAATCGTTCGGTACATATTTCAAATCCCTTTTTGAATTTATATTTGCTGACATTAGGTCAGGCAATTCAGAGATTAATAGGGATCTATTACAGAAATCAGTGCGACGGGCGTCATATTTTTGTCAGTTACCGTTGCGTTTATGCAACGGTTATCCAGAAGGTGTGTCGCGGGCGACGAAGATGAAGCACCTAAGCGCCCCCGGGGTGACTACTCAGCATTCTCATCTAAGTCACGGAGCTCAAGCGCGTCGGGTCTATTTTTGATCTTGCGCCGACTCCTAATAAAAAAGTAAGCGTTCGCTGCAACAAGCAAACCGAACAGGATAAATGCATTAGCCATTTCAGACACAAGACTGCAGTTATTTCAGCCGAACGGCGGTGCCATTCGCGACTATGAAGAGCATCGAGCGACCTCCACCGCTGAATTCGGAGTAATCCAGGTCAACACCTACCACAGCATCGGCTCCTATTCTTGAGGCGTCTTGGCGAAGTTCGTCTAATGCCTGATTACGTAAATCTCGCAGCGTGTCCTGAACAGCGCCAGCGCGGCCTCCCACAACATCGCGAACCGCCGAGAACATGTCTTTGAAGATGTTCATCCCTACTGCGACTTCTGCGGAGACAATGTCCACGACCTCTTTAACCTCTCTGTTCGGAACGGCAGCCGTGGTCGTTAATACGATTCTCTGGGACATATCTGCACTCCTGTGTGCTCGAAAAACCTTACGTCACGACCCTCCGATGCTTTGGTCACACCCTAAACTATCAACTGGCCATCTATGCATGGCATCGCTATTGCAATGGCGCTCTAGATAAGCGCCTCGCTGGGAAAGTTGGCTGCACAGTCGGAGCATCACGCATCCAGCCCAGAGATACCTAATTGGAACGTGATAGATAGGACCAATTGCGCCACTCTAGTGTCCTGAATGTTGCACGTTTGCTGCACGGCACCACATGCCCGATTGGGTCTGATCGCGGGTACTTATTCAGTTATTGAATATAATGAAAAAGTTGGTCGGTGTGAGAGGATTTGAACCTCCGACCCCTTCCTCCCGAAGGAAGTGCGCTACCAGGCTGCGCTACACACCGAGGCGCGCAGAATACCAAAAGGCGAAATGAGGGCCAAGGCGATGCCCGTCCAGATCAATAGATTCCAGCCCACTGAGCAATCCCCTGGCTCAGCAAACTAAACCCCGCGACGACCGCCATCAGCAAAAAAATTAAAAAGAGCGGTCGAAAGGGCTTTCGGTCAACCGAATTCACGCCGCGGGCCAGAAAGGCATCGACCTTTGCTTGATCGCTGTCAGAGAGCTTCTGCGGCGTATCCGTATGTGTGTCTTCATCCATGCGGAGGGTGCTCGTTATTTCGCGAGTGTATCGACCCGCGGGAGCTGCCCACTTTATCGCTTGCAGCGCGGGGCACCAAGCCAACACCACCATTACCCACCCTTATTTATCCGCAGCGATCATCGACTTGTCCTGCGCCAGCGCTTGCCAACACCATCACTGATGTCATTGCGCTAGCCCTGGCTATCAGTTACCTGGAGACAACGCATGCCGCCCATGCCAAACAAATCGTTGAGCTCCCTTTTCATCCAGATGACTGGCTGGTTGTTGCCCGCTCAGTGCTGGCTGTGCCGGGCGGCGCATCGCCACACGCGGTTCGTCTGTGCCAAATGCATCGCCACGCTGCCGCGCAACGTTGAGGCCTGTTCGCACTGCGCCGCGCCTATCAGCACATCTCTCAATGCGCCGCCGCGGGGCTCACGGCGCGACTGCCTGCCTCGCTACTGCGCCAGTTGCCTCAAACAGTCACCACACATTGAGCGTACCGTGGCACCCTTCCTCATGCGTGACAGTTTTCGGGAACTTCTGCACGCATGGAAATTTGATAACAGACCGCAGCTGTCGCCCTTTCTGGCCGGCCTTTTTAGAGACGCAACTACCAACGAAATGGGAATACACGTCACGACAAACAAGAAGCCGTTGCTCATACCCGTTCCCACACAGTGGCATCGTCAAATATGGCGAGGCTTTGACCACACCTGGTTACTGGCGCAAGCCTTGAAGCACGCGATTAGGCCAGATGCAGAGTTACAACCTTGGCTCAGCAACACCAGAGCGCGCCAGAGTCACCACCGGCTCAGTCGGGCAGCGCGATGGGCTCACAGCGAAGGGCGATTCGTTGGTGACTACCGTATTCAGGGCCGCGAGGTCGTTCTGATTGATGATGTGATGACAACCGGCGCGACTGTTTCGTCAGCAGCGCTCGCCTGCCATCTCGCGGGCGCAAAATCGGTCTGCGTGTGGTGCCTCGCCAGAACGCCGGCGCCACCCAGTGCGGGGTAACATAGGCGTTTTCACCACAAGGGTGAGCCATGACCCACCCCTATGACGGACTGACGCCAGATTGCGTGATCAGCTGTGTTGAAGCGATTGGTCTGAGATGCGATCTGCGCCTGCTCGCGCTGAATAGCTACGAGAACCGGGTTTACCAGGTCGGCATTGAGGATGCCGAGCCGGTGATCGTGAAGTTTTATCGCCCGGGGCGCTGGACCCGGGAGCAGATTCAGGAAGAGCACACGTTTGCACAGGAGCTCGTTGAGCAAGGGCTATCTGTAGTCGCGCCCATGGAAATTGGCGGGCATACCTTGAATGAGGCGGAAGGGTTTCTGATCGCTGCGTTTCCCCGCCGAGGCGGCCACGCCCCAGAGCTCGATAACTTCGATCATCTTCTCGGGCTGGGCAGAACACTCGGACGTCTGCACGGCGCTGGCCAAGCGGCCACCTTTCAGACGCGCATCGATTACTCACTTGAACGCTGGCTGATTGAACCACTGGATTACCTCGGACGTCACTGGGTCCCGTCAGATCTTCACACGGCCTGGGACAGCCTGGGCCGCGACCTCATTGATCGGGCGACACGGCTCATGGCCGATTACAGCCCGGACGAGGGCATTCGACTTCATGGTGACTGTCACGTGGGCAATATTCTATGGCGCGATGACACACCGCACTTTGTCGACCTCGACGACTGCGTCACGGGGCCTGCGATTCAGGATTTGTGGATGTTCCTATCCGGCGACCGCAGTCAGCGAGAGCTGCAACTGGCAGAGCTCGTCGCGGGCTATGAGGAATTCAACGACTTCGACACCAGAGAAATCAAATGGATAGAGGCGCTGCGCACCGCGCGAATGGTCTACTACAGCGCCTGGCTCGCACGGCGCTGGGATGACCCAGCTTTCCCAGCCGCGTTCCCCTGGTTTGGGCAAGACCGCTACTGGGCTGACCAAATTCTTGCGCTCAGGGAACAGCTGGCACTTTTGGAGGAGGAGCCGCTGCGGCTTTTGTGAATGCGGCGTTTATGAGCGTCGCTTTAACGCGAGGGCGCACTCAGCCACCGCGACGCGCACCGGGGTAGACAAGCGTCCAGAGCCAAAACCAAAACCGGTTTTTCCCCAGCACGTAGCGATCGAGATCCTTGAACTGCTGCGCGGTTTGATCGGGATCGGCATACAGGTCCGCTCGCGTGTAGCGCGGCACAGTCGCGTCCAACGTTTTCACCACGCGCGCAGGGTTACCCGCCACCACCACATTCTCAGCCACGTCTTTCGTTACCACTGAGCGTGCCGCCACGACGCTGTTATCACCAATGGTGACGCCCTTTAGCACCGTCGCATGATCACCGACCCAAACGTTATCGCCAAGGACAACCGGGGTCGGTTCATCGGCCCGATCGACTCGGTTATATAAACCGTGCCAGTCAGAGTCCGTGATGTAAGCGCCATTGGCGAGCATGCAACCGTCACCCAATACAATTTCATCGCTCGCACTAATGCGAGAACCCGGGCTCATCAAACAGGCATCACCCAGCGTAATGCGGCCCTGCCCGGGGCCACGACCCCAGACACCAATCTGGACGCGCTGGCTGGCAGTGTTGATCGCGGTAAAGGAGTGCCCGATCCTGATGTTCGGGCCTGATATATCGACATACCAGGGCGCCATGATGGTGGCGTGAGCACCCAAGTGCGCGCACCGGGGCCTCACAAACCAATCAATCCACGCCGCGCGGAATCTCAGATAGGCTTGTTTTACCCAAAAGGGACGAAGATCTTCACGCATTGCGGCTGGCTTGGATCGGTCGGGCGGCAGATGCGCGGTATGATGGCAAGGTGACTGCTACTCCGCAAACACCTCCCGCAACTGCTCACGAGCCAGTGCTACAAACCGATCAAGTCGCACCCCATGCCGACCTGAGGGATATTGTGCGGCATCACCAGCAGCACCCCTGGCAAAAACCCTGCCCAGCACATACTCGCGAAGCGTTCGAGCAATTTTTACAAGTCTATCGTGAGGACCCACGACCCATCGTGCTCGACTCCTTTTGCGGCACCGGTATGAGCACCGCCGTTTTGGCGGCACAATTTCCTGGGGCGTGGGTGGTTGGCATCGATCAATCGGCGCACAGACTGGCAAAACATCAGCCGACGGAGCAGCGCAATTACCACCTGTTGCGCGCAGAGGCCGAACCTTTTTGGTATTGCCTCGCTGAGGCAGGCATCAGGCTGCACAGCCATTGGCTGCTCTACCCCAACCCCTGGCCAAAGCTATCGCAATTCAAGAAACGCCTTCATGGGCATGGTGCTTTCCCGATATTGGCTCAGCTAGGCGGGACGCTGGAGATGCGCACGAACTGGCACCTGTTCGCAGAGGAGTTTGGGCTGGCAGCCGACTTGATTGGATTGAAAGGCAGTATCGATACCGTCAGTCCCACCTCGCCTATGACCCTGTTTGAGCGTAAATACCAAAAGCGAGGCCAGACGCTGTGGCGATTCAGTGGGAAATTCTCCAACTAGCGAAGCAGGAGTGACTGGGCTACGCTTCGCTTCCCTGTCATTGAACCCCTCGGGGCGAGGGAGCAGTATCCTATGACAGCCACTCAGAGCGACGGCGTCAAACAGATGCAAAACGGTGACCCCATTTGGGAGCGCATTCGTAACGAAACCCGCCAGGCTGCTGCGGCAGAGCCCATTTTGGCGAGCTTTCTCCACGCGACCATCCTCAATCACGAGGAGCTCGAGTGTGCGCTGAGTTTTCATCTGGCGAATTTGCTCGACAGTCCAACAGCCCCGGCAATGATGCTCCGGGAGGTGATTCTGGAAGCGCTGCAGGATGACGGCGGTATCCGGTGTGCGATCCGCGATGACCTGAATGCCATTCTGGACCGTGACTCGGCCTGCCACGAGCTGTACATCCCCTTCCTGTATTTCAAGGGGTTCCAGGCGCTGCAGATTCATCGCATTGGCCACTGGTTATGGGAGCACAACCGGCAGCCACTAGCGCACTTCCTGCAAAGCCAGATGTCTCGACACTTTGGTATCGATATTCATCCCGCTGCGCGCTTTGGGCACGGCATCATGCTGGACCACGCAACAGGGCTGGTAGTGGGTGAAACGGCTGTCGTCGGTAACCGTGTATCGATTCTGCAATCGGTCACGCTGGGCGGAACAGGAAAAGAAGATGGCGATCGCCACCCGAAAATAGCAGACGGCGTTCTCATCAGCGCCGGCGCGAAAATTTTGGGCAATATTCTTGTCGGGGAAGGCGCTAAGGTCGGCGCTGGTTCAGTGGTGCTTCAGGACGTGCCCGCACACACAACCGTCGCTGGAGTCCCTGCCAAAGTCGTTGGCAAACCCACTTCACAGTCCCCCGCGCTTGATATGGACCACGCGATTCCAGAGTCTCAGTGGTAAGCGGGCGATAGCTCCACAACTGCGTCGACCATTGCAGCAACGTGCTCAGGGTTGATTCCTGGGGTAATCCCGTGGCCAAGGTTGAAGACGTGACCGCTGCCCTCACCAAACGTTTCCAGAATCTGCCCTACCTCTGAGCGAATGCGCTCAGGTGATGCGTTCAGCAGCGTGGGGTCCATGTTGCCCTGCAGACACACTTTCTCACCGACTCGTGCGCGCGCCTCACCAATATCGGTCGTCCAATCAAGACCCACGGCATCGGCACCACACTCTGCGATGGCCTCTAGCCACTGGCCCCCACCCTTGGTAAAGACAATGACTGGCACGCGCCTGCCATCTGCTTCTCTCGGCAATTGCTCGATGATCTCTGTCATGTAGCGCAGAGAAAACTCACGATACGCAGCGTGGCTCAAGGAGCCGCCCCAAGTATCGAAAATCTGCACGGCCTGAGCGCCGTGACGGATTTGCTCAGTGAGGTAGACGGCTACCGACTGCGCCAGTTTGGACAGCAGTTGATGCATCACCTCTGGCTCGTTGAAAGCGAGTGATTTCACCTTGGCGAAATCCTTGCTGGAGCCGCCCTCCACCATATAGGTCGCCAGGGTCCAGGGGCTACCCGCGAAACCAATGAGTGGCACGCTGCCTTTGAGTTCTTTGCGGATGAGAGCGACAGCATCCATCACGTAACCCAGCTCATTGGCCGCACGATCCGGATCCAGTGCGGCAATCTCGGCAGCTGAAGAAACCGGACGCTCGAACCGCGGCCCTTCACCCTCCGAGAAATAGAGCCCCAGACCAAGCGCATCGGGCACAGTCAGAATGTCTGAAAACAGGATAGCTGCGTCCATTGCGTACCGGCGCAGCGGCTGCAACGTGACCTCACAGGCCAGCTCGGGATTGGTACACAGCCCCATGAAGCTACCGGCTTCCGCACGGGTTGCGCGGTACTCAGGAAGGTAGCGCCCTGCTTGGCGCATCATCCAAAGGGGGGTGCGGTCCACGGGCTCGCGCATCAGGGCACGAAGGAACCGGTCATTTTCCAAGCTGACCATGCTATCGACTCTCACTTACTGCGACGTCGTCGCTTTATGTTTGTTTTAACTTATTACCACGCGAGTCCCTCTGGAATCGCGTTGACCTCTCATGTGCGGTGGCAATCAACACCTCCCCCGATGTTTTGTATGCCCGCACCCACAGTCTACCTCTGGCGAAGGGGTCAGTTCGACCCCATCTATTCAGACGCCCAGGTAATCGAGAATGCCCTCGGCCGCCTGTCGCCCTTCCCAAATCGCCGTGACCACCAGATCCGAGCCGCGCACCATGTCGCCGCCGGCAAAGACTTTTGGGTTGGCAGTCTGGAACTTGAACGTTTGATGCTCAGGCGCGATTACGGCATCCCAATCATTGCAGGTCACACCCACTTCGGAGAACCAATCGGCCGGGCTGGGCTGAAAACCGAAGGCCATGATAACGGCGTCTGCTTCTATCACCACCTCACTTCCGGGAACCTGCTCGGGTCGGCGACGACCGTCAGGACCCGGCTCACCGAGTTGCGTTTCAACCACCTTTACACCGATGGCTTCGCCAAAGTAATCCATCACCTCAATCGGCTGCCGGTTAAAGAGAAATTGCACGCCCTCTTCCTTCGCATTCGCGACCTCTCGCCGCGAACCGGGCATGTTCTCCTCATCGCGACGATAGACGCAGTAAACGCGATCGGCCTGCTGCCGCACGGCGGTGCGCACGCAGTCCATGGCGGTATCACCACCACCCAGCACCACAACCGTCTTTTCTTTCAGGTCGATGAACTCCTCCGGATCGCGGGGGTAGTCCATCTTCTCGTTCACATTGGCAATCAGGTAATCCAGCGCCTTATATACGCCGGGCTTGTCTTCACCAGGGAAACCCCCTTCCATGGCCTTGTATGTACCCATGCCGAGGAATACCGCGTCGTAGTCAGCGAGGAGTTCTTCAATCGTGACATCGCGGCCAATCTCGGTATTCAGCCGGAACTCAATGCCCATGCCCTCGAAGACTTCCCGGCGACGCTCCATCACCTGCTTCTCGAGTTTGAATTGTGGGATGCCGAACGTTAACAGCCCACCGATCTCGGGGTATCGATCGAACACCACGGGCTTCACCCCGTTACGTGTCAAAATATCGGCGCAACCCAGCCCTGCGGGTCCCGCGCCGATGATGGCAACCTTCTTACCGGTAGGTACTACGTCGGATAGGTCAGGCCGCCAGCCCATTGCTAGCGCGGTGTCGGTAATGTATTTCTCCGAGTTACCAATTGTGACCGCACCGAATCCATCATTTAATGTGCAGGCGCCCTCGCACAGGCGATCCTGTGGGCAGACCCGTCCGCAAACCTCGGGCAAGGTATTGGTCTGGTGGCTCAGCTCTGCAGCCTCAAAGAGATTGCCTTCAGCCAACAGCTTTAGCCAGTTGGGGATGAAGTTATGAACGGGGCACTTCCATTCGCAATAAGGGTTACCGCATTCCAAGCAGCGATGAGATTGCTCCGCGGCCTGAGTCTCCGTGAAAGGATCGTAGATCTCTACGAACGCTTCCGTGCGGGTATCCATGTCCTTCTTGTCGGGGTCTTTTCGATCGACGTCAAGAAACTGGAAAGGATTGGCCAAACGTGCACTCATGAATCGCTCTGCCTCAGTCGGTATCGCGCAAACGCGAAAGCAGTTGGTTGATATCAGCGGCCTTCGGTTTCACCAGCCAGAATTTGCCCACGTAATCTTCGAAGTTAGCGAGCAGATGAGCACCCCACGCAGAGCCCGTCTCAGTGACGAACTCTTGAATGTTGTCGCGCAGGAAGTGCCGATGGGCTTCCATGGGCTCAGCAGCCACGCGATGAATCTCGACCAGCTCACTGTTGTATCGATCGATAAACGCACGATCCTCGTCGAGCACAAACGCTAAGCCGCCCGTCATGCCGGCGCCAAAGTTGACGCCCGTAGCGCCCAACACGGTGACCAGACCACCCGTCATATATTCACAGCAGTGATCCCCTGCGCCCTCAATTACCGCGTGGGCACCGGAATTACGAACAGCGAACCGCTCCCCCGCAACACCTGCTGCAAAGAGCCGACCACCGGTAGCGCCATAGAGGCAGGTGTTACCGATGATGCTCGTTTCACGGCTCTCAAAGCGGCTGCCCTTCGGAGGTGAGATCACCAATTTGCCGCCGGCCATGCCTTTACCGACGTAGTCGTTGCAATCGCCTTCAAGGTACATATGCAAGCCACCGGCGTTCCAAACACCGAAGCTCTGCCCAGCCGTTCCCGTCAGCTGCAAGGTAATCGGATTGTCTTCCATACCCGTGTTGCCGTGACGCTTGGCAATCTCTCCTGACAAACGTGCGCCAATAGAGCGATCACAATTGGTCACCGCATAAGAGAAACTTCCGCCGCTCGCTGCTTCGATTGCGGGGAGGATCTCTGTCACCATTTGGTTGGCCTTTTCGGCTGTATCAAAGGGATCGTTGCTGGCGACCTGACAAAATTGCGGCTGGTCCGTCGCGTTTTCATCGACCCACAAAATAGGGTTCAAATCGAGGCTCTGCTGCTTGGCCGTCTCGCCAGGCAGGCACTCGAGCAAATCGACACGCCCGATCAGTTCTTCCAGAGAGCGCACGCCCAGTTTGGCGAGCCACTCCCGTGTTTCGGTGGCAACAAATGTGAAGAAATTCACGACACGTTCCACGTCACCGACGAAGTGAGTCTCTCGCAGTTGCGCATTCTGTGTTGCAACACCCGTGGCGCAATTATTCAGGTGACAAATACGTAGATACTTACAGCCCATCGCCACCATTGGCGCCGTACCGAAACCAAAACTCTCTGCGCCGAGAATGGCCGCCTTGACCACATCCAATCCGGTCTTCATCCCACCATCGGCCTGAAGCCGGACTTTGCCCCGCAGGCGGTTACCCCGGAGCGTCTGGTGCACCTCGGCGATACCCAGCTCCCACGGCGAGCCTGCGTAACGAATAGACGTGAGCGGACTCGCGGCAGTGCCGCCGTCATAACCTGAGATAGTGATGAGGTCCGCGTAAGCTTTGGTCACGCCGGCGGCGATGGTGCCGACCCCGGGCTCTGACACGAGCTTCACGGAAACCAGGGCATCCGGATTCACTTGCTTGAGATCGAAAATCAGCTGGGCCAAATCTTCGATCGAATAGATATCGTGATGAGGCGGAGGCGAGATCAACGTGACGCCCGGGACCGAGTAGCGCAGGCGCGCGATCAGGTCATTAACCTTACCGCCCGGCAGCTGCCCACCCTCGCCCGGTTTCGCGCCCTGAGCGACCTTGATCTGTAGCACTTCGGCATTCACCAGATAGTGCGGTGTAACGCCGAAACGACCCGAGGCGATCTGTTTGATCTTGGAAACCCGGTTGGTGCCAAAGCGATTCGGATCTTCACCCCCCTCGCCGCTATTGGAGCGCGCGCCGATTTGGTTCATGCCCATCGCCAGCGCCTCGTGGGCCTCCGGCGACAAGGCGCCCAAAGACATACCCGCCGAATCAAAGCGGCGGAGTATCTGGTCGATTGGCTCAACCTCATCCAATGCAATCGGTGACTCGGGCAGTTTCAGTTGCAACAGATCGCGGAGCGCCGCGACAGGTCTATCGTTGCAGTGGGTCGCATAGCGTTGGTAATCGCCGTAATCGCCACTGACCACCGCCGCCTGCAGGCTCATCACCACGTCAGGGTTGTAGGCGTGATACTCACCGCCATGAACGTATTTCAGTAATCCGCCTTGATCCAGCGTCTTACGGCGACTGCGCGCGCGACTGGCGACCTGCCACTGATCTTTTTCAAGCTGGTCGAGCGTGACACCACCGATCCGGGAGGTGACGCCCGTGAACGCAACGTCGACTAATTCTCGATCGAGGCCAACCGCTTCGAATAGCTGAGCACCTCGATAAGAGTTCACCGCCGAAATGCCCATCTTGGACATGATCTTCAGCAGGCCTTTATTGATGCCCTTGCGGAAATTCTTCTGACACAGCTGGGGGTCACCCAACAGCTCGCCGCGGGCCAGCAGGTCTTCAATGACGCTATACGCGAGGTAGGGATAAACCGCCGTCGCACCAAAGCCCAACAAACATGCGACATGATGCGAATCCCGCGCACTACCCGATTCAACAATCAGGTTGCATTCAGCGCGGACTCCGGCACGAATTAAATGATGGTGCACCGCGCCTGTGACGAGCAAACTATGCAACGGCACGCGCGTATCAGCGATATTGCGATCAGATAGGATTAGGATGTTGCGGCCATCTCGCACTGCCGCCTCTGCACTGGAGCAGATCGCCTCAAGCGCTTTTCGCAGGCTCGCCTCGGCGGGTTCATAGGTAGTGTCGACCACCGTGGAACGAAAGCTATCCTCATCCAGAGAGGCAATCGTTTGAAACTTGGCTTGAGAGAGCACAGGCGAGGTCAGACTGATGCGTCGCGCATGCTCGGCCGATTCCTCAAACAGGTTTCGTTCAGGGCCGAGGTCGACCTCTAGTGACATCACAATGGATTCGCGCAGGGGATCGATCGGCGGATTCGTTACCTGAGCAAACTTTTGTCGGAAGTAGTCATACACCGATCGTTCCTGCCGAGACAGCACCGCCATGGGGGTGTCATCTCCCATGGAACCCACCGCCTCATTGCCGGACTCTGCCAAGGGCCGCAGCACTTGATCGCGCTCTTCGAAACTGACCTGAAACATCTTCTGGTAGACATCGAGCTCGGCGCCGGCGATCGCAGCGACGGCCTCACCCGTGAAGCTGCCCTCAATGAGCCGGGCGTTGTCTCGCAGCCAGTGCTTGTAGGGCTGACGGGTCTTCAATAACTCGTCGATATCCTTGGTATGGAGGACTTTGCCTTCTTCGGTATCGACCACCAGGATTTGGCCAGGACCTACCCGGCCTTTCGCGATCACCTGCTCGGGCTGGTATCCGTAAGTCCCAATCTCCGACGCCAAGGTGATAAAGCCATCATCGGTCGTCACCCAACGTGCGGGTCGCAAACCGTTGCGATCCAATAAACAGCAGGCATAACGACCATCTGTCAGCACTATGCCGGCCGGCCCGTCCCAAGGCTCCATGTGCATGGCGTTGTATTGATAAAACGCCTTCAGATCGGGGTCGATCCCTTCAATGTTCTGCCAGGCAGGCGGGATCAGCATCCGCAGCGCTCTGGGTAGCTCAACGCCACCCGTCGTCAACAACTCGAGCATGTTGTCTAGGCTGGAGGAGTCAGAACCCTCCGTATTGACCAGTGGCGCCAACGCTTGGAGGTCGGGCAGCATTGGAGATTCCAGCTTGGAAGTTCGGGCCCGGGACCAGCTGCGGTTGCCCTCAATGGTATTGATCTCGCCGTTGTGCGCCAGCATACGGAAGGGCTGTGCCAACGGCCAGCGGGGCAAGGTATTCGTCGAGAAGCGCTGGTGAAAAACGCAGATCGCGGTCTCCAGCGCAGGGTTATTCAGATCCGGGTAGAAACGCTCCAAATCAGCCGGCATGACCAGCCCTTTGTAGGACACCACCCGATCAGAGAGGCTACAGATGTAGAAATCGGGGTCATCGGCCAGCGCCATTTCGGCTTTACGACGCGCTGCATACAGCTTGCCCACACAGTGCTCGTGATCAATGCCGTTGGCGTCAACGAACACCTGCTCGATCCGGGGCAGCTGATCTAGCGCTATTTCGCCGCAGACGCTCTCGTCAATCGGCACTTCTCGCCAACCCCATACGGACAAACCCTCTTCGCTCAGGGCATGGGTCATGGATTCTCGCGCTTGTGCCTGAAGCGCCTCATCACGGCTGAGAAACATCATACCCACGGCATAGTGTTGCCCCAAGTCCACGTCCCAGATCGCTTTCGCCTCCGCGCGCATGAACGCGTCGGGCATTTGCAGCAGCAATCCGCAGCCATCGCCGGTGCGGCCGTCTGCAGCGATACCGCCGCGATGCGTCATGCAGGTGAGCGATTCAATCGCCGTTTGCAACAGGCGATGACTGGCCTCGCCCTTGATATGGGCGATCAGACCAAAGCCACAATTGTCCCGGAACTCTTCGGGGCGGTAGAGACCGCGCGAGGGTGTCGACTGACGCTCGACGCCACCCGCATCTACTGCATAATTCATAGACCGTTTCGCTTCTGAACCGGCGCACAAAACCGGCGAAACCGCCCCTAACGGGGCGAGAAAAAAAGGGTGCGTAGTGTACACGCCCGAAAACGGGCGCTCAATGAGCGTTATCTTCGCCGATTAGGCGTTGATTACGCGGGTAATGTCGGCTTCCGTGACCTCTTCCGTCACCACCGCATCACCCAGTTCACGGAGCAAAATATAGCGAACTTTTCCAGCTGCTACCTTTTTATCGCTTCCCATGGCATTCAAGAGATCAGCGGTGCTGATTTCAGGCGGCACGGCAACCGGCAAACCCACGGCACGATTAAAAGACTCAAGTTGATCAGCCACAGCAGGGCTCAGAGCGCCCCGGTCCACAGAGAGGCGGCTGGCGATGACCATGCCGGCAGCGACGGCCTCGCCGTGCAGCCATACTCCGTAGCCCTGCAGGCGTTCGATAGCGTGCCCAAAGGTATGCCCGAAGTTAAGGTGAGCGCGGACGCCCCCCTCTCGCTCATCTTCCGCCACCACTTCAGCTTTGATCCGGCAGCTCCGCTCGATAGCAAATGCTAGCGCCTCGGTATCGCGAGCTTTTAAACGTTGCACGTTCTCGATGAGCCAACTGAAGAAGGCAGCGTCGCGAATCAATCCGTACTTAATCACCTCAGCGAGGCCCGCAGCGAACTCGCGATCTGGGAGGCTCGCGAGCGTCTCGAGGTCGATCACCACGTGTCTTGGCTGATGAAACGCGCCAATCAAATTTTTGCCCATCGCGTGATTAACGCCCGTTTTGCCTCCCACCGAAGAATCCACTTGAGCCAGTAACGTCGTGGGGACCTGAACAAAATCGGCGCCACGCAGAAAGCAGGCGGCCGCAAAGCCCGTCATGTCACCCACCACACCACCACCCAGGGCAACAAATAAGCTACCGCGTTCGTGCTTGTCTGCCAGTGCAGCATCCAGAATGGTGTGTATCGAGGCGAGATCCTTGTGCGCCTCGCCGGCAGGGAGCACCACTTCCGTAAATTGAGACACGTCGCCCAGCGCGGCCTTCAGTGAAGCACCGTAAAGCGGCCCCACACAGTCATCAGTAACCAACACAACACCCCTGTCCGAAATCAGGGACGACCAAAAGCTTGCGCTGCCCACGAACCCATGCCCGATGCTGATCGGATAACTGCGATCCTGCGACGAAGCATGGAGATCAACATGAAGCGTGTGCAGAACGTCTGACATGAACAGCTGGCTCTTGGTGGCGTATCACTCGGTACCTGAGGATATCAGGCCTTGGTCCCGTAATTGCGTTTCAATGTGGCGGGCCACTTTGCGAGCGTTCCCTCCCGACGCAGAGATGGTGACATCGGCCGACGCGCTGTAGAGCGGTTCGCGCTCTGCCATCAGTTGCGTGAGTGTCGCCTCACGATCACCTGCTTGAAGCAACGGTCGGCCCTCTCCGGATCCGGTCCGTTTCAACTGCTGTGCAACAGAGACATTGAGAAACACCACCACACCTGTGTCAGCCATGACCTGGCGATTGGGCTCCGCCAGAATCGCACCGCCTCCCGTGGCAATAACTACCTGCTGTTGAGTGGCGAGATCTGCCAGCACGGCAGATTCACGCCGGCGGAAGCCCGCCTCGCCTTCGACATCAAAAATCCAGGGGATATCGGCACCGGCCCGCGCCTCGATTTCCGCGTCGGAATCAATAAAGCCATAGCCCAGCAACTCTGAAAGATGGCGGCCCACAGTCGATTTGCCTGAACCCATGGGTCCAACCATGAACACAATTTCACCTTTCCGACCTGTGGCCATCGCCGCATGCTCAATTCACTAACGCCTCGGAGAGGATTCTGGGCGTTATGAAGATCAATGTCTCGGTCTTCTGCTGGGTATTCGCGGTGCTTTTAAACAGAGTCCCCAAGTACGGGATGTCGCCCAGCAAGGGGACCTTCTCCACTTTAACCAGTTCCTCGTTTTTAAAAACGCCCCCCAGAACAACCGTCTCTCCATTGCCGACCAGCACCTGCGTTGTCAGCTCAGTCGTATCGATTGTATGAATCAGGCCCCCATTACCGCTGGGCACGAGATCACCCACTGAGTCCTGATTCACAATCAGATCCAGCAGAATACGGTCGTCCGGCGTGATATTGGGCGTGACATCCAGTTTCAGTACCGCTTCCTTGAACGCGGTGGTCGTAGCGCCCGAAGCGGCGCCCTCCTGATACGGGATTTCCGTGCCCGATTTAATGCTCGCCTTTTGCTTGTCACCGGTGATGACTTTTGGCTGGGAGACGACCTCACCTTCTCCCGACGCCTCCAGCGCCGATAATTCAGCCGTTAAGAATAAATCTGTCGAGGTAAAGCCCACTGCAAAACTGGAGCTGGCATCTACTACACCCAGATCCACAAATGGTGCGGAGGGGAGCGCGACGGGATCCGCACCGCCGATCAGTTGTCGATTGAGATCGGTGACGCTCGCCGCATCTCCTGCGATTGACGCAAAGGAATCTCCATCAACATTAAGGTAGCCACCGCCCCAACGAATACCGAGCTGCTCATCGATGTTGGAAGACGCAATAACAATCCGCGCCTCGATCATGACCTGACGAATCGGGATATCCACCTTTTCGATCAGATCACGAATTTCGGCCAGCTTGGCAGCAGTATCGGTTACCACAATGGCGTTAGTGCGCTCGTCCACCACAACCGAGCCGCGCTCGGATATCAGCGACCCGCCCTCCTCTGAGCCGGCCTCAAACAGCTGCACCACCTCAACGGCCTTGGCATAGCGAATGCGAATAAACTCTGACTGCAGCGGCGCCAGCTCGGCGAGCTGCTTATTCGCCTCGATCTCCTGACGCTCGCGCTCGGCGATTTCCTGGGCGGGCGCGACCATTAAAACGTTGCCGATCTTGCGGCTATCCAACCCTCGGGTTTTGAGCACCAGATCCAGTGCCTGGTCCCACGGAACATTCTGTAGGCGGAGTGTGATGCTGCCAGTCACTGAGTCGGAGGCCACCAAATTCAGTTCGGTGAAATCAGCGATCAACTGCAGCACAGCACGCACTTCAATGCTCTGGAAATTCAGCGAAATGCGGTCACCAACGTAATCAAATTCATTTAATCGCTTGCGTTTCTGCTCTTCGCTTAACGCTGCAACCGCGAGGATGTATTCATTGCCAGTTTGATAAGCGAGATAGTCATGGAGCCCATCTGCCTTCAGCTTTAACCGCGTGCCACGCTCGGTCGTGGTGACCTCGACACCCTGAACGGGCGTAGCAAAGTCCGTGACGTCGAATCGACGAATCAACGAATCCCGAGCATTGGTATTGAGGAACTCCAGCGTAATGTCGCCCCCTTCACTAAAGATTGACGCGTCCACCGCTGGATTTGTCAGCGTGAGGATCAGCAAACCCTCCCCCTTTGGCGAACGCTGAAACGCCAGATCGGTCATTTCCGATACTACGCGTTCCACCCGGGTCGCATCGGTGCGCAGGACGTCCGCCGCCGATGGGGCAACCGCGATGCGACTCACCTCTTCGCCAACACGAAGCGTCAGCTCTCGCCCTGATACACGAGTTTCAAAAGGCACCAGATCGACCAAGTTCACAATCAGACGAGTCCGGTCGCCGGACTCCAGCACCATCACGCTCGTCACGTTGGCCTGCGACAACTCGTAGCGCTTTTTTTCCAGCCCGCTTCGGGTCTGAGGCAGATCGATCACGATTCTGGCCGGGTCCTCGATGGTATGGCTCTCAAAATCCGTTGTGGGCGCCTCACTGAGGGTCAGCTGCACCTCCATCCGGGCGCCAGGCTGGGCGGTAAAGCGAATGTCCTCAACTACTGGCGTGGCTGCACTGGCAACGACCGCCCACGACGCACCCATAAACAGGCCCGCCAGCCCAACCACAATACGCCGCGCGCGAATCATCCTGTTCGCTCTCTTCATGCTCGCTCTCCCTCACTCACATCCCTGTGAGCTCTATGGTTCTGGGTCGTTCGACCCAGCCGTCCTCGGTTCCGTCCGGGACAATCTCTACGACGGCGACGAAGGTGTCGCCCATCTCCAAAATCTTGCCGTGATCGCGGCCAAGGAAGTTGCCCACCTGCACGCGATGAATACCGCCATCGGGATCTCTAATCAGCGTCCAGTCCTGGCCCGCTCGCTTGAGCGACCCCACCATCAAAAGCGAATCTAAAGTGAAACGTTCGAGATATTCTTTGGCGCGATTGTTATCAGGCCGTAAAGCGGCTTTCGCTGACAATGCCGCCAACTTGCGAATATCAACCGGGCGATCAAAAGGGCCTCGTAGTGTCGTCGCTGAGTAGGCAAACGGCTCGTAGGCCTTGACGGTGGGTATCGGCTCAATCGTGCCACCGGGCTTTGCTCGCTTCTCCGCCATGAAGGCATCAAGATCACTGAACCCGTCATCTGTACAGCCCGCCAGAGCCGTGAGTGCTGCCGCCAAAATTGGCGCAAGCAACCTCATAGACCGTTGCTCACACCCCATCGTCGACTTCCCGATATCGATAGGTTTTGGCCTGAATACTCATGTCGAGCATCGGGCCTGCCCCGTCACTGAGAATGATCTCGAAGTCGTGGAGCGTCACAATGCGCGGCAGCCCCGCCATGCCGGAAATGAAGGCACCTAGGTCGTGGTAGGAGCCCACCGCCTCAATCGCAATCGGCAACTCGACGTAGAACGTCTCGGCCTGCTCATCCAATAGGTCGATTCGCTTGATGCTGAGCCCATTGAGCTCACCTTTATCCGTGATGTCCTCCAGCAAGCCGGGGACCTCGGTTTCAGAGGGAAGCTGGGCGACGAGGGCACCAAACCGCTCTTCCATAGCGGCCAGTTGTGCCTTGTAGGCATCCAAATTCGCTGCCTCAAACGCCTTTTTCTCGAAATCCTGGCGCAAGCTTTGCTCTTCGTGCTCGACACCCGCCAGTCGCTTATTCAAATCCTCGATATGCCAATAGAAACCCGCACCCAGCAGGAGCAGGAACAACAGCACCATGACAGTCGCCTTGAGCGCGTTAGGCCAGCCACCCATGTTGTCGAGATCCAGATCGGCGAGATCAAATTCATTGAGTGCTTTGAGTTGCTCAGTCAGATTCATAGCGCGCGCTCCTGATCTTCTTCATGAAGCTGGATATTGACCGTCAGCTTGAAGGTGGTGGCCTGATCACCATAGTTCGGCGCGGCTTGAACGGCATCAAGATTAGGGCTGTCCAGCCAACCTGATGCATCTAACCGCCGCATGAGGCTGGACACCCGATTGTTCGATTCCGCCACACCCTCGATGGATACCACGTTGGCCTGTGTTTCCAGATTGGTGTAGAAGACGCCATCGGGCACTGTCCTCACGAGCTGATCAAGTAGCCTGACGATGACAGGTCGGTTGCCTTGTAACGCCTGTATCACGCGCATGCGCTCAATCAGCTGATTGCGCTTGCGCTGTAGATCCCGAATTTCCGCAACCTCTTGATCGAGCAAGGCAATTTCAGCGCGCAAATATTGATTGCGGGATTGCTGATGATCGATCCGGCTGTTGATCACGATATCCCACAGGAAAAGAGTCAGCCCAGCAGCGACCAATGTCGCACCCAGGCCAATCAGGAATTGCTGTTTACGCGCTTGCCGTCGCGCCTCCCGCCAGGGGAGAAGATTGATGTTCGCCATTACTGAATGCTCCGCATCGCGAGGCCACAGGCGATCATCATGGCCGGTGCATCTCGCTCGAGCGCCTGTACATTCACGCGCGACGCCAGCGACATATCGGCAAAGGGATTGGCCACCAGCGTTGGCGTATCCATTTTGGTTTCAATGAGGGCGGCCAACCCATCGATCGCTGCGACACCACCACACAACACAATGCGATCCAGCTGGGTGAACTCACTGGAAGAAAAGAAGAACTGCAACGACCGGCTGACCTGCTGAACAACCGCCTCGCGAAAAGGCCCCAGGAGCTCGCGCTCGTAGTCGTCCGGCAAACCTCCTTGTCTGATTGCCAGACCCGCCTCGTCGGTAGACAGGTCGTAACGACTCATAACGCTGTCGGTTAACTGCTTACCGCCAAAAACCTGCTCTCGGGTGTAAACATATTCCCCGCCCGCGAACACTGAAAGCGTTGTCGTGCTGGCACCGATATCGACCATCGCGATGGTTTGGTTCTCTGAGATCGGCAGCTGTGACTGAAGCAAAGCCATCGCCCGTTCCAAGGCAAACACCTCGACGTCGATAATTTTGGGAACCAGGCCCGCCACTTCGATGGCATCAACGCGGGAGTCGATCGACTCTTGCCGACACGCCACCAGCAATACATTGACCTGTTCGTCGCGACCGGCTGCGGGACCCAGCTCCTCGAAATCCAGCGCGACCTCATCGAGCGGGTAAGGGATGTATTGATCAGCCTCAAAAGTCAGCTGCGCCTCGAGATCTTCCTCCGACAGCCCGGCAGGCATGACAACGGTCTTGATGATGACATCGGCGCCCGATACCGCCGCAACCGCCCGGTTCGCGCGGGGTTTGGTGCGGCTCAGAAGCTCTTCAAGAAAGGCGCCTACGGTTTCGGCGTAACTGGTCGGGTCGTCCGTAAGGGCGTCACGTGGAAGCGGCGCAATGGCGTAACTGTCTACGCAGTAGCGCTCATCATCACGGCTTAGTTCCAGCAGTTTGACGGTCGTCGAACTGAAGTCGATACCAAGCACCCGCGACGTCCTTGCGGTGCCAAATATACTCAACACTGTTCATTCCTTTGAATGTGTCGGTGCGCCTCAAGTCATTTGAGACGATTCATTTGCATCTTCAGTGTACGACGTTAACACGGCTGATCGAGCACCCAAAGTCGGTAAAAGGTCACTTAACACTCCTATTTGTGTGAAATCCCCGCGAAAGCCCTGATATGTTTGCGTGCTCAGCGCGGCATCCGTGCTGCACTGGCCAGCTTCGACCTGACAGGTCTTTACACTGCACTCCACCACTTCGGAGAACACACGTGCCGAGAGCCCGAAAACTGATCCGATACGGCGCTTTGATTGCCTGCGCAGGGGTCTGGTGGATGGCGGGGCTGTATCTTTACCTCAGCCCGAAGCTCCCGGAAGAGAGCGCGTTGCGCAATATCACGCTGCGAACACCGATGCGGGTGCTGAGTAGCGATGGCGCTTTGATCGGGCAGTTCGGTGAGCAGAAAAGAAAGCCGCTTCAGTTCGCAGACATTCCCCAAAGCTTTATCGATGCCTTATTAGCCGCCGAGGACGACGGTTTTTTTGAGCATCATGGCATCGAACCACTGAGTTTATTGAGAGCGGTTTCCGAGCTGATCTTGACGGGCAGAAAAGGCAGTGGCGGCTCAACCTTGACGATGCAGGGCGCCCGAAACTACTTCCTCACGCTCGACCAAACCTTTCTCAGGAAATTTACGGAGATCCTGCTCGCCTTCGAAATCGAGGCGAGATTCAGCAAAGAAGAAATTTTTGAGCTGTACGTGAATCGGGTCTTCCTCGGGCATCGCGCTTATGGCTTCGAGGCCGCCGCTGAAACCTATTACGGGAAACCGCTAGCGGAGTTAACGCTGGCACAGCACGCCATGCTTGCCGGCGTCCCGAAAGCGCCCTCTCGCAACAATCCCCTAAGCAATCCAGAAAAAGGCAAAGCACGCCGCGACTGGATCCTGGGTCGGATGACGATCCTTGGCATGATTGATGACCGCGACCGGCTGCTCGCACAAAACGCTCCGGTGACCGCTGCTTTCTATGGTCAGGTTGTCGAGGTCGACGCCGACTACGTGGCGGAAATGGTCCGCCAGAAAATGGTCGAACGTTTTGGTAACGCCGCCTATAACGATGGCTATGTGGTGTACACCACGGTCGAGTCCAAGCTGCAACAGGCCGCTCACGATGCGCTATTGAAGGGTTTGCGAACGTACGATTGGCGCCATGGGTGGCGAGGCCCGGAAAGACGGCTCGCACCCCGCGAGGAAGACACCCCCGAACAAACACTCGCAAGATGGCAGGAGGCGTTGCGGGCCATGCCGGTCATTGCCGCGCTGCCGCCGGGTATCGTGACCACCATCGACGAAGTAGGGGCGACGGTCCTGACCCAGTCCGGCGACAGTGTCCGTCTGGCCTGGGAGGGAGACCTGAATAAGGTGCGCCGCTACAGATCGGTTAATCAGACTGCGGCACCGGTGAAAAATATAGAAGAGCTGCTCTCGCCGGGGGACCTGATCCGTATTCGCGAGGACGCCAGTGGATGGCGTCTAACACAGGTACCCAAAGCGCAGTCGGCACTGGTTTCTCTGGACCCGAAACACGGCGCGATTAGGGCGCTTGTCGGGGGAATGGGCTTTGAACTCTCCAAGTTTAATCGAGCTACTCAGGCAAAGCGTCAGCCCGGATCCAACTTCAAACCGTTTCTCTATGCCAGCGCACTGGAAGCGGGCATTACGCCTTCAACCGTCATTAACGATGCGCCGGTTGTGCTCGACAATCTGGCCGCGGCAGAAATCTGGCGACCGGAAAATGACAGCGGTAAATTCTACGGCCCCACGCGCCTGAGAGACGCGTTGGCCTTCTCGCGCAATCTGGTCTCGATCCGCGTCCTACAGCGAGTGGGTGTGAGACCTTTCATTCGTTACGTTGAATCGCTGGGCTTTGACACCGAAGACATGCAAGCCAATCTGACGCTGGCGCTGGGCACGCACACGTACACGCCCATCGAAATCGCGACAGGGTATGCCATGCTCGCCAACGAGGGATTCAAGGTAGAGCCTTGGCTCATCGACCGTATCGAAAATGCCAAAGGGGAAATCGTCTATGCCGCTGACCCGCTGGTGGCGTGCCCCGAATGCCTCGATGCATCTGTCTCAACTGTCGAGGAGGTCCGCATGGAGGACATCCTTGGCGCAGAGGTACCGGAAGTCAGGGCTGCAGAGCGCGTCATGGACCCCAGAGCGGCCTACATCGTTTCCACTTTTCTCAACGATGCGATCCAGCGCGGCACTGGCCGCAGGGCACGGGCGTTGGAGCGACAAGACATTGCCGGAAAAACCGGCACCACGAACGGCCCGCGCGATGCCTGGTTCTCGGGCTTTAACCGGGATCTCATCACCACCACATGGGTGGGCTTTGATGACTATGGTCCGCTCGGCCGTCGCGAATTTGGTGGCACCGCAGCGCTACCGATCTGGATCGACTTCATGCGCGAGGCTTTGCCAGCACCCCGGCCCGCACCACCCATGCCGCCGGGTATCGTCCGGCTTCGGGTTGACCGCGACTCCGGACTGCGGGTGAAGGGCCAACCTGACAATAGCCTGATGGAGTACTTCCTGGAGGAATCGCTGCCAGATTGGCAGGGCGATTCAGGCGGGGAACTGGGCAACGGCAGTATCGAACAGATTTTCTGAGGCAAAAAAACGCCGGCATCTGCCGGCGCTTTTTAGTCAATCACTCGTCTTTCAGCTCTTCAGGCTGCGATCACCAAACCGCTTGTTAAACCGCGCAACGCGTCCATCGCTCTGAGCGACCTTCTGCTTGCCCGTGTAGAACGGATGCGAGGCGCTAGAAATATCCAAAGACATATAGGGGTAAGTTTGCCCTTCGTAGTCTCTGGTATCGTTGGTCTCGACAGTGGATCCGATGACGAAATAGGTGTCAGACGATGTGTCGTGAAACAACACTTCTCTGTATTCGGGATGGATATCCGGCTTCATATCAACCTCGGTAACCATTATTTGGTGCGAAAAAGAGCGCGGATAATACCAGAGCGAGCAGTGATAGCAACATGGAATACACCCGATGCTGTGCTCTAGTACACTGGCGTCGAGATACACCACGCCGAGCCAACCTTGACCCATCACCCCGCTGAAAACACGCCCGATCAGCCGATCTGGCGTTGTGCTGTGCCCACCCCCCTCAGGCGCTATTTCGACTATCGAGCACCCGCGGGCTGGCAGGGCACTGCGGTGCCGGGCCTGCGAGTACGGGTACCCTTCGGAAATCGCCAAGTCACCGGCATTTTGCTGTCGACCGCCTCCGAGTCGACTGTCAGCAATGCCAAATTGAAATTCGTCGCTGAGGTGCTGGATACCGGGCCCTTATTCACCGAGCCGCTTCTCGCGCTACTCACTTGGGCATCAGGTTATTACCATCATCCCGTGGGCGAGGTATTGCCGTTAGGTTTGTCACCCAGTGAGCGCCGAGGGCTTGCCGAGCGAGCCACGGGCGTCGCCGCACTGACCTTGACCAAGAGAGGGCGTGGTTTGCCCGAGGGCGCTCCGCACCGCGCACCCAAGCAGGCGGCTCTGGTAAGCCTGCTCCAAACCGGGGCAATGCCTCTGTCCGCGATCGCCCAGTCTGGCTTCAGCCGGTCCGTTATCAAGGCACTGATCGATCACCAGCTGGCTGAAGAGACTGAAATGTCTCAGACGAATCAATGGAACATCCGCTCGGCTCCCCTGCCCCCCAACACCGAACAACACTCCGCCATAGAGAAGGTCACGGCCGACGCGGGAACATTTGCCGTTCATTTACTGTTCGGCGTGACCGGGAGTGGCAAAACCGAGGTCTATCTGCAGACCATTGCGGCATGCATTGAGCGCGGCGAGCAGGCGCTAGTGCTGTTGCCCGAGATCGCACTGACGCCCCAGACCTTGGCGCGTTTTGAAGCACGATTTGATGCGCCCGTGCTCGCACTCCACTCGGGAATGGGTGACGCTGAACGGGATCGCGTCTGGGCTACCGCGCGGCATGGCTCGGCCGCTATCATTTTGGGCACGCGCTCCGCGGTCTTCGCGCCGCTTCAACAACCCGGAATCATTATTGTCGATGAGGAGCATGACGCCGCCTTTGTGCAGCAGGACGGATTCCGGTACTCCGCGAGGGATGTCGCCATTAAACGCGGACAGCTCGAGCACTGTCCGGTCTTGCTGGGCACTGCCACCCCCAGCCTGGAAAGCTGGCATAACGCCGAAACAGGACGCTATCACTGTCATCGCTTAACGCAACGCGCGGGGCGGGGATCTCTGCCCTCGCAGCGGCAAATCGACATCAGTGGCTTGGATTTATCCGCCGGCCTGTCGGCGGAGCTCATCGAGAAGGTTGATGCCACACTGTCCGCTGGGCGCCAGGTTCTGGTCTTCCTGAATCGACGCGGCTTCGCCACCGCACTGGTGTGCCACGACTGTGGCTGGACCAGCGACTGCCCAGATTGTGATGCGCGCATGACACTGCACAAAACCCCGGCGGGGCTGCATTGCCACCACTGCGACCGCAGGAGCTCACTGCCGCAATCCTGCCCTCACTGCGATAGCCGCCGGCTGGTCGGTACCGGCGTCGGCACACAGCAGACCGAGGCGTTTTTGAGCGAGCGCTTCTCGGCGTTTCCTGTCATGCGCGTCGATAGTGACACGATGCAAGGCCGTGAATCGATGCCCAACTTGATTGAGAGACTGTCGGACGGTGAGCCAGTGCTGATGATCGGCACTCAGATGCTGAGCAAAGGGCACCACTTTCCACATGTTGCGCTGGTCGCCGTTGTCGATGCAGATACCCTCCTATTCAGTCCCGACTTCCGTGGTGAGGAGCGCTTATTACAACTGCTGACACAAGTGAGCGGCCGCGCAGGCCGCGAGGAAGTGCCCGGCGAAGTGCTGATTCAAACCCGCCACCCGGATCATCCGTTGATGCAACAACTCGCGGGACCCTACGACAAGGCCCTACCCGAGCTTCTCGCGCAAAGACAACGCGGGGGCCTACCACCCTACGGTGCACTGGGCGTTATTCGCTGTGACAGTCAGAGTAGGCAAGAAGGTCTCGACTTTTTACAACAGTTAAAGCGCGGTGCAGCCTCTACGGAAAACTGTCAACTCATCGGACCGTTGCCCGCTGCGATGGCTCGCCGGAAAAATCGCTATCGGAGTCAGCTTGTCCTCGCGGCGTCGGGCCGTTCGGCGCTGGCGGCGCGTATGGCGTCGCTCGTAAACGCTGCGGAATCGACGCGACATAGTCACCGGCTGAGCTGGTCTGTCGACATCGATCCATATGAGAGCCTGTAAGTCGCGAAAGCTTGTGACTTCCTCCGCTGGAGCCACAGCAAAGGGTCGGCGATAATAGCGACCGGCTCCGCCAACGCCGCGGAAAAACCCTGACAGGATAACCATGAAATCTGAACTGGCTGCGCTGATCACCACAGCGCTGGAACAATTGGTTGTTGACGGCGTACTCGCTGAATTACCGGACGCAACGCCACAAATCGATCGCCCGAGGGACACAAGCCACGGCGACCTGTCTTGCAACATTGCCATGGTGCTGGCAAAGCGTGCCGGCATGGCACCGCGCGATCTCGCCACTCAGTTGATCGCCGCGCTGCCTGATAACAGCCTGGTCGACCGCTGTGATATTGCGGGTCCCGGGTTTATCAACTTTTTCGTCAGTCAAAGCCAGCAAACCGACATAGTGCGAACCATTCTGGATGCGGGCGAAACCTATGGGCGCTCCAATACAGGCGCGGGGCAGTCCGTGCAGGTTGAGTTTGTCAGTGCGAACCCCACAGGACCCCTCCACATGGGTCACGGCCGCGGCGCAGCCATTGGCGATTCTCTAAGCCGGTTGCTGGAGGCCACCGGCTGGGCAGTGCAACGCGAGTTTTACTACAACGACGCAGGACAGCAGATCAACAATCTGGCGTTATCGGTACAGGCTCGTGCTCAGGGTAAAGACCCTAGCCATGAAGATTGGCCTGCAGACGGCTATCAGGGCGGTTACATCGAAGATGTTGCAGCCGCTTACGTCGCGGGTGAAACCGTGCACGCAGCCGACCGGGAAATCACTGCGAAAGCGGACATTGATGATCTTGACGCCATTCGCGATTTCGCTGTCGCGTGTCTGCGACGTGAGCAGGATCAGGATCTGCGTGCGTTTCAGGTTGTCTTTGATCATTATTTTCTGGAGTCATCGCTTTATGGCAGTGGTGCGGTCGAGCATACGGTCAACGCCCTTCAAACAGGCGGCCACACCTTTGAAGAACAGGAAGCTCTCTGGCTACGCACCACTGACTTCGGGGATGACAAAGACCGGGTGATGCGCAAACGAGAGGGCGGCTACACCTATTTCGTGCCAGACGTCGCCTACCATCACAACAAATGGCAACGGGGCTTCAAACGAGTCATTAATGAACAGGGAGCCGATCACCACAGCACGATTACTCGCGTGCGCGCTGGTCTGCAGGGTCTGGATGTCGGAATCCCAGAGGGCTGGCCTGAATATGTGCTTCACCAGATGGTGACGGTGATGCGCGACGGCGCCGAGGTCAAACTCTCTAAAAGAGCGGGCAGCTACGTCACACTGCGGGATTTGATTGATTGGGTGGGCTGCGACGCCACCCGCTACTTCCTGGTTGCTCGTGCGCCGACCTCTCAGCTGACCTTCGACGTGGATCTAGCTCTGGCACGCAGTAACGAAAACCCGGTGTACTACATTCAATATGCCCATGCTCGCTGCGCCAGCGTGCTGCGGAAAGCGGCCGAAACCGGTGGCCAGCATGACGTGGCAGATGGGCTAGCGCGTCTCGACAAGCTAAACGAACCCGAGACGTTAGCATTGCTTGTCAGTCTGGCCCGCTACCCCGAAGTGGTCGCCACCGCCGCAGAGCGGCTCGAGCCACATGATGTCGCCAACTATCTGCGCGAGCTGGCCGCCGATTTTCATAGCTTCTACAACGCGCACAAAGTCCTGGAGGGGGCACCGGAAGTCACCAATGCACGACTCGCACTGGTCACTGCCAGCCGGCAAGTGCTCGCCAGCGGCCTCAATCTCCTCGGTGTTTCGGCACCGGACAGCATGTGATGCCTACCCAAGCCAGCCAAAGCCCAAGAAGACCCTCTGCGACGCGGACCCACTCACCGACAGCCCAAAAGACGCCGCCGACTCTTAACCGCGCCCACGTGCAGGGGTTCATTGCGGGATGCGTTGTAGGCGTCGCCGTCTGCTTGGGTTTGATGCGCGCTGCGGAAGGGCCTGATCAAAGCGTCGCCGCGCCCCCACTACCGCTCTCAGTAGAGGTAGAGGCCACGCCCCGCTTTGATTTTTATACGGTTCTTCCCAATCAGGCGTTGGACCTCAGCCCTGAGATCGAGCCAGCCAATCTTGAGGCCGATAAGGCCACTCGCGCGCAGTATTTGTTACAGGCCGGCTCTTTTCGGCAAGAGGCCGATGCTGATCGTCGGCGCGGCGAGCTGGCACTGCTAGGGCTCGAGGCCACTGTTGAGCCGAGTGAGAACGATAGCGGCCGTTGGTATCGCGTGTATCTGGGGCCATTTGATAGTCGCTCGGACATGGCGCGGGCGCGATCACTCACCGGGCAGGCAGATATGGACACACTGTTACTCAAGCGTGACGCGCCATGACACAACCCGCTCGTCTGCGCGTCACCAAGCTCCACTACTCTCGATCCCGGCGGAGGCTGGACATCGCGTTCGAGGACGGGGCCGCTTATACACTCAGCGCGGAATTTCTGCGGGTGTTTTCACCCTCTGCAGAGGTACGAGGTCACGGACCAGGGCAAGAAACACTGCAAACTGGTAAGTCTTCGGTGGGTATTTCGGCCATTCACCCGGTGGGACACTATGCCGTGCAGATCACCTTTGATGATGGCCACGATTCAGGCTTGTACAGCTGGCAATACCTCCGCGATCTCGCCGAGGAGCAGGACCGATACTGGCAGCAGTATCTAAGGCAGCTAGAGGCTGAAGGTAAATCCCGCGACCCGGAAGTGCAGGTTCTACACTTCGACCCCTGACGCGTCCCCCCCAGCCCACGTCCTCCAGATCTGACTCGGGGTCCGAGCTATAACGACAACACCCCTTCGGCCTCTGAACCCGGCGGCGCTTCAGGTACACTGGCCGACCCGCTGGCATAGGGCACGCGGGATAACGCGCCACACTGCGTGAGCAAAGAAGCCATAAGTGAACATGCCATGAGTGATGAACAGGCCACCGCCGCTGATCGAGAACAGGACACCACCGATTTCGGTTTTACCCGAGTAGACCGGGAAGCCAAAGCCGGCATGGTGCGCGGCGTCTTCGACTCTGTCGCCAGCCGCTACGATTTGATGAACGATTTAATGTCAGGTGGCGTGCATCGCCTGTGGAAGCGCTTCACCATCGAGCTCAGCGCGGCGAGACCGGGCCAGACGATTCTTGATATCGCTGGTGGCACGGGCGATCTGGCGGCTCGATTTTCGAAGCTGGTAGGGCCCGAAGGTAAAGTCATTCTGGCCGACATCAATGCCGCCATGCTGGAAGTGGGCCGGGATCGGCTGATCGATAAAGGCGCAACGGGCAATATCGAGGTGGTGCAAGCGGATGCCCAAGCACTGCCCTTTGAGGACAACAGTATCGACTGCATCACCATTGCGTTCGGTCTGCGTAATGTCACCGACAAGGACATGGCGCTAAGATCGATGCTGCGGGTCTTGCGACCGGGTGGCCGACTGCTGGTACTGGAATTTTCCAAGCCGGTCTCGCCGCTACTGGGCAAGGTATATGACCAATACTCCTTCCAAATTCTGCCGGCCATGGGCCGCCTGATTGCCCAAGATGCCGACAGTTACCGGTACTTAGCTGAATCCATCCGTAAACACCCGGATCAGGACACACTGATGGGCATGATGGAAGATGCCGGCTTTATGGAGTGTCGCTATCACAATATGACGGGCGGCATTGTCGCCGTGCATCAGGGTTTCAAGGCGTGATCCAACACGACCCGGCGCTACTCATTGCTGCACTGGCCGCCGCGGAGCGCGCACTCAATCAGGCCATCGCTCTGGCACCCACCTCGCAACAGGAGCTCGATGCACTGAGTGGCACCCTACTGGGTATCGAAATCACCAGCCTTGATCTCATCCTCTACATCGACATAGTCAGCGGCACCGAAGTCCGGCTGATGATGCACTGCGAGCGGACTGCCGATGCCTTTGTTCGGGGATCAATGGAAGACTTCGCCGCACTCGCCGCCTCTGATGACCCAGCTGCAACGCTGATCAACAGTGGTATCGAACTGGAAGGGCGTAGCACCAGTCTGATCAACCTGCAGCAAGTCATCTCCAAGATGGATGTGGACTGGGAGGCGCCCCTCGTTGAGGCACTGGGCGATGTGACAGGCCACCAACTGGCTCAGACGTTGCGAAGATTCTTCCACTGGAGCGAGGGCGCGCGGGCGAGCCTGAAACGTCAGTTATCCGAGTATTTACTAGAGGAAGGCCGGCTCACGCCACCCAAGGCTGAACTCGAATTTTTCTATGATTCGGTGCAGTCGTTGTCGATGCGCGTCGAGCGCGCGCAGCAGCAGGTCGAAAAACTGATTGCAAAAGCTGCGGCGAGCAGGAAAACCTCATGAGTCGGGTCGTCACGCTCTATCGCACTATCGCACGGTACCGACTGGACGAACTTTTGCCTGCCAGTCAGCGGCCAAAGTTCTTTTCCTTATTGCTGCGCATTTTCCCCGTCCTCTCTGTGCCGCACACCACGCCCCGCGGTGAACGTCTCCGTCGCGCGTTGGAAGATCTAGGTCCCGTTTTTGTCAAGTTCGGTCAGCTGCTCTCAACGCGGCGAGATCTGCTCCCCCATGACATTGCCGACGAGTTGGCGTTGCTGCAGGACCAAGTCGCACCGTTTCCAGCAAAAGAAGCGATACAACGGATAGAGCGCGCGCTGGGCAAGCCTCTTAATGATTGTTTCGCCGAATTTGACGCCAATCCACTGGCAGCCGCATCGGTAGCGCAAGTGCATGCTGCACAGCTACCCGACGGCAGTGAAGTCGTAGTCAAGGTGTTGCGTCCCGGTATCGAGAAGACCATTGATCAGGATCTGAGGCTGCTGAAACACGCGGCCCGCTTGCTCTCACGCTGGTCTCAGACTGGGCGACGGCTGCGGCCCGTCGAGGTTGTGGCTGAATATGACCGCATCATTCACGGCGAACTCGACCTGCAGCGTGAAGCGGCTAACGCGTCCCAACTGAGACGCCACTTTAAAGCGGGTGACTTGGTCTATGTACCCGAAGTGCACTGGGCGCTCACCTGCGAGCAGGTCATGGTCAGCGAACGGATATATGGCGTGCCGGTAAGCGATATCACGACGCTCGAGCAGAAGCAGATAGATATCAAGTTGCTTGCCGAGCGCGGCGTGGAGATCTTTTTCACTCAGGTATTTCGGGATAGCTTTTTTCACGCCGACATGCACCCGGGCAATATCTTCGTCGACTGCACGACCCCCGAAGACCCGCGCTACATGGCCGTGGACTGCGCTATCGTCGGACAACTGGACGAGCAGGATCTGTATTACCTCGCGCGCAACCTACTGGCCATTTTTCAGCAAGATTATCGACTGTGCGCCAAACTTCACATTGAGTGCGGGTGGGTCCCCCCGGACACGCCAATTGCTGAATTTGAGGGGGCGTTGCGCACGCTGTGCGAACCGGTTTTTGAGCGGCCACTATCGGACATTTCTTTCGGCCACATGCTGGTTTCGTTGTTCCGCACTGCCGGGCAGTTCGATATGCAGGTGCAGCCCCAGCTAGTGCTGTTGCAGAAAACCCTATTGAACATAGAAGGGTTGGGCAGACAGCTATATCCGGAGCTTAATCTCTGGGACACCGCCAAGCCGTTTCTCGAGCAATGGGTGGCGGACCGATACTCACTGCAAACCGTGACGAAAAGATTGCAAGAGGATGCACCGGCACTGCTGGAGACACTTCCCCTACTCCCCGATTTGATACTGAATCGCCTCCGGCAAACCCCCAAGGGTGAGGCGAGCCCGCGCCAACACTCGAGTCGGGTATTGCCCCTCGCCACACTGGGCGCTCTGTCGCTCGGACTCGGTATTGCTGGGAGCGGGACCGGATGGCTGCTGCTTGGCGGCGGCTGCCTGCTCTGCGCGCTCTTCATTAGCGACCGGTAACAGCTACAAGGCGCGTCTGGCATACTGTCATGATGTCAGACATTCTCTCTAATACGCCCGACACCCTCTCACCCAAGTGGAATGAGCAGGGACTGATCCCGGTTATTGCCCAAGAGGCCGACACCGGCGAGGTCTTGATGTTGGCATGGATGAACGCAGAAGCATTGGCAAAGACGCTGGAAACTGGCGAGGCGGTGTATTGGTCTCGCTCTAGGCAATCCCTTTGGCGAAAAGGCGCCACATCCGGGAATACCCAGACGCTAGTCGGCGCGTGTTTGGACTGCGACGGGGACACTCTGTTGCTGCAGGTCAAGCAACAGGGTGACGGTGCCTGCCACACGGGGCGCCGGACCTGCTTCTTTTACCACCCTGAGGACGGCACTTGGCGGCTGCGCGAGGACAACTGAATGGACGATCTGCTCACCGCGTTGGACAAGGTGCTGGCGGAGCGGAAAACCGCTTCCCCTGCCAGTTCCTATGTTGCCGCACTGAACGCTGAAGGACTCAACAAGATCCTTGAAAAAGTGGGTGAAGAAGCCACCGAAGTGATTTTAGCTGCCAAAGATGCCGCGGAGAGCGGCAACTCTGAAGAAGTCGTCAAAGAGGTAGCCGACCTCTGGTTTCATACCATGGTGATGCTCGCACACCTCGACCTCAATCATACGGACGTCCTTAAAGTGCTGGACGCACGGATGGGCTTGTCAGGGTTGGCAGAAAAAGCGGCCCGAAAAGGCCATAATGTGGTTTCAGACGACGCTTAAAGACAGGGAGAGCGACCATGGGCCTTGGCGGCATCAGCATTTGGCAGCTACTCATTATTCTCGCCATCATCGTGATGGTATTTGGCACATCGCGCCTGCGTAACATCGGTAGCGATCTGGGCAGCGCTATCAAGGGTTTTCGCAACAGCATGAGCAAAGATGAGGCCGATAGCGATGGTGGGGTCAACCACGCCGCTGCGCAGAAAGATAACGACTCAGACAAACCGGCAAGCTGACCGGAGCAACCCGCGTGTTTGATATCGGCTTTGCCGAGCTCTTACTGATCGGTGTGGTGGGGCTATTGGTCGTCGGGCCCGAGCAGTTACCTGGCGCCGTTCGTACTGTACTGGCGTGGACTAACCGTTTTCGCCGCAGCTTTGATCAGATTCGGACTGAAGTCAGACGCGAACTGCACAACGACGAAATCATGCAGAAGCTCAAAGCCGAGTCTCAGACACTTGAGCAACAGGTGCGCGACACCGCCCAGTCTATGGAACAAGAGATTGCTGCGATCGGCACCGAGACAAGCGAGTCACTCCAGGCTGCCTCGACCGCGACGGAGTCGACCTCTTCGCCGAGCGATGAAAAAACCGGCAGAAAGGGAAATAGCTCTCCCCCCAATACTGCATGAGCGAGCGAACCGAACACGACGACCCGCCCATGTCACTGGTAGCGCATCTCACGGAACTGCGTGACCGATTACTACGGGCAGTGCTCGCCGTGCTTGTCGGATTCATCATCCTGTTTCCTTTTGCAAACGACATTTACGGCTTCGTATCGGCGCCGCTCAGAGAGCTGATGCCAGAGGGCTCAACCATGATCGCGACGGGCGTCGCGTCACCTTTTCTCACGCCCTTCAAACTCAGTCTGGTCTTGGCAATCTTTATGGCTATCCCCGTGGTGCTTTATCAGATATGGGGATTCGTAGCGCCCGGGCTTTACCAGAAGGAAAAGCGCATCGCGATGCCGCTGCTGGCCTCTAGCGTCCTGCTTTTCTACGCAGGCGCAGCCTTCGCTTATTTTGTTGTGTTTCCGCTCATCTTCGCGTTCTTCACCAGCGTCGGGCCCGACAACGTACAGGTGATGACAGATATCAACAGCTATCTGGACTTCGTGCTGAAGCTATTCCTTGCATTTGGCATCGCCTTCGAAATGCCAATTGCCGCCGTCATTCTCATCTGGACAGGCGTCACTACCTCCGAGTCTCTCGCCCAGAAACGCCCTTACATTATTGTCGGGTGCTTCGTCTTTGGCATGTTGCTGACACCACCCGATGTGATCTCACAATCGCTACTCGCAATTCCGATGTGGTTGCTCTTTGAGCTGGGAATATTTTTCGGCAGACTATTGGAGCCTAAGTCCAGTAGCGTTGCCAACGAGTAACCGCCCTCCAAGAGGAATAGCTATGCACTGACTAAAGCATGCTCTGCTGTCTCTGTCTGTCACGTTCTGCAGTGCGTGGACATCCACAGCCTTCGCAAACGTCGAGACAGATAACTCCGTCGTCGCCGCCAGTGCAAAAGCCCATGAAAACCGGCAACTCTCGGCCTCAGACCTACTCGCGCGGGCTGAGGAAATTAACGACGCCTACCAAGCATCCGTGCTGGCCGGCTTCCAACCTAGACAAGCGCAGACGCCGCAGCAAGCGCTGGTTGCACTGTACAGCGCCTTCCGCACGGGCGAGGTAAATGGAGCGCCATGCTCACGGAACGAGGCGCGGCGCACGCGAAGAAAGGCTGTCCATTTCGTCTACTGCAACACCTATCTTTGCGGCCCTTAATTTTCGAGTCATGACACGGGTGCAAGAGTCTTTGAGCAACAGAGGATCTTTTTGTGCCCCGCCCGCGTAGACTGAGGCTCCCATTATTTTTACAGCCAGTATCCGAGCGCGACCTTGACCGAATCCTCGACCACTCCCACCCCCGCCGCTATTGCAGATCCCGATCGCGATGCGCCTCCCCGGGCAAAGTCATTGGCACCCCTCAGGCAGTTGCTGGGTTTCTTGTGGCCACACAAAGGGCGGATGATTGCCGCCGGCACCGCGCTGGTCTTCACAGCCGGCGCACAACTGACGCTAGGTTATGGGGTCAAAATTCTGATCGATGAGGGCTTCGCCGGGGCGGATTCTTCCGGTTTATATAAAGCCGTTTCCTTCATGCTGGTCATTGGCATCGCAATGGCGATCGGCGCGATGACACGCTTTTATCTGGTGTCCTGGCTGGGGGAACGAGTCAGTGCCGACCTTCGCAGTGCCGTGTTCAATAACCTCGTCCATCTGCAACCCAGTTATTTTGAGAGCAATCACTCGGGCGAGATCATGTCGCGTCTGACGACTGATACCACCCTGTTACAGACGCTCATCGGTTCGTCAGTCAGCCTCGCGGTGCGCAACGCGCTTACGCTCACTGGGGCGCTGACGCTGATGGTGATCACCAACCTGAAACTCAGCCTGGTGATTTTGGTTGCAGTGCCAGTGACGCTGTTACCGATCCTAATTTTCGGCCGACGCGTGAGAAAACTCTCTAATAAAAGCCAGCAAACGATCGCTGAAGTCGGCAGCCACGCGGGGGAGATTTTCCAGTCAATCAAAGTTGTGCAAAGTTTCAACCGCGAGACCGCTGAGAAGGCCGCCTTCGGGCGAGATGTGGAACAAGCTTTCGCGGTCGCCCGCTCCAGGGTCTTTCAGCGTGCGCTGCTGACGGGCTTCGCCATCTTCCTGCTGATGGGCGGCATGGTTGGCATGATGTGGTCAGGCGGGGTCGATGTGATTGAAGGTCGCATGACGGGGGGAGAACTCGGGGCCTTCGTGTTTTACGCCATTATGGTGGGCACCGCCTTTGCGACACTGTCGGAGGTGTGGGGTGACCTGCAACGCGCGGCAGGCGCCGCAGAAAGGCTCATGGAGTTACTGGCGGAAACCAGTGAGATTCCCGATACGGGCAGTCAAACCCCGGCCAGCCGGACAGCGCTTTCCTTTGAGGGCGTGCACTTCGCCTATCCCAGCCGGCCCACGCACCCCGCTTTAAGCGACCTCACATTGGAAATCGCACACGGCGAGTCGGTGGCCCTCGTTGGGCCCTCGGGTGCCGGCAAGTCGACAGTATTTGAGCTCATGCTGCGGTTTTACGATCCGATAGCCGGCGCGATTCGCTTTGGGGAAGTGGACCTGCGCGAGATGTCGCTGGATAGCTGGCGCCAAAAGATTGCACTGGTACCCCAGCAACCGACGCTGTTCTCGGGGGATATCTTCCACAACATCGCCTACGGCGCCACCGAGCCCACGCAAGCGATGGTGGAGGCCGCCGCACAAATGGCACATGCCCACGAGTTCATCCAGACCCTCCCCGAGGGTTACCAGAGCCACTTGGGGGCACAGGGTGTCAGGCTCTCAGGTGGGCAGCGTCAACGCATTGCTCTAGCCCGCGCCATACTCAGCGACCCCGAATTGCTATTACTGGATGAAGCCACCAGTGCGCTCGATACCGAGAGCGAGTGGCACGTGCAGCAAGCGCTCACCGAGATCATGCGGGAGCGCACCACGATCATCATTGCTCATCGGCTCTCCACTGTGATCAACGCTGATCGCATCGTGGTGATGGATCAGGGACAAGTGATCGACAGCGGGCCACACGATGAACTGATGACCCGCTGTGCGCTGTATCAACGCCTCGCGCGGCTGCAGTTCCAGAACGAACAAGCCAATTAAGACAGCCACAAAAAACCCCGCACTAGGCGGGGTTTTGTTAAGCGCTAAGAGATCAGCTGAATTCGCGGATCAAGCCGCCGATGCTCTCCTTCGCGTCGCCGAACAACATGCGCGTGTTCTCTTTGTAGAACAGCGGGTTCTCGATCCCAGCAAAGCCCGAAGCCATGGAGCGCTTCAGCACAAATACCGTACGGGCGTCAGCCACGTTGATCACCGGCATGCCGTAAATTGGCGAGGACTCGACTTCGCGTGCGGCAGGGTTCACCACGTCGTTCGCGCCAATCACGATCGCGACATCAACGGTTTCCATACGCGGGTTGATTTCGTCCATCTCGAGGAGCTGGTCGTAAGGCACGTCCGCCTCCGCAAGGAGCACGTTCATGTGACCCGGCATCCGGCCCGCAACGGGGTGAATACCAAAGTTGACCTCGCAGCCATTGTTCTCCAGCAATTCAGTAAGCTCTTTAACCACGTGCTGCGCCTGAGCAACCGCCATGCCGTAGCCGGGAATGATGGCCACGTTGGTCGCTGCCTCGAGCACGTAGTAGGCGTCTTCCACCGAAATCGGCTTGATCTCGCCCTCGACCACGGTTTCCTCGTTAGAGACGCTGGCGAAGCCTGAGAACAGCACATTAGAGAGCGAGCGGTTCATCGCCTTACACATGATCTGGGTCAGGATGATGCCCGAAGCACCGACCAGTGAGCCCGCCACGATCAGCGCGTTGTTGTTGATCGCAAAGCCCGCCGCACAGGCCGCCAAACCTGAGTAAGAGTTCAGGAGCGAGATCACCACCGGCATGTCAGCACCGCCGATGGGGATGACCGCCATGATGCCAAACAGCAACGCCAGACCAATCACCATGTAGAGCCAGTTGGGATCAGTGGGGTTCATGCAGAACATGACTGCACCGCCAAAAATGCCCAACACCACGAGCGAGTTGACGATCTGCTGCCCGGAGAACGTTATGGCACCACTACCGATGGTTTCGGACAGCTTGCCGTAGGCCACCAATGAGCCCGTCAGGGTCACGCCGCCGATCAGGATCGACAATACGATCGTTACGAGCGTGAAGGTGCCCGAATCCGGGGACAGCGCCGCCCAGCCGACCAGCAGCGACGCAGCGCCACCGAGTCCGTTAAAGAGTGCAACCATTTCTGGCATGGACGTCATCGCTACGGCGCGTGCCGCGATGGCACCAATCGCACCACCCACGACCATACCGGCCGCGATATAGGTGAAGTCGACGATGCCCTGATCGAGCAGTGCCGCGACAATCGCCACCAGCATGCCGATGGCAGAGACCATGTTGCCGCGTCGCGCGGTGGCCGGGGAACCAAGCATTTTCAGACCAAAAATAAAGAGGCCCGCGGCGACAACATAACCAAGTTGTGTCATTAATTCAGTCGTCATGTTCAGTCCTCCTTCTTCTTGAAGAAACCGAGCATGCGATCGGTCACCATGTAACCGCCCACGACGTTGATGCTGGCCAGGGTCACAGCACCAACACCCAGCCACATGGCCATGGTCTCGCTACCGGTACCCGCCAGCGCCACAGCACCCACCACGGTAATACCGGAAATCGCGTTAGCGCCCGACATCAGTGGGGTGTGCAAGGTAGCGGGTACTTTATTAATCAGTTCGAAGCCGAGGAAAATCGACAACATCAGGATAAACAGCAAATACTCTGCGCCGGACATATCAGTTGCCTCCCTCGATAATGTCTTTAATGGTGGGGTGAACAACCGCTCCGCCGTGCGTAATCACACAGCCAGGCAAAATGTCGTTCTCGAGGTCGAGCACAAACTGCTTGGCTTCCTCGTCCCAGGTGTCCTCAACGAGGTTAAACATGTTGCTCGCGTACATCTGGGTCGCGTCACGCGGTGCCAGATTAGCGAGGTTGGCGGTACCAACAATGGTGACGCCGTTCACATCGACCACTTCGTCGGGCACCGAGCCTTCGACGTTGCCGCCAGTTTCAGCAGCCATGTCGACGATGACAGAACCTGGGGACATCCCCTCAACCATATCGGCCGTGACCAGTACGGGCGGCTTGCGGCCAAACACCTGAGCGGTCGTAATGACGACATCGGAGTCAGCGATCACGGCTTTCTGCGCCTGGCGCTGAATCTCTACCTGCTCGGGGGTCAGCTCTTTTGCGTAGCCGTCGGCGGTCTGGCCAGTATCGCCCAAATCGATCTCAAGGAACTTCGCACCCAGCGACTCAACCTGCTCAGCCACCACGGGACGGGTGTCGAATGCAGTCACTCGAGCACCCAAGCGTTTGGCCGTCGCAATCGCCTGCAAACCTGCCACTCCCGCGCCAATGATAAATACCTTGGCGGGCTTCAGTGTGCCGGCCGGCGTCATCATCATCGGCATGATGCTGGGCATGTTGTTCGCCGCCAGCATCACAGCCATATAACCCGCGAGGTTAGCCTGAGAACTCAATGCGTCCATCTTTTGGCTGCGGGTCGAGCGCGGAATCATCTCCATGCTGACCGCGGTCACATTCTGGCTGGCAAAGGCCTTGATCAGATCTTTCTCATTGAACGGGTCGAGATAAGACACATGAATACAGCCCGCTTTGAGCTGACTAATCTCGTCCACCTCGGGCTTACGAAGCCTGAGCAACATGTCCGCACTACCGAGTAGTGCTGACCGATCGGAACCAATGCTGGCACCCGCTGCTTCGTAATCAGCGTCACTGATGCCGGCACCTGTGCCTGCACCCGATTCGATGACTACTTCCGCACCGAGCCGCACCAACTTTTTCACCGTATCGGGAGTCGCGGAGACGCGATTTTCTCCCGGTTGGGTTTCACGGGGTATGACTAATTGCATAGTGAAGTTCGCCTGGTTTTTTGGGATCACCGCGATCCCGGTGTTATTGGATTTCCAGTCGGCTGATTGCTGAGGCGGTCGCTTGGCAGGAGCAGTGCCCTACAGCGCCACTGGAGACGAGTCGGTGAAAAATCAGCCCGCGCGCAGTTTCAGAAGCGGGTTTAGCCAGCGGTGTCGCAACCGAGTGAATCGCAG
>MDTD01178946.1_pt1 | contig 58019 bp, 52 predicted proteins | sample 811221 | NCBI WGS metagenome assembly MDTD01 (sample SAMN05326646, study PRJNA326480) | marine metagenome | isolation source: seawater | place: Pacific Ocean: South West | collected 2011
ATAGGGCCAGGAGGTAGGACTATCAAAGGAATCACAGAACGAACTAATACTAAAATTGATATTGAGGATGGAGGCATCGTGACTATTGCTTCTCACGATGGTGCAGCAGCAGAAGATGCTCAAAAAATCATTGAAGGTCTAACAAGAAAAGTTCATGAAGGTGAAATATTTTCTGGAGTAGTAACAAGGATTATTCCTATAGGGGCTTTTGTAGAAATTCTTCCTGGGAAAGAGGGAATGATACATATATCTCAACTCTCAGAAGCAAGGGTTGAAAGAGTAGAAGATGTAGTGAGGCAAGGGGATGAAGTAACTGTAAGGGTTAGAGAAATTGATAGTAGAGGAAGAATTAATCTTACTCTAAGAGGGGTGTCACAAAATGGAGGTATGTCATATCCTGAACCAACGCCAACCCCCGTAGCTCCATTAAATTAATCCTTAAAGGGGTACAGATTATTATTTTTAATAATTTCTTTTACGTAAAAACAAATATTCCCATGATTAGATTTATTATTACTAGCTATAATAATTCCTGATTGTTCAAACTTACTTTTATTGTATATAAGTTCATTATTATCTATATCAGTAATTGCTCCTCCTGCTGCTTTTAGAATAGCTTCAGGAGCAGCAAAATCCCAGTCTTTAGGAAAACTATTCCCAGGAATGCTTAATGATATATATATATCATTTTCACCTCTCAAGATAGAGGCGATTTTACATCCAACACTTCCCATCATAGAAAATTTTTTAAATTGAATTTTTTCATTTAATTTCCTTAAAGTTTCGTTATTGTTATTTTTACTAGTAACTAATTTCATATCTTCAATACTTTTCTTAATATCAGGAGTTGGTTGCTTTCTTGAACCATCTCTTCTTTCTACCCAACAATCCTTTCCATTTGATACCCACAATTCATTTCTTTCAGGAATTAAAACTATTCCCAGTACAGGTTTATTATGATAATTCAATGCCAAATGCATTGCATAATTCCCAGTCCCTTGAATAAAGTCCTTCGTCCCATCTAAAGGATCTAACACCCAAAGCCATTCTAAAGTTTTATGGTTATTTTTAAAATCTTTATTTTCGTTTTCTTCACTCAAAATGCTCCAACCAATATGTCCATATTTTTTATTGAATCTTTTCATAATTAAAGAATTCACTTCTAAGTCTGCGAGAGTAACAGGTTCATTATTAATTTTTGATTTTATGATCTCACTCTTTGTGTTTAGATGCTCGAGCTTCCTTGAATAAAAGAGCATGATGTCACAAGCTTCCCAGCTGTAAATTCTCAAATCATCGATAAGGTTGATTATATCAACCCCATTTGGTAATCTAATCACAAAATGAATGTTAAACCTCTATTCTCGCATAAGAATAAAGAACCTGAAAATAGTGTCTTATATCTTGTAGGAACTCCTATTGGCAATTTAGAAGATATCTCTCTGAGAGCCATTAATATTCTTCAAAATGTAGATTTAATCGCCTGCGAAGATACTAGACACACAAAAAAACTATTGAATAAATATCAAATCAAGAATAATCTCATTAGTTTTAATAAATTTAATTCTTCAAAAAGAATTCCAAAAATTATTGAGAATCTTAAGGAAGCCAGATCTGTTGCATTGGTAAGTGATGCTGGGATGCCTTGTATATGTGATCCAGGAGAAGAACTTGTGAATTCAGTTAAGAGTAATGGTTTTAATATCATTTGTGTACCAGGGCCATGTGCAGCATTAGTTGCTCTAGTCACAAGCGGCCTACCAACATCAAAGTTTATTTTTGAAGGATTTCTTCCTAGAAAGAAAATCGACAGAGAAAAAATATTATTTGATATTAGTCAAAATAGTAAGACTACAATTATATATGAATCACCTCATCATTTAATAAGTCTTCTAAAAGATCTCAAAGAATATTGTGGTGGATCGAGGGAAATTACTATTAGTCGCGAACTAACAAAGAAGTTTGAAGAACATAGTCGAACAAATTTAGATGATGCTATTAATAATTTCGAAAATATAACAGTATTAGGAGAATATACCTTAATATTAAGCGGAAAGATAAAAGATGATCCTAAAGTTTTTGACGAATTAATAATTAAAAAAGAACTTCATGAATTAGTAAAAGCGGGTCTTAGTTTATCAGCTGCTTCAAAGTATTTAGCAAAGAAAAAAAAATTAGCAAAAAACTTAATTTATAAATTATATTAATTAGATGATTTCATATATTTATTAATGAATTCGATTAAGAAATTACTAATGATAATTTCATTTAATATATGTTTATTAATTTTCTTAATTATTGGTCTTCAAAATAGTTCTAATAAACACAAAATTGATTTTATTTTTGATGAAACCATCGAATTACCTGTTGGATTTATTTTTGGTAGCTCATTTATATTAGGTTCAGTAACAGTATCATTATTGATTTTTGATAAAGATAAAAAATCTTAAAGTATTAAATCAAAGTGCTATTAATTTGTCTTCATTTATAATTCTCGTAATACCTCTAGAAATTAATATTGGCGCAACAATTTTAAATACATCAGTATTAGGGACTTTTATAACTTTTTTATCTTTGGTGATATTTCTTTTAGCACTTTTTAAATCAATATATATTTCAATAGTATTCCTTTCAAGATCATCTGGAGGAAGAAATTGCCATTCTGGATAATCCTTTAAAAGTTTTGTTTCAAGTTCAATTTTTGTGCTGACAATCATATAGACAATATTAGGTAATTTTACTGACTCTAGCGGAATTGAGGATAAATCTTTCTGAGGAGCATTATCAATTTCATAATCTAATGGAGCTAACTCTACAAATGATGATGAATTTAAAAAATTACTACCTGAAAAATCTTTACCTATAATTTCTTTACTTAAAGATTCATCAGATTGATATAGTTTTTCTTTTTTATTTTGGGTAGAACTCTTATTTATATTTTTATTATGGTTATTTTTAGACAGCTTGCTTAATTCTTTTAGCGATTTAAATTTTTCATGTCCAAGTATTTTGATTAAATTACGAGAAATCGTTAATTTTGTGCAGTTAAACTTTATCGAAATTTCCTCAATACTAATTCCCTCAAGAAAGGATTGATGAATTTCTTTCTTTTGATTTGATGAAAGTCTTTTAGCCAAATATTTATTTATTTATATCAACCATTCTATAAAAAATGCTCCTTATCTACAATTAATAATGAATACTATTAAAAGAATTTCTAGCAACCATTTATTTATTGATCACTAAGTGATAGTTAGATATAATAAGTAAATGCTTCCTTAGCTCAGCTGGATAGAGCAACTGCCTTCTAAGCAGTGGGTCGCTGGTTCGAATCCAGCAGGAAGCGTTTTCTTAGATAAAAATAATGATAATTGCAAAAAAGGTTTTTGAAGATTGCTTTATAAAAAAAAATTACGGTAAATATTGTTTTAGGTTAGGAATTTTACTACTACCATCAGCATCGGTAATTTCGGCGATTTTAATTCTTTTTAGTATAGTAAATCCTATTAAAAAGAACTTTTATAGATTTTTTGATGACAAATTGAGTTTTGGATTCTTATTTTCTATTCCTTTCTTATTCTTAGCATGCTTTTTTCATTACATAGATAACAATTTTAAAGGCAGTCTAATGAACTCTCTTATAGGTTTATTTAATTGGCTTCCTTATTTTTTCTGTTATTTGGGATTTCAATCCTATTTATCTACAAAAGAAGATAGAACTTTAATATCAAAATTACTTATCGCTGGTACAGTTCCTGTTATATTCAGCGGATTGACTCAATATTTTTTTAATTGGTATGGACCATATGAAACATTAAATGGTTTGATTATTTGGTATCAAAGAGAAAATAGAGGTCTAACTGGACTGTTCAGCAATTCTAATTACTTAAGCGCTTGGTTAAACGTCATCTTACCCTTAACAATAGTTCAATATATACGTTCAAAATATGATTATAAAAAATCTTGCTTCTTATTTTATTTTACTATTCTCATAATTTTTTTAATAATATTAACTAAATCTTTGGATTCAATATTATGTTTATTACTTGTTTTATTGTTACTTTTTTTTAATAATTTTGTCATTTACAGGTTATCACTAGCAATTACAACTTTTTCATTTATTGTTTTAAGTAATAAATTTTTTGTTGAATATTTAGAAAAAATCTTATTAACTATTTTTACGTACTTAAACCTTGATCTTATTCATACAAAACTTTTGCTTAGGTTTAACGCATTTAACTCAGCAATAGATTTAATTTCTAAGAAACCAATTTTTGGGTATGGGATAAATAATCATGTGAGCAAATTGGTTTTTTCTAATTCTGCTTTTAACATAAGACATTCTCATAACCTATTTTATGAATTAGCCCTCAATTACGGAATAATTGTATGTTTATTGATAGCTATTCCAATATTTATTATTTTTTATAAAGCATATCTAATTAACTTAAATCTAAACAAAACTCAATATAAACCTCTCAATAGATATATTTATTTAGATGATAAATCTTGGTTCCTCGCTTTTTTCATTATGTTAATAACGCAACTAACAGATATTCAATACTATGACATAAAGATTGGTATGTTATTTTGGTTGCTTTTAGCTGGTACTAGGGAAATGATAAGGGAATCAAATTAAATTATTTACATCCATTACCTAAACTCCAAAAATTTATCTCCAGATCTTTTAAAGTTTCCTTACTAATAAGCCCTCTTGTATCAAAAATCCAAGATGGCTTTCTCATCCCTTTAATAATTAACTTCCAATTTAAATTCCTGTAATAATCCCATTCGGTAAGAATAACAATTGCGTCAGCTAATTTTACTGCTTTCATAATATCTTCTTCATAAACCCATATGCTCTCTTGAAATTGATCAAAAATTGACGGGGATTGTTTTAAATCGAATTCAATTTGTTTTTGGCTAACCCTGGGATCATGTATTACTAATTTTGCTCCATTATCAATTAAATTATTTGCGATATCAATAGAGGCAGACTCCCTAGTATCATTTGTATTGGCTTTAAAGGAAAATCCAAACAAAGCAATCTTCTTACCAGTTATTGTCCCAAAAAACTTATCAACAATTATTTTTGATATTCTATCTTTTTGCCAATTATTGATACGAATAACATTCTCCCAATATTCAGCTGCAACATCTAATCCGTAATATCTACACAAATAAACAAGATTTAAAATATCTTTCTTAAAGCAACTTCCCCCAAATCCAGGACTAGATGATAAGAATTTAGGACCTATTCGACTATCTGAACCAATAGCCGCAGAAACTTCTCCAATTTCTGCTCCTGTCTTTTCGCAGATTGCTGAAATAGAATTAATAGAACTAATTCTCTGAGCTAAAAATGCATTAGCTGTTAATTTAGATAACTCACTACTCCAAAGATTCGTAACTAGTATCTTTTCCTTTGGAATCCAATTTTCATAGATATTACATAATTTATCTATTGAATCTTTATCCTCACCACCAATCAAAACACGATCAGGATTTCTTAAATCTTTGATAGCATTTCCTTCTGCCAAAAATTCAGGACTAGATATAACTGAGAAAGTTTTTTTATACTTGTTTTTATTATTAAGATTAAAATCTTCTGAACTATTAAGTATTGTTTTTATAAGTTCAGCAGTTCTTACAGGAACTGTACTTTTTTCGACAACTATAGTATGGCCTATTGCGAATTTCGCAACTTGTCTAGCGCTTGATTCTATCCATTTTAAATCACTTGCATAATTAGCACCTAATCCTTTTATTTTTGTGGGAGTATTAACTGATATAAAAATCAAATCAGCTTCTTTTATTGATTCTTCTATATTGTTTGAAAAAAATAAGTTTTTATCTCTGATTTTTGACACGATCTCCGCAAGCCCTGGCTCAAATATTGGGATCTCATTTACATTTTTACTATTCCAAAGTTTTATTCTATTAATATCAAGATCAACCACATTAACTTTTATGTTTGGACATTTTTCAGCCAGAACAGCCATTGTTGGACCACCTACATATCCTGCACCGATACAACATATATTTTCAATCATATAAGTCATAAAAAAATTAATTAATCTACCTCAATATATATGATGATAAAGCAGTGGTTATGTTAGTTAAAAATTATTAGGGCTTTTTTTATGAGAAATATTTCTCATTTTTTTGAGATAAATGATAATTTTTATACCATTGTGCAAAATATTTAATTCCTTTTTCTATTGAAGTAGATGGATAATAATCTGTCCAATTGCTTAATAATTGTGTATCTGAAAACGTAGAAATCACATCACCCTTTTGAATTTTCTCATAATTTCTTATTGCTTTTTTTCCAAGGGCATCCTCTAATAAATCTATAAAATATTCTAATTCCACTTGATTATTATTTCCAACATTAAAAATTCTATGATTTGAAAATGAGATCGCATTATTTGGATTAAATGAATCAAAAGATTTTGAAATTGTAGCTTTTTTAAAACAACACCTCTTTACAGACTCTACAACATCGTCAACGTAAGTAAAATCTCTTTTCATAGCGCCATAATTAAAAATAGATATTGGCATTTCATTTAAAATTGCTTTTGCAAAAATCATTGGGGCCATATCGGGTCTCCCCCAAGGACCATAGACGGTAAAGAATCTCAAACCTGTAGAAGGTATTCCATAAAGGTGACTATAAGCATGAGCCATCAATTCATTCGATTTTTTTGTTGCTGCATATAAACTGATCGGGTGATCAGTTGAATCTTCTTCTAGGAAAGGTAATTTTTTATTACCTCCATAAACAGAACTACTTGATGCATATATAAAGTTTTCGACGTTAAATTTCTTACAAGCCTCAATTACATTGAAGAAACCGACTATGTTGCTACTTATATAAGCTTCTGGATTTTCAAGAGAATATCTAACTCCTGCTTGAGCAGCTAAATTAACAACAATATCAGGCTGATAATCTTGGAATACTTCAAATAAAAGATCTTTATTTTCAAGAGATATTTTATGAAATCTCCACTTATCTTCAAATATCGCATTTTTTTTAATATTTTTTAATCTGCTATTTTTTAAATCAATTGAATAATAATTATTTATATTATCTATACCAATAACTTTATTTTCATCTTTAAGAAGTCTTATTGCAAGCGCAGAACCAATAAATCCTGCAACTCCTGTAATTAGAATAGATTTTGTTTCTTTATTCATACAAAAATCATATCTTATATTTTCTATAAAAAAAAAGTATATTACCTAAGCTTTCATATTAATAAGAATGGATTTTTTTTTAAGTTTTAACTTAAGAAGAATTAAGGTATAATTTCTACACAAATTGGATGAAAAATTTACATATTTATGAAAAACAATTTTAAACGCCATTTAGTTACGGGAGGCGCAGGTTTTTTAGGATCGCATCTTGTTGATAGATTAATGCAAAATGGAGATGAAGTTATATGCCTTGATAATTATTTCACGGGGAAAAAGGGAAATGTCGCCAAATGGATAGGTCATCCAAATTTCGAGCTTATTAGGCATGATGTTACAGAGCCGATTTCATTAGAAGTTGATAAAATTTGGCATTTAGCTTGCCCAGCATCACCAATTCATTATCAATATAATCCAATTAAAACTTCTAAAACAAGTTTTCTCGGTACTTACAATATGCTTGGTTTAGCAACAAGAACAAAATCGAATTTTTTATTAGCCTCAACGAGTGAGGTTTATGGGAATCCTCTTATTCATCCACAAGATGAAAAATATTTTGGAAATGTAAATAATATTGGTAAAAGGAGCTGTTATGACGAGGGTAAAAGGATAGCTGAAACTCTATGTTTTGATTATCATAGAATGAATAATACTTCAATCAGCATAATTAGAATTTTTAATACTTATGGACCAAGGATGCAAAAAGAGGATGGGAGAGTGATAAGTAATTTTATAATTCAAGCTTTAAAAGGCGAGGACTTAACTATATATGGGGATGGATCACAAACAAGAAGTTTTTGCTTCGTAGATGACTTAATTGATGGGATGATAAAACTTATGGATAGTAAAGTTCAAGGCCCAATAAATATTGGCAATCCAGAAGAAATCACTATAAAGGATCTCGCAAATTTAATAATTAAAAAAATTGACCCTAAACTTAATACGATTTATAAAAAAATTCCTGAAGATGATCCAATTAAAAGAAAACCTAAAATTGAAAAAGCCAAAAAAGAGTTAAATTGGGATCCCAAAATTGACCTTGATGATGGATTAACTAAAACAATAGATTACTTTAGAAAAATAATATAAATTAAAAATAAATTCATTCCATTTATGAAAATCAATAATAATAAATCCATAGAAGAAATTTTAAAAAAATATTGCTATGTATTTTGGGATTACGACGATACTCTATCTCCTACAGTAATTAGTAAAGGTATTGCATATGCAGAAATATTTAAAGGATACCCTAAAGAACTAAAGGATTTTATATTAAAACACCATAAAAAATATCCTGGCGTAAGTAGAGAAATTAAATTGCCTTTGTATCATAAAGAAAGTCTTAAATACAAAGGCAAATATATGAATATTAAATTAGAAGATTTAAAAATTGAATTCTCATTAGAATGTATAAGAATATTATCTAATACTCCAATTTTTAATAAAATTGATCTCTTTATTAGAAATAACTCTAAAGCAAATTACATAATTACTAATATGCCCCAAAAAGAAATTGATATTGTTCTCGAATTAAAATCAATAAAGCAATTTTTTAAAGAAGTTAAGGGAGATTCAATTTACAAAAGTAATACACTAAAAAATTTGTTAGCCCAAATAGGAAATAAAGGTAAATGTGTATTTATTGGCGATAGTGAGGGCGATTACATAGCTGCAAAAGAATGCAATGTGGATTTTATATTAAAAACTTCTTCATTAAATAAAAATTTGCAGAATATTCCTAAAATGAAAGTTATCTAAATTTATTACTATGTTAGATTCCAAGTTAATTAAAAATAGTCTTGAAAAGCTTAGATTAAAGTTAAATAATAATATCCCTAGTATTGGAAGCTGGATTCAATTAAATAATTCTTCTGTTGGTTCTATTATTGCTAATAACAATTTTGATTGGCTTGTATTAGATTTAGAACATGGAGAAATTGACGAAATTAATATTCCAGATATGACAGATGCCATTCAGCATTATTGTCCATTAGTATTCGCAAGGATTCGCTTTCCTGAAGCAACTTTTTGCTCAAGGGCACTCGACTTAGGTGCGAATGGAATAATAATACCTAAGATAGAAACTCTTGATCAGATCAAGACTTTGAGGGATAGTATGTATTATCCTCCATACGGGAATAGAGGGGTGGGTTATTCTAAAACTAATCTATATGGTGTAAATCTAATAAAACATTTTTCGGAGCAAAATAAACCTTTTCTAGTTGCCATGATAGAAACTAAAAAAGGTGTAGAAAATTTAGATCGTATTCTTCAATGTAATGACTTAGATGCAATACTTATAGGTCCTTATGATTTAAGTGCATCTTATAATAAACCTGGAGATATTGACTCTCCATTTATTAAAGAAAAGATTTGCTATATATTAGAAACTTGCAAAAAACTTTCTGTACCTGTAGGAGTGCATATTGTAGAACCAGATAAATTAAATTTAGAACTTAATATTAATAAGGGTTTTACTTTTATACCTTATAGTATTGATACTGTATTTCTAAGAAAAGCTTCTAAGAATCCAATGACTGAAAATTTAGAACTCGAATAAATAAATCATGAAAACCATTGGCCTAATTCCAGCAAGAATGGGGAGTTCTCGCTTTCCAGGTAAACCTTTAAAAATGATTAAAGGTAAGGAAATGCTTTTAAGAGTTTATGAAAATGCTAAAAATGCAAATTTAATAGATGAACTTTATATTGCAACTTGCGATCAAGAGATAAATAAAAGGATGACTGAATTAGGCTGCAAAGTTATAATGACAGGTTCTCATCATGAAAGGTGCACTTCTAGATGTGCAGAGGCGCTCAAAAAAATAGAAAAAAACTTAAATTATGAATTTGAAAATATAGTTATGATTCAAGGCGATGAACCTCTTGTTCAAGGGAGAGAAATTGATCAGGCAATAAAATTAATTTTAGAAGACAACAATATACAGATTGCCAATTTGATAGGTAAAGTTGAATCTTACGAAGAATTTAAAGATAGAAATACTATTAAAGTAGCAATTTCTAAAAATGATGAAGTTATTTACATGTCAAGAGGAGAAGTTCCTTTCTCAATAGAATCAAATTTTAAATTCGCCTACAAGCAAGTTTGCATAATCCCTATGAAAAAGATGGTTTTACAATTATTTGATCAATATAAAGAAACTTATTTAGAAAAAGTTGAGTCAATTGATATGCTAAGGTTAATTGAAAATAGGATAGCTATAAAAACAAAGTTAATCGATTATAAAACTCAGGCAGTAGATGTAATATCTGATATAGAGAAAGTTGAGAGATTACTTTAAAGTGAATAGCATTTTAGAAGAATATAATAATAAGATCAGTTCTATAGCAAGTTTATTTGATTCAAGATCTCTATTTTCTCCAACCTTATGCAGGATAGAATCACAAACAAATTTATTTAAAGATATTTTTGTTAGTACAAAAAAGAAAAAAAGAAAAATTAACTTTAAAAACATTTTAAGATACTTTAGTTTTATGCTTAAACCATTAAGAGATATTTTTTTGATAAAAAATTCTGATAAGAAATTATTAAAGGAAAATCAAAATAGATTATTTATCACTTATGGCGATTATAGGAATGAAACTGATAAAAATAATTGGCGTGAAGAAATTTTCAGAGGATTAAAACCTAATAAGAGTGATCAATTATTAGTTTTGTCTTTAGGAAAATCAATAAATGATATTCTTAAAAATATTAAATATACAAATACTTGCAATTCTAATGAATTTATTTATTCATCTTATTCATTAATTTCTTTTAAAGATGTGATTAATGCATTTTTTGAAAGTACTCTTTACTTTACAAATTTCATATTCGGAACTATTAAACTTAAAATATATGTTGGTAAAGTTAATATTAAGTTTCCATTAATCACAAGCATCTTTAAAGATTATTTTAAAGGGTTAATTTATACTAATTGTCTTTTCAAAAGAAAATGGATTAATTTATTAGCAATTAATCCTCAAACAATCATTTTTCCTTGGGAATCTCATTGTTGGGAAAGAATACTTTTAAATACGATTTATTCAAATAATAATTTTAATGATATTAAAACTATTGGGTATCAACATACTGGATTTTCATATGGTCTACTGCAACATTTTTCCACTAAGTCTGATGCTTTGCTCAAAATTAATCCAAAAATTTTATACTCTTGTGGAGATATACAAAAGAAAAAGCTTGAGAGTATAGAGGGACTTTATAACGTAAAAAAATATACTATCGGTTCATTAAGATGTAAATCTAATCCAAATATCAATAAACTTAATTTAAAAAAAAATAAAAAAATAAAAACTATATCATTTGCTTTTGGTTACAACGAAGATAATTATCAGTTTATAATTGATGAGCTAAAAAGAATAAATAATTCAATTAAAATATATCTGTTCTTTCATCCTCTAAATTATAAATTTAAGCCAAAATTAAATGGCGCATCAAATATAGTTTGCAAATTCAAAAGAGAAAATAAAATAATTGAAAAATCTGATTTACTTATAGTAGACGATAATTCAATGATGATTGAAGGTTGGAACCTAGGGGTACCGACTGTAATATATGATTCTGATTCTTATGATTTAACGAAAAGAGATTGGGATAGCCCCATATTACATATAAATAAATATACAATTGGTAAATTAGAAAAAGATTTCTTTAAAAAGGATCTCAATAATTCAATTGAAATTTATTTAAAAACAAAATATTATAAAAATTATTTTAAGGAAATAACTTTTTCAGATTTTAAAAAATTTCTTTTGCAAAATTAATCTTTAAATTTAAAACTAATTTTTTAATTTTTTATAGTCTTCTGGTCTTCCTAAATCACTCCATTCTTCATGAATAGCAAAAACTTTTATTACTTTATTTCTTTTAATTCCAATTTTAAATAAATCTGTCATATCCATATAAGTATCTTTTTCTAAAAGTGAAATTAATTTCTTAGAAATAATATAAACGCCTGCATTAATTGTTGATTGATAAATAGGTTTTTCAGAAATGGCAATTAAATTTCCATTATCTGAACGAACCTCTCCAAAAGGGTTTCTCATTTCATAATTTTTTACACCCATAACTCCATCACAATCCTCAACCTTGGCAAAATCCAACATATTGCTATATTCAAGAGAAGTTATAACATCACCATTAATAACGAAAAGATAATCAGTTAAGGAACTACTTTCTAATAAAGATAAAGATCCAGCAGTGCCAAGGGGTTTATCCTCTTCAATATAACTTATATTTATGCCAAGTTTTGCACCATTGCCAAAATAATCTTTTATTACTTCCCCCAAATAGCCAATAGAAATTACAAAATTTCTAAAGCCATAATTTATTGCATTATTTATTATTATTTCTAACATTGGTTTACCACTTATACTTAACATTGGTTTAGGTATTTTTTCAGTCAAAGGTCTCATTCTTAGACCTTTTCCTCCAGCCAATATAAAAAAAGTTTCATTGAGTATTTTTTCTTCAGTTAAGTTTTCCGATACAAAAATTCCTTTTAATTTTTTATTCTCATCTATTACAGGTATATGAAAAATATGATGTTTTAGCATTATTGTAAATATCTTTTCTTCCGAAAAAAATTCATTAATTGTAACTGGATTTGTATTCATGACATCTTTTACACTGCTGTATTGCGAAATACCATTTAAAATACCTTTTCTTAAATCGCTATCAGTTATTATTCCTTCGAATTTATTTTTATCAGATAAAACTAGGCATATTTGAATTCCCCCTTTATTTATTTTTTCTATAGCGGACTTGATATTTTCTCTTGTTTTTATTGAGAATATTGAACAATCTTTAATAAGATAATTTCTTTTCATTTCAATAAATACAGAGTAAATTCATCTTTATCAACTTTTGAAAATATTTTACAAACATTTTTAAGATCTATCTATAAATTTGATTGCTTTTGTTTTAATATTCTAATTATTTCATAACTTGGCGATTTTGATCCAATTTGTAAAGATCTAGGTAATTGATATTCATTTTTATTTTTAGCAATAGTCTTTAATAGATCTATTAGTTCTTCTTTACTTCCTTCTAAATTGAATACCTTACCAAATGCTGTTCTCCCTTTTTGTCTATTACCTATATTTATAGGAGGTATTCCAATAATAGGTGCTTCAATAATTCCACTAGATGAGTTACCAATAATGACATCAAAAAGTTTTAGCGATGAAAGGTAATTATGGTTGCCTAGAGATGGAATAATGAAATACTTTTTAGGATCAATTCTTGCAAATTTAATGAGTTCCTCCTTAATTAACTGACTTCCCTGATCAATATTAGGATATGTAATTAATACATTAGAATTTAAATGGATTACCGTAGAAAATATACTAATTAACTTCTCGATTCCAAAATCATCGCTATAACTCTCAGGATGAAAGGAAATAAGTATATTAAAATCACCAAATTTGTAATTTATTTTTCTCATAAAATCTAACTTATTTAATGCATTATGAGAATTTATTACATCAATAACCATTGGCCCAACTGTAAATATTTTATTTCTTTTAATACCCATTTTTAATAGATTATTCGTATGGGATTGATGACTTGTAAAATGAAAATTAGATAGTTGACTAATTGCATTTCTAAAACCATTATCTAAAGAACCAGTAGATACTTCTCCTCCATGTAAATGAATTATTGATATTTTTTTTAAAAAAGCAGCAAATACTGCTCCAAGAGCTTCATATCTATCTCCAAGAACTATAAAAAAGTCAGGCTTAAGAGAACTAAAAAAGATTGAAATTTTTTTTATTAGGATTGCAGAGATTTCTGAGGGAGATTTATTTTTTTTAAGGTTTAAATCAATTAATTCTAAATTAGAAAAACAATCCTTATCAATTTCTGAAAAGGTATAACCAAATTCTTTTTCTAAATGTGTACCAGTTACTAATAAAGTAAATTCAAATAAATCATCAGATTCTAAAAGTTTACATAATTCTCTTAATAAACCGTATTCAGCTCTGGTTGATGTGAAAACTACAACTTTATATTTCATTCAAATACTAATATCGAAAATCAATTCACCGTATTTATAATCCTTTGAAGATATTGAACCAATAATTTTTTCTACTTCCATAGGACTTAATCCATCGCCAGGTCTCTTAAAAACTAAATCTTCTTCACTTATTTTACTCCCTTTTTTTATAAACCTAGATGCCCTTATAGATCTTCTAGCAACAAATTTTGTATCTAATTCAGATTCTTGCGCTACTTTAATACCATTTCCCAACATTCTTTCAGCTTCTCTAATATTATTAACCATCTCTTTAAAAACTTTGGGATTTATGCTTGCTTTGTGGTCAGGGCCAGGTAAATCATTATCAAGAGTTAAATGTTTCTCTATTACAGAAGATCCCAATGCAATTGAAACAATAGGAGCTATTATATTTTTACTGTGATCAGAATATCCAACTTTACAATTGAAAGAATTTTGTAAGGTTTTTAATGCTAATAAATTTAATTCATTACTTGGTGCAGGATAACAACTTACACAATGTAAAATGGTTATTTTTTCTTTTATTAGTTGGAAATCTAATATTGACAATGCATTTTCTATATCCCCTAAATTACTCATTCCAGTAGACATTAAGATCTTGGCATTATTTTTTAAACTTATATTTTTTGTTTCTTTAAGAAGTGACAAATTAGTTATTTCTCCAGATGGAATTTTTATTGTCTTCATACCTAAATTTGTAAGAAAATATAATTCATCAACTCCAAAGGGTGATGACATAAATTCAATATCAACATCCTTACAGGCTTTTACAATTTTTCGTGTCTCATCATCAGATAGTTCTAAAGATCTAAGCATCTCGATTTGACTTTTATATAAATTATTATTTTTTTGATAATTTGCTAATGGAGCAGAAGAATCAGATAAAGATTCACTTTTAAAGGTTTGAAATTTTATAGTATCAGCTCCTGAAAATTTTGCTGCTTCAATTAACTTAAAAGCTAATTCAACTGATCCATTATGGTTTACCCCAGCTTCAGCAATTATTTTAGTGGCCATCCCATCACCCTTTTACCTGCACTAATAATTGTACCTTCTGGTAGTGTTAAACCCTCTCGTATCATTGATTTACTTCCAACAAATGTATTTGCACCAATATTAACATCTCCATTAATTGTTACAGAAGTTGAGATGTGACAATAGTCTCCTAAATTGACATCATGTTCAATAACACTTTGTGAATTTATAATGCAATGTTTTCCAATATTAGAATTAGCATTAATAAACGAAAAATGACCAATCATAGTACCCTCTTCGATATTAGAAAATTTACTAACGTAAGCAGTTGGAGAAACTATCCTAGGAATTTCGTATCCTATACTCCTTAATTCTTGTATTTTACGAATTCTTTTTTGATTAATTCCCAATTTACCAATAGCCAATACAGCATATTTGAAATCTTGCCTGAGTGTTCTTAATTGATCATCAGTCCATTTAACTTCAAATCCCATTATTAATTTGTTTAATTCATCTTTTTTACCAACTATTCCTGCTATTTTCCATTCATTTGTACTTAAAATGATATCAATTAATGACCTTGCATGCCCCCCTGCTCCTAAAATAATTAATTCTTTCATTTCATTATTAATTGAGGACTACTAGGCATTGAGATTAATAATTTAGCAATTGATTCCGAATTTTCCAAATTAGATTTAAAACAATTCTTATACATTTTTGTTTCATGTAATAATTGCCAACAAGGTCTTAATTGAATATTCCTTTTTCTTGCTATTGATATAATTTCATTTCTTAACAAAGAAGTATCATTTAAATTATTATCTAATACTAAAGTAATAAGCCAGTAATTTGATAACTCGTTCTTAGATCTTTCACTAATTATTTTAACTTTATTTATTGATTTAAAAGCATCTATATACTTTCTCGCAAGAAGCCTCTTAAATTTAACTCTTTTATTTAAAACCTCTAATTGAGCGAATCCTAATGCGGCATTAATATTTGGCAATCTATCATTCCAGCCTATTTGATCATGAAAAATATTTCCATTTTCATCTTCGACTTTAGCTGTAGTTGATAAGTGCTTAGCTTTAATAGCAATATTCTTATTATCTGTTACTAAAATACCTCCGCCACCAGTAGTAATAATTTTATTACCATTAAAACTAAAAACTCCTATAGATCCAAAAGTTCCACAACTTTTATTATCAGTTTTACTTCCAAGTGCCTCAGCTGCATCTTCAACGAGGGGTAAATTCCATTCATTCGCTATATTTACAATCTCATTAATTCTTGCAGGTATTCCAAAGACATGAACTAAAACTATTGCTCCAATTCTTTTACCTGTTTTCTTATTAATGACATTACCATCCTTTTTTTCAGCTATTTGTTCTAGATGATTTGCAAGCTTCATAGGATCTATACCTAAAGTTGATTTATCAATGTCTACAAAATGGGGATATGCTTTTAAATGCGCTACTGCATTTGCTGTCGCTATAAAGGTTAATGGAGGAATAATAACCTCATTGTCTTCTTTTACACCAACGCAAAATAGAGCCAATCTCAAACCCACTGTACCGCTTGAGACAGCAACTGCATATTTCGATCCAGTTATTTTTTTAATTTCATTTTCAAATTTCATTACCCAATGACCTGAAGTACTTACCCACGCTGTATCTATACAATCTTTTAAATAATTTAATGCTTTATTATCTTTAAAATATGGCTCATGCAATAGAATATTTTCAGATTGATTATTATCTTTTACAATTTTTTCAATAGTATCAACAATATCTTTACAAAAAGTGCTGTGAATCATAATGAAAAATTTTTATTATTGAATAACACATTACCTTTGTTTTTGGTAAACCAATTAATTGTTTCTATAAGCCCTTTTTCAAAACCATCAAGATTTTTATATCTTGGATACCAATTTGTAATTTTTTGAAGTTTAGAGCTATCACCAAATAATCTATTTACTTCGGAATTGATAGGTCTAATTCTCTTCTCTTCTGTTTTTATTTCTAGTTCATGCTTCATTATCTTAGAAATAAGTTTTACAGTATTCCCAATTGAAATCTCAAATTCACTTGCAGCATTAAAAATTTGTCCATTTGTCTTATCGCTAAAGGCAATGGCCTCAAATGCTTCACACGTGTCAGTAACAAAATTAAAGTCTCTTGTTGGAGTAAGAGATCCGAGTGAAATAACTTTCTTACCTTCTAATATTTGTAATATTATAGAAGGGATTACGGCTCTACAACTTTGTCTTGGTCCATAAGTATTAAATGGTCTAATTATAGAAACAGGGGTATTAAAACTCCTATAAAAACTTAATGCTAATTGATCTGCACCTATTTTTGATGCTGCGTAGGGTGATTGAGCACTAAGAGGGTGTTCCTCATTAATTGGCACGTATTGAGCAGTACCATAAGTCTCTGATGTTGAAGTATGAATTAGCTTTTCAACTTCATATTTTTTGCATGAATCAAGGACATTAAGTGTACCAATTATATTGGTATCTATATAACTTGAAGGAGAATTATAGCTATATGGAATTCCAATCAAAGCAGCCAAATGAAAAACTTTTTCATTATTTTTTATTGCATTTGATATAGAATCAAAATTTCTAACATCTCCAAGAATTACATTTACATTTTTAAGTATATCTGGATTAATATAATCTAACCAACCTTTCATTCCAAATGAATTATATAAACAAAAGGCACTAACTTTATAACCTTTTCTAACGAGCATTTCTGTTAAATGTGATCCTATAAATCCATCTGCACCAGTTATCAGTATTTTTACATTATTCATAATGACCATCCATCATCAATGATGAAATTTTGACCGTTAACACCTTTAGCTTGATCGGATAGTAGAAACAAAATGACATCTGAAACATTTTTAGGTTCTAGCAAACCAATGTTATTACAATCATATTTATATCTTTTCTGAAAAATTTCTGGTTGGGAATCTTTTATACCACCAGGGCTTACGCAATTAATATTCAAATTTTGATTTTTATAATATTTTGCCAGCCATTTTGTCATTATTATTATTGAAGATTTTATACAAGAATATTCTATAGGAGAAGACATACTTGTTCCTTCATAATGATTAAATTTTGGAGCAGCTATTCCTTGAATTGATGAAATATTTATAAGAGACCCTCCCCCCATTCTCTTTAAATATTTACAAAATATTCGCGACAAAATTAAAGTAGATCCTAACTGAAGCTGTAAATGTGAATTTATTTCATCATATGTTATGTCCTCGAAATATTTACCCCAACTTTTAGGTCTTGGATAAGCACAATGAATAAATCCATTTATTTTATTATCATATTTATTTAAAAATCCTTCTAGGTAATTTAACCCACTATTACTTGAAATATCACATTTTAAATAATTTTTTATTACTGCATTATCGTTTTTTATATCACAAGCAATAACCTGTGATCCCGCTTTAGTTAATCTGGAACAAAGATCTTTACCAACAAGTCCTTGGCTTCCTGTTACGAAAAATATTTTATTCTGAAGATACAAATTGGTTTCCATTTTATAAATTCCTGCTTATGAAAAATTCTGCTAATTCTAGATCTAATAAATTGTCTATATCCAAAGATCTTTCTTCAGGAATTTGAACTCCTCCAATTGCACCATCCAAAATATTATCTGCACTCATTATATAACTTGTATGAGCTGCATATGCAACGGTAGTTATATCATAAATTTCAGGTGCATCTTGTCTTCTTGAAAATTTTTGATCTTTAAAAATCTTCTTAATTTTATTTTTTTTTGAACTTTGAACCATATTAAACCAAGGATTTCTTTTTGACTTTGTTATTCCTAATGTAAGATCAAATTTATCTTCTAGTAGTTTCATAATCTTTTTTACATCATCTAAACTTCTTAGAGGTGAAGTTGGTGGTATCGAAACAAATTTATCAAATTTACCATATCTTGCTACAACCATATTTATTGCATGTTTCCATGCATAAATTTCATTAGCCTTATCGTCTGCTAAATGGATTGGCCTTTTAATTATTTCAACATTAAGAGATCTGGCTTCATTAGCTATTTTTTCTGAATCAGTAGATAAAAAAATCCTAGAAACATTATTTAGTTGCAAAGCTAAGTCTATACTTCTTCTTACTAAAGATATACCTTTAACTTTACGCAAATTTTTATTAATTATTCCTTTAGAACCCCCTCTAGCAAATATAAAAGCATTAAATTCTTCTTTCATAAACAATAATTATCAATCTTTTTGATTAAATCTAAAACAGAAATACCTTCAGGTAGTGTGCAGCCAATAGAATTAATATTTTTATAATTTATAATATCTTTAATCTGATTTATAAGCTTATCTTCATTATTTGAAATTTTATTGAATAAGCAATGTTCTCCATTGATATCAAATCTTGATAATTTACCTTTTAAAATATCCCAAAATATTTCCCCCTTTGTACCTCTAATCATTACAAATCTTCTACTAGAAAAACTACAAAAATCTAAATCAATAATAACTTTTAAACTTTTTGAGGATTCTGCCACTAAGTGCAAATTGTCCTCACATTGAATATCTAATAAACCACTATTTCCTTTATAACACCATTTCAAATCTATAGGACCTAAAAGACTTAAACATAAATCCAACTCGTGACTAAGTTCTGCAACTACTCCACCACCTAAATGTTTTGATACACTTACTGTATCCTTATAGTTCTTATTCCTCCAATCTGGTAACCAAGAACCACAAAAAAATTGAGAAAAAATTACTTTGCCTAGGCTATTTCTTGCAATTGTTTCTTTTAGGATTGAATAACAAGGGTCAAATCTTAATTGATAACCTACTTGAATATGAGCCTCGTTCTTATTATTAATATCTAACCAATCTATCAAAGGATCATTAACAGAACCCACTGGTTTTTCAATTAATATTGGTTTATTCAATGAAATTATTTCTTTAACTTGTTCTAAATGCATATTTGCTGGTGTTGATATTATTATTAAATCAGGATTCCATTTAAATATTTCTTTAATTGATTTGAATTCTTTCCAATTAGAATTATTAGAATTATTAGTATCTATATTTATTTTTTTTCTAGAACGCAAAACCCCTATTTCTAACGATACATTTATTTTTTTAGCAGCTTGAATATGCTTTTGCCCAATACTCCCTGGGCCAATTATAAGTAGCTTTTCAAATTTCATAAAAAGCACTAATTTATATATTTAGATTACAATAAAACGACTTTAAATCTTAGAAAGATCATTTAAATTAACTGTTTAATTAACAATTAATTTTTTGATGCCAATTCCAAGCAGTTAGTAGAATATTTCTTAAATCTGATAATTTAGGCTCCCATTTTAATACCTTTTTAGCCTTGGAAATGTCTGCATATAAACAGGAGGGATCCCCTTCCCTTCTATTACAAAATTCTACTTTCATTTTATAACTTGAGATTTTCTCTAATAATCCAATTATTGATTTTATACTAGTAGCTCTGCCACTTCCTAAATTGAAAACATCTGAAGACCCTCCATTTGATAAATAATTTATTGCTTTCAAATGAGCTTCAGCAAGATCTAACACATGAATAAAATCTCTTACGGCAGTTCCGTCAGGAGTACCAAAATCACTGCCATATATTTTTAAAACTTTTCCATTCCTTCCTAAAGCTTTTATAGCTAAAGGAATAATGTGTGTTTCTGGATCATGATTTTCGCCAATCTCTAGTTCACTATCAGCCCCAGATGCATTGAAATATCTTAGTGAAACCCACCTTAAACCATAAACATCCTCACACCACTTCAACATTTTCTCACAAAACAACTTTGTTTCACCATAAGGACTAAGTGGATTTAATTCTGTTAATTCACAAATTGGAACTTTTTTAACTTCTCCATAAACTGAACAAGAAGAGGAAAAAACAATTGGTATTTTAAACTCCGATGAAACCTTACAAACAGATCTCATTCCATCTATATTATTCGATATATATTCAAGAGGTTTTAACAAAGACTCACTTACATATGCTGAAGCTGCAAAATGAACAATAAAATCAGGTTTTATTTCTAAAAATTTTTCTCTTAGAAAATCTTCATTTCTTACATCACCAAAATAAAGCTTTCCCCATCTTACAAATTCTTTTTTTCCTGTTATTAAATTATCTATAACCGAAATTTTATGGCCATAAGAAGATGCTCTTTTACAGAAATGAGATCCAATATAGCCTGCACCTCCAGTTACAATAATTCTGTAACAATCCATTTAAGTTCCTTTTTCTTTAAGAGACTTTTTATCTTAATTGAAATCTGCCTATAAATAAACTTAAATATTAATGTCCATATTAATTTTGAAATAAATAAATGCAATAACGTTTTTTTAATTTTAAATGTATCAAAAATTATATTATTTTTAAAAATTCTATTTTTTATCAATACACGAATTTCTATAAAACTTTTACCTATCTGATAATCAAATTTAGTTAGTTTGCCTTGAGTAATTAATTTTTGTGAGTGCAAATTATAGATCTTTAGTACTTTTTTAAAGAAATCATTTTCTTTACTCATATTTTGAACATCTCTTCTATAAACTCCTAAGGGTTCATTTATGTAATGGATTATTTTTCCATTTTTATAAACTCTTAACCAATAATCCCAATCTTCCAATCCTGATAGTTCCCTATCTTCAATAAAATATCCAATACTATCAAAAATAGATTTTTTTATAGTCATTGCTGAAGGAGAAAGTGTATTCCCACCTAAAAGTAGAGAACGAAAGTTTTTAGGAGGTTTATTAATTAAATACGAAATTTTTTTATTCTCATCATAAATAATCTCATCATTAGAAATTAATTCAGGATTAAAAGAATTTATGCAATTATAAATTTTTTGAAGCCTATTATATTTCCACAAATCATCTGCATCTAATAAACAAACAAAATCACCTTTCGCATTTCTTATACCTATATTTCTAGCATAACCTAATCCTTTATTATTCTGAGATATAATTCTGAAAGTAGGATCATTATCATATAATTTTAAAATTTTTAGAGTATTATCAGTAGAACCATCATCTATAGCAATAATTTCAAAAGATTTAAAAGTTTGATTTTGAACAGAACTTATAGTCTGAATAATAGTATCCTCAACATTAAAACAAGGGACTATAACTGAAAAAAAAGTCAAGAAAATACTTAAATTATGCTTACATACTAACTATATTTTATTAGAGTCTAAAATCAGGATTTTCATAAAAAATAAAACAATAGTATACTTAATTATTTGTTTTTTTAGTAATAAATAAATTAAAAGAATAGATAAAAGATAAACTAGATAAAATTTAATAAATCAGGTAGTGAATATAGACTAAAATATTTAATATTCCTTTATTAAAATTATATAAATTTTAAATATGTAATTCTAAAATTCTTCATTATCATAAAGATATGTACTTACTACAAAAATTATCTTCAAAAATATGGACAACTTATATTACAGATAATCCTTATGATGAATTGGATATAGAAAAGATTATTTCAGAAAAAAGATTTATAAAAATTGAACCTCCTAGAGGTTATTTGATGACTGCTGATGGTTCATTTATTGATGAAAATAATATTCTTATAGAATGTATTTCGATTAAAACAGCTAATGGATGTATATATATTTTTAATAAAAAAAACAAAACAATAAATAAAATCAGTTTAAATAATAACTTTCACTTCTCATTCCCATTACATTATATTTTTGAAAAAAGAAACTATATTACTTTACAAAGTAATATCGACGATGGTTTGATTTTATATGAATATCAGAAATTATTTTCAAGAAATAATAAAACGTTTTTATCTAAATTAAAAAGAATAAAAGTTATAAATAATATTGAAGAAAAATTATTAGATCCAGTTTTACTCACTTTAAAAAATAAAATATTTCTATTCGCATCTTCAAAGAAAATTCCTAATATTACAAATTGCTTAGGCCAAATAACTTTTGAGAATGGTAAAGTTTTTCTAAATAAAAATAATATATTTTGTGAGAGTATAAATGGAAGAATGGCAGGTAAATTTATATTTAAAAAAAATAAAATAATTGCGAATACACAATTATTTATTAATTCTTATGGAGATGGAATACAACAATATGAAATCAAAAAAGGTAATAAACCCCAAAAAATCAAAAAAATTATTTTTAAGCAAGGTTCTTATTATGGACCTCATACTCTGAATTATTCCCCTAAAAATGTTTTTATATTATTTGATATCTGCAGAAAATCTTATTCATTATTTAATATTTACTTTAAATTGAGACAATTTTTAAAAATGAGATAATATATTAAAATTCCTTTCTTCATATAAAAAATATCATTGTTTAATTAAAGAATTAAAAATATTTAAAATTAGAAAATAAATAAATTTTTAAAATGATTAATGGAATAACCCAAAACAACAAATTTATTCAAAAGATAAATTTATTTTTAAAGATAATTAATTTAAAATAATCATAAAATTTTAAATTAATTTTATTATTTCTCTTTATCTTTAAAGTAAACAATTCCAATAGGAACATATGGAATTATATTCTTTTTCATTTTATAAAAGAAAGAATCTTTTCTTTCAAAATAATATGAATCTAATCTTTGCCAAAATAAATTATTTTTCTTAATTTCTGATCTTGCAAATTCAATATCTTCCTTAAGCACTCTTATATTAAATAAATTTAATAAAGAGTCAAATCCAAAGGTCCACGAACTAAAAAAATCTTCATATTTATCATCTTTTAAATCATGAATACTTGTTGTAATTATTAAAGGCCCTGTCGATAATTTTTTATACATTTCATCTAAACAAAATTTTATTTCCTCTTTATCACAATGTTCAATTGCAGATAGTGAGACAACAGCATTAACTTTAATATCTAATTTTGATAAATCTTGAAAAGCCCCTCGATACATGATTAATTTGCCATATGCTTTCTTATTACTAAAAAAAATTTCAGACAAATATATACAATAATTAAAAAGCCAAATAAAAATATTTTTTAAAAAAACTTTCAAACCACATCTTCTGAAATAATTAATAAGAGATTTTGAATTTTTTTTATTGGGAGAATATTTTATTCTTTTCATATATTTATGTGAGTAATCTAAATCTTTGACATTATTTTTTATATTGAAGATTTTATTTGCTCTAAAAAGTATATTTCTTTTCGAATAGTCATAACTAATAACATTATACCCTTTAGCTAAAAGAATAAATTGTAATAATCCTTGTCCAGCCCCTGCATCTAAAATCCAATCTCCTGGTTTTATATCGTATTCATTTAATTTTTCTATTATCCATATAATATCGAGATCATAATGCCATCCATTGGGCCTATTGAGTACTCTGCTCCAATACTTTATCTTGGATAAGAAAAAGCTTTTGGTAAATAAACTCTTTGGAGATAGAATTTCGAATTCTTTAAGGTTATTAATGAACTTCATTATTTTTATTGAGATTTAATAATACTTTCTGCTAATTTCCAATCAAATAAATCATCAATATCCAAATATTCTTTATTATTGCTTGCTAAAGAAAAAACATTAGCTTTTTTGCTTATTCTATGCTTATATTTAATAAAAGTATTTCCATTAAAAATGTAAAAACAAGAATTTTCTTCATATATTTCATCTAAATCCTGAGTCCTCTCTAGGATATTTGGATCATGATTAATGGGTAAAAGATTTTTATCGTAAAGTCTTGACCTGATTTTATTTACTGAAAATATGCTTACATCACTATCATTAGTATAAAGATTTTCGAAATTTGAAATAGCTTTTCTTAAGGTGTTCGATTTAAGTAGTGGATTAGTACTATGGGTTTGTATATAAAAATTATTTTCACCACATAATTTAACATCATAATTAATTATTTTATTCATAGATACATTATCACCCATAAGATATTTTGGTCTTTCATGAATCTCTACCCAGTCACCATATCTTTTTTTTGCCAACATTGCAATTTTTTGACTATCAGTATTGATAATAAGTTTTTTAATTAATTTAATACTTCTTAGAGTATCAGAAATATAAAAAAACAATGGTCTGCCACATAAGTTTTTTATATTCTTATTTTTAATCCTTTCTGAGTGTCCCTTCATAGGAAGTAAAGCTATAAATTTATATTTCATAACCAATAAATAAATCGAATAAAAAAATTTTTAATAAAAATCTTAAATAAAAATTCACTTTAAAAATAATTTTTTATTTTTGAAAAATAGTTTTTAAAATAATACTATATTTGATTTAATATTTTATCAATACTTATAAATATTTTAAAATAAGAAGACCAAACAATATTAGTTTATTGAATATCTTATTGATAATTATTTTTTCTAAATTCAAAGTTATTTATTTTTTTTGTAGAAAAATAAATCATAATTAAAATTAATTGTGATTCAAAAGATAAATATGTTGGATAATGCAAATTTGATAAGACAAGAATAATATTATTAAATATAGGATATTTTGAATCTTTTATAAAATAAAAAGGTATTAAATAATAAATAATAGAAAATATAATTCCATATTCTCTAATTTGATAGAGATAAAAAATCTCTTGAGTTTGGATATTAGCTAAATTATTTGGGTTTAATCCCCAAGTTCCAAATAAGATATATTTTAAATTAAGACCTGTAATATCTGCAAAATGCAAATTATTTTTTATAACTGAAAAAATATATACAGGATTAATTTTTTGCCTCAAAACACTATAAGAAATAAAATATAAAATTAATGTAATGAAAAGAGATAAAAATATTTTTTTATTAGAAGAAACTTTAAGAGGAAATTCCTTAAAAAATAAAAAATTTAAATAACAAATTGCCAATATAAAACTTTGTCCTCCCATTGTTAATATATTTGAAATACAAAAGATAGTAATAATTTTCCAATTAATCATTTTAAGTTGATTAATCAAAATTAAACTTAAAAGGATAAGCCCTCCATTCATTGATGAATTTCCAGTTAATCCAAATGGACTATAAATTCCAAAATATGGTTCAACATAGGACTCTGAATCCCTGAAAGTAGGAATAAGAGATGATTGGAAGTAAAAGAAATTAACAAGTATAAATTCTATGATTATTGAAAGAGTTGTTATCAGAAAAAATGTTAAAGCAATACTTTTAATATTTTTTAAAATATATCCTTGGAAAGATATAAGACTAATGACGATTATGCAAGGATTTAAATAAATAAGTATAAGTCTTAAATTCAAACAATTGCCATCATTTAAAAAACCATTATTAACATGATTAATTAGTTTTCCAAGATCAAAACAATCTATCTTAAGCAAAATAATAGGTAATACAGTTAATATAAAAAATAAAATTGAAAGACAAATGTTATATAGTTTAATTTCTTTTTCTGTACAATTAATTCTTAGATTATAAAAAGTTATTAATGAGAAAATTATGATAATTAAACCACTTATTTTGATATCTATCCAATGAAAAAATAATAAAGAAGTAAGTAAAAAAAAGAAAATATTTTGTTTATTTATAAAAGATATCAAGTCCTTTCTCCTTTTGATATGTATGCAATATTATTTTTATCAATCTTTATTATTTTATCAAATCTATCTAGTGTATTTATTCTATGAGTAACCATAATAACTGTTATTTTGGGATTGATTTTATTTAATACATCCAATACTGATTTTTCAGTTTTAGCATCGAGAGCACTAGTAGCTTCATCTAAAATTAATACTTCTGCATTCTTATAAAAAGCTCTTGCTAGACCAATTCTTTGCTTTTGTCCCACGCTTAATTTAGCTCCTCTTTCTCCAGTAACAGTATTATATTTATTAGGTAATGTTTCAATAAAGGTTGAAATCATTGCTAGTTTTGCACATCTTTCTACTTTCTTTTTATCAATTTTGTTAATTGAGACTCCAATTGCAATATTTTCATATATGGATGCATCTAGAAGATATATTTCTTGAGGGACATGTGAAATAATGTTTTGCCAGTAAGGTATTAATCCATTACTTAAGATATCTTTTCCATCTACTAAAATTTTACCTTTATTAGGTTTAAATAGACAAATTAATAAATCTAAAAATGTACTTTTACCTACTCCAGATGGACCAATTACTGCAACTTTATCACCTTTCTTAATTTCTAGGTTTAAGCTACTTATAGTAAACTTCTTTGAAGATAAATGCTTAAAGGAAACATCCTTAAAAATAAAATTCTTTTGAAAATTGAATTCTTTATTTTTATCTCCTACAAATGAATATGAATCCTTATCTTCCAATATTTTTATTATTCTCAAAGCTCCTTCATTAAAACTTTTAATAGTTGCCCAAGAAGCATATATTTTTTGTAAAGATGGTAATAATCTTTGTAATCCTAAAGCCAAGGCTGCCAAAATAGGAATTAATTCTATATTTTTGAAGAAATTAATAGAGTATAAAAAAGAAATTATCGCTATAAAAATCAATCCAATAGATTCAAAAATATTTTTTGGAAAATAAGTTAAATATTGATTCTGAGCCATTTTATTCCTAATACTATGATCAATTTGAGAATAACTTTTTGAGAAATAAATTTGAAGATTATCTAAAAGTATATTTCTTATTGAGCCAACACTTTCTTGAATTATCCTTACTTGATTATTTTGTAAATTAGCTATTTTTAAACTATTATTTTTTAGCCTAGGATTTACAACTTTTGATAATAAAAAGTAAGCTATCCCAAAAATAATAAAAGAGATAATAGCTAGTGAGGAATTAACAAGTAAAATTCCAGTAATTAAAAATATCGAGGTTAAAAATCCAGTTATTAACTCTAGTGAAGCGTAAATCACTGCAATAAATTCTTCTACATATTTAATTAAACTAGTTATTATTTCTGAAGAATTTTTATTTTGATAGAAGTAGAATGGTTTATTAAGTAATAATTTATAGGCTTTACTACTAAATTCTGAGCCGATATTCGCCGATAACCTTGTGTTTAAATATAAATTTAATGTTCTTAAAATACCTGATAAACAAACTAATAATATAAAAATTATTATTACAGGTAATAATAATTGATCAGGCTGTTCAAAATTAAAGTAATCATATAAATTTTTAAATAACTTTATTTCTAAAATCTTTTCAGGTTTAGAAAGTACTACATACAAAAATGGCAATACTGAAGTTAGTGAAGCTAGATCAGCAATAGCTGATAAAAGCATTATTGTAAGACAAATAAAAACTTGATATTTTTTCCTTTTTGAAAGAAATCTCCAAATTTTATTGGGCAGTTTTATTGAACTTAATGAACCCATATTACTATTTATTATTTTAAGTTTTAAATCTTCTTATTAAATAATATATCCTAATGAGATATATTAGTTATTAAGAAGTTAAGTAAAATGAATGAAATAATTCTAGTGACTGGAGGAGCTGGTTTTATTGGTTCACATACTTCTTTATCTCTTTTAGAAAAAGGGTATAAAATTAAAATAATAGATTCTTTTATTAATAGTTCCAAAAAATCAATAGAAAGAATTAAATTAATACTAGATAAAAAAAAATTATATTACAAAGATAGAATTGAAGTGATTGAGGGAGATTTAAATAATATTAAATGTATAGATAATATATTCTCAAAGGCAAGAAATGAAAATCAATCTATTACAGGGGTTATACATTTCGCTGGTTTAAAATACATAAATGAATCAATAAAAAATCCAATTTTATATTGGCAAAATAATATTACTGGGACTTTAAATCTTTTGAATACAATGAATAGATATGGTTGCAATCTAATAGTATTTAGTAGCACAGCAGCAATATATGGTAGTTTAAATAATTGTCCAATTTCTGAAAATAGTCCTAAATTACCAATTAATCCTTATGCAGAAACAAAATTAACAATAGAAAAGTTTTTAAATAATTTATTTGAAAGTTCTCCTGATAGGTGGAAAGTCGCAAATTTAAGATATTTTAATCCAATAGGTTCTCATGAGTCAGGAATAATTGGAGAGGATCCTTGTAACTATCCATCAAATATTTTCCCATTAATCATAAAAGCAGCCGCAAAACAGATTGATAAAATCACTATATTTGGAAATGATTGGAAAACAAGAGATGGTACATGCATTAGAGATTATATTCATGTTATGGATTTAGCAGAAGGTCATATAAAAGTTTTAGAATACTTATTAGATCAAAAAAAAGGTAAATATATCAACCTTAATATCGGGAGAGGAAAGGGGACAACTGTTCTTGAATTAATCAATACATTTATAGAATCAAATAAAGTAAATATTAAATATGTTTTTTCTAAAAGAAGACAAGGCGATATATGTACATCTATTGCAGATACAAAATTATTCACTTCTTTATTAAATTGGACACCAAAAAGAGATATTAAAAAGATGTGTATTGATGGGTGGAAATGGAAATTATTAAACCCTAATGGATATAAAAATAATTTATAAATATTAATTTATTATTTGCCTAATAATTTGTATCTCTTTTTTTAAAATTTTATTTAATTCGAAATTCTCAGATACATGTTTATGACCTTTTCTTGAAATATTTTTTCTTTTTCTGCGATTGTTATACAAATCTAAAATACATTTTTTCAAAGAATCTACATCCTTTGATAAGCATAATAGACCATTTATATTATTTGTAATAATTTCCCTATTTCCTCTAATATTTGAGGCAATAACCGGAATACCTGTCATCATTGCTTCTAAGATAGTATATGGAAGCCCCTCTCTATAAGATGGAAGGCAAAATACATCCATTACTCTATAAGCCTCATAAGTGTGATCTAACTGACCTGTTAAAAATACCCTTTCTTTATATTTATTTTTTAAATAGTTGAGTTCTTTATGAATACCTTTATTATGATCACTTTTTAATTTAGAACCGCAAATAAATAAAGCTATATTTTTATTATTGATTGCCATTAAATCAAATGCTTTAATTAATTCAGTTAATCCTTTCTCAACAATAAGTCTAGCTACTATTCCAATAACAAATAAATCCTTATCAATTCCATATTTATTTCTGGCAATAATAACTTCTTTTTGTGAGGGCGGATAATATAAATTTTTGTCTATACCATTTCCTAAATATATAATCTTATTAGCTTTTTTAAAGCCGACCATTTTTGCAAATATTGTATCTTCATAAGATACAGTAAAAATATAATCAACCAGTTTCGAGAGTAATAACTCTAAAATTATATGAAAATATTTATTTAATAAATTCATATTTTCATGAAAATAGTATCCATGAACTTTATAAATAACAATTTTAACTCCCGCCAGTTTTGCTGCTATTCTTCCTGAAATTGAAGCCAAAGGAGTATGAATTTCTACTGCATCAAAATTCTCTTTTTTGAAATAAAAATATAATTCATAGATTGTTTTAATATTTGAAAAGATAGAGGGTTTCCTCTCAAAAAACAAATTTTTAAATTTTATACCTTTTTGAACTGGTACTAAATTTATATTATCCCAAGAAAAAGCGACATGCACTTGATAATTATTTGCTAAAAGTTCTGCACAAAGTGGTTTTAAAAATTTCTCATAAGGATATTGAACTCCGCAAAATTGACAAATTTTTATTTTTTTTTTCATAAATATCCTCCTTTAAACATTTGATTAATTTGAAGTTTTAATCCCTTTTCAAAACCTATAGGGTTAAATCCAAAATCATTTTTGGCTTTAGAATTATCAAAACATTTATCTTCACTCATTCTAAATATTTGCTCACTTGAAACTGGTAAAATTTTAAATTTAATTATTTTCTCAAAAATCTTACAAATATAAGCTGAAAATTTTAAAGATAATTTAAAATTAAAGATTCTTCTTTTAGTATTATTAGATATTGCGGCAACAATACTATTAAAATTTAAGCAATCTTTTCCAGTTAAATTATATTCGCCTACAATATTTTTATTTAAAACAACTTTATTTATAGCATCTGATAAGTCTTCAAAATAAATTGGTTGAAATTTATTTAGACCTTTTCCAAAAGTAATAGATAATCTAAATCTATAAGTAAATTTAATCAATCTTGAAATATTTTTGTCTTTATTTGAACCATAAATCATAGAGGGTCTTAATATTGTATAAGAGCCTTTATATGACTTAATTTGTTCTTCAATATCCTTATAAATGCTAGAAAAAGATTTGAATTTAGAATAAATTCCTGTTGTAGAAATTATAATTACTCGTGGATATTCTTTCAAATTTGAAAATTTAAATGCTTTTAAGAATGGCAAAAAATGTCTTAAATTTGAATGAATTAGAATTGTCTGCGGTTTATATCTCAAAAGAATATCTAACCAAAAATTAAAGTCTGATGCATCTCCTTCAATTAAATTTTTTTTATCTTCACTATGGTGATTAAATAAATTTCTTGAAAATCCAATTACTTCATAATCCCTATTTGATTTAAGTCGTTCATAAACATTACTACTAGTTAAACCTGTTACTCCAGAAATTAAAATTATTTCCTTCATTTTTTTAAGACATTTATTTCAAATATAGTAAATATATTCTAATTAATAAAGTAATAAAAAAATGCATTAAATTAAAATATATTAAGGTTAAAAAGAAATAAACAATTGTTTTTTCTTAAGACATAAGATAAATATAAATAATTGAAAACTAAGTGATAGTAATATTTTCATTTTTATTATTTTTTTTAATATTTTATATATATAAATTATTTATATGGGTAATTAATAATAAATTTAGGGTACTACTTGATATCCCCTCTGAAAATAGAAAAATACATAAAAAGGCAATTCCTACTGGAGGAGGAATTATCTTTGCAATAATAGGAGTTATTATTGGATATTTTTTTAATTTAAAAATACTTATTATATGTTTTCCTTTGGCTTTAATAGGATTATTAGATGATATATTTCAAATATCTTCAAAAATAAGATTTTTATTTCAATTAATTATAAGTTATTTTTTATTAATTAATAGTAATTTTATAAACTTTTATTTTCAAAATAATACACTTTTGTTTAATTTATTTCTACTTATCATTTTACTAATTTTAATTACTGGCTTTATAAACTTTTCAAATTTTATGGATGGTTTAGATGGCCTTACAATAGGATCATTTTTTATAATTTTTATGTATATAAGTTTATATAAAGATATTCATTTTTTACCATTTACTTTATCACTTCTATGTTTTTTATACTTTAATTGGCCCCCTGCTAAGATTTTTATGGGTGATGCTGGAAGTACTTATTTAGGTTCTCTATTTATTGGATTATGCTTTTATCAAGAAAATTTGAATAATGCAATAGGTTTATTTTTGTTAGCTGGTCCTTTATGGGCAGATTCATTAATTACTTTAATTCTAAGATTCTTTAATGAAAGGAAAGATATTTTTAAACCCCATAAAAAGCACTTATATCAAAGATTATATTCATTTGGAATGAAAAAAAATTTAATATCATTACTTTACATATTTTCAACTCTTTTAAATTCAATCTGTTTAGAAATATTTGGTTTGATAGGTATTTGCTCTAGTCTATTAATTGAACTAATGATAGGATTTTATTTAAATGAAAAATTTACATCAAAACCTATCTTTCATAATAAATTATATTAAAAATGGTTTTGCAAATACTATAAAATGATAAATCTTATTTTAAGTAAAATCGAAAATAAATATATCAGAAGGATTATTTTAATAACTTTTGATTGCTTTATAATTTCAACTTGTTATATCTTATCAACATTTATAACTAATTATAATTTTACTTTTAGAGAACAATTTATAAATATAATATTTACCTTAGTAGCAGGAATTAATATTTATATCTTAAGTGGACAATATCAACCAATAACTAAATATTTTATAAATAACTATTTATATAAGATGGTTTTTCGTAATTTCATTTTATGTTTATTTGTTTTTTTATGGCTTAATTTATTTCAAGGTAAAAATATAAATCCTAATTTTTATATAGCTTTTTTAACAAATTTAACATTTATAATTTTAATAACTAGATTAATATTTAAAGATATAATTTTGTTTACAAATGAATATGTAAGATCCAGTAAAAAGGATTTAAAAAAAATTGCTATATATGGGGCCGGTTCTGCTGGAATACAACTATTATCTGCCTTAAAATATTCAAAAAAATACAAAGTAATTTTTTTTATTGATGATTCTAAATATTTTAAAAATAGAATAATTGATAATAAGCCAATTTTTTCCTTAAAAGAATTAAATAAATATAAAAGACAAATAGATGTTGTCTTTTTAGCAATACCTTCTCTTTCCTTAGCAAGAAAATCAGAAATTATAAAATCTGTAAGATCATTAAATTTGAATATACAAATTATTCCTTCCCTTGATCAATTAGCTAGTGGAAAATCCAAAATAGGATCTATTAGAAATGTCATAATAAATGACCTCTTAGGTAGAGATCCTGTTATTCCAGATAAAAAATTACTTACTGGCGGAATTCAAGGAAAAAATATCTGCATTACAGGGGCAGGAGGAACTATAGGCAGAGCATTATGCATATCAATTATAAATCTAAATCCCTCAAAAATAATTCTTATAGAAAATAATGAATTGAGCTTATATTCCTTAAATGAAGAGTTAATGGCTTTAACGAAGAAAGATATTGCAATTATTCCATGCTTAATTAATTTGATTGATTTACAAAGTCTAGAAAATATATTTAAGAAGCATAAAGTTGATAAAATTTTTCATGCAGCTGCCTATAAGCACGTCCCTTTAGTTGAACTTAATCCTATAAGTGGAATAAAAAATAATGTAATTTCTACTTTGAATATATGTAATATTGCTCTTAAATACAAAATTAAGAATATTGTACAAATTTCCTCAGATAAGGCCGTTAGGCCTACTAATTTAATGGGAGCAACAAAAAGAATTTGCGAACTTATTTTTATTAATTATCAAAAAAGATCAATTATCGATGAAGCAGGTTCAATCTATTCCATTGTTAGATTTGGTAATGTATTAGGTTCTTCTGGATCTGTCATTCCATTATTTAATAAACAAATTGAAGAAGGTGGTCCAATAACAATAACGCACCCAGAAATAATAAGATATTTTATGACGGAAGAAGAGGCCTCTCAATTAGTTATTCAGTCGGCAATGTTGAGTAAAGGGGGCGAAGTTTTTTTATTAGATATGGGATTTCCCAAAAGAATTATTGATTTAGCAAGAGAGATGATTTGGCTAAGTGGAATGCAAGAAAAAAATCAAGATAATCCTGATGGAGATATAGAAATAATATATACAGGTTTAAGACCAGGAGAAAAACTTTATGAAGAAATATTGATCGAGTCAAATGCTGAGAATACTAATCATCCTAGAATCTTTAAATCTAAAGAGACACAAAAGTTTAAATTTAATTTTGAAGATAAATTAAATCAATTAATTGAATATATAAATAATTATGAAGAGATCAAATCAATAGAGACTATTTCAGAAATTGTATATGATTGGACACTTTCTAAAGAGATTAAAAGGCTAATTTCGAAAGATAATATTTAAATAAAAAATATTTTCATTTAATATCATTTTTAAATTATCTCAAAAACTAAACATATTTATTTAATAAGCTCCAAAATTATAAAATTTATTTTTTTGAAAAAACCCATAGCTTGTAAGATTTAGTCATTAAAAAACTAATCAAGATATATAAAATCCTATTAATCAGTAATAAATATTCTTTAATATATATTGATAAAAAACCTAAAGATATTATATCTTCCTTGAAAATTAACTATTATTTTTTATATTATCTATTAGCTCAACAATCCCCTGACCTAAATCAATACTAAATTTGGGATTATATTTTTTTCCAATATTTCTTTTATAAGAATAAGGTGTCCTTTTATAATGCCCTTTATAATAATTATGAGAGAACCTCACACTAGATTCATCTAGATTAAGTATTTCAGCAATTATAAACATTACATCTTTAACTAAAAGAGTTTCATTGCCTGTAAGGACTATAATCTCATTCTTAAAAGAATCATTTAAACAGTCAACACAAGCCTCTGCCATATCATAAACATGAATATAACCCCTTAAACTATTCTCACTCCCATCGTATTCAACAATTTTAGTGTCAATAGCTTTTTTAATTATTCGATAAAGTCCATTAGAAGAATTTGATCTTGGACCATAAAGACTTCCAAATCTAAGGATCGTATAATTAAGATTAAATAACTTTTGAAATTCTTGAATATATTCCTCACAAGATTGTTTACTACATTTATAAAATCCACCTTCATTACTATTGACATACATACTGCTGGCATAAATAAATCTTTCAATATTTGCTTTTTTACATTCTTCTAAAAGTTGAACAGTTCCAAGAATATTTATTTTTGCAGTATTGACTGCCTGATCTAAATTTGAATTTAAATCAGATAAGCCAGCAAAATGATAAACAATATCAGCTTCAGATAAGATCTTAGAAATCAGCTCTCTATCCATAAGATCTCCAGTTATCATCTTTTGGTCCTTGTTTATCCATGGAGAGTTAATTTGATCAAAGATTGTAACTTGATGACCAAATTTTGAAAGAGCATCAGCTGCGTGAGAACCTAAGAAGCCAGAACCTCCGAAAACAATAATTTTTTTTAAATTATTCATTTATATTATTTGCAATTCTTGAACCTTATATTCAGATTCAGGCACTTCACTAAGCAAAGGTATCCCCTTTGAAAATCTAATAACTTCTTCAGTTGCTTCAATTTCCATCCTTGTTCTGCAGTCAATACTCATTGATCCCATATGAGATGTTAGTAAACAATTATCAATTTCAGATAATTTCCCTTTATATGGTTCATTTGTAAAAACATCTATAGCTGCTCCACCAATTTTATTATTCAAAAGATATTCATAAAGATCTTTTTCATTAATTATTCCTCCTCTACTTGTATTAATTAACATTACATTTGATTTCATCATAGATAATTCCTTTGAAGTAATCATATTATTTGTTTTTTGCGTCAAAGGAACGTGAATACTAATGAGATCTGCTTCTCTATAAAGAACATCTTTGGATGCCCATTCAATTTTAAATTCTCTATTAAGTTCAAGATTTGGCATTACATCATTTATTAGTAATCGTGGAGTCCCAAAAGATTTAAGTCTTCTTAAGACTCGTGTACCAATACGTCCAATACCAATAATTCCAATAGTTATCTCTGGTATTCTTCGACCATAGTGTCTTTGCCATTTACCTTTATGAAGTTCAGAATTTGCGATATGAATACCCCTTAATAAAGATAGAATTAATCCTATAGTAAGCTCAGCGACCGCAGGTGCAGGAGCGTCTGGGGTATAGCTTACTTTTAAACCTTTTTCTCTCGCCGCAATTAAATCCACACTATCTAATCCAATTCCTACCCTTGAAATATGCTTAAGATCTTTTGCATTTTCAATGACTTTTCTTGTGATCGGTTCTGTTCCAGCAATAATTGTTTCAATTCCCTTATTTGTTAGCTCTAATAATTGTTCTTCTTTTAATTTAGAATTAAAGGGATTTATAATATAATCAATATTATTAGCTTCCAATATTTCTAATGGGAATCTGTTCTCAGATCCAAAAGGAACCGTTGTAATTAAGGTTTTATTCATAAGAATATTTTATTTTAAAATCGTACAACATAATATATTTTATTTGATTTTTAACATTAGTTAAATTAAGAATAATTCTTATTCTTTGATGTTTTACCGACTCCAGAATTAAAACTATTAGTAGGATCTAAATTTTTATAGTGCTTTACTAAATCAATTTCTGCATTATATAGATGCCCTACATTATGCTCTGCAGGGAATTTAGCATTTATCTTTTTAAATAAATTCAACATTTTTTCTTTGACCTTGATTGGATCAGAATCTTTTTTTAGTATAAAATCCCAATGAAAAACCATACAAAAAAAGTGCCCCATTTTAAATTCATATGCCATATCCTTTAGAACATCATTATTTATTATTTCATACCAATTTTTACAATTTCTAGGAAGAGCAACATCAAATGCCATTATATTTCCAACATTTTCATTATCCATAATTTTTACTCGCTTTGGGGCACCCCCTGCAACATATCTATGAAGCAATAACAATTCTCCTTCATTTTTATTACATTCAATAAATTCATAATCCAAATTATTTTTTTTATCATTAGCTAAAATATCCTCAACTTGAGTGATAGCACCATCTGAAACGACTAAAATTAAAAAGTGTTGATATTTATTACCTAAGTCCCTAATTTTAATAGGTAAATGATTTGGGAAAATTATTGACAAATTTTGAAGTAATTTATCTGAAATAAACCTATCAGATAATTTTAAATATTTAAGATAATTATCTATTCTTCTTTTAATGGAAAATAATTTTGGTAAAAACCTTGTCCCAAAATTTCTTAATATTAGAAAATTATCTTTGCAATATTTGCTTGATGCATCAAAAAAACTTTTGTGCATATATTCTGCCATATCTGGTAAATATTCTGAATTAGATAATATTTCTTCTCTTAAGTATGTGAAATTATTTGGATTATTAGTAGCAAGAAAAAATACTTTTTTTTTCTTTTCTTTTTTAAAAGTATCTAATCTTACTGCAAAAACTGCTATTTTTCCTGCACAACCACTAGCTTCATATAATCTCCTCTTGTCTGAATTGTATCTAGCTGGTTCAGATGAAGAAATATCTCTTATTCTTGATTGATATTCTTGATCTGAAGCCACCTTACTTGAAGAAAAGACATCTTCTTTTGTAAAATTTTCGTTCTCTAAATTAGTTAAGATTTCTTCTGGGGAATTACCTAAATTAATATCTAAATTATTAATTAATTTTAATTGACCTTTAGAGTCTACTTGAGCAAAAACTGATAATTGAGTGTAAGCTGGTCCTCTTTTAAGCAAATTACCTCCTGAATTATTACAAACACCTCCTATAACTGAAGCTCCAATACATGATGAACCAATTATTGAATGAGGAGTTCTATTATCAATTTCAAGAATTTCCTCTAATTTGTATAAAGCAGAACCAGGAAAAGCTATTATTTGAGTTGCATTATTGATTTTTATTATCTTATCTATTTTTAGAGTATTAATTATAATAATCTGCCTGTCATAATTTGAGCCGTCTGGAGTTGAACCTCCAGTCAAACCTGTATTTGCCGCTTGCATAATTATGATAATGTTATTTTCTACTGCGATTTTTAAAATTTCCCACATCTCAAGAAGATTTTTGGGGCTAACTACTGCTCTAGCTTTTCCTTCACCAATTCTAATTCCTGTTACAAAAGGTTTGATTTCTTCATCTTTTAATAATATATTCTCTTTACCAACTATTTTTGATAATTTATTTATCCAAATATTTTTATCCATAGTAATAATAATAGTTTTAAATTACTTTTAAATAATATATACAATAAAATTTTAACAACATTCATCTAAATATAAAATTTATTGATAGTACTAATTAAATATTTACCGTTATAAAAAAGTTAATAATAGAGTTAAATCTTTTTGATTAAGATAAAAAATAATAAATTTTTAATAAAATAAAAAAATATTTTTATTTTGATTTAGGATAATACTTTAGTATTGTAGATCAATAGTAAATTAATTTTTATAAATTAATGCTCTAGTGATCGGGATAGAATTAATGCTTTAGTCTTTATGAAAACAATTTTCTTTAGTACTGGCACCTTTGCAATAAGTAAGGCAATTAATAAATTGGGTTTAACAGAGGAAGATAACATATTGTTGCCAGATTATTATTGTGAAGAAATAACTTTATTTTTATCTAATCGCTATAAAATAAATTCTTATGAAATAAATAATAATTTAAAACCAAAGCTTGATATTGTGAAAATGGCTATTAGACAAAATGCAAAATTAATAATACTTGTTCAATATTTTAATTGTAAATTAGACTTAAATGAAATAATAGAACATTGTAAAAAGGAAAGAATAAAAGTTTTAGTAGATGCTATTCATATATTCCCCTCTAATGGTAAAAGACTTTATAAAAAAGCAAATGCAGAAGTTTATTCTATTAGAAAATCTCTTCATCTAAATAATGGAAGTATCGCTTATGTAAATAATAAGTTACTAAAAAATACAATAGACTTTAATTCTCTTAACATAAAAAATAATCTTATAAGTCTTATAAAAATATTAAGGGCATTTTGGATGATTTTATATCTACCTATATTTAGTAATATTTATAGGGAAAAAAAATTATTAAAAAATAATAATCATAAAAATGAAATTATCACTGCAGATATTACAAGTATAATTTTCTGCGGCATTATAAGAAATTTTAATATTATATATCTTATTAATAAATTAACTAAAAAAAGATTCAATAAAATCATAAATACAGAAAGCGATTACTTTTTGACATTTGGATATCAATCTAATAAATTAATTTCAAAAAAAAGTAAACATAATATTTATAAATGGCCTACTCCTGTATACACGAAAAGAATTAAAAATTGGACTATAAATTGCGAAAATCTTTATAATAAAAACGATTTATTATCAAGATATTTTTATAGAAAATGAGATACAATACAAAAACTTTTAATACCTTCAATAAAGATTTAAAATTAGAATGGGAAAGTTTAGAAGACGGTAATAATCCTTTCTCAACATATGCTTTTCATAAATCTATATATGAGACAAATATTAAACTGAAGAAAAAATTTTATAATCCAATTATATTTTGTATTTACGAATTAAATGGAAATATTGCAGCGATTTTACCTTTAGAAGAATTCTTTTCAAGTAAAACATTAATTTTTCATGGTAGCGAATTCGCTGATTACTGTGATTTTATTTTTTCAAAAAATATAGGATTAAATTCTATTTGTTTATATATTAAAGATAGGATATTGAAAAAATATGATTTGTTTTTACATTCTTTTGAAAAAGATAATGAATTTTTAAATATTTTATCTAATATTTCTAGACATAAATTTTCCTGGCGTTATTCGAAGAGGTTTTTTATTGATAAAAACGATTATCAAAATTATCTTCAGATGAAAAAAAAATTCATCAAGAAAAATAAAAAGTCTATTCAAAAAAATAAACTTTCAATAAGAAAAATATCTACATTAAAAGAAAAGCTAAAGTACCTATCAAAACATATTGAATATAAATCGATCCAATATAAATTAACAAATACAAGGAATCCATTTAAAAATGAAAGATATAAAAAATTAATAATTGAAATACTTAAAAACTTTAGTGCAAAGATAGATTTCTATTTACTTATATTTAATTCAAATGTAGTATCTATTTTAATTACTTTTATAGAAAAAAATAGACTCTGCTATTACCAACCCTCATATATAAGGAATTCAAATTTAGAATCACCAGGAAAAATTTTAATGTATATGTCTATAAGAATTGCAGAAGAAAAAGGGGTCGAATTTGACTTCAGCACTGGAGATGAAAATTATAAAAAATTATATTCATCAGATTTTAAAAAAATAAATTCGTTTTATTTATCAGAACAATTGATATTTAATTTTTTCCACTTAACATATTTCTGGTTATTTTATTACTATAAGAATAGAAATTTACTTAGAAAAATAAATAGCATAATTATCAAATTTAAAGGATTTCTGTTTCATAAAAATAAAGTCTTTTAAGAAGAAAATTATAAATAACCTCTCTTGAAAAGTATTGTTTTTATTATCCGCTTTAAATAATTTATAAATTTTCTATTTTTAAAATATAATTCTTCTTTTTTATTTGCTTCTTTTAAAGCTTTCAAAATTTCCTTATATCCGGATTCAATATCACCAGGATTACCAAATTTAAATACTGCCTTAATATATTCATTGCCTTGAAGAAGTTCTAATTTCCCCTTTGCCATTACTTTCCTTAAGGTAGTAAGTGTAAAGTTATGAATATGGCCAATATTATTATAATTTTGATAACTAAACAAATAATCTTTTTTGTTTACTAAATCTTTTATTCCTGGTAACTCTATGTATAAATAACCATCTTTTTTTAAAAGATTTTTTATATCTTCTAATACCTTATTCAAGTCTAAATAATGCTCTACAATATGACTAAGTATTAAAACATCAGCTTTACCAAATCTCTTTAACTTATCAGCACCTCCAATAACAGAAGTTAATCCCTTTTCTTTACATGAATTTACTGCTTCTTTTGAATAATCACAGCTATATAAATTAGTGTCTAATCCATTTCTTTTAAGTTCGTTATTAAGCTTAAGAATTACACTACCGTCTCCAGAGCCCACCTCAAAAATTTTTAGATTTTTCTTTTTTATTTTTAGTAAAAAAGGTAGAATATATGAATTATCTTCTTTAATTCTTAATTTAGTTTTAAAAGTCTTCTTTTTTATTGCGTTTGGATCCTCCCCAGAAATTAATGGCCAATATATTTTGTCATAGAATAATTGTAAACAATCTTCTCTTACTGAAATATTCTGTGTAACCAAACCACACTCTCGGCATATAACTGTCCCAAAAGGCAAGCAAAATCTATCATATTTACTTAAAGTTTTAAAATTAGAACCTCCACAAAAACATTTACTTGTTTTTTTGAGCTTAATTTTTCCTTCATATATTAATTCATTAAATTTAGATATATATGAAAGCTGAACATCAGACAATGGAGATTTAGGTTTGCAAAATTCTATTTTTTATAAATAAATCTTTTTATAATATAACAATTAAAACATTTTTTAAACAATTTACATTAAGAACTTCTTCAAAATTATTAATTTCAAATTATTAAATTTAAATTAACAATCAAACGAATTACAGTTGATTTTAAAAATTTACATATCAATCAATTAATCCTCTAATAAAACATTAAAAATAGAATAAAAAAATTCCCTTATTTTAATGAAATCATATTTTAATTTCCTTTGCTTGATGATATTATATTTATGAAAAGCAATGTAAATGAATCCTAGAGTTGGTATTATTGATTATGAATGTGGGAATATTGGTTCATTAGTAAAGGCATTCTCTTTTATCGAATGTGATGTTCAAATTATTCAAGACGGAAAGATAAATAACTGTTCACATTTAGTTCTCCCTGGAGTTGGTTCATTTAGCCAAGGCTCAAAATATATATTCAAATCTAAAAATCTTTTAAATGTTATTACTTCACATTTTAAAGAAGGAAAGCCTCTTTTAGGAATATGTTTGGGTTATCAATTATTCTCAAAGAAAGGAATTGAAGGTGGCTTATCAAAAGGATTTGGCTTTGTAGATGCCGATTGTAAACACTTAAGTGAGATTATGGATACTAGAACAATTAAAATTCCAAATGTTGGATTTCATAGAGTTTCTTCAGATACATCAACTCTTAATCTTAAAAATAATTGTTATTATTTTGTTCATAGCTATGCTTTAGAATTCAAAAAAGTACCCCAAAGTGTTCAAAAGATAGCCTTAGGTAAAAAAGAAATTAATATAGGTTTTCAACTTAATAATTTATGGGGATTCCAGTTTCACCCTGAAAAAAGTCAGATATTGGGTTTGAATTTGTTGAAAGAATTTATTTCAATTTAAACTATGATAAAGCGCACTATTTTTACTTTACTTTACAAGGATGGTTATTTTTGTCTAAGTAGAAATTTTAGATTACAAAAAGTTGGAGATATAAAATGGATGATAAAAACTTTTGGTTTTTCGAATATTGCAAATTGTTCTGATGAAATTTTAATAATTAATCTCTCAAAAAAAGTTTGGGAAGAAGCATATAATAATAAGTTTTTTGATGATATTTCTTTACTATTATCTTCTACATTTTTGCCAATAACAATTGGTGGTAAAATAATAAAAATTAATCATGCCAGAGAGTTATTTAAATTTGGTGCAGATAAAATTCTAATTTCATCAGCATTTTTTAGAAATAAAATATTAATTGAAGAAATTAAAGAAATATATGGTTCTCAGTCAATAGTACTTCAGTTTGATATTGATTCAAATAGCTTAGATGTTTATATTGATTCTGCTACAAAAAAAATTTCTAATTTAAAAAATATTTTTTCAACAATAAATGATAAAGAATTATTTGGTGAAATCATAATAAATCAAATTGACAGAGATGGAACTGGATTTGGTCATAATTTAAAGTATTTAGAGGTATTACCAAAACTTAATATGCCTCTTATAGCTAGTGGAGGATTTGGTTCTTGGATTCATATGGGAGAGTGTCTTAAATATGAATCTATAAGTGCTGTTGCAACAGCAAATTTATTAAATTTCATAGGAGATGCATTTTCTGAAGCGAGAGAAGAACTTAGAAATTTAGATTTTGATTTGACACCTTGGTAGATTAGATTAGACAAATAATTCTAATAAATATGATTTTCTGGTGCAAAAGTTGTCTTAATATGTCAACTAGACCTCGAATTGAATTTGACAAGGAAGGAAATTGTAATGCTTGCCAATGGAAAAAAGAAAAAGAAACTCTTGATTGGAACATAAGAAGAAATCAATTGAATGAAATCCTTAAGAGATTTAATAATAATAAATCTTTTGGATGTGTCGTCCCTGTAAGTGGAGGTAAGGACGGTTCATATATCGCTTATACCTTAAAAAATGAGTTCAAAGTTAAACCAATATGTATAACAGTTAATCCTCACTTAGCGACTGATTTAGGTCAAAAAAACCTTAAAAACTTTGCTAAAAGTGGTTTTGATTTAATAGAAGTCAATCCACATTATGAAACCCTCAGAAAACTAAATCTAATTGGCTTTAGAGAATTAGGATTCCCTTATTATGGATGGTTAATTGCGATTCAAACTGCAGTAATAAGACTCTCAGTATCAATGAATATACCTCTAATATTTTATGGTGAAGATGGAGAAGTTGAATATGGAGGATCTACAGAGACAAAAAATAATCCAATAATAGATATTCCTTATCAAAAGAAAATATGGTTTGAAGGAGGAGCTGAAAGAATTATTAACTTATTGCCAGAAAATCTTAAAAAATATACATACATGTTTGAATATCCTTCATTAGAAGATTTAGAGAAAGCGAAAACCTTTATAACAACATGGTCTTATTATGAGAATTGGGATTCATATAGAAACTATGTAGTAGCAGCAAAATATTGTGGATTACAAGAGAAAGAGGAGGGTAATCAAGGAACATTTACAAATTTCTCTCAGAATGATTCTCTTCTATATCCCTTACATTGTTATTTAATGTATGTAAAATTTGGCTTTGGGCGTGCAACTCAAGATGCTGGGATTGAGATAAGAAGAGGTGCCATGTCCAGGGAGCAAGGCTTAAGATTAGTCTCACTATATGACGGTATTTACCCTGATGAGCTTGAGGAGACTTATCTTGATTATTACAAATTATCTAAAGAAGATTTTCATAAAATTATTATTAGTCATACAAATAAAGAATTATTTGAATGTAATTTAAATCCTTTCTCTATCACTCCAAAATTTCAACCTATTTAACTTTTTAATATATTATCAACTTTATTCCAGATATCCTCACGATCATTATCTCCAAGGTAACAATTCAATAAACTTTTATCTCCTATATCCGCCTCATAATTACCTTTTGATAAGAATTCTTGAATTTTATATTCTAAATCAATATTATCCTCACACCAACAAACCCTTTTTGATGATATTTCAATAAACTCTTTAGTGTAATTATTCCTTCCTTTAATTGCAAATATAGGAACGTCTGTAGAAGATGCTTCTAATAAAGTAGTTGCTGGTGTATCTAGAATTACGACTTTTGAGGAAGTCAGTAATTTAATAAATTTACTTTTATAATCTATGCCAAATGATTTATTTAACTTATAAGGCAAATGATTAAACATGAAAGTATTATTTGCTTTAATTAAAAATTTATAGTCTTTATAATTTGCTTTTGCAATTTTCAAAAAGGATTTATGAATTTTATATAGTCTTAAATCAGGATCAGCGAAATCTTGGAAGAATCTTGAAATACCAAAAAATTTACCTGCACACAGAAGAACTAAATTATTTGAATTTGACTCAAATTGATAATTAATATTTTTATGAACTGAGCCTACTGTATAAAATTCTGGGGTATTTTTAGGATTCAAAAATAAATTAAAGTTCTTTTTTAAAGCTCTGGATACATTATTTGAATAAGAAAGATATTTACTGCAAATCCTTAATTCTGCTGACTCTGTAAGAATATCTCTGTCTGAGATTATTCCTTCTTCGCCATGCTGCCATAAAATGACTTCTTTTTTACGAGATTTAAATAACAAACAAAGATATGCTTCAAAGGGATCTACAACACATGAAGTAAGGATTGTTTTTTTTGTACTTAATAAATAATTGCAGTAATCTTTTCTAGATATTATATAACTGATTTCTAGGGCAATTTTATTTATAAATTTATTTAAAAAGGATTTATAAAAAAACTTATTGAAATAAAAATACTTTTTAAATAAATCATTTAGTACACCCCGAAATAATATATTGTTGTTATTTTTTAAATTAAATTTATAATTTCTATTAATTCTTGAAAATAATATTTTTCTATTACTCAAATAAAGGGGCCATTCATATTCTCCTCCAACAAGTAAATAAGAATTAATATTAACTTTATCAATACCTCTTGATTTTTTTAAAAATTTCCTTAAATATTTCCAAATATTTGTTTTAAGAATATTAATTATTTCTTCTTTAAGAATATATAAGTCAGGAATAAAAGAGTTATTTTGAACTAATTTTGGCATTGAATTATTATAAAAAATATTAAATATAATTTTTCTAGGATTTGGTCTAAATTCATAAATAAAGTTTGATAAAGTGAGAGATTGATAGCATATGACTTTTTTAAATTTTAAATCTAAAATTTCATTTTTAAATTGATATAAAAAAAATAAATTTCCTAATATAATTTCAAGTTGGAACCTAAATGCTTCAGCTATAAATATGAAATCACTTGATATTTCAATAAGCTTAAGATCTAGCTCCTTTATAAAATCATTAATATTTTTTGTATATAAGTTTTTGTAGTGTAGTTCCGCACTCGAATCCCATAAATCAGCAAAAGTTAAAAACTTTAAATTATTTTCTTCAAGTAGATATAAAGACTCTACAGATATTGGAAAAGCAATATTATTTTTCTTATTTCTAAATTTTTTTATATAGTGCTTTGCATGTTTTTTTGTTTGTATTATATGGAGGGTATATTTTTTAAAGTCAGTATTATTTAACATTATTATTGATATTAAAAGTTAATCTTTTATATATAATTTATATTAACAAACAAGGGCATTATTTTAAATTCTAATATGTCGAGAAGATTCGCTATAAATGATAAAAAATCAATATCAGATTTTTTAATTCTTTTTGATGGTTATTGGGGTTCAGGTAAATCTTTGTTTTTTTCGCTAATTGATGATCAGAAATTCTTCTTGAAATCTATTATTGATGAAAGTATTGAACATTCCTTAGCACTTAATTTATTAAATGAATTAAGTGATTCTGGGCTAAAAGCAATAATTGATCAAAGAAAAGATTTATTGATTTTTAATAATCAAATATCTCGTAATACAAATATTAGATTATCTGATGATACAGGTCCAAGAAATTATTATGAATTTTTTAAGATTATTGTAAAAAGTTTTAGAAGTTATAAATCGAATTTGATAAGTAAAGAAATTATTACAGAAAAAATAAATTTACCAATTATGATTCACTGCAGCATAGGCTCTTTAAAAAAAATTTATGAAATTTATAAAGAAAAACTTTATTATTCTCATTCATCAAGAAATCCTATAGATGTTTATGATCATACTCTCGAATATTATCAAAATCTCTACCATTGTCCTTCTCTTTTTGATATTCTTTTATCCACTGATAAGGAAAATTTTTTAATACCATGGTTTTTGAAGTCAATTGATAAAAATTTATATGATTTAATTGGAAGTTCTCTAGAAGCTTTAGCTCTTTTATCCATATCAAGTTACACCAGAATAACAGCAGCAAATAAAATAAAATTTAGTAAATATAAAAATATAAATTTTATAGATTTTGATAGTATTATTTCTTCTCCAAAAACATTTATTTCTCATTTTAATAGCTATTTATGTCCTAAAAAAAGTATAAGGCAAATTAAATTCAATAAATATAATCTCCCAAGAGATACTTATCAAATCAAATTACAAAGAGCTCATACTCTTGATAAAATTAAAAAACTTGATATTAATAAAGAAATATTAGATTATTTTTTTGATTCTATAGAAATTTATAAAAAAGCATTCAGTTGAATTTTTATCTAAATATAAATTTTTAATATAGTTAAGATTAAAAAAAAAAAGTAATAGATTTATAATAATTCTATGAAATCAAAAGAAATAGTTCCAATTATACTTTGTGGTGGTAGCGGAAAACGTCTATGGCCTCTATCAAGAGCAAGTTTTCCAAAACAATATATAGCTTTATCTGGAGAGAGCAAAGATACTCTTCTACAAAAAACTATTAAAAGAATATCTAATATAGAGAATATATCTGAACCACTTTTTATTTGTAATGAAGAACATAGATTTATTACAGCTGAACAAATAAAATCTATAAAAAGTAAACTAAATAAAATAATTTTAGAACCTGAAGGAAGAGGAACCACCCCAGCTATTGCGATAGCAGCATTAAAACTCTTTGAAGAAAAAAAAGATCCTTTATTATTAGTTCTTTCTTCTGATCATGAGATTGATGATTTGAATAATTTTAAAAAATCAATAGAGGTGGGTATTCAATGTGCAAAAAATGGACGTTTAGTAACATTTGGAATTATACCAACATCAGCGGAAACAGCCTTTGGATATATCAAAGCAAAAGATAGTTTTATTAAGACATCCATAAGGAGTAGTGAAATTATTAATTTTATAGAAAAGCCTAATAAGAAAACAGCAAAAGAATTAATAAAAGACGGGAGTTATACATGGAATAGCGGAATATTTTTATTTAAGGCCAGTGCCATTATTAATGAAATTAATAAGTTTTCACCTGAAATAATTAAATCTTGCAAATTGGCATTAGATTCCTCTGAAATAGATTTAGATTTTCAAAGAGTTAATAAAAAATCTTTTCTTAAATGTGAAAAATCATCAATTGATATATCAGTTATGGAGAAAACAGATTTAGGGACTGTAGTTCCAATGAATGCTGGATGGAAAGATATTGGGAGCTGGAAACAATTATGGGAAAGTGAGAAAAAAGATGAAAATGGAAATGCAAAAAAGGGCAAAGTTTATTTGAAAGATACATATAATTCTCTCTTTAGAGCTGAAAATAAACTTGTCGTAGGTCTAGGTGTTGAAAATTTAATAATGGTTGAGACTAGAGATGCAGTTATTGTTCTAGATAAAGATTTATCCCAAAATGTTAAAGAAATAGTTGAAGAGTTAGATCAAAATAACTTTTCTGAGGGTCTTGAACATAAAAAGATTTATCGACCTTGGGGAGATTATGAATCATTAATTGAAAATATAAATTGGAAAGTAAAAAAAATAGTTGTAAAACCTTATCAATCGCTTTCACTTCAAATGCACAATAATAGATCTGAGCATTGGATAGTAGTAAGCGGTACTGCAAAAGTCGAAATAAATGGCATAGTAAAATTTTTGAATAAAGATCAAAGTGCCTATATCCCACAAAAATCAAAACATAGATTATCAAATCCCAAAAAAGAGACTTTAGTCTTAATAGAAGTTCAAAGCGGGGATTATCTGGGAGAAGATGATATTATCAGATTTCAAGATAATTATGGAAGGGTTAAATAATGAATATCTTCAAAAATTTCAAATTTCGAAATCTTTATTAAAAAACTTATTTTATAAGTACTAAATCTTTCTCTCTTTTATTAGTTAAACATTTTGGACATGCTTTTTGAGCTAATTCATATGCTTTAGTAAGGACTTCTTCGCTTGGTTCATTTTTATTTTTCCATGTCAGAGTTGCCATCGTTCCTATAGAAGTTCCAACAATTATTTCTTTTAATTTATCCCACTCATTATGAGAGTTTATTTTTGAAAACACTAGTTAAAAAAAATTCTTTTTTATTCTACATCCTGACCTTCGAAACACCCCCAAAAAAGTACTAACTTCAAATAATTGTTTTAATAGGCTTGTTAAGATACAAAATAATCATTCTTTTTTCTCTTAAAAATGGATAAAAATCTATTTTTATTCCTGATGTAATGATTATGTTAGGGTATTAATAAAAACAATATTCTGCAGTTGTGAGTGATGCAAAAGTTCTTATTAAATCAATAGGGTTGCAAACAAAAATAAAAGTTAAAGCGTGATAATATTTATAAATAAAAAACAAATTAAAAATGTCAAAAAGAAACAAATCTTTAATTATTAAGAATCATAGATCAAGCTTTATTACTTTAATAAGAATTTTTGTTGGTAAACTTATTTTAAAATTTAAACTTGGAAAAGTTTTGCCAAAATATTTAACTGAATTTTATATAACAAAGAGTAGGAAATATGAATTTCAATCCGCTAGGAGAAATACTTCTGAAATTGAAAAAATTACTCCGATACGTGAAAATATAATTGGATATATTGAAGAGCAAAAGAAGGAAGAGATTAAAAATCTATCGCAATATTATCCATATGAAAAAGTTAGCAAAATTATTAATGTAGATAAAAAATTCACAATATGTACAGTTGGTATTTTTTATGCAAAAGCAGAGTTTACATTCTTACAAAATCATAAAAGTTACAAAAATCTTAAATTATATGGTTTAGATTTTGGAGATATTAAAAGTTTTAATGAAGATTTTATTACAGAAGATAGACTTGAACTAATTAATGGATACTCTCTTGAATCACTTGAAGAACTCTACAAAAAAGGAATAAATTTAGATTTAGCAATTTTTGTAAGGACATGTAGTTTAATGAATCCTAATGAATTTAAAGAATATATAAAAACACTTGGTAAATTTTGTAATTCCATAATGTTTTTAGAAATCGCCAAGTTAACATTTAATCCAATTAGTCAAGTTGATTTATCAGAAATATCTACTGATAAATCCTTAAAGCTTTTCTCAGGTTTATATCTACATAACTATATAAAAGTTCCTGAAAAATATGGTTTTAAGAAAGTAATTGAAGCAAAAGTGGTCCCTGCAAAAACTTTCCCCCAACAATCACTAACTAAAGATCATGATTTTGTATTTGTGCATGTTTCTAAATAATGTAAAAGATAAATATTAATTTAATTAGATTAATTTTGCAGAATTGACAAAACAAAATTTGCCAACTGGGTAAAAATTTATGCTTCTAAGAAAAAGTAATTCAAAACCAAAATATAACTAACGAAAAACCTTCTTTTTATTTTGGTTAAGTGATTTTAAATATCTCTTTCATAGAAACCATTAAAAAACTTACAATGCTAAAGATCCCTAATGAAATTCTTCATAAAAAGTTTTTCGACTTTTATTTTTTATAAAAAACTATTTTTTTATGAAGAAGATATTATTATGCTCTTCTACCGAATCGATTAAAAATCCATTATCTTCCATAATTGATTTAATTTCTTCATTACCAAGATTAGATTCGATCATTACATTCTTTAATTTTTCATTTTTAAGTAAATTATAACTACCTTTCAAAATTTGCAATTCTATTCCATCTACATCAATCTTTAATGCAGTTGGAATAGTTTCAGATAAATCACAAAAAGTATCTAAAGAAACACCTAAAATGAGTTCAGAATAATTTATATTTATTTTCTGACCTGTTTCACCAATATTAGTTCCAAATTGATGCCCTGAACTTCCAGTTTCAAAAAGCTTATAATCTGACCAATGGTTAAATCTATCAAGATTATTTTTTTTACTTAGAGCAAGGTTAACAGCAATAATTTTTTCAGAAAGATTATTAATCGCGATATTTTTCTTTAGTGCGTAAAAACTTTGAAAATGAGGTTCAAAAGAGAAAACTTTTGAAATTTTTTCTTGAGATGCCGCTATCAAAGAATATGCACCAACATTAGCACCTACATCAAAAAATACTGTTTCTTCTGGCAAGTTTTCAATCCACTTAACCGTAGCAGGTTCCCTTTTGCAAGAAGTTCTTCGATAATAAAGAGTAGCAACTGAATCTAAGAACAATTTTAAATCAGCAGAAGGATAATCTAACTTTATTGTTCTATTAAAACCAGAAATAAAATCTATGAACTCAATTTCATCTAAAGAATTAATCTGATTTTCAATTTGTTTGAAAAAACTAGAATTTTTGATAGTAATAATTAATTTTTAAATAATATAGCTAAATAAAATTGTAAATTGTAAATAGTAAATAATAAGTAACCTTACTTAATTATTACATTCAAAAATTACCGAATAATGAATTAATTAATCAAAATATTGATTAAATAAAAGGGCAATTACTGAACCTTTAGTAAAAACAATTAATGCATCAATAAAAAGTAGAATCAATATTCAAGTATTTAAAAAAGTTATGCTTCTACGAAAACTCCCTTGAAATTCAAAAACATAACAAGAAAATTCAGTGTAGCCAAGATGATTTGATCCCTGCCAACTGCATGCGATACAAGTTAGAGAATATTTTGAAACCCATGCAATTAATTGCAAATAATAAATAGGATTATTGTTGGAAAATTTCTTATAATTTATTAATTAAAAAATTAAGTTTTTTATAATTGGATATATTTATAAATAGAATTAATTTGGAGAAAATTCTTTTTAACTATTACTAGTAAATTAATTTTATGCAATAATTAAATTATATTATTTAATTTCTTTAAATATTATTCAAAATTTTAGAAATCCATGATCAAATTTATAATTGATTTACTAGTTGATGATCTTACTCGTGGTTTTATCATCCGTTCTATTCTTTCTGTTTTTTTTGGAGCTTTTATAAGTTTCTCATTAATTAAATCTGGGCAGATTTGGGCAAAATCATTTAGTAATGTAACCACATATTGTATCCTACCTCTGATTGGATTAGTAATAACAAATGTAATATCAGGAAATATTGCTCTCTCTTTAGGAATGGTCGGTGCTTTATCTGTTATTAGATTTAGACACCCAGTTAAAAGTCCACTGGAATTATCAATTTATTTTCTTCTATTAACAATAGGAATAACCCTCAATACTAATATTGGGCAGGCTTTATTGCTCGCCTTATTTTCAATGTCAATTGTTTATTGTTATGCATTATATAAAAGAACAAGATACAGAAATTTTTCAAACGCTCCTGATCTATCTTTAAATAGGGAAGAACCTCAATATCTTTTAGAAATTAATTGTTATAAGCAAGAATCTTTATTAGCGGATTCCACTTTCCTGATTTTCAGCCAAGAAAGTAACGATGATAATTGCATTTATAAGCTTGCTTTTGATAATAGAGATAGTTTGGAAGAATTCAAACAAAAAATCATAAAATCTTCAAATATTAAAGAAATAATATTCAATCAAATATGAGAAGACTTTATTTATATTTCTTAATCTCTTCTACAACAATTTTTATAATCCTTCCATTTCTAATTAATAAAAATGGGGAGTCATGGGTAATTAGAAAGAATAAAAATAATCTAGAAAAAATTATTGAAGACTCAATTACTCCACCTTGTAATCAGTATGAAAGAGATAATCTAGAATCTATTGATTCTAATATCAAAAGTATTCAAATTTTGATACCAAAATCTAGAGAATGGACAAAAAACTTAGTAAGAGCCAAAATATCAAGTGAAGCGAACATAATAGATAAATATAAAAAAAGATTCAACGCAAAAGTTAAAATAACTAAATTAAAATCTGATTGTATTCTCTCAGCGAAAATACGATTACATGGAGATTATAAAGATCATATTATATACAAAAATAATAAAATTTTTTCTTCTTTAGATGTAAAACTTGAAAATGGTAATATTAATGGAATTATAAATTTTAAACTTTTTTTACCTCATACACGAAATGGTGATTCAGAAATTATTACCACAACAATTTTAAAAAAAATGGGTTATGTGGCTCCAAGATCTCAATATATAAATGTAAATTTTAATGGCGAAAAACTCAAAATGATTCTTCAGGAAAAGGCATCCAAAGAAATGCTTGAGTCAAATAATTTAAGAGAAACGTTAATTTTAGAATCTGATGAATCTCTTCTTTGGAAATTAAGACCTACAAAGAGAGGGGTTTTCAATGGTATGTTATTTCCAAGAGCTGTTAACGAGAAATGGATCTCTAGAAACCTAATTAATCAAGAAATAGCTTTAAAAGGTTTAGATATATTTTCTAAGGCAATAATAGAACAATGGAATAGGGGAGAGAATAAAGAGCAATCTTATAGCGATACACTACTTTCAAATTTTAATAAAAAATCAAATATCAAATTATCTACTTTCAGAGTCCATATATTTTCTATGAATGCTTTGCACGGTTTATATAATACTAATAGAAAATTTTATTTTGACCCATTTGAAAATGCAATCTATCCAATATATTACGATGGAAATTCCTCCATTAGATATATTAAACCTCAGGGGTCTGGAATATATAAGTATGCCAAGAACAAACTTCTAATTAGAGAAATAAGTCAAGAAGATATCAAAAAGGCTGCACAAGAGCTCAATAATATTGATTTAATTGATTTAAAAAATAACTTAGAGAGATATGGAGTTTTTATTAAAATAAAAGAATTAAAAAATATTAGAAAAATTTTATTAATTAATCAAAATTTGCTTTCATCTCATATTGATAATCAAATAAGTTTTAACTTTAAAAAAAACGCTCTAGATAGATATGTAGATCCATCTGTAAAATATGGAATAGTTTTCGGACCTAATAAAACAAACTATAATTTATGTGATCCTGATAGCTTTGTATGTAAAACTAAAATCCTAAATCAAAAAGAGATAATAAACTTATTAAATGGTGAATTTATACATGAGGGCATTAATTATTACTATCTTGGCAAAGAACAAATTTTTGATGAAGATTTTTACATTCTTAATAGTAATTTAAATAGAAAAGAATCAAATGATATAAATCGAAATAATCAAATCAATATTAGAAAAATTGGAAATCCTTTAGTTTATATTGATGATGAAAGTAAAATAATCAAAATCTTAATAAATAAAGCGAATGAAAAAGTAATTATATATGAAAGCCAACTTAACTCTTGGAAGATTGATTTAAAAGCAAATTATGTATCTACAATTAATAAACTAGATAGTAGGGTAGATTCTAGCTTGCTGACTGGTCTTATAACTATAAAGGACTCCTCACTTGATAAAGTCGAGATAAATATAAATGGTGGCTATCTTGAAGACAGCTTAAACGTAATAAGGAGTAATGGAAATATTAAATATATTAGTGTAGATAATAGTTTTCAAGACGCAATTGACTTTGACTTCTCTAATTTAAATATAGATAAAATAGATGTTAATAATGCGGGTAATGATTGTATAGATTTTTCAGGAGGAAGATATTTTATAAAATCAGCCAACCTTAATAAATGTAATGATAAGGGTATTTCTGTTGGAGAAAAATCAATTGTTCAAATTGATGAGATCAGAATATTAGATTCAAAAATAGCTTTGGTTTCTAAAGATTCTTCTGAGTTATTAGTAAAAAAAGGCTCTTTAAAGAGATTTAATATTTGCGTGGCTGCCTACATTAAAAAAGATGAATATGGTCCTTCTAAAGTAACAATACCAAATTTATTATGCCCAAAGAATAAAGAAGCTATTCAAATTCATTCCATACTTCAAAAAATATGACTTCTCGTATAGAACAAAAATTAGAATTTTCCAAGGAATACTATATTGATTTACTCAGATGGTTGAAATCTAAAGGTACAAAAGTTATCTATCCAAAAAGAATAATATGTTCAAGATATTTTGATACTGTTAACTTAGATATGTATTCAGATGTTTTAGAAGGGATAATTCCTAGAAAAAAAATAAGGATAAGAACTTATAATTCAAGAGAATTTAAAAAGGGTAATTTCCCTTATAAGCTTGAGGTGAAAATAACTAAAGAGCATGAAAGATTTAAAAGTTGTAGAAATATCTATAATTATGAAAAAATAATTAAACAAGGTTATTATGATAAACACTATGGAACTTGTTTTGCAAAAGTTGATATTTCCTATAAAAGAGAATATTTTTTAATTGATGAAATAAGAATAACTATTGATAGTGAAATAAATTATAAATCAATATCTAATAAAGTCTCAAAACATAAAAAAGAAAAAATTGATAATAGTTTTGTATTAGAAATTAAAGCAGATATAAGCAAAAGTTTAACATTCCTTTCAAATAAATTTGACTTCCCAAGAACGAGATTTTCAAAATATCAAAAAGCTATAGAAAGCATTTTTAATTAGAATTCAAAAGATTATTTTAAGTGGTTAAATCTATTTATTAGTAGATCAAATTAATTTTGATAATTTATTTTTTCCACTAAGAATACCTTTTAATAAAAGTTAAATCTAGACCTTATACAATTATTCAAGAAATATAATAACAATCAATAAAAAAGTTTTTTTATTAATTTAAATATCGAGCGAAATAAAAGTTAAAATGGAGAATGTATTCAAATATTAACTTGAAAAAAATAGCCCATAGATAAATGCTACTTTTTATTTATTTTATAATTATCTACTTTTATGAAATATCCTCAATTGATTAACCATTTAAATAATCTTTTTTTATTATTTTAATTTGGATTAGATAAGCTATATGAAAGTACTTTTTCGCACCAACTTATATTTTTTAAATACCATTTTAGTGTTTCTTCCAATCCTTTATCAAAATCATATTTAGGAGACCAATTTAATTCATTTTTTATTTTTTTAGGATCTATTGAATATCCAAAGTCATGTCCAGGTCTATCTTCTACATTTTTAATTAAAGATTGATAATTATAATTTCTAGGCATATGATGATTAAGAAAATTACAAATCTTCAAAATGACATCATTATTAGAAATTTGAGTTTTACAACCAATTAGATAACTAACTCCTAATTTTCCATTAAGTGCAATACTAATTAAAGCATCAATATTATCATCAACAAATAGCCAGTCTCTGAAATTACTGCCATCTCCATAAAGAGGAATACTTTCTCCTTTAATTGCCTTCATAAAGGCTAAAGGAATTAACTTTTCTGGGAATTGCCAAGGACCATAATTATTTGTACAGTTTACATTTATTGTAGGCAGTTCATATGTCTTGGTCCATGCATTTACTAAAAAATCGCAACAAGCTTTAGAAGCAGAATAGGGACTACTAGGATTATAGTTAGATTTTTCATCGAAATAAAAACCTTCTAAAAGAGATCCAAAAACCTCATCTGTGCTTAAGTGGATAAATTTAAATTTATCTTTTCTTAATGAATTTAATTGATTATAGTGACGTAATGATTGTTCAATAATATTTAAAGAACCAATTATATTATTTTCAATAAATACTCTTGGATTTTGAATAGACTTATCTACGTGAGATTCAGCAGCTAAGTGAAAAATTATATCGGGGTTTGAATACTCCAATACCTCTTCCAATTTATTAAAGTCTCTTAAATCGACTTTTAAAAAAAAATATCTTTCTTTCAATTCTTTATTAGAGCGAAGACAATCATTTATCGATGTTAAATCACTACAATAACTAATTTTATCTAAATTAAAAATTGTAGAATTTGTAAACTTTAATAGATTTCTTATTAATGCTCCTCCAATAAATCCAGCACCTCCAGTGATGAGAATTCTTTTATTATTAAGAAATATTTTATGATACTTATTTTCCATGATTTACTACAAATAAATTAGAGTTTTTCTATAAAACTAATCTTGAAATTAAAACAATATTTATACATAACAAATGCATTTTTTTAATTTTACCTAAATTTTTGAAAATGCTAAAATAAATTTAATATATATTTAAGTAATTCGACTTATGAGAAAAGGTATAATTTTAGCCGGAGGTCAGGGTAATAGGCTTAATCCAGTAACAAGATATATTTCAAAACAACTAACTCCTATATACGATAAACCAATGATTTACTATCCATTATCTACACTAATGTTAATGGGTATTAAAGAGATCCTAATAGTAACATCAAGAGAGGATAATGATAAGTTTAAACAGTTATTTGGTAATGGTCATCAATTTGGCATCTCAATAGAGTATGTAATACAAGAAGAACCTCTTGGGATTGCAGATGCATTAATTAGAGGAGAAGATTTTTTCAAAGAATCTTCTATAGCTTTAATTCTTGGGGATAACATTTTTCACGGGGATAAATTAGGACAAAGACTTAAAGAATTATCAATTAAGGAGAATGACTCAGTTATTTTTGGTTATTCTGTCAGATCTCCAAAAGATTACGGAGTAGCTGAAATAGACTCAAAAGGTTTAATTCTAAATTTAGAAGAAAAACCTGAATCTCCAAAGTCAAAGTGGGCCGTAACTGGTCTTTACTTATATGAAAATTCTGTGCTTAAAAAAGTTAAAAATTTAAGTAAATCTTATAGAGGGGAGCTAGAGATTACTGATTTAAATAAATTATTAATAAAAGAAAAAAAACTAAAAATAGAACTTCTTGGAAGAGGCATTACATGGATAGATGCTGGCACATTTGATAGATTATTCAACGCTAGCATATATATAAAAACTATTCAGGAAAGACAAAGTTCAAAAATATGTTGTCCCGAAGAAATAGCATGGAGAAATAATTGGATAACAAATGATGAATTGAAAGAGCTTTC
>MDTD01179474.1_pt1 | contig 57948 bp, 64 predicted proteins | sample 811221 | NCBI WGS metagenome assembly MDTD01 (sample SAMN05326646, study PRJNA326480) | marine metagenome | isolation source: seawater | place: Pacific Ocean: South West | collected 2011
GAGGAGACGTTTGGCCCCGTCGCCGCAGTCGTGCCCTTTGACGACGAGGACGACGTGATCGCCATGGCCAACGACACAGACTACGGTTTAGCCGCTTATATCTATACCCAAAATCTGGCGCGCGCACTGCGCACCTTCGAACAGCTACAGTTTGGCATCATCGGCATTAACGATATTAATCCCACTAGCGCAGCAGCACCCTTTGGCGGCATGAAGGAAAGCGGGTTAGGCCGCGAGGGAGCTCGCGAGGGCATCGAAGAATATCTCGAAACAAAACTCGGCGGCATCAGCATCTAATGCCGCATCTAGGAGCAGATCATGGCAGCACCTGACTACCCCGGCCTGGATACGCTGGCACTTCATGCCGGCGCCCAACCTGACCCCTCTACTGGGGCTCGCGCCACGCCGATTTATCAATCGGCATCGTTTTGTTTTCCCGACTCTGATTACGCGGCGTCGCTGTTTAACATCGAACGTGCGGGGCACGTTTACTCCCGTTTAAGCAATCCGACCAACGCCGTGCTCGAAGAGCGTATTGCCGCCTTGGAGGGCGGCGTGGGCGCCATCGCCACCGCCAGCGGACAGGCTGCGCTGCACCTTGCCATTATTACGCTGATGGGCGCGGGTTCTCATATCGTCGCATCAGCAGCACTCTATGGCGGTAGCCACAACCTGCTTGGTTACACCCTGCCGCGTTTTGGTATCGAGACCACGTTTGTTGACCCTCGAGATCCACAGGCCTTCGCCGATGCCATTCAAGACAACACCCGACTAGTATTCGGCGAAACATTGGGGAACCCTAGCCTCGATGTACTAAACATCCCGGCGATTGCCGAGGTGGCACATGCAGCCGGATTGCCGCTCATGGTGGACTCGACCACGACCACACCCTACCTGATGAAGCCGTTTGAACTCGGCGCGGACATCATTCAGCACTCGGCGACCAAATTCCTCAGCGGTCACGGGATTGTGATCGGCGGCCTCCTCGTTGACAGCGGTCAATTTGATTGGGAGGCCTCTGGTAAATTCCCAACCCTGTCAGAGCCTTACGAAGGGTTCCACAACTTAATTTTCACCGAAGAGTTCGGCCCTGCCGCCATGATTCAACGCGCACGCAAAGAAGGGTTGAGGGACTTTGGGGCCTGCATGGCACCCACTTCCGCGTTTCATATCCTGCAGGGCATCGAAACGCTCAGCGTGCGGATGAGCCGCCACGTCGACAACACCCGCGCCATCACCTCATTTTTACTCGAACAGGAACAGGTGACGCGGGTCGGTTACCCCGAACTCGACGGGCACCCTGATCAGGCCCTGGCCAAAGAACTATTACCCAACGGGTGTGGCGCAGTATTCAGCTTCGATCTCGCAGGCGGGCGTGAGGCCGGTATCGCATTTGTTGACGCGCTAAGCGTGTTCTCACACCTCGCCAACATTGGAGACGCGAAGTCACTCGTTATCCATCCTGCCAGTACCACCCATCATCGAATGGACGCCGCGGCATTGGCTGCAGGGGGCATTGGCGAAGGCACTATTCGCTTGTCAATTGGCCTCGAAGATCCGAAGGATCTGATTGCGGACCTCAAACAAGGCTTACGGGCGGCTGGCAAGGCGGCGGGAGGCAGTCGCTAATGCGCATTCAGGTCAACGGCGAAACCGTCTACTGCTATACGAATTCCCGCGACATCGACCACGACAAACCGTCAATCGTTTTCGTCCACGGTTCAGGCATGGACCACACCGTGTGGACACTCGCCAGCCGACACTTCGCGAGACATGGCAATAACGTGATCTCGATCGATCTGCCAGGTCACGGCCGATCGGGCGGTAAGCCCTTGGCCACTGTTGAGGACATGTCTTCCTGGGTGATGTCAGTGCTCGATACGCTAGAGATTAGTGAAGCAGCCTTGGTCGGCCACAGCTTGGGGAGTCTCATTGCGCTCGAGTGCGCGGCCTCCCATAGCGACCGCGTCAGAGCGATTGCTCTGGTTGGCACGACCTCACCGATGCCGGTCTCTGACGCGATCCTCAATGCAGCCGAAGCCGATGATCACGCCGCTTTTGACATGCTGACCCAGTGGGGCTTCAGCAAGCGACATCAGTTTGGCGGCAACCGCAATTCGGGTATCTGGATGATTGGTAACACGCTGAGGCTTTACGAGCGCTCTGGTCCCGGGGTGCTATTTCACGACATGCGTGCGTGTAACGAATACACCAGCGGCACAGATCAAGCTTCAAAGGTCGCCTGCCCTGCTCTACTCATTCTCGGCGCAGAAGACCGACTCACACCGGTACGCAGTACTAGAGCGCTAAAGGAAGCGATACCATCACCTCTCGTAGAAGTCCTGTCGGGCGCAGGCCACACCATCATGGTCGAGGCACCCAACGCCATGCTTGATGCGTTACACAAGGTGCTGTGAGAGAGCAGCCACCACCCTCCGGCGGGAGTATCTCACGACTAGGCGAACGCACCTTGCTCAGCTGTTGGACTGCAGCATCTGCTCGATCTGAATGATCCGCTCCTTGCCGAAGAACATCTCATCTCCGACAAAGAATGTAGGCACCCCAAAGGCGCCGCGATCTGCTGCCTGCTGTGTGTTCTGCAGCAACGCGTCTTTCACAGGCTGCGTTTGAATCGCTTCAGCTAAACCCGCTGCATCAAGCCCTGCAGACTGCCACACACCTGCTGCCACCTCCGGGTCCCCCATATTGAGTCCTTGCTCCCACATTGCTGACAGGTTCGCTTCGACATATTGGTCGACCACCCCAATGTCTTGCGCGGCAATAAACCCTCGCATTAGCGTGATGGTGTTGATCGGGAAGTGGGGATTGAATACGAACTTATTGAGACCATGCGCGTCGATGAAGCGCTGCGTCTCTAGCATGTCGTACTCAAGCTTTCCCTTCACTTCACCGAAAGCCAACATAGGCGCCTGATTATTGGTCAGCTTAAAAAGGCCGCCCAATAATACCGGCGTGAGCACTAACTCGACGCGCTGTCTTTCGGCCACTTCGCGCAGGACGTGATACGAGAAGTAGGCGTTCGGGCTTGCGAAATCGAACAGGAATTCAACCTTGCCTGACATGAGTACCTCCTAGCTAAAAGCGCGTGTCAGAAATGGTAGTCCGGTGTAACAGCCGGTCATAACCGTCATACCCGCCGGTCGCGGCGTGCAGCACAGATCGGTTGTCCCACATCACCAGCATGCCGGCCTGCCACTGGTGGGCGTACACGAACTCAGGCCGGCTCTGATGGGCGTAGAGCTCCATCAAGAGGGCGTCGCTCTCTTCCTTGTCCAGGCCAACAAACCCCTTTATGTAGGCGGCGGAGGAAAATAAGGCTTTCTTACCCGTCTCGTGGTGCGTTCGCACCAAAGGATGCTCGTGGGTTTCCAGCGCTTTTTCGCTCGGCAGAATTTTCATGCTCCGCCCTTGCTCCTGATCGGATTCACCGTAGGCGCCATCCGGTGCATAGCCCAAAGCCGCTGAATGAATCGCGGTAAGGCCCTCAAACTTCACCCTCAGTTCGTCTGGTAGTTGCTCATAAGCGGCCACTTGATCTGAAAAGAGCGTATCGCCTCCCACAGGAGGTATCGTGATCCCGTAGAGCGCGGTCGCAGCAGGCGGAATCGGCATAAAACTCCAATCGCTGTGGAAAAACTCGGCAAACACCGTGGTTTTTTCATCGGCATTGCGCTGGATCGCTGCCACCTGCCGGTGCTCGTCGATGTGACCAAAAAACGGATCCTCACCAATCTCACCAAACTGCTCACTGAAACCCACCAGCTGGGCTGGAGACAGCTGCTGGTCGGGAAAAGCCACCACTTTGTGCTCAAGCCAATGGGCGCGAATCTCTGCCACCAAATCGCTAGAAAGTGGCTGGTCCAAGCTCACGCCTGTAATCGTTGCGCCGCAACTCGCCCCGGAGGGCGCTACCTGCAAGTTCACTGGGATTCTCCTCTTTGCAAAAATCAATTGTTCAGCGTGCTGGTGACGATTACGGCAGACACCCAAACACTCCGCTTACCGTCTAATAACAGCCCCACCTGAACGGAAAAAGCGTTTAGCTGTAACGACTTTACAGATTGACGGCATGGTTCCACCAAGCAAGATCAGAATGCGCTCGAAGATCTAACTCATGGGTCCACGCTGATCGATGTTGCTGAGCCAAGTGGTAGTAGGTCTCTGCCATCTTATCCGGCAGGAGCAGCCCATCCTTGCCCTTGCCTCGAGCCTCTCTCAGTGCCTCGAAGTTCTCTGGACCCAGCATCTTGCCCAGGGTATCGGGCGCATCCACCGCGCCATCAATGAGAATATGCACCACATGCACACCCTGCGCTGCGTACTCGGCGTTCAGGCTCTGGCACAGTAGACGTCGCCCCGCCATCGCGGCGGCGTGAGAGTGCTGGCCACTGTTGCCGCGAACCGCCGCGGTGGCCGAAGTCACTAAGATCGTGCCATGACCCCGCTCGACCATCAGTGGGACCAGTACCTTTGCGACACGAAATAGCCCAAAACACGCCATGCGCCAGCCCAATTCGAAGGTCTTGAGGGGCGTGTCATCGAGTGAGCGGTTACCGATCTGGGCGCCGAGATTGTAAAGCACCGTGTCGATCGGGCCGATCGCTTCGACCTCCTCAATCAAGCCCTCCAGCGCGCCCTCGTCCACGGCGTTCAAGAGATGTCCGCTGGCGGACATGCCGGCTTCCTGAAGGCCCGATACCATGGTGTTGAGTCCGTCGATGTCACTGCGCCGACACAACGCGGCGTGATAACCCCCGGCAGCGAACTTCTTGCCAACGCTACCGCCAATTCCTGCGCCCGCGCCGATCACCAGACAAGTCTTTTCTGCGCCCATAACGACTCTCCTTACTAATCTAAAACGGTACCAGCACTAATGAGGCCGTCGATGGCGGCCTGGTCATAGCCAATGGCCTCCAGCACCTCTCTGCCGTGCTCACCCAACCTCGGGGCAGGACGCGACACACTCGCAGGGGTTTTATCAAAGCGTGCCGGATGCCGCGCCTGACGCACCTCACCAAACTCCTCAAAGTGCAGGCGATCCACCGAACCGTTGGCGACAACCTGCTCGTGGCCCAATAGCTCTGATCGATCAATGATCGGCGCGCAGGGCACACCCTCCTTGTCAAAGCGGGCTAGGATTTCCTCACTGGCCCACTTTTTGATCTCCTCGGCCGTGATCTCTTTGCGTTCACTGTTATGAGTAAACCGGCCTTGCGCAGTGCTGAAGTGCGGATGATCGATCAGATCTTCCCTATTGAGCGCTCGACACATGCCCTGCCACTCTTTATCGGATATCGCGCCGGCTGTGATGAAGCGATCCTGTGTCTCATAGATCAGGTCCATCGCCCCTTGGTACTTGCGCACATCAAACTCCTGATCCGCGTACGTCAGGCCTGCCATCGCCTCGGGCCAGAACAGGCTCAACATCGCGTCCAGCATCGATAGACGAATATGCTGTCCTTCACCCGACTTCTCCCTTGCATACAGCGCGGTACTGATCGCCTGGGCCGCGGTGATAGCTGTTACCTTGTCAGCAATGATGATGCGGAACATCTGGGGACGCCCCGAAATACGGTCGGCCTGAATGTCCGTTGCACAGGAGAGCGCTTGGATCACCGGGTCATACACACGCTTGTGCGCGTAGGGCCCCTCCTCCCCAAAACCGCTGATCGATACGTAGATGAGCTTTTGGTTAATCTCTCTGAGCACAGATTCCCCAAACCCCATACGCTCCATGGCGCCGGGCCGGAAATTCTGGATGAGCACGTCCGCAGTTTTGACCAGATCGAACAAGATCTGCTTGCCATCATTCGATTTCAGGTCAACAGCGATGGATTGCTTACCACGGTTACAAGAGAAGAATGCGGCAGTCACTTTATTTACGGTCGGGCCAATGTGGCGCATTTGCTCGCCCGTCGTGGGCTCGACCTTGATAACGTCAGCGCCCTGATCCGCCAGCATCATCGCTGCGACCGGACCCGACACCATACTCGTCAGGTCCAACACCTTGATACCTTTCAATGCGCTCATGCGTCCCCCTCAAACAAATCCGGATAATTTATTCTCATCGCTCGGCCGTAGGACGGCCGGGCTGCGTGGGTTTCATAGTAACGCTGTATTGCTGCGGGTAAAGCCACCCCGTATGCGATGCACCAGTCGAGGCAACTCATCAACATAATGTCTGCCAGACCAAATCCACCGGACATGAGCGTCTCTTGCTCTCCAAGGTGACTCGCGACCACGCTCAGGTGTCTGGCCACGTAGTCCGCAGCAGCACTAACCACCTCTGGCGATTCTCCATAGATCGCGCCCAAATCGCCGTGGCGCCGCATAACGTACAGCCCCGTCTCGTCGATCTCACCGTAAATGTAGGCACACCACTCGTCCTCTTTGGCGACAGACTGCTTGGTGTCGGGCACATATAGCGTTGCGCCATCAGATTGATGCGCAAGGTAGCGACAGATAGCGACGCTCTCTGAGAGCGACACATCGCTATCGCGGTAGAAGGGAATCTTCTGTTTACGATTCAACTCAGTGAACGCGGGCTGCTGGGTTTCACCGGTCCGCGGACCAATAGCGTGGTGCTGATAGTCGAGCCCTAGCTCCTCACAAACCCAAATTGGACGGAAACTGCGCGGCGTTCCAACACCCCATATTTCCCTCATATCGTGACCTCCCCAAAAGCAAGCTGCAGATTAGCTTCGAATACGAATAAAATTAAATGAATAGTTTTTGCTATATAGTTAAATAAACCGAATACCTCATAGAGCCAGCGGATGGACTTGTCTGATATCCAACTCATCAAAACCATCGCTGAGGTGGGCAGCATCTCAGGAGCGAGTCAGGCACTGCATCTGTCGCAGCCGACCGTCAGCAAACGTCTGTCGCGCCTAGAGCAAACGCTTGGCATGCAACTGTTTCACCGGTTGTCACGAGGCATGGCGCCTACGAGCACAGCCGAGTACATCCTGAGTCAGGAGCCAGACCTCAACAATCACATGCAGGCGATCGAGCGCCAAGTCCGACGCATGGCGGATCTGGAGGCTGGCCATTTACGACTGGGCGTTGGACCAATCATTGAGCAGGTGCTCTTGCCGGAGGTGCTGTCGGATTTCCTCACTTTGGCCGGCGCTGCACAAATCACAGTGGTCACCGAGGATGACCGAAATCTCATCGAGCAGTTAGCATCGTCAGAACTCGATGTGATTGTGGGGCCCTTTGAGGCATCGGACACGGATATCGAAGAACTCATTGAACTGAACATGCTCAGCGAACCGATGATCGCGGTCACCCGCCCAGAGCATCCGCTCGTAGGCCACAGTGACATCTCACTTAAGAGCGCAGTGAATTATCAATGGGCCACCCCGCGCCCCACTGCTAACACCAACGACGCCGCGGCCCTGACGATCTTACCGAGAGTAAAGCTGTTTTCTGACAATTACCCCCTACTCATCGAGGCAGCGCTACGGGCCGATTTAATCTGTGTCGGACCGAGCAGCGTCTTTGCAGCCGAACTATCTACCGGTACGTTGCGACAATTACCTCTCGACCTCGGGGTGCACTGGCGCAGCACCCTGCTCACCCGGCCCGAGGCGTACCTGACACCGTTAGTGAGCCACATCGCTACACTGTTTCGACGGGCGGCTAAAAACCTTTAAAACATCCTCTTGCTTGACCAACACAGCATCGTGGGATGGAACAAACACACAGCCTCCTCGTGTGACAGTTTCGGATCAAACAGCAGAGTCGCTAACAACAGAGCGTGAGCAATCTAGGAATAACCTCAGTGGTATACTGCGCGCCTCTCCTGGAGTACGCAGCCTAGCGACATGAGCAACGATTCCCCTCTTACCAAGAAGGACATATTGGACGCGGCTTCTGCGCGGGTTACTGAATCTCGTTTAGATCAATTGGTGCAGGGGCACTTTGCGACACTGGAATTGCATGATGACCTTGATCTGATGAAGGGTCTCAATATCGCCAAGGACTGGCTTATAGACAATCGCGAGAAGCTCAACACCAAAGAATATGATCCGGATATCGATACCTCGAGAGTAGAACACAAGCTATCTGAGGCAAATCTGCGGGCCATTCAGGCCGAGGAGGCCGATCGCTTCGTCGCGGGGCAGGATACTAACCAGATCAAGTTCGGAAACGTGAGGTTTAGCGAATTAACCCAGACTCTCGCTGTGACCCTAGACAAATTGCTAAAACCACGCAGAGTAATGAGACTCTTCCAGAGCGGACGGAATTGGTACCCTCCCAATGGATATATGGGGTGGCACACGAACGCGAACGTGCAAGGATTCAGGCTCTACTGTAGCCACACTCCTGTCGCTCAGCAGTCTTATTTTCGGTACCTAGATCCATTGACCAATCAGATAGAAACTAGCTGGGACAACGCTGGCTGGAATTTCAGATGTTTCAGAACAGACCTAGAGCCACTATGGCATTGTGTCTACTCGCAAACAGATCGCATTAGCTTTGGATACGGCCTGATGTTCCCGATTGATACTGCAGAGTGAGATCGCGTGGGGCCGTTTCCCGAGATCCCTCCAAAACAACCCCACTGAATGCGCCGGCGCAAAGATGACCACTCACCCCCGATACCAAAGTAGCGCCGAGACATCACTCTGGAGGAAATTGCTCTAGCAACTCGTGCACAACCGTAATCGTGAGCTGTTCACGATCGGCCTTGGACATATTATTTTTTAGCCGCCCCTCCGCAACGCCTCGCCAGACGATTCTGCCAGTCTTGATATCAATCACATCAAACATGGCAGTCCCATCCTCGTACGTTTTGACCGATTGTCCTGAGGAATAGCCAATGCTGACGGAGCGCCCATAGGTACCGGCTGCCACACCGCCGTGCATGCCCTGGGGCTGACCACTGACTTTCTGGGTTTGGCGCTTGGTAACGTGATAGTTCACCCAAAAATCTGCCTGCCCACGGCTCCCCTGACGGAACCCCCGCTGCATCAGTTCCTGATCTGCTGTGTTGCGCACCCGCTGATCACTGCTGTTACGGCGCCAGTACTGACTTTCTCGGGTGTTGTGATCGTCGTCATACCAGCGATAGGTATTAAGTTAGCCAAAGGGAAAATTCTGATCGTAGTCTGCCTCATAGGTCGGCTTGTCCGCGCAGCCTGCAAGCAGAACTGAAGACACCACTATGGCTCCCATCATTAAAAGGGCCTGCTTGAGGCTGCGCGCCCGACACCCACCAGTTTTTGATCCCATCACTCGCTAGCCTCTCTCTAATTTGTCTTCTTGATCTGCAGTGCCATTCTGTCGCTTGCGCTATCACACAGATCCTGCGCTGAACTGACTAGACCCGGATATTGGCGTTTTTTTTGGGCCCACTGCCTCGCTATTTTTACGGCGCCCTGAAACTGACATCACTGTCGGCCACGAGCCAGGCGAAGACCGCAAACGCCGCCACATTCTGATCCAGCGACGCCGCATCGAGCTTGTCTAACGTATCATCTGCGGTGTGATGCAAATCAAAGTAATCACGGCCGTCCTGATGGAGTCTAAGAGTAGGCACGCCGGCCGCGATCAGTGGGTAGAGATCTGGCCCGCCTCCCGGTTGGCGGTTGCTTCCCGGTGCAATACCCAGTGGTGCCAATAGCCGAGCGATCTCGGCAAATAGTTGATCACCCTCCTCAGTCTGGCTATCTGCCGTCACTTTCCAAACCCTTCCACCGCCGAAGTCGCTTTCTGATCCCATCACATGCTGTGTGATCTCAGCCTCGTGTCGCTCGCGGTAGGCACTCGCCCCCAGCAACCCGACTTCCTCAGCACCCCACAGCACCAGACGGATAGTGCGTCGCGGTGCCAGCCCAGCATTCTTAATCAATTCCAGCGCGGCCATAGTGATACCCACACCGGCACCATCATCGATGGCACCAGTGCCCAGATCCCAGCTATCCAGATGCGCGCCGATCACCACGATCTCTTCCGGCGTTTCGCGCCCCACCACTTCCGCCAGAACATTACCTGACTCCGCGGCTGGGATCTCAGCGCTGTCCACCTTGATAAGCAGGGAAACTGGCTGACCCGCCGCTGCAATCCGCTCAAGCTGATCAGCGTCAGGATTAGACAAAGCCAATGCGGGGATCCGGGGTATGGCCTCCTGATAACGAAGGGCCCCGGTATGCGGGAAACGATGGCTATCAGTGCCCACCGAGCGAATCAGATACCCGACCGCGCCTTTGCTAGCCGCAATACTCGGGCCCGCTGTCCGCGCCTCATTGAAATATCCATAAGACGAGCCGTCCTGAGTTCGCTGCATGGCGTGCCCTACGTACGCGATACGCCCTGCCAAGCTACCTTCCGGCGCGCGTTTTAAATCGGTCAACGTATCGAACAGCGCGACCTCCGCACTGAAGCCGTTTTTTCCAGTGGGAACCGAGCCACCCAAGGCCGTGACCGCCAGAGGCTGTGGGTACGGCGCCATAATCTCGGCACCCTCCCCGAGTCGCTCCCAGGCATCGATTGCAAAGGGCTCGTTTCGAACGTTAGCGAATCCCTTTTCGGAAAGAATATTGAGCGCCCATGTACGAGCTCTGGCTTCAGCTTCACTGCCCGCCAGCCGGGGTCCTACCTCGGTCGTCAGCGACGTGACAATCGACATGGCGCTGCTCCCCGCTAGTGCCTTGGCACGCAGTACCTTTGCGTGCGCCAGACTTTCAGGGGATGGCACTTGTGCGAAGGTGACCGCCGCGGTTAGTGCGAAGAACCAAGGCAAGGACATGCCCATCCTGAAGCGGTGGCGTCTGACACGCCGAAAACGCGTTAACTCACTGGACATTGCATCGTTCCGACGAGCGCACTGACTTATAACGCCTTACGTTTCTCAAGCCAGACATTGGCCGCTTTGGTTTGCGCCTTGGTCGCCGCCATCACGCCCAAGTCGTCGCGTGTCGTGCCGATCTCTCCCAGCGCGGCGATTTGCTCATAAAACCAATACTGGGTTGCAAACGCCCCTACGGTTCTAAACAGCTTAATCACATTCAAAAATTTGAGCGCCTTCGGCAGCAAAGAGAGGGAATCCTCAAATCGAGGAAGTTCGCTCAGGCCGTTGAGTAATTGTGCGGGCGCATCGGTCATCACGCACATGGGCCGGCCGATGCCGATCATATCGGCACAGCCTGTTTCGAGTGCCGCATTCATCGCGTCAAGCCGGCGTAACCCCCCTGTGACCATGAGTGGGACATTGATCTCTCGACGCATGGCTTCCGCAAAATCGACAAAGTACGCTTCTCGCGCTCGCGTCGAGGCTGCCACAGACTGCGCCTCCACCGGCTCCATTCCCTCAAGGTTGAGCAATCGCGGCTGCTCGTAGGTACCGCCTGATATCTCAATCAAGTCAACACTAGCCGCCTCGAGCCATTTCGCGACCTGCAGGCTTTCGTCAAAATCAAAACCACCGCGTTGAAAGTCCGCACTGTTGAGCTTCACCGAGATCGGCACACGCGGTCCGACCGCTGCGCGGACTCTGCCCACGCACGCTAACAATAAACGCGCCCGATTCTCCAGCGGCCCGCCCCATTGGTCAGCCCGCTGATTACTGCGAGGACTCAAGAATTGAGACAGCAGATACCCGTGCGCAGCGTGCAACTGCACGCCAGTAAACCCTGCATCAACGAGAACCTTCGCGCATCGCGCAAAACCTGTAATCACCGCCTCGATGTCGTCTTCCGACATGGGCTCAGGCTCAGCGAACTGCCCGCCCGGTAGACCCAATTTCACCGCCGAAGGGGCTTTGGGCCGAGGATTCACGATCTTCTGGCACTGCCGACCGGCGTGGCTGATTTGGGCCCAGAAATGGTTACCCGATCGAGTGCCCGCTCTGGCCCAAGCCTCAAGCGCATGCCGAGCAGACTCATCGGGTTCTGCATCGACAATCACATTACCGGGTCGCTCGAGATGATCCCCATCGATCTGCACATTGCCTGATAAAAGCAGCCCTGCGCCGCCGTCACTCCAGATACCATAGAGGCGCGCCAGGGCCTCGGTGGCGGCACCGGAGGGGTCAGCCAGCCCTTCGGTCATCGCTGCTTTGCATAATCGATTCGGTATTTCGGCGCCGCAAGGCAGGGTAAGCGTTTCGTTTATCATCTAATGAGCTTCTACAATAATATCTTTAGAGCATTGTTTTAATTAAATATTTTGCATCTCACCGAGGCGATTCACCGACGCCAGAATACCCTCCCAGCCGCCCTCAATATGGGGGGCTAGCACTTCGGCGATGCCGGTATCCGTTCGCCATTTCAAGTAGGTGTCGTAAGAGGATTCCTGATCCCAGTACTCCACAAGAAGATACGTTGATGACGATTCGTTAAGAACCACGTCAATCCGCTCGCAGCCCGTAAATTCGCGGGTATCAGACAACGCCGCACGGAATAAATCCCCCATAGCTTCAACTTGCCCTGGCTTACAGGGAAACTTCGCCACCACAACAAAACTCATCGCCGTGTTCCTCGCATTTTTTAATCTGAAGCGAGAGACTACGGGATCTTCGGCGACATTGAAATGTGACGCCACAGCTCGTCGCGCCCGCATGTGTGCGATCACAACGGCATGTCGCGCCAGCCGATATGTGTGCGGTAATACCGCCTCAGGAACTAGAGCGGTTCGGGGCAGTCTCATAGCTCAGCACCCACCCATCAAGACGGAGTATCCAGCATGTTAAGCAGCGATTTGCGGCGGATAATCTTGTTGCCATTGGGCCTCGCTACAGCCCTATTCACCGCCAGCCCGGGAGCCCAGACGCTCTCAGTTGAAGGAAAGGGAGCCGTTGAGATAGCGCCCGAATATGCGCGTATAGGCGCCTCTGTGAGTCACATCGCTGACAGCGCTTCAGCGGCAAAAGCGACCGTCGATCGTGTGGTGACAAGACTCCTGACCGAAATCGACAAGCTCCCGTTGGATCCCGAGACTGTCGACGCCGGACACGTCACGATTCAACCGAAATATCGCTGGAACCCGCGGTTGGAAACACAGGAACTCCTGGGTTACGAGGCGACGCGATTACTGGGGTTCAGGCTCACGTCACTCGATTCGCTGGGCGAGACGCTACAGATGCTTTCCGAGCAAGGCGCCACGTCAGTCCAGCCCCCGAAATATGGCAGCACGCGCATTGACGAAGCGCGGGGCCGAGCGCTTGCTATTGCTTACGAGAACGCTAAACGCGATGCCCTGAGTCTGGCTTCCGCGGCCGGCTTGACTTTGGGCGTACCGGATACCATCAGCACAGGCTCCCAGCGCCCGCCCCTGTTCAGAACAGCCCAGCGCGCTGCTCCAGTCGCCATGGACGCCGAGATGGCGCCGCGCTACGAACCGGGCCAGCTATCAGTATCGGCGAGTGTATCCGTGATCTTTTCGGCGTCACCATGATGCACTTGGATTCGCCCCAATTCGGCCCTATTATTTGAGTAAATTGATACCACAGGAATGACGCATCATGAGTGACAAGCCCGTTTTCTCGACCGCCACGACATTAGACCCCACAGCGAGTATTGCTAGCACCAATAAGGTATTGAGCAATACATATTGGCTCTTGGGTCTGACCCTGGCGTTTAGCGCCTTCACAGCGACGCTCGCTGTGGTAGCGGACATGCCCCAAGGTATGGCGCTAGTGCTGATGCTGGTGGGTTTTGGCCTGCTCTTCGTCGTGCACAAAATGGCTGATTCCGCCAAGGGGTTGCCCGCTATCTTCGCCTTTACGGGCGTTTGGGGCGCCTCCATCGGGCCCATGCTGTCATTTTACCTGGCGATGAATAACGGCCCGACGATGGTGCTGCAAGCACTGGCCGGGACGGCACTGGTGTTTTTCTCTCTGTCGGCCTATGCGTTGAACACCAAGAAGGATTTCTCGTACTTAGGCGGTTTCTTGATGACCGGCCTGATCGTGGCGGTGGTGGCAATGATCGCCAATATTTTCCTTGGCATCCCTGCTCTCTCGTTGACGCTATCCGCGGTAGTTGTCATGATCATGGCGGGGCTCATTTTGTTCGATCCCAGCCGCATCATTCATGGCGGGGAAACCAACTACATCCGCGCGACTGTGGGGCTGTACCTGAACATTTTTAACCTGTTCGTCCACTTACTCCATTTGATAGCGGTGTTCACCGGCGGTGACGACTGATCTCGTTATGTAGTCTTGAGAGCCCCGGTAATGCCGGGGCTTTTTGTTTTGACTGATGCAATTCTCACTCATTATTCGAACTCGACCCCAGGACACCGTTCGCTGGCAACAGGCCCTGCGCTTTGCCGAAACAGCCACCCAAATGGGACATTCGATTCGCCAATGCTTTTTTCAAAGCGAAGGCGTGCTTGCCGCGACGCACCCGGAAGCTCATGAAGACTGGTGTCGCGTTGCGGAGTCGACCGGCGCCGAAATGCTGCTGTGCAGCCAAGCGGCTGAAGCCTATGAGATCACTGCCAACGACCCATTTGTCATCGGAGGCTTGGGTGCCCTAATCGAGGCAGGAGTGAGAGCCGACAGGGTGATCAGTTTTGTCTGACCACTCAGAGACAGGTAATCACCGCAAGTGGCTCCTCACGTTGTCAGGCGGGAGCTCACCCAGCGACAACAGTCTCCAAGCGGGCACCGATCTAGCGCTGGCGGCCGGCGCTTTTGGTCAGTCTGTAACGCTGGTACTGGCGGGGAAAGCGCTCGATCTCCTCAATGCCTCCGCGCAGGGCGACGATGCATTGTGGCTTTTGCTAGGTTCGCTTCCCTACTACGATATTGATGTCGTTTACGCGCTGGAGTGGGAGGATCGACCGGACGTGCTCAGGGAGGATCTCATCATCGTGGACATGTCGCGCGCTGAGTGGCGGACGGTCGCGGGCGAGGCGGATATCGTGGTGCATTACTGATGATGCTGCATATGCTCCACAGCACCCAACATTTCGACGAGTGCCGCGCACTGCTTGTAGCTTCAGACACGTTATTGCTCATGGATCCCAGCGTCATCGAGAGCGGCCCTGAGCGCTTCGCTGACCTGCCATGCCCAGTATGCGTGTTATCCGAACCCAGCACGCCTGCGGCAGACGCACTAGTAGAGGTGGGAATTGCCCGTCAGATTTCCATCACCGACTGGGTGCAACTCACCTGCCACCACCCTCACAACATGGTCTGGGCATGACTGCATTGCAGGGAATGTGCGATGACAACGGCTTTTTGCTGGATCGCGATAAATGGACCCCCGACATCGCCGCAGCTTTCGCAGCGGAGGAAGGTGTTGAGCTGACGGACGCGCACTGGCAGATTCTGGGGTGCCTTCGCGATTTTCATCAGGAGTTCGGCGACTCACCCGCTAATCGGGCTCTGGTCAACTACGTGAAGGTGCATGTTGGCGTTGAGCAGGGAAATAGCTTGTATCTCATGGGACTCTTTCCAGGCTCACCCGCCCGCGTCGGCAGCCGCATTGCCGGACTACCAAAACCTAAGAACTGCTTGTAACTCGCAATGCAACTGCCCCACTACCAACCTGATCGTTACCAAAGACTGTTTGCGAATAAAGTTGCTCAGGCGCTCACGACGCTGGGACAACCGGGCGCCCCGGAACCTGAACTTTTTGAATCGTCGCCCAGCGGTTTTCGACTTAGGGCCGAGTTTCGTATCTGGCACGATGGCGATAGCCTCGATTATGTGATGTTCCCGCCGGGAAACTCTCGTAGCCCTCAGAAAATCGACACATTCCCTATCGCCGCACCACGTATTACCGAGGCCATGCCTAAGCTGAAGGTACTGCTCACCGAGTCGGCAGAATTGCGCCGCAAACTATTTCAGGTTGAGTTCCTATCGACACTGAGTGGTGAGTTACTGGTCACGTTGATTTACCACCGCCCCCTTGATGAGCTCTGGCACGACTGCGCCAGCGGATTAGCGGCTGACCTTAACTGCCAGCTCATTGGCCGGAGCCGTAAGCAAAAGTTGGTGCTGGACCGACATTGGGTCACCGAAACCCTCGATATCGACGGAAAACCATTTCACTATCGGCAGCCCGAACAGTGCTTTACGCAACCCAATGGTGGCATCAATAAAAAGATGATGGGTTGGGTGTTAGCGAATACGGAGCACCGCGAGGACGACCTACTCGAACTCTATTGCGGCATCGGTAACTTCACGCTGCCCTTGGCCTCGCGCTTCCGACGCGTGCTCGCCACCGAGCTGAGCAAACCGGCTACTGAAGCCGCACGCTGGAATGCAGAAATCAACAAGGTGGATAATGTGGAGTTTGCCCGACTGTCCGCCGAGGAAATGGCAAGCGCTATGGCCGGTGAGCGGCCCTTCAGGCGGCTCACTCATCTCCACCAACCGCTCGATCAATTTGATCTTCGCACACTCCTTGTCGATCCCCCCAGGGCCGGGCTAGACGACGCAACTATGGAGCTTGCTGCAGGGTTCGACAGGATTCTCTACATCAGCTGTAATCCCAGTACACTCGCGGATAACCTGCGCATATTGACCACGACTCACACTGTATCTGAGCTGGCGTTTTTCGATCAATTCCCCTACTCACATCACCTGGAATCCGGTGTGATTCTGACGAGGCGATAGATATGGAATCACTCAGCACAGACAACATCGCCAGCCAACTGAACCAACACCCTGAGTGGCGTACCGAAAGCGGGCAACTGGCAAGAGACATCCAATTCCCGGATTTCACCGCCGCGTGGCGCTTCATGAACTACGTCGCCGATGTTGCCGAGCAACAGGACCACCATCCCAACTGGTATAACGTGTACGGAACGGTTCAGATTCGACTATCGACCCACGATGCCAACGGCTTAACCGACCGCGATTTCAAATTAGCGGCAAGTATCGATCACTACCTCTCTAACGAGGAATACGCCAACCTCCCTCCCACACCATTCAACGGCTGACCACAAGGAGCCCGTAATGCAACTTTCTTTTTATGACGCGAGCGTCGCGTGCTATCAGCAAATACTCGACAGCACCGCGAATATTCTGGAAAAAGGCCAGCAGCATGCCGAGGCCAATGACATGGCGCTCGAAGAAATCTCGAACTACCGACTGCAGGAGTCGATGCTGCCTTTCAGCTTCCAGATTATCTCGGTCTGGCACCACTCCTTTGGCGCTATCCAAGGCATGCGTGAGGGACTCTTTATGCCACCGCCTGACAGACCCGGTATCGATTATGCGGGCTTACGTGGGCTGATCGATGAAGCGCGAGGTGCGATGGCGGCGGAAACCGAGGACAGCATGGAGGCGCTTTCAGGCCAGAAAATGCTCTTTCGGTTTGGCAGAAACGAAGTACCTTTTACGACCGATAATTTTCTGGCGACATTCTCGAAGCCGAATGTCTATTTTCATGCCACGACCGCCTACGCCATCCTGCGACAATTAGGTGTACCACTTGGGAAGCTCGACTACCTCGGCAACATGAAGGTGGGCCATTAAACCCCCGCGGAATGGTGCGGCGCCGGCATAGTCACTTATCGAGTCAGAAAAGCGCTGATCGCTGTTGCCACGCCGGGTTCGTTCAGCATCGGCGCGTGACCCACGTCAGGGACCGTAAGAAGCTCCATATCGGAGTGGATGACCTGCATCTTTTCGACGCATGAGAGCGACAACAGATCGGTCAGCTCACCGCGCACCAGCAAGGTAGGCACTTCACCCAGGGCCTCGAACAGCGACCACAGGGTCTGCTCCTCCGTGTCGCTGCTCTCGCCCGCCAGCGGCTCGGCAATACGGGAGTCATAATCGATCACGATTTGATCATCGCGCTCTAAGTAACACTGTCGCGCAAAATCGGCCCATTGATCGTCGTCCCACAACGGGAAGATGTCGGTGCTGACCTGCCTCAGGTAACGTGTCGCCTCCCCCCAATCCGCGAAGGGGCCGGCAATGCCAACATTGGATTTGATCCGCTCCAAGCCGGCCTCGGCAATCTCCGGCCCAATGTCATTAATCACCGCGCGGGTAACCACACCGGGGTAAAGCGCATTCAGTGCAAAGGTCATCAAGCCGCCCATTGACGTACCAACAACCGCGACGGACTCAACCCCAAGCTCGTTGAGCAGGCCACGCATATCCAGCACATACTGCATGATCGCGTAGCGAGCGGGGTCATGATCATACTCAGATCGGCCTCGGCCACGCTGCTCAGGGACCAACACACGGAAGTGCGCAGTGAGCGACTGCGCGAGCGCGTGAAAATCGCGACTATTGCGCGTCAAGCCATGCAGACACAGCACCACTGGTGCGTCGGGGCCTGGCCCCGGATACTCCCTGACGTAGAGCTTTAGCCCGTCGTCTGTGGCGTAATAGATCTCCTCGAATCCGGTCATGAAGCAGCTGAGTAGCGGGATTCAAGCGCCTGATAAACCTGCTCGGGGAAGTCGGGCGCGGCATCGTCCAATGACTCCAGCAATTCTGACAAGTGCTCGTTGTCCTCCCGGCCCTGCCACTGTTTGACGTAGGTGCCGTCCTGATATCCGTGGTCCTGACGGAAAAAATTCAGCACATTTTTCCCAATGTAATGGCGGTATAGATCGTCTGCTGAGAGCCCACAGGCCCGCATCAACTCAGCAAACAAGGGGACAGAAAAGGTCTTTGACGCCAGTGCATGCTGCGCCAAGGCCTCCGTGGCGGCGTGTATCTGCGCCACGTCCGACTCCGGGGCACCCTCGTCGGTTGAGGCAGCATCAAAGTTCGCGGAGATGGCTTTGGCGAGGTCCGGCAGGTCGGTCTCAGCGTCAAAAAGCGCAGAAAGACCAAAGTGCCAGATATCGACCACTTCCAGGCGAACCTGCTCCATATCTGGCGTTTGCTTTTTCCACCACTTGTAGCCGACATGGTCCATGAGTTCACCGCACTCGATCCACGCGGCGCGATACCACTCGAAATTTTGAGCGATCCAGTGCTCATGAACGCGCGTGTTCATACGGTGCTGCATTTGCAGCATATTGAGGACGGCATCTCGATTCATGTTTCAGGTACGCAGCTCACAACAGAGAAAATAGTAGCATGGAGGAAGGACCACACGGTGGCATCCCGGGCCACGCTAGATGACCGATAGCGCGGCCAAGGTAGCCACAACTAACGCGTTTTACTCGTATTTCTCGAGGTCTCGCGCAAACAACATATTAGGGTCTTTGAACGTCTTGAATTCGAGGCAGTTCCCGCTGGGATCCCTCAGAAAACAGGTCCGTTGCTCGCCAGCGCGCCCCTCAAAGCGTGTGGTCGGCGCGATAACAAAACCAGTGCCCGCCTCCTGAATACGCGAGACTAATGCCGCAAAAGCATCCCACTCCAACACCACCCCGAAGTGCGGTACCGGGATGTCTTCACCATCCACCGGATTCGTAGATTGCCCAAGGCCAAGTTGATCGCGCCCCTCGACCTGATGCAGTACCAGCTGATGCCCAAATAAACTCAGATCAATCCAAGCATCAGATGAGCGCCCTAGAGAACAGCCGAGGACGGTCTCATAAAACGCCGGTGTCTGATCGAGATCCCAGACCGGAATCGCAAGATGGAAAGGATTTAAGGTGGCCACAGAGCGCTCCCGCAGTCACCACATCGCGACTGGGTTGATGACCATCTGTACGGCGCCTTTCAAGCGTGCCTGCCCCAGTACGAACATGAACTCCCTCACACCCTCAGCAGCCAGACGACCGGTATTCATCGTCTCAAGAATATAAATGCCGTTCTCTTTCAGCAAAATCGCATGGTCGTAGAACACTCTGTCTCCGGGCTTCGGCGGAACGGCGCCCAGCCCCCATGTATCGGCGCCTACAGCGAGCGGCTTAAATGACGCCAGATACCGGGCCGCGTCATTATCGATGCCCGGGATCGTGGAGACCCACTGCTCAGGATCACCCTCTAACATAGCGTCCGTCCAGCCAGTGTGAAAGAGCACCACATCGCCTTCCCCTATCGTGACGCCCTGCTGGGACATCGCCGCCTCAATATCGGCCCGGGTAAATGCTTGGGCGGGCGCGAGATGATTCACTTCGAAATAGCGGGTCATATCAATCAATACCCCTCTCGCCACCATCGGGGGGATCTGGCTGATATCGAGCTTCGTCAGCCCGGTGATTGAAGAAAAATCCTTTCCCTTGTTGCAGTTATAGAACTCTCCGGCTTCGCCAAGATGACCCAGCCCGTCAAGCTGTGGCCCCGTTCCCAGCCACATCTGGACGAGGTCATCGTTTGACGTGATGTTCCAGCCAAATTGCTCTGTGGTATCTGTGCGGAAGTGCTGCTCAGGTTGAACAACCTGCAGCTGGGTGTATCGAGGGGGATACGCTGGCATACCGGGCGTAATCACAATGCCTAGCGGGTGGCTCGCTCCCTGCTTAACCAGCCCGGCTGCCGCAACCGTGCGCTCAGGGGTCACACGATTGGCCGCCCCAATTTGATCATCGGCACCCCATTCGGATGGCAGACACTCGTCCGCCGACACCCCTAAGGGAAGAGTGATATAAATCATCGAGATCAGTATTCGAGTAAGTAGTGGCACGGTAACGCTCCAGGATCAGAGATAGGAGCCGAAGGTGCACCGGCCATCTCGATAAAGCAAGCCGTGCGCTGACCGATGCAGGCTTGAGGGTTACCGGCGGGCAATAAAAAGGCGGCCCAGAGAGCCGCCTTCCGCTTCCCGTTCAACGCCGGGATAAGCTCTGATTAATCAACGTTATTGAAGATCATTCGACCCGCGAAGCTACGGTGACGTTCGCAACTGGTAAGCGCCTCGGTCTCCGCTTGCACTTCGGGGTGCTCCTCCAGAAATGCCATCCAGTTGTCGGCTGTCTTGCCCCGGTGCTCAAAGGTGTACCAATGATTCATCTGAACGTAGTCGTAGGGCCAGCTGGGATCAAAGCCAAGATAGGGCGTAAAGACATGTGTGCCCCAGCCCTCGAAGCCCGCTTCCTTCATCAACTCTCCAGTGCGAGCCTGGGCTTCCATAACCTGCTCAAGCGTCGCGCCTTCTTTCAGCGTGCAATCAGCAAGCTGGTGAGGTTGCCAATCGTCGCGATCATCCCACGGAATGCGGCTGTGGGCAGTCGCGGAGTTGAACATGGCAATGGTGCCGCTGCAGGTACCAGCAGGCTCCATTGACTCCTCCTGCTCCGACATCCACTTCCAGTAGTCATTGGTGAAACTGCCCCACTCGTTGTACATGGCCTGACCTGATGGCCACTGCCCCCAGATGACATAGTCATATGGGTTGTTCACCCCCGCGTGCATAGGTGTCAGTACCACCTGCAGGTACTGCGTGCCCGCCTCTTTAGAGAATTCGCCGTAACGCTCGGACTGCGCCATGACATCCATGAGACTCTTGCCTTCATTCAACTTGCAAAAAGTGAACTCCGACCGCGCATCATATTCCTGAGCCTGTGCGCCCAATGCGACAAAAAATAACGCTGCTAGCAAACCGCGCATGCTTCCCCTTTGTAATATCTAGCTATATAAAAATTGCGGAACCGAGGTATCAGACCAGCGGACCGCAGCCCCACGGCGACTGCACAGCAGCCGCCTCAGGGTTACAGGCTACGCCGGCTTAGTCAGATCCACCGACCGGTACACCGTGATAAATACGAGATCTGTCGCAAGTGTAGAGGTTGTCGTCACCGTAGATGGCACGCATGTCCTGCGCTGCAGTTTCGATTTGGCCGAACTTGTCCCAAGCACTGCCGTGTTGCTCAAGCGACTCTGTAATCCACACCGAATAGAAGTCCATCTTGGATTCTTTTGCGGTGCCCGGGCCCGCGCCCCAACGATAGCTACCGCCAGGCAGGTCGTGTTCAGTCATGTAGTCGGCCCATGCCTTATCAGCCTTGGCAACCTGCGCCCAACTCACGCCGTCATTTCGCGAGCAGGCACTCAGTTGTACGATGCCCGCCTCACCAGCGTTTTCATACGCCTTCACCATACGGCTACCACCCAACGTGTGCGCACCACACTTCACAACGCTGTCGAACTCGGCGATCAAATCACCGCCCTCGGATAACCAGGTATCGGCAACCGCACCCAATTGCGCGGAGGTGGGCGAAAAGCCAATCCACACCGCTTCTGGCACCTCTTCGAAGGTGGCGAAGATCGGTGTCAGTACATACGCCCGGTAAGGCGCGGGATTATTCTCAGATGCCCACTTGTCCCACTTGGCCGCGACAGCCATCAAATCATCAAGACCTTTGCCTTCAACGTAGTTACAGGCATAGCTCTCCATGGCCGCGCGATCCTGAGCAAAACTGCTCTGAACTGCGCTGAGCGCGAAGACACAGGACAAGGCCAAACAAATATTGCGATACAGCATGAATGATTCCCCCTGTAGATAATGGTGGCCACTCCATGGGTGTGTATTGAGGCCACATTCCCTGCACCCCTGTATTGGCTCAACTCTCACGAACATCTACCCCGCGCGAGCGACCATCTGAGCGTCAAGCTAACGCGACACTCTGACCGTCAGCTATACCAGTGTTGTGTTACAAAATCTAGCAACAAGCAGAATGGTTACGATGAGAAGGCACTGAGCAACGCCAGAAATTGATAGCGCACGCCGGACAGCACCGGGCTCGTGTTAACCGCAATTTCAACAAGATCGCCGCTTTCTGATCGAAACGACCGAACCAGCAATGACGATAGTAAGAGCGTACTGCTATGGCCAGCGCGTCATCGAAGCGCTTTAGGGCACAGGACCCCGTGACGATCAGTCTGGGTATCGAATTTCCAGCGGCGGGCAGTGTTCGGGCTGAGGTGGGACTGGCCGGGGCTCAAGATCGCCTACCAGTTCCAGAAAAACCCCATCGGGGTCGATCGCATGCACAATGCCGCCCGTATCGGTATCGGTGCCAGAGCAACATGGCGCTATCTCCGACAGAAATGGCACGCCCTGCTCCTGCAGAATGCGCGCTGCCCGTTCCACATCGGGAACGGTGAGTGCGAGCCGATTGATACCTTTGTGGTTAATCGGTGGTGGGTAAGCAGGCTCGGGATCAAATGGCGTAATCCACTGCAATAATCGAATCCGGTGGTGGTCCCCGCGGGTAATCGCAATATCCGCCCCCCGATACGTCACCGGCTGATCAAAACCCCAGGCAGCCGATTCTTCAGCGCTTAGCGTTTGCTCGTTAATCCATCGTACGTGCTCGTAGCCAAATCGTCGGTAAAAGGCGACCGACGCCTGAAGATCACTGACATTAATGCCGATGTAGGGCATGCCCATGATTTGAGTTTGCCCATTATTCGGTTTCAGAGAGGGAATAGCGCTCTCCTCGAGCTTGAGGAAAATCCCATCCGGGTCACGCATGAATACGAAGCGATTACCCGGCGCACCGTAGGGTTCACTGAGAAATTGGACGCCCTGATTCTTGAGCAACGCGTAATCAGACATGACATTTGCCGTCATCAGGGTCGCGTAGGCCATCCCTAGGTGATTGGGCTTGCCGTAAGGCGGCTCCGGGTTAAACGGGTTACGCCACTGCAACAAGTCAATACCCGTGGTGTTGTCGGCGCCGGGGAACAGCAACACCTCGCCTTTTTCCAATTCGTATTGGCACACGTCGAACATGCCTAGAGCGCGGGCCATGGAATGTGTATTGGTGACGGGGAATCCGCTGATGCCCTGAGTGAAACCCAGGCGCCGATAGAAGGCTCGCGTGTTCTCGAAGTCAGCGGTGTGGATCGCAAAGTGGAAACGCGCCCACAGGCCAATATCGGTATCCGATTCAAATTGAATATCGGGCGTCTGCACTGTGGCTTGCAGTTCGTAATCATCGGCCCAAGACACAGTGGCCACACAGCACAAGCCCAGAAATATCCCTCTCAACACAGCCGTATCCCCCTTTGGTGTGATCGAATCTAAACACAGGAAGCACTGCGCTTGAAGCACTCGGATAGGACCCCCGCTCTACACAGTGAAAATGAGAATGCGGCCGTCGAGAGCGCCGTGGAAGGCGGGCCAGCCCGAAGCGCTGGCACCTGAGAGTTATTGGGCCCTAATTGCCGGCCGTGGCAAGAGCCTGAGAGAGCACCGGCGCGCCTCGCACGCAAACCAGATCAATGTCACCGAGCGACGGATGCGGCGCCGCGCCCCATTGCAGAAACTGATTGTCGCCACAGTATTGATGGGCAACCAGGTAAGGATGCAGCGCGTCATACTCACTGTAGTCAAAGGAAATGCGCATTAAGGTCCCCACGGGAACGGCGGCAATAGCGCCGTCACGGGCAAGATAATCACTGAACCCATCCTCGGGTATCACAATGTGTACCGGTGGTGAGGCGTGCGTGCGATCAGAGGCCATGACGCCCAGAGACAGTGCAATAACAAAACGCTTCACTGTAACGACCTTGAAGTGAATCTGCCGTTACTTACGCCTTACTGCTCCGGGTAGACCACTGCGTGGTGCGCGACCAGCATCAACGTCTGCCGCCATCGCAGGTGCATACTTTCTCGCAGAGAAGGCCCGCTAGCGCCCTGCCACAGTGTTATACACTCTCAACATTGCCACAACGACGCCAGTGAGCGCAGCCATTTATGAGCGAATCACTCAGTATTGAAACAACCCTATTCTTCGCCGCTACTTTCGGTGTGATGCACGTGTTTTTTACGCTTCGCGTTGGCGGCTACCGAATGCGCAGCAAAATTAGTCTAGGAGACGGCGGGGATAACGAACTGCGCAACCGCATCCGCGCACATGGGAATTTTATCGAGAACGTCCCGATTGCTTTGCTGCTTATGCTGCTCAACGATCTGGCGGGCACATCAGAGACTATTCTCACAATATTGGGATCAATCCTGCTGGTATCGCGACTCGTGCACTACGTCATGATCGTCTCGCGACGATTCCCAATCATTCTGCGCCCACTTTCCATGTTGGGGACCTTGGGGACCATATTAGTCAGTGCGTTACTGCTGCTACCTCATCCTGGGTAAACCAAATTTCAGCGGGCGGAGTGCACCCTACGAACCTTGACGCAATTTGATACCGTGGTCGCGATGCCGAAAACCCAAGATAAGCTAAAAGCATCCGCACCTAGCTGATATTCAGAGAAACCATGCTGTAGTCATCTCCGCCAACTGGGGGCGAGGAGGGAACCATGAGAATCTTTAACGCTGTTGTGATGTCACTTGTACTGCTGATGGCAGTAATGGCCGTTTTACCGCTCTACGGGATGGACCTGGTGCTGATCGGCAAAGGCGAACTCACCAGCGTATTGATCGACGAATCGAACTTACATTTGTATATGGTGCGCTCAGCAGCCTTTGCTACCTTCGCCACGTTTAGCCTGAACTATCTTCGCAGGCGAAGACCTCTGTCATCGGTGGCACCTCTCCTATATTTTTGTACCTGGGCCCTCGTTTTTGGACCCGCCTATGTTTTTGTCTATGCCAGCCCAAACTGGAAGCAAGGAGCGTTTTTAGTTTTCACCTGTGTGCTTGTTTTTTTCCTCTTCCGGGAAAACGAACGGGAGGCAAAAACCATATTTGTTGATGAATGGTAGAAGGGAGTTGTCAGCCCACGCGCAGTAGCGGCAAGCTCATTCGTCACTGCTCGCCAAAGCATTAATCACTCGCTGGCAGTCGGCCGCTCACACTCCTCACGGATTGTGGCTTCGTCCTTGCCTTCCATGGAATTGATACACCATGGGCCATAGTCTTCGAAGAATCCTGTTGATTGGCCGAGTTCAGCGAACTTTTGGCACATTTCGGGTAACGGCTCGGGTAAATCGAACTCCATGACCTGACACAAGATCGGGTCAATCACGATGATATCGCCAATGGCATAACCCTTAGGTACTGTGATCTGCGCGGCAGTGTGTGCAGCACACAGCACAAAACTCGTGACAGCGATGAATCGGATCATGCCTTTCCCCTTTTGTTGGCATTAAACCGCAAGAGGCAGAGATTTCAAGAACGGTAAGCGGGAGGTAACAACCTACTGCCTCCTTCACTCCCAAAGCGGCATGGGGTCATCATCAACGAGTGGTGCCCGGGGCCGGACTTGAACCGGCACGACCTTAACGGTCGGGAGATTTTAAGTCTCCTGTGTCTACCAATTTCACCACCCGGGCAGAGAGGGGAAGCTGAAGGGCGCGAAGGATACCACGCACTTTGCCTTTCAAAAGCCCCCCGGCAGCTTGCCCACTGAAATTTCACTCCACGGCCCACAGGCTTTTGGGTACCATCAAGCTCGTAATAAAACCAACTATCTGGGGCGCCTTGTGGCAGTGACACGTGGCGAGTTTCAATCTCGCGTGGGTTTCATTCTTGCAGCCGCAGGTTCAGCTGTCGGACTTGGCAATATCTGGGGCTTCCCCACACAGGCCGCAAGTAATGGTGGCGCAGCCTTTCTCATCACCTACCTTATCCTGGCCTTCGTGCTCGCCTACCCTGCGCTCATGGCAGAGTTACTCATCGGTCGCCACACGCACCGGAACATGGTGCAGGCACTCGAGTCTCTGCCAGACGCGCGGCCACTCAAACTCGCGGGGAAATTAACAGGGCTTGCCGGTCTGCTCACCGCGAGCCTCATTTTATCGTTCTATGCAATCGTCGCTGGCTGGATGCTCGGTTTCTCTGCGTCGTATCCACTTGGAGCCGCCGGCCTGATGAAGGCAAGCGAGTGGCTTGTTGCCTTTACGCCCTCTCGCAATCTGTTTCTCATGCTCGGCTTTATGGGACTTACGATGGCAGTGGTGTTGGGCGGTGTAGAGAACGGTATCGAGCGCTGGTCGCGCCGCCTGATGCCTCTTCTCATTGCCACGTTAATTGCCCTCGCCGCCTACGTCTTGACGCTAGACGGGGCGCTCATCGGACTGCAAGCCTATCTGCTACCGGATCTCGGCAAGGTCCTCTCCGGCGACTTGCTTCTAGACGCACTGGGCAGCGCATTTTTCTCCTTATCACTGGGTGTGGGCACCATGCTCATATATGGCTCTTATCTAAGTGATCAGGAGAATGTGCCCAGAGTGGGAGCACAAGTCGCACTGGTCGACGTTGGCATTGCCGTGCTCGCCGGCTTTTTGATTTTGCCTGCCATGTATGTCGCCGATGCACGTGGTGTCGCGATTTTCAGTGAATCGGGTGGCTTACTATCTGAGGACACGCTGATCTTTAGCGTATTACCTGCACTGTTCGAGACGATGAATACGACGGGCGTATGGCTTGCCACCGCCTTTTTCTTACTGATGAGTATTGCAGCACTGACCTCTTCTATCTCAATGCTTGAGGTTCCTGTGGCGTACCTGATCGAGCAATTCGAGCTCAGCAGACGCAGGGCGACCCTGCTCGCGGGAGTAGGCATCGCACTATTCAGTGCACTTGTGGTCCTGAACTTCGACGCGCTTTTCGGCCTGGTGATCACCATCTCCACTCGCTACAGCCAGCCCATATTGGGGATCGCCGTGTGCGTCTTTGCCGGGTGGATCTGGCACCGCGACGCCCTGCTCCGAGAGCTCAACAAAAATGACACCAACGCGGTGAATGGTCTCTTCTGGCGAATTTGGCCCTTCTATGTGAAATACTTCTGCCCCGCTATCATTGGCATCATCGTGATTCAGTCAATCCTGTAACCAGCTATGGCTCGATTTTTATTTTTATTTTGCGGCGTTTTGGTAGCCTTATTCGCCGTCGAAATGTTGAAGCCGGTTCAAGAGGCCGTCATTCAGCCGTTTACCGGCATACTCGCCACTATCAGCACAGCAGTCATACTGCCTTTTGATGACACCGTCATCGCACAGGGTCGCGTACTGCGAGACGCCACCACCGGGTTTGCGGTCTCAATCGAAGCGGGATGTAACGGAGTGGAAGCAGCCATCGTGCTGATTGCGGGCATCGTTGCCTTTCCGGCGTCCCTGAAAAACAAAGCGATTGCCATCCTCGCGGGCTTCCTTTTCGTGCAAGCCCTGAACATCGTGCGGATCATCTCGCTCTTTTACTTGGGTCAGTGGAACTACACCGTATTTGAGTGGTTCCACCTTTATCTATGGCCCGTGCTGATCATGTTGGATGTTCTCATCGTCTTTGCGATCTATCTGCAATGGCTGGGCAAGCAGAACCCCGAGGCGGAGATGGACGCAGCCTAATGCTGATACGCCGTCAATTTGTGCTGACGCTCATTTTGATGCCGATCACCTTTGGTATCTGGTACGCGGCTGGGCCGCTGTTCTCGGCACCCGCAGTGTGGATCTGCGATGTGTTGATGGGTATGGCGTACCCAGCAGTGCTGGATTCTGCGGGACTCAAGGGCATTGATATGGTCGCGCTCACACAATTTGGTGTCGTGGAGGGGAGCATCGTCACCGCTGAGGCCGCTGGCAACCAGATCGAGCTTGAGGTGAATACCCGCCTCGTTTCCTACAGCATTGCGTTCTATGCCGCGTTGCTGATGGCCTCGAACCTGAGGGACGCGCTCTTTAAGTTCTGTATCGGCTTGTTTCTGCTATGGCTTCTGATGGCCTTCGGCCTAGCATCGATTATGGGCAAAGACCTTTTAGTCATGGTTGGCGCGCCTTTCTTGGAGTCCGCGGGCGTCCCACCAGCGGACCTGATCGCACTGACGTATCAGTTCAATGTCTTGCTGATGCCAACACTTGCTCCTGTCTGCCTGTGGTTCTGGCAGCTAAGGGGCTCCCCTTTGTGGGAAGCCCTTGCTGAGGACATCAGGCGCGCTTCAGCGCAGGCGTAGACTCGACATTTAACGTACGGCCTTCCAGCGCGGACTGCAGGGCTTTCTCCATCAGGTGTCTTGCCTGGCAGGTGTAAGCATAGATGCTTGCGTGAATGGCGGCGTCTTTCCAGTTCTCTACCGAACACGCACTCGAGTACGTTTCGAACTCATTCAATGAACGAATCAGGTCCGACAAATGTCTAGGGCATTCACAATCTATGACGATCTTTTCCTCTGCCGCGGCGCGCAGTTCGGCGTCGTTGAACATTCGAGGCTTTGCTGGCATGAGATCAGACAGGTTACCAATGCCTTCCGAAGTCTCCTTCTCGACCTGCGTTCGTCCAATCTCGAACGCCAATTGTGAGGGCTCTACTGGATACTGCAGCGCACTGTGCCCCTGACGCTCCAGCTCTGCCAGCCACTGCTCGTTGGCAAACTGGTAGAGCACAATCGTCCGCCTGACGCCAAGTCGATCCGCTATCGCTTCGACGCCCTTAATCTGCTGCAGCGTCAGAGACGGGCAATGGACCACGAGTAGATCAGCGCTTTGATCCGCACCCAAGCTCGCAACGGCCTCATCGACGCTCATCCTTGCGAGCAGCGCCGACACGCCGGATATGCATCCCTGATGCGCGTCCAGCCACTTGCAGAGGTCAGCACCAAGAAACACCGCGCGGGATTTACTCGGCGGAACGGCGCGTGAGCCCGACGTGGAGCCCTGCTGCTCTAACAGCACCTCGAGCGTTTTGCGGTCGGAGGCGGCGATTTCACCGATCCTGACCCCTTGCTTGACTAAAGCGGCCACCAATTGCAGGTGATCGAGATCTGATTGGGTGTACTGGCGACGCCCTGTCGGTGACTTGTAGCTTGCACCGAGGCCATAACGCCGCTCCCACACCCGGAGCGTGTCCGATTTAAGGCCGGTCAATCTGGCAACGGTCCCAATGCCGTATAACGGCCTGGGTTCCAAAGACACTGCTGTCTGGATTGGCGCGTTCATGTCCCGCTCCTGTTCTCGATTTGTCCAGTTTTACGGGGCAAATCCCGCGGTGGATTCCTCAAATGGGCGGTTTGTCCAGTATTTGTCCAGGTATAGGGTGGACAAACACGCGGACACGTTAAACCTAGTGCGGCCCAGCCCCCGTATCACTAACAGCACAACCGGGGGGTGCACCATGCAGACATTGGATAGTAGTGAAGACGCTGACCTGGAGCTGATGTTCGCAGAGATCAGGCGGTACCCGCTGCTTACAGCGGATGAGGAAAAGACGATCGACGCCCGAAAGTGGCAAGCGGTCGAGGCGTTGTCAGCCGTTTTTGCCGAGGTAGCCGACCTGCGCGTGACGCTGGCGGATGCGTTGACCAATGCGCTGGAGTGCCCGCCTGAAGTCAAACGCTTCCCCAGCCGCGAACAACACTTCACTCTGCGTCGCGAACTCGCACCCTACTTTGCCGATGGCAATCAAGCGGATGCTGCTCGGGGCGCAGCAAAGATCTTACGGGGCCGCGCATCGAAGAAGCGGTATGTCGAGACCGTGAACAGCCTCAATATCCCCGCAAGCCTTACCGTGGGTTTCGCTGTGTTCATGCTGAGGCGCGCTGGAGGGCAGTTCGCTGACGCCGTCGCCGACGCTGTGGGCCACTGGTCACGGCATTGGCAGAGCCCCCCTGCACCGATCGCATTGGAACCAGACGTCCACAAGACCCTGAGGCGTGCCTTACGCGAGTACACCGAAGCACGAGACGCACTGGTCATGCACAACCTCAGGTTGGTGCACTCCATCGCCGGGCGCTACCGCGGCCGCGGCGTCGGATACCTCGACTTGGTTCAGGAAGGTACGTTGGGCTTGATCCGTGCTGCTGAGAAATTCGAATTCGCCAAGGGGTATCGATTCAGTACGTACTGCTTCAACTGGATTACCCAGGCGGTGCGTCGGTACGTCGGAGATACGGGCAGCCTCATCCGTCTGCCGACTCACGTACAGGATCAGGTAAACAAGGTCTACCGTGAGCGCGCCATCGAGCAAGCCAAAACAGGCATGGAGCCCGACGCAGGGCAACTGGCCAAGAAGCTCGGCATGGACAAGCAGAAGACCAAAGAGATCCTTGAGGTAAGAAATTTAGCGATTTCACTCGACGCACCACGGTACGACGATGACGACGGCAGCAGCCTGGTCGATACGCTCACAAGCGAGCAGTTTGGAGACACGACGAGCAATGCCGAGTTGGACTCACTTCATCGGTTCCTCGGCGAGGCGGTAGATCAGTTGGAGGCCAACGAGCAGGCTGTTGTGGTAGCGCGCTGGGGGCTACATGACGGCCCACCGCTGTCGCGCTCTGAAATTGCAGATCGCCTTGGTGTTAGTCGCGAGTGGGTGAGGCAGCTCGAGCGGTCTGCGCTGAGAAAGCTTAAGACGCAAGATGGCGTGCAGCAGGCCTTTTTGGACTACCAGCAGGTAGGCACTTCGGCGTAATCCGCTCTTGGGAGTAAGCCGCTCTAAACGAGGTTGTTAAGCGCGTCGGCGAGGGTCGGGTAACGGAACGAGAAACCCTCTGCAGTGAGTTGGTCCGGCACGACTCGTTGCCCACTGAGGAGTAACTCATCTGCCATTTCACCCGCGAGCAGCCTGGCCACCCCAGCTGGGACACCGGCCCGCAGTAACGTAAAGGTCCGCTTTCCCACCTCACTGGCAAACTGACGGTGCCGCACCGGGCCGGGCGCGACAGTGTTGTAAATGGGGCTAACAGAGTCCTGAGACAGAGCGAACAGAATGACCCGTACCACATCATCAATGTGTATCCAGCTCAACCACTGCTCACCTGAGCCCAACCAGGTCTCCATACCCATGCGGAACGATTGGGTCATCTTGCCCAGCGCCCCCCCCTCTTTGGCCAGCACGACACCCAATCGCAAGCGCGTCACGGTCGCGCCCGTAAGTTTCGCCTTCTCGGCCGCTTGTTCCCACGCATGACACAAATCAGCGGAAAATCCAGCGCCAAGTGGCGCATCCTCGGAGAACGTGGCCTCAGCGTCCGCACCGTAGAAGCCGATTGCACTGCCATTGATCAGCCGCTTGGGCGGCTCGGCCTGCTCTGCCATCCAAGCGACGAGATCGTTGGTGATATCAATCCGGCTGGCCCAGATTTCACGCTTGTATGCGGCGGTCCAGCGGCGATCAGCCAACCCCGCTCCCGCGAGATTGATTACGGCATCCACCGGGCCCAGACACTGCGAGAAAACCTTGATAAACCGAACGCTTTGCCGGTTCCGGCGCTTCGCACGGCTCAGTATCGTCAGCTGATGACCCTCTGCCAGCAGCGCCTCACACAGCGCGGTACCGATCAGGCCCGTACCTCCCGTGATCAAAATATGCATCTTGCCTCCCAGCACGGTCCAAATGGGGATCCGCGTTACTCGACAAACGTATACGCTTCATGAGCGAAACGGTTGAGTCACTGAAGTCAGTTTTGTGGGAGGGAGCACCATGGGTCGCGCTCACAGGCGCGGGCATCAGTAGCGCCTCGGGCATCCCAACCTACCGCGACCATCAGGGAAAGTGGCTCGGGAGCAATCCCATCCAGCACGACGAGTTCATTCGTGACCCAGCCAAGCGTCGGCGCTATTGGAGCCGATCAGCCCTTGGTTGGCCACGCGTCGCTCGCGCCCTACCCAATGCGACCCACGAAGCACTCTCCACGCTTGAGGCCGCCGGCATTATCTCTGGAGTGATCACGCAGAATGTGGACCGGCTGCATCAAGCCAGTGGCGCGCGAACCGTGATTGATTTACACGGCCGACTGGACCGCGCGCGTTGCCTAGACTGCGGCGGCTACGAGAGCCGCGCGGCGATACAGGACCGTCTAGAAAGCCTAAACGAGATCCCTGAGGTGAGCGAAAGCGCGCTTCGACCCGACGGTGACGCGGACTTGCCCGAGACATACATTCAGCATTTCACGGTACCGGACTGCCAGCACTGCGGCGGCACGCTGATGCCCGATGTGGTCTTTTTCGGCGGTACTGTCCCCAAAAATCGGGTTGAAGCGTGCTTCAAACTGATCGACAACGCCCGAGGATTGATTGTTATCGGGAGCTCTTTGTCCGTTTACTCGGGCTATCGCTTTTGCCGTCACGCGGTGTCGCAAGACAAGCCGTTGGTCATACTCAATCAAGGCGAAACCCGCGCGGATTCAATAAGTCACTACCGATTTAGTGAGGCGCCGTTCTCATTACTCGAAGCGCTGGCTGAACACGTCACATTTACCCAACAGGAGCCCGCACATGGCTGATGTATCTATTTACTGGTTTCGGGACGATCTCCGACTCAGTGACCTGCCCGGCCTGCAGGCCGCCGCAGACAGGGGTACGGTGATACCGGTCTATATCCTGGACGAGAAACTCGGCGAACAGTGGCGTCTCGGCAGTGCCAGCCGCTGGTGGCTACACAATAGCCTCACAGCGTTGCGGCATGAACTCAGCGCGCAAGGCAGCGAACTGATCTTACGGAGCGGCGATGCAGCCAGCACGCTGGCCGCGATTGCCGAGGAAACTGGCGCCACCGCAGTTTATTGCAGTCGCCACTACCAACCGTGGTCCGAGACCCTCGAGCGATCTGTCAAAGCGGCAGTGAGTGGCGTTGGCGCCGACCTGAAGCGCTATCCCGGTACCCTGCTGCATGAACCAGAGGACGTCGCAACGGGCGGTGGCAAGCCATTCAAGGTGTTCACCCCATTCTGGCGCGCTTGCAACCGACGCCCCAACCCAAGCGCCCCCTGCCCACCACCCGGATTAGCTGCGTTGGAAAAATCTGTGGCATCTGAAGAACTCGATGACTGGTGCTTGACGCCCACTGCACCCAACTGGGCATTCGGATGGAATGACTTGTGGAGCCCGGGAGAGACGGGCGCTCATCAAGCTCTTACCCGCTTTCTGCGGGACCATGTCCAGGATTACGGTGGTGGGCGTGACATTCCCTCGGAGCCCAACACCTCCAAACTGTCGCCCTACCTCCGGTTTGGCAATATCTCGCCGCGGCAAGTTTGGCATGCCGCGCAGCATGCCAAGGCAGAGCACCCCGAAACTGCCGACTCGATCGATAAATTCCTCAGTGAACTCGGCTGGCGGGAGTTTTGCTATCACCTTTTGTTCCATTTCCCGCACATGCCTGACGAGGCCTTCAATCCCAAATTTTCTTTTTTCCCATGGGGGAAAGACGAGGAGCGCTTACGGGCGTGGCAAACAGGAAAAACCGGGTACCCGATCGTCGATGCGGGTATGCGCGAACTATGGCAGACAGGCTTCATGCACAACCGAGTGCGCATGGTGGTCGCGAGCTTTTTGACCAAACACTGCCTGCTTAACTGGCGTGAGGGAGAGGCGTGGTTTTGGGATTGTCTGGTCGACGCCGACTTGGCCTCAAACGCCTGCAGTTGGCAGTGGGTAGGCGGATCCGGTGCTGATGCATCACCTTACTTCAGGATCTTCAATCCGATCGCTCAAGGTGAGAAGTTTGATAAGTCTGGCGGCTACACTAGGAGGTGGGTGCCCGAGCTGGCCGGGCTACCCGACAAGTATCTACACAAGCCGTGGGAAGCGCCCGAAGACATACTGGCAGAAGCCGGCGTTAGCCTGGGAGACAGCTATCCGAGGCCCATCGTTGATCATAAAACGGCTCGCGAGGAAGCGCTGAGTGCCTACGCTACGCTGAAGGACATCGCGTAGAACGCAAAAGTCACTCATCAATAATCGCTACTGCTCGAGTCCAACCCGCCGAGGCGCCACGAATCTTGTGCGGGAAGCAGCTGACCGTGAAACCTGTGGCGGGCAACTCTTCAAGATTGTGCAGCTTTTCGAGGTGGCAGTAACCGATGTGCCGGCCCGCCTTGTGACCCTCCCAGATGAGGCTAGCATCCCCAGACGCTGCATACCGCTCTGCGGTTTGATCAAAGGGTGCGTCCCAACTCCAGGCATCGGTGCCCGTGACTTTGATGCCACGTTCTAACAGGTACATCGTGGCCTCGTAGCCCATACCACAACCTTTGCTCACGAAGTCGTCCTGCCCGTAGGCTTTCCCCGCCGCGGTGTTGACCATGACGATCTCAAGTGGCGACAGTTCGTGACCAATACGCTCCAGCTCGGCCTCTACGTCGGCAGCTGACACCACATATCCGTCGGGAAAATCACGGAAGTCGAGCTTTACGCCTGGCTGAAAACACCACTCCAACGGCACCTCGTCAATGGTGATGGCGCGTTCCTTACCTGAGACACGCTCATTCATAGTCGGATGAAAATGATACGGCGCATCAAGGTGTGTGCCGTTGTGCGTGCACAGCTGAACAAACTCAATCGCCCACCCTTCTCCATCGGGCAGATCATCCGGCTCCAGTCCCGGAAAAAATGAGGCCATCTGCTGAGCACCTAAATCGTGCGTGATGTAGTCAATGTTCGGCTTCATGGCCGGTGGATCGCTGATCACGTCATTTTCGAGGTAAATCGATAAATCGACGAAGCGGCGCATAGACAGATCCTTAAGCTTGCGGTGATTCCCGAGCTTAGCCTAATTCGCATACCCCGTTGGCAGAGGGGCCGGTTGGGAGTATCTTCGCGGCCTCGATTTCCAGAGCTCGCACTATGCTGAAATACCTTTCCATGGCCGCCCTCGTGTGTCTCACGTTGACCGAAAGGGCCCACGCCGAAGCGTTTCCTTCTACCTACAACGCGCCGACAGCGACACCGATACTACTGACCAACGCAACCGTGCTGGATGGCACTGGGAAGCGCCTCGACAACGCCGATATTTACCTCGCTAACGGCGAGATATCCTGGGTGGGCACAGGCGACAGCCATCCGGATGCGACCGTTATAGACGCCACGGGATTGTGGATCACGCCCGGCCTGATCGACGTGCACTCTCATCTCGGGGTCTACCCTTCGCCTGGAGTCGCCGCGCACAGCGATGGCAATGAAGCCACCGCGCCCGTCACGGCGGAAGTCTGGGCCGAGCACAGCATCTGGCCGCAGGATCCCGGGTTTACTCGTGCTCTGGCAGGAGGCGTCACGGCAATGCAAATCCTCCCAGGTTCAGCCAACTTGTTCGGGGGGCGTGGCGTCACGCTCAAAAATGTGCCGTCACTGAGCTATCAAGGGATGAAGTTCCCCGGCGCGCCGCATGGACTGAAAATGGCGTGTGGCGAGAACCCAAAGCGCGTCTATGGCAATCGAGATCAAAGCCCATCAACTCGCATGGGAAACGTTGCGGCCTACCGTAGTACGTGGATCCGTGCACAGCGCTATCAAGCGGATTGGGACCGTTATAACCAAGCCATCGCAGATGCCAATAGCGCCGAGAGCAGTGATGGCGGCGACGGTGCATCGGTCGCAGACGCCCTGCTGACCAATACCCCACCCCGCCGCGATCTGGAGCTGGAAACCCTTGCCGGCGCTCTCCGCGGTGACATTCTTGTGCACATGCATTGCTATCGAGCCGACGAGATGCTCACCATTCTCGACATGGCCAAGGAATTTGGTTACCGCGTGGGCACCTTCCATCACGGCGTCGAAGCCTACAAAGTCGCCGATGAGTTAGCTGAAAACGGGGTCTGTGGTGCCCTGTGGGCCGACTGGTGGGGATTCAAGATCGAGGCCTATGACGGTATTCAAGAAAACATCGCACTGGTAGACCGGCCCGATGGCGGCTGTGCCATCGTTCACTCGGATTCCGATGAGGGCATTCAGCGCCTAAATCAGGAGGCGGCCAAAGCCATGACTCGCGGCAACCGAGCTGGCCTCGATATCCCACCGGAGCGTGCCATCCGCTGGATCACTGCAAACGCCGCCAAATCTCTCGGTATCGATGGCGTAACCGGCACTCTCGAAGCAGGCAAAATGGCAGACGTCGTGGTGTGGAATCAGAATCCCCTCTCCGTCTACGCCAAGCCGCTGCGTGTGTACATAGATGGCGCATTGCGCTTCGAGCGCAACAATCCCGAACTTAGCCCTGAATCCGACTTCGAGCTGGGCCAGCTTCTGGGAGCGGCACAATGAGATTATTGAGTGTACTTCTGACTTGCCAGATGCTCCTGTGGGGGCCGGCCTCGGTTCATGCCGAGTCATACCTGATAAAAGACGCCAATGTTTTCGCTGGCGACGATTCGCCGGCAGTCCGCCAAGATATTTTGATCGTTGACGGGCGCATTGAATCGTTGGGCACAGATTTGGCGGGCTCGGAGGCCCAAACCGTCATCGATGCAGCAGGACGACCCCTCACCCCGGCTTTCTTTGCGGGCATTACAGCTGCGGGTCTCAGCGAAATAGGCATGGTCTATGAAGCGGTCGATAGCCGCTTGAGCGGACTGTATACCGGCCTCATTCATCCCGAATTTGATGTCCGGCGAGCCTATAACCCACACTCAAGCGTCGTGCCCATTACGCGCATAGAGGGCTACGGCTACACGCTTCTTATGGCAGCACCAGGGGATCGAACCATTTCAGGACAAGGCTCCCTTGTGCGACTTGATGGTGGGTACGACAGCTTCGAGGGCGACGATGTGTTGTTCGTCAATGTGGACGGCTATAGCGGCAACCGCCTCGGCAGCAGTCGCGCCGCGCACTGGATGCTGCTGGAATCAGTATTTGCAGAGTTATCGACTGACGATGACGACCTCACACTGATTACACCTAGGGGAAAAGACACGCTACATGCGGTTAGGCGCAACGGGCTTTTTATATTCAGAGCAAACCGGGCCAGCGATATTCTGCAAGCCGTGGCGTTTGGTGAGGCTCACAAATTACGCACTGTGATCAGTGGCGGACAAGAGGCCTGGATGGTGCGTGATGCACTGGCTGAAGCGGGCGTGCCCGTTGTCATCAACGCGCTGGATAATCTGCCCGGCAGCTTCGATGGGTTGGGTGCGCGGCTCGATAATGCGGCGCTGCTCCATGAAGCGGGCGTGACGGTCTTGTTCACCAGCGGTGAGACACACAATGCACGAAAGTTGCGACAGGTAGCAGGCAACGCTGTTGCCAACGGCTTGCCTTACGAAGCGGCTATCGAGGCCATGACCAGCCTACCGGCGGAAATATTCGGCGGCACGCCGAAAATGATCGCCCCGGGCCTCGCCGCGGATCTGGTGATTTGGAGCGGGGATCCGCTGGAGGTCACTAGTGCCGCAGACCATGTGATCCTCTCGGGTAATCCGGACCCTATGCGGAGCCGTCAAACCGAATTACTACAGCGATACCTACCCGAGGACGCTGGCATGGGCAGGGCCTACATCAAGCCTTGAGCAATGTTCGCAGGCTCCTGACCGCCCTGGACTGAGCTATTGTGGAGTGACCAAACGCGTAAATGGCTGCACAGAGGGGGGTACGTAGAAAGACGCCAATGCCTACCTCGGGCCCCGGCCGGCTGGAGTTACTCGCCCAGACGCTCGATCAAGCCTGTTGTTGAATGGCCCGGCACGAAGTCCAGCACGATGACGTCACCGCCTCTGCCTAACACGAATTCATGCCCCGCGATTTGCTCAACAGTGTAATCACCACCCTTGACCAGCACATCTGGCCCAACCGTTTCAATCAGGTCCGCAGGCGTGTCCTCTGAAAAGGGCACCACATAATCCACAGCCTGCAGCGCAGATAGCACTGCCATGCGATCTTCAATACCGTTTAAGGGTCTCGACGGGCCCTTGAGGCGTTTGACCGAGTCGTCATCGTTGACCGCGACAACCAATACATCGCCGAGTGCCGACGCCTGTTGCAGATAATGAATATGCCCAGGGTGGATCAGATCGAAACACCCGTTGGTCATGACAATCCGCTTACCCGCCGCACGCAGACTTTCCAATTCAGAGAGTGTATCGGTTATCGAGAGGTTTCCCGAGGGTTGCCCAGCTGTGCCCGCAGCGACCGCATGCTGCAGCTCGGCAGGCGTCACACTGGCCGTACCTAACTTCGCCACCACAACGCCTGCTGCGTGGTTGGCGTAGCGAGCGGCTTCTTGCATAGACAATCCGGCGCTCATACACCCCGCCATCGCCGCAATCACCGTATCGCCCGCCCCCGTGACGTCATAAACCTCGCGGGCACTAGCCGAAAAGTGCTGAGCTGGGGAATCAGACTGAACGAGCGTCATCCCGGCCTCGCTCCGCGTGACCAGAATCGCCTCGACATCGAGACTGGCGCGTAGCGCTTCTGTTTTCTGCACCAGCTCTGTATCCGAATCACATGTACCAACCACCGCCTCGAGTTCGGATAGGTTCGGGGTGATGACAGTGGCACCTCTATAACGCTCAAAGTCGCTACCTTTTGGATCAACCAAAGTCGGCGTGCCCCGCTCCCGGCAATGCGCAATGAATGATTGAACGAGCTGCAGGGTGCCCTTTGCGTAATCGCTAAGAATGACCAGATCGGCATCGGCTAGGTGCTGCTGCGCGTAACGCAAAAAAAGATCGTTGGCGTGGTCGTTAAGCGGCTCCTCGAAGTCCATTCTCAGTAGCTGCTGGTTGCGGCTGAGAACTCTCAGCTTGACGATGGTGTCAGCCGCACAAGGCATGACATTCCATCTCACCCCGGCTGATTCCACACAGGCTCTCAGTGCGCGCGCATGCTCATCGTCGCCACACAGACCCACCAGGGAAACCGCTACACCCAGCTCCGCGAGATTGACCGCAACGTTACCCGCGCCCCCAGCCCGATCCTCTAGGCCCGTGACATTGACGACGGGAACAGGCGCTTCTGGGCTCACGCGCCTGCTGGCACCACTCCAGAAGCGATCTAGCATGACGTCGCCGATGACGGTGACGTTGGCTTGAGTCATATCGGGCAAGGCAGACATAGCGGTCCCTGGCTAGTAAGAGCACGCCCGCAACACAGTGATCACACTCACCACGCTACTGGCTGGGGGATCCGGTGACCGGATCGAGTTCGGGCAATGGCTTGATATCCCGATCCAGCGCGATCAAAAGCGCCAGCGTCAGGAACAAAATATTGCCGTTGAAATAGGAGTAGAACGATACCGAACTATTCAGGGGGAACAATGCCAGTATCACTACCAGAGAAGTCAGTGCCACCTCAGGCCGAGCATCGAACAACCTCCGCCCCAGAAATAGAAAAAACAAGCCGTAGCCTATGAGTCCCGGCAAGCCGGTATCGACCGCAACCTCCAGCGCATACATATGCGGATGCCATCGCTCGGATACAGGCAGCATTTCAATGCTCTCCATAGAGACAACCATCGAACCCCACCCACGGATTCCCACACCGTTTATCCAGTGTTCAGTAAATCCCACCCAGGCCGATTCCCAAATCACTGGCAAGTAATCAAACGCCTTGTATGCGTCGGAGGCCGCCTGCCCAGCTACTGACTGACTGAAGGTATCGCTTAGCATGACCCCCATCAGTACTGCCAAAGAAAAAGAGAAAAGCAAGGAAAGCAGCCAAGACGTCACGGCGACATCGGACTCAAGGCGCCGGAGGATAAAGGCGTAGCCGGCAAGCGCCACTAAGGCATGCACCATCGACGCTTCGTTACCGCTCATCACAATGGCGGCAAATAGCGGTAACGCCAGCACGCTGTTCAACACACCGGATCCGGTGCGCCGCAGCGCTTCAAGATAAAACGGAGAGAGAATCGCCAGCGTGGACCCATAGCCCATCCGCAAACTTCCCGTGACGAGCGCCTGACCAGAATCCAGCTCGATAAGCGGGTTACCGAACACGCTGTAACCCGTCAGCAACTGGACTAGACCGTCGACCACCCACAGCATCATGACGGCGCCTATCAGAGACATTAATCGATGACTTTCTCCCCGATCGAGCTTGATCTGTAACAAGGCCCACACAGCAAAACCGTAGGCCAGAAATCTGACTGCACCTGAGAGGGACCGCTCAAAATTGATCGCCCCGAATAACGAGAACAACGCGGGAAAAAGAAAACACGCCAACACAATCCAAAACTTGCGCAGGCCCTCCGTTTCGAGGAAATCACGGGGACCACGAGCGAATACCACCAAACCAGCGAGTGACATCAACCAAATAATTTGACGCGTCGCTGACGAGAGCGACAAGGTAAAGAAGAGGAAGACCCAAATGATCGAGGGTGAAAGATCCGAGAATCGCTGCATCGTTGTCTCCGCTCACAGCAATCGTGGAGCGGACGCCATTGCCCAAATGCTTTGAGTGTATTGATTCACCGCATCCCACACCAGCCAGTGTGAATACTACTGACTGGACTGACTGGCAGCACTACTGAGTCTATACAGCCACCGGTGCAGCGCACCGAGACTTCTTCATAACACGCAGCGCAAATGCTTAAAGCTTGTCCGCCACTTCCCGGAGCGAGTTGACCACAACGCAACCCGACAGGGGCTCCATCTCCGTCGCAGTCGCAGTCGATACATGGAACAAACGCCCTACGCCGGCCGCTTTACCGGCCTCAATATCCGAGCGCTTATCGCCGACCAAAAGGGAACCGGCCAAATCAATACTGTGCTCCTTTGCCGCCCGCAGAATCATGCCCGGCGCAGGCTTCCTGCACTCGCAACGCGTCAGGTAGTCACCCAGTGCATCAGTGGGATGGTGGGGACAGTGATAAAAGCTCGTCATTTCAATAGCCCATTGCTCTTGCAGATGATGGGCAATCCGCCGGTTCAACTCCTCAAGGTCCGCTTCACTGTAAAAGCCTCTGCCGATGCCAGATTGATTGGAAATAACGATAAGCTCATATCCCGCCTTCCCTAGCGAGAGCAGCGCCTCGGGCACGCCGGGAAGGAATTCAAAATCCTCCCATCGGCTGACGTAACCATGATCAACGTTAATCACGCCGTCACGATCTAAGAATGCTGCAACCGCCATGCGTCAGCGCGCGCTCACCAGCACACCCATCGCGCGCAGTCATTACGCAAGATCGAGCCCCCGCTCAATCAACGCACACAGCAAATGAATCACGATGATGTGGCACTCCTGTATATGCGCGGTGTCTTGCGCTGGGGCGATCACTACTGCGTCACAGCGCTCGATCAGCGCGCCACCGTCACGACCCGTTAAACCCAAGACGTGACAACCGGCAGCACGCCCAGCGTCGCAGGCTGCCAGAATGCTGCCACTGTTTCCGGAGGTGGAAATGCCCAACAGGACATCCCCCGCCTGCGAGAGGCCCGCCACCTGGCGGCTAAACACATCGTCGTACCCATAATCATTGGCAATCGCCGTCAACGCTGATGTGTCCGTTGTCAAAGCGATCGCCGGTAGAGCTCTGCGATCTGAAACGAAGCGACCCACTAACTCGGCCGCCATATGTTGTGCATCGGCAGCCGATCCGCCGTTGCCACAAATTAAAATCTTATTGCCGCCTCGCATTGCCGAAACACAGATACTAGCCATGCGCTCGATATCATCAGCACACTGCGCTAACGCTCGAACCGCCGACTGATGCCGGTCGATATAGTCTCCGATGAACTCCTGCACGCACTATCTCCGCTTCAACCACCGTGTGTGGTTTATGCAGAACATGATACCAGCCATGCGTGTTGCGACGTCAGGGTTCACGAAGTGCCTAGGCGTCAGAGCGGAGCCTGCTGCGTGATTTGTGGGATGGGTATTGTTATTAGCGAAACCCAATAGTTCGAGCCGTAAGCGGATCGCGCACTGCGAATAATTCCGCGGAAGGAACCAGGGCAAGCTAGAGCGTGTTCTGCAGTTCCTTTTCTCCGAGCTCGGCCAGCAAGTGCGTCACGGCGTAATCGGGGATCTCATCAACCGGAATTTCCCGCTGGTGCCGAACCAGCATTTCTTCTGAGACCATGCCTTTAGCTCGCAATATCAGCCGTTGGAGTCGGTGCTCGACATCCTGTTCCAACGACATTTCAGCGCGATGCCGTTCCGCCGCCGGTACTTCGGCACGCTGAATGGCGGCCTGCTTCGCCTCACGAAGTAGCGCCTCAAGCTTGTCGCGCTGCGCCTTGAACTCGCTCCGGCTACATTGCTCATCGCGCGCCGCACGCTCGAAAGGAATCGGGCCTGCCATGGTGATCTCCTCGGGGTCCTGACATTCCCGTTACGCGACGAAGTGCTGTTCGGTTCTGCGGGCAGGGAGCGGGCCGCAACACAGTGAGAAGCCAACAACCGATATTTGGCCTTGCAATTGATCCATAGGTGAATGTTTTAATTACATTAAATGACGGCTCAACCACTGCCTAGGCAAGGCCTGCCGAAATTGAGAAACTCCAACGATATCCATAACAACGAGCTTCCGGCCCATGACGGACACCCCCCCCGCACACCCCCTGCTGAAAAGCCCCCATAAACTCAAACTCGGCGTATTTGGACTCAATGTCAGCAGTGGCTGCTCCATGACGGAACGCCCAGATACGCTGAGGGTCGAGTGGGAGGAATCGGTCAGGGCGGCGCAACTGGCAGAGGCCGCGGGGATTGAGGCCGTGATCCCTGTCGCGCGATGGAAAGGCATGGGTGGCAAGGTCAATTTTAATCACCGGAATTTCGAGACGTTCACATGGGCTGCCGGCTTGGCTGCCAAAACAGACGAAATTGGTGTATTCGCGACTTTTCACGTGCCCACCGTGCATCCGGTCCGCGCCGCCAAGGAGGTCGCCACCATCGACCATATCTCCGGTGGTCGTTTCGGCCTCAACATCGTCGCGGGATGGAATGAACGAGAAATCGCCATGTTTGGCGTCCCGCAGAAGGAGCATGATGTCCGGTACGACGTAGCCGATGACTGGATCTCTCTGTGTAAAGAACTGTGGACCGTCGAGGGCGAGTTCGACTACGAAGGTCCGCACTTTACGTCACCAGGCTGTTATTCGGAGCCAAAACCCCTTCAGCGTCCATGGCCCGCGCTCATGAGCGCGGGTAACAGCGCTCGTGGACAAGAATTCGCGGCAGCCCACGCGGACTTCAATTTCGTGGTTGCACAGAACATGGAAACCGCAGGCGAGGTAGCGCGCAAAGGCCGAAGACTCGCCAGAGAAAAATATCAGCGCGATATGCAAATTTTTGGTCAGGCCTACATCGTCTGCCGAGAGACTGAAAAAGAGGCGCAGGACTTCGTGCGTGACTACGTCTACGACCGCGGCGACTGGGACGGTGTCCGCAACTTGCTAGACGTACTGGTTCCCAACTCGCAGAGCGCGCTGGGTGACGGATGGGAAGCAATGGCCGCGAATCTCATCGCCGGCTATGGCGCCATTCCCTTAGTGGGCACCCCAGAACAGATAATCGATGGCATGCTGGCTTTCTCGGACGCAGGTCTCGATGGGATCACCTTAAGCTGGGTGAATTACGAAGAGGGCCTGACGCAATTTAACGACACGTTACTCCCCCTGATGAAACAAGCGGGTCTGCGCGAGGACTGACCGCCAGACTAATGAGGAATCAATCAAAATGAAGAACATTGAGGGCATGTCTATTCTTGTGACCGGCGGTGGCTCCGGTATCGGAACCGACTGCGCGCGGAGATTCTGCGCACAGGGCGCCCACGTAACGATCAGCGGCCGTAGATTAGATAAACTTGAGGCCGTGGCAGCCGAGCTGGGGGATAACTGCCACATCGTTCAAGGAGACGTCACCGTCGAGAACGACCGGGAAGCCATGCTGTCCGAGGCGGTGAGGCATGGGAGAGGCAAGCTGGATGCGCTGGTAAACAATGCGGCGAACATGTATCGCCAGCCCGTCGACGGCTACACCGAGGCGTTTCTAAAGGACGCCTTCGACACCAATGTGGTATCCGCCATGATGCTATCCAGCATAGCGATACCGCATTTAGAAAAAACGCAGGGCTCGATCGTGTTTATCGGCTCCACTCATACCCGGCGAGCCTTTCCGGGCGCATCTCCTTATGCCACAACGAAAGCCGCATTGGAGGGTCTCACCAAAGTCATGGCAGCAGAGCTGGGTCCCAAGCAGATTCGAACGGGTTGCATTCTTCCGGGAGCCGTATCGACGGAACTAAATCTTCGCGCGGGCTTGTTTACCGCGGAAGAGGCCAAAGATCGCTACGAGGCGGTAGCGGGGCTTCACGCTCTGGGAAGAATTGGCACCGGCACTGAAGTGGCCGAGGGCGTGGAATATCTCATTTGCGCAGAATGGGTCACCGGCGTCGCACTGGAAGTCGATGGCGGCATCGGCCTAGGGGCCTCCAATTTCTAATTCGCCGGCTAGGGCCCACTTTTGAGACAAATTCGCATGAGACGAACATTGCTCTGTCTCTCGTCGCTCCTACTGGTCAGCTGCGATGTCGGCAAACTCATTTTAGAAACCGATGCCTGGACCCCTCCGCCCGAACCTGCTGCGCCCACCGCCCTGCTCCCACGGGTAACCTGTGACCAGCGAACCCCCGAGCGTCGCGCACTCTTTGGCGATTTGCATTTGCATACAGCGCTATCGATGGACGCCTACGCCCTGGGCACCCGCACCTCTCCTGACGATGCCTATGCGTTCGCGCGTGGCCACCCCATTCCGATCTATGGAGGTCCCGGTGGCGAGGCAGGAAAGACGATACAGATTGACCGCCCTTTAGATTTTGCAGCGGTTACGGATCACGCGGAATGGATGGCGGAGGTAGCACTCTGCACCGACCCTGATTCAGCCTCTTACAGCAGCACCGGTTGCGCCATCTTCAGAGGTGAAGAGGATTCGCTGTTAGCACAGATATTGGGTGCGAAAGGCTTCAGGGCCCGCATCGCCGGATTGATTGAAATTGGTGGCCGACGTGACGATGTCTGTGGCGCTGACCAATCGCTGTGCCGAGGAGAGCTGAAAACGGTGTGGGGCAACGTACAGGCCGCAGCGGAACGCTGGTACGACCGCTCTGCTCGCTGTGCATTCACCACGTTCAACGCGTGGGAATACAGCCGCTCGCCGCAATCCACCAAGATTCATCGCAATATCATCCTGCGCAACGAGATTACCCCGGAACTTCCCATATCCGCGCTTGAAACACCCAGCGAGATAGACATGCGCCGGCAACTTCTTGAACACTGCAACGATTCAGGATCAGGCTGCGACGCCATCGCCATTCCTCACAATCCCAATCTGTCTAATGGGCAGTTGTTCCGCGCCGAATACGCCGACTTGCCCCTCGCGTCGCAACAAGCTGAAGCAGCCATCAGAGCGAGGCTAGAACCCGTTGTGGAGATGATGCAAATCAAGGGAGAGAGCGAATGCCGCAATGGCATGTTCGGTGTCATAGGGGGTGAAGATGAGCTGTGCGATTTCGAAAAGATACGGGATTTTGGGCAACCAGAGTTATCCGACTGCAGCGAGGGCCAAGGAAAAGGCGCTCAGGCAGGTAAGGGCTGCACCAGCCGTAATGACTACGTTCGCTACGCATTGGTAGACGGCCTCAGGGAGAAAACGCGCTTGGGTGTGAATCCGTATCAATTCGGATTCATAGGGAGTACTGACGCGCATACGTCGGCGCCCGGCGCGGTGAGCGAATACGAGAGACCTTATAAATACGGCGCGACAGCAAAGCAAAGCCTCACCGTAAACGGTCGACCCCGCGCAGTAGCCTTTCAGAACCCTGGCGGCATCGCTGGCGTCTGGGCTGAAGAGAATACACGTGACGCGATTTTCGATGCATTGAAACGGCGAGAAACTTTCGCCACCAGCGGACCCCGTATCACACCGCGTTTTTTCGCCGGCTGGGAAATTCCCGAGTCATTGTGTCGCAGTGAGCACCTTGCTCAGGACGCGTACGCGCTCGGTGTGCCGATGGGAGGCGTGTTGCCTTCCCGCACAACAAACCAACAGAGCCCCCGCTTCTTAGTCGCCGCTCATGCCGACCCCGGAACCACAGACGCACCCGGTCATCCTTTGCAGCGCTTACAGATCATTAAAGGATGGGTGGGCCAAGGCGGGCAGTTTCATCAACAAGTCATCGACGTTGCGGGCAACGCGGATAATGGCGCATCGGTTGATCCCATGAGTTGCGAGACGACCGGGACGGGCTTTGCCTCACTCTGTGGCGTGTGGACTGATCCAAGCTTCGATGCCAGCCAAGACGCCGTCTATTACGCTCGCGCCGTTGAAAACCCGAGCTGCAGGTGGTCTACACGGCAATGCCTACTGCTACCGGAGAACGAGCGGCCAGATGGCTGCTCGAACCCACGGATACCTCGCACGATACAGGAGCGTGCTTGGACCGCCCCAATTTGGTACGACGCCGATGCGACACACAAATTGGTAGCAGGCGAACAATGACCCATTCACCGCTTCGCTACCTTTGGGGAGCCTGTGTATTCGCCTTGCTCTTGGGGTGCACCTCCGGTGTGACCCGTGGCTCCGGAGATCGACAGGATTGCAGGGTGGTAACCAATGGAGACGACTCAATTCGGGAAGGCATCTGCAGATGAGTGGGGAAACGTCGCTACGAAACTCGATCTGCACCCAGAAATGTAATAGCGGCCAGCCTTCACTTTATGAGCCTCCGCATGGTTAGATAAGGCCAAGAGATTCGGGGGAAATACCATGCAACTTTCCTCGGAAATGTTTTTTAGCCTGTTTGCCGTACTGATGGTGACCGCCACAATATGGTTTTTGCGGAGCGCAAGCGCTTACAAAAAATGGGCCAAAAGCCACTACAAAATCGGGGACTCGGAACCCCGCTAAGGCATATCGGCTGCCGCACCGACAACGGCCCGGCCGCAAAGCGTCGCGCGTACCCGGCACCGAACTACCAGCCCATCTGTGCGGGCCAATCGGCTAGCTGGCGAGGAGAGTATTGACTGCCTACCGACTAACCTGGCTCATCGTGGCCCCACTGGTCCTTCTGTGGTCAATGCAGCAGGCCTGGAAACGCTCAGGTGGCATCTCCTACCTACGCCAACGACTTGGCTTTTGCCGAATCGACCCTGCACAGGCGCGGGTGTGGTTTCATGCCGCGTCAGTGGGCGAAGTGCGGCTAGTCGCGCCACTTATCACCGCCGCGCTGCAAAAAAACGTTCTGCTGACCTGCAATACACCCGATGCCTATCGCTTGGCTCAAGAGAGATGGGGGACCCGCCTTACCATTCGCTACTGCCCTCTCGATTTTGTCTGGTCGGTCAAAGCACTGCTTCGGGCTGTCCAGCCCAAATGCCTGTTTATTGCGGAGACCGAGATCTGGCCGGAGCTCTACCGGCAATGCCACAACGCGCAAATCCCCATTCATATTGTCAATGGACGTATCAGTGACAAGACGCATCGCGCAGCTTTTCCAATCAAGGCATTCCTACGCGATGCCCTCAAAAATGTGACGATGGTTTGGGCGCGAAGCGATGATGAGCGCCAGCGATTCATCGACCTGGGTTGCCCTGCGGAGCGTGTAGCGAATAGTGGCAGCCTCAAGATGGGACGGATCACTCTCGACGGGCTCCCGGATCACCCTATGAACGGCAGGCCGTATAGCCTTGCTGTGTCGACCCATCCAAACGAAGACATGATTGTCGCCAGGGCATGGCGGGAAGCGACGGATACGCACCTTTTGGTCTTGATCCCAAGACACCCCCAGAGAGGGTCCGCGATAGCCGCCCTTCTCGAGGCCGAGGGGTTCACCGTGTCGCGTCGTAGCGACACAGGCCGCCCAACCCCAGATACGGAGATCTATATCGCCGACACCATAGGAGAGGTGGATGCGTTCTGTGCCCATGCCGAACTGGTTTTCGTGGGTGGCTCCATGGTACCGCATGGGGGTCACAACGTATTTGAGGCTGCGGCACGGGGTAAACCCATCATCGTCGGACGTCACACCCACAATTTTGCAGACGAAGTCGCCTATCTACGGGACCGCGACGCCATCCAAATCGTGGATACGGAAGCCGAACTCGCCGCCCAGTGGCGACGAACGAAATCTGACGACACTTATCGGGAAGCGCTGATCGCGGCCACTTTAAAAGCCTACGCCGAGCTGCCGGATAGGCAGGCTGAATATATTGCGCGGGTGCGTCACGCTATCGATGAGCACTCAGCGGTATAGGACCACTCGAGCACTCGCACACCGCAAAAAGCCAACGGATATGCCGGCGAGCCGCCCTCTCTCAAGCCTCCAAGTGATAGCCGCTCGTCAGCCGGCCCCACGACTCCTCAATGTCGCCGCCAGCCTCACGCAGTTTATCGAGTGAACGCCGCAGGCGGCGAAGATTACCGTCTTTCCAGCCAGCCTGGCCGGAGCTACTCACCTGCCGCCCCTTATCAAAGTCAATCAAGTAGATCTGCTCAGGTCCAAGCAAAATATTGCTGGCGTTGAGGTCATGATGCACGACCCCCTCATCGTGGAATCGCCTAATCAGTGCTCCGACCGCTTCCCAGGGAACATCAGAATTGGCACCAGACCGAATCCGCGAGGCCAGTGACTCACAGTCCTCGAGGTACTCAGTCAGCAAACTCCCCGAATAAAACAGCAGAAGATGGCGTTGAGCGAGCGCCGCGACCGGCCGGGGCACTGGCAGACCCGCCTGGTGCATGTCACACAGCAACCGATATTCTCTGGCCATGCGAGTGGCGCGGAACCCCAAAAACCAGTAGTGCCGCGACACCAAACGTCCAACGAGCCCGCCACGCCAATAGTGTTTAAGTAACCAGCAACCTTTTTCCTTCTGAATGCGCCAGACAACACTGCGCCCTTCAGAGTGTGGTGTCGCATGATCGCCCCAGGCATCAGAGTCGAACAATTGGGCACCAGGCTTCATGACCAGCCCATCATCAAAGATGACTTGGCCCCCGGGAATGTTCTGAATTGTCTGGTTGGTGGGCGTCATGTAGTCTGACGTCAGTCCTCTGGTCGGCTGGGCCCCAAGCGGCCCGGCTTCTTGTCGCTGAGTGTATGCAGCAAAACGAACAACCGCTCAACTCTCTGTGCATTGTACGCCTCTCTGCGATTGGAGACGTGTGCCACGCCGTCGCTACCGTCCAGGCGATACAACGCAGGATGCCAGAGACTCGCATCACGTGGGTGATCGGGAAGGTAGAACATGCTCTGGTCGGCGACTTACCCAGGATTCAATTCGTTGTCTTCGAGAAGCAGCGGGGTGTTAAGGAGTATCTAGCGCTACGACGGCGCTTCAGTAACCAAGCGCCTTTTGACGTGCTGCTACAAATGCAAACATCACTGCGCGCCAATCTGGTTGCCGGCATGATCCCAGCGCGCCGCAAAATCGGTTTCCCCCCTAGCAAAGCAAAAGAACTGCATAGTCTCTTTGTGACCGAGCACCTGCCTGAAACGGACGCCTTTCATGTGCTCGAACTGTTTCAGCATTTCGCGAGTGGCATTGGTATCCGCGACTGCGACACCCAGTGGGAAATCCCGCTACCCGCCACGGCAGTGGAACGCGTTGAGGGCTGGCTGGGCAAAGATACCGACTACGCCCTGATCTGTCCGAGCGCAAGCAATACAGAGCGCAACTGGTTAACTGACCGATACGCAGCGCTTGCGCGCCACTGTCACGCCCGCGGATTAGAGGTCGTCTTAACCGGCAGCTCAGCAGAGCGGGAAATCGCGCTTGCAAGGGATATCGAACACCAAGCCGCCATACCCGTCCACAACTTAGCCGGGCAAACCAACCTGAAAGAACTGTTGGCGCTGTGCAGGGGCGCGAAAGCCGTGATTGGCCCTGACTCAGGCACGCTGCACATGGCCACCACTCAAGGCACGCCCGTCGTAGGACTTTATGCCCACAGTAATCCGCGCCGGACGGGGCCGTATCGCGATCTGCATCGTGTTGCCGACGCGTACACCCCCGCTCTTCAGCATGCATCGAATGACAAACAATCGTCTCGATGGGGATATCGACTGAAAGGGTCGGCGCTCATGGCAGGCATTGGCGTCGAAGAGGTCATTGAATTGATCGACGGCGTACTCGGGGATGCACAGTGAGCCCAAACCGAGCTGGGTCTATTTTCCGCTAAGCGGCGAATCCGGCCCACCCCAGCTCCGGGGCTGCTGCGCACTGATCCCGCCTCAAGGACTGTCACTCAGTTTGCGCGACGGCTCGAGACTTAACGGGCCGTAGCGCGGCTGAGCTTGATCAGATGAGCCTCTTTACAAAACGCATAGGTCGCCTCGGCAATCGCCACAACAAGCCCTGCACGACCCGATAGCAGCAACCTACTGAGCAAATAGGTCTTCATGAAGCTGTAGGGAGCGATCAGCCACAACTTGAGGAGGCTGCCTCGCTTTCCTGCGCGAAACTTATCCTCGGCGCGAAGCTGGGCATACTTCACCTGTTTCGTGAAATAGATGATCGGATCGTCATACCCGAGGTGATATAGGCTGTTTTTGGCCCGCACCACCTTGCCCTGTATGCGGAGGTTTTCATGCACAGTCCGATCAGACGGGTATGCCGCATCGGCGGCACGGAAAAAACGGATGATTCTTCGTTTTCGTGACAGCTTGTGCAGCGCCCTCCCCAGAATCGAGTCATTGATGGGGATTTCAACCGCAGAAATATCGTCGCGGCGTGACCAGCCGAGCAACTCGGTCGCGAGATCAGGGGAGACAATTTCATCGCCGTCGATATTGAGGCACCAGGTGTTGCGACATTTGGCCAGCGCCGCGGCTTTTTGAGCTGAGTAGCCCAGCCATTGCTGATGGTGGAGCTGTACACCCATCCTCGCGCAAATATCCGTGGTGCCGTCGGTAGAACCTGAATCCAGCACGATCACCTCATCGGCCCAGGCGACGCTGCTCAGAACCTGCTCAATATGTGCAGCCTCATTCAAGGTAATGAGGAAAACACTGATGGGGCCATCAACAGTGTGGCTACCTGCCGATTCGGCCTGTGAGGCACGCTCCGCGATGGCGGCATCACGATCCATTTTTTTCCTCGCGCTTTGTTTGCCCCATCGACCACAGACAGGCGTATTTATGGAACGCGTACTGTCCCAACACACCTGCCATCAGGAGACCTCGCCAACCGTCCAAAATCCCTAATCGCAAGACATACTGCTGGAGAAAATCAGTGAAAAAACGAAGATAAGCATAAGCCAGCGTACTGGACTTGCCCGCCACAAATTTATCCCCCGCACTCAGCACGGCATACTCAGCATGCTTCGTAATGAGATGTCGATAGTCACGCCAGCTATAGTGATCGAGCCCCGATCTCAGCGTCATACTCCGCTCGTTTGGAATAAGCAGCGTTTCGTGGACAGATCTTTGCTTGAATTGCGACCCGGCTTTGTTGAACAACTTGCCCTGGGGCGTCGAGTAGCGCCCAAACCTTAAGCGTTTGCCGAAGAGTACGGTTCTCCAAGGGATTTTCACCAGATTGCAGTCAAGCGTCTCGCTCGTCATAAGCGCCTGTATCTCTTCGGCGAGCGCAGCGGGGGCGACCTCGTCAGCGTCAATATTCAACACCCAATCGTGATGACATAGAGCCAAAGCGCGATTTCTTTGGGCACCAAATCCTGGCCAATCCGTCACATGGACTTCGTCGGTGTAACGCCTGCAGATATCCGTGGTGCCATCCGAGCTGCCACTGTCCAAAATAACGAGCTGATCGACCCACGGCGCAATTGATTGTAAGCATCGTTCAATACGCTCGGCCTCGTTAAATACAATGACAAAACAGGAGAGCTTTCGACGTTCAGCCATGACGCACGCCCTGCCCCGGGATATAGGCCTTTACCGCGTCCCAGACCACTTGCGGCGACAACCCCGATTTACTGCCAACCAAACAGAACAAAGCCGGATTCTCAGCGCTAAACGTATAGGCTGGCTCCCAGTCCTCAAAGGGATGCGCCTCATGCCCCAGGAGCACCTGAGGTAACTGATGGGTGCCACCTTCAATATAAAAATCATCGATAGCCCCCATCGCCGCTGCGTGCAGATAATAGAGTGAGTACTCTGTCCATCTTGCGCGACGGAATCGAGCCGGAGTCCAATTGCTCGGGCTCCAGGGCAAATGCAGACGGCAGAGCCGCTCCGCCCAAGAATACCGTTCGGTTGTGAGGGCCTTGGTGAGTGATGTCAGTACCTCGCGCGCCAAAATCGCGGGTGTGATCGCCATGCCTCGACGCGGATCACCCACGGACTGATCTACGCCCAACAGACACGCGGAAGAGGCCCACCAGCGCGGATGCAGCGATCGACTCTCGTATTGCAGCAGGGCCTTATCCCCGGGTAATAAATCTGCTCGGCTTGTGGGGCAAGTGCTGAAAACGTCTGCATCGAACGTGAGGCAGTAGTCACTCGTCAAAACTCGGCTGGCAGCCAATTTAACTAACTGTTGTTTGCGCCAGCCTCGGAGTTTCGGGTACCGGCACAACTCCGGAACGAGATCCTCTTCCGCCATAACTTCAACGGGTATCGAACGCCACTGCGAGAGGTATGCACGCACGGCGCTCACTTCTTGCGCAGGGCTGACAACCAAGAAGGTACGCAACAGCTCAGGCTCAAAGAAGGCGCTCAAGGAGGCCATCAACACATCGGTGCGATGCAGATCATCAAGACCATAGCTACCGTCCACCTTTAACGGCAGTATGGCGTCTAGACTCGCCCCCAACTTTGATACTCCGATCGCTTAGTGCGTTGTGATCATAGCGTCATTGACCTCGACTGGGCCACCTGAGCGAGCTCCCAGCGCCCTGCCCTCGAACTCCACGCCGACTAGACCACCTTGTTATTTGGCAATACCTGCCAACCGAATTCTCAAAGCGGGGTCAGAAATATCGTCCCAATCCTGCCTTGCCGCCCACTGTTCAAATGTCACCGGGCGCCAATTAAACACGCTGTCTAAACGCGCATTGTCTGCGATCAGGGGCGAAACGGGCTGATCGTTGTAGAAACGATAAAAGCCCGCCATCCCGTCATAAATCGAATGCGGCTCAACCGTTGCAGATCCGGTGACCAGAAGACTCATGCCCGATGCGAACTCATCAGGTGTCAGGCTATTAAATGTGACTGGCCTTCCCATTACTCTACTCAGGCGCTCGGCAACTTCATCACCCACCAAAGCCTCGGGACCGCCTATCGCATATCGAGCGCTGGGAATGCCATGTCGGGTGAGCGCCTCCACCATATAAGCAGCAACGTCATCGAGACAGATCCACGAGATGCGGAGGTCGGGCTTGGCGGGGTAAGCGAATATGCCTTGCTTCACAATTGCGGGTTTGTTCCAGCTGCGTATCAGGTTATCCATGAAAACCTTTGGCTCGAAGAGGGCAAATGCCGCCCCGCTGTCCATAATTGCCTGTTCGATAGCGCGGCGACCATCGTGCGCGGGGTTTCCGTTGTCTTCTTCAGCAACGAAGCAGCTGGTGTTGAGAACGACCTTTTTAACGCTCTGTTGAACAGTCGCTGCCGCTATATGGCGCCCGAGGGTGGTCGCCGCCTCGAGATCGAAAACAAAGGGCAGATGCGCGGCAATGGCATCGACACCCTCTGCCGCGGCAATGCACGACTGCTCATTGAATAGATCGGTCTCCACGACCTCGACGTGAGCAAACTCAGTACCTTGCAGAGCATGAGGATTGCGGAGAGCCGCAACGGGCGTCAGCCCCGCGTCAAGCAACCGGGTAATCAGCGGATGCCCCTGATCGCCGGTTGCCCCAAGGACCAGAACTCGGTCCATCAGATAGCCGCCGAGCGCGCCGCCGACTGACCGGCGATGTAACCGAAAGTCAGTGCCGGCCCCAGTGTCCCGCCTGCGCCCGCATAGACACTCCCTGTCGGGTTGCTAATGACGTTGCCAGCGCCATAAAACCCTGGAATAACGTCTCCATAAACGCTGAGCACTTGTGCCAACCCATTCGTTCTTGCACCCCCGTTTGTGCCCAGCGCGCCGAGGTCGATCCGGACCGCAAAGAAGGGCCCAACCTCCACTTTTCCTAAGGTGGCTGCCGCGCCATCGCGAGAGCGATCGCCATAAAAGCGGTCGTACGCACTTTCCCCTCTTCCAAAGTCTGGATCGTTGACCTTCTCAGCGTGACTATTGAATCTCGATACCGTTGCTTCAAGTTGAGCGGCGTCGACTCCAATAGCGTCTGCCAGACCTGCCAGATCTGGCGCCTCGACAATCCAATCAGGCGATGGAGCGCCCGGCATCACGGAAGCGATGGGATACCGACTGCGGTACTGACTGTCCACGATCAAAAAAGCAGGCAGATTGTTATACCCGTACGTGGCGGGGTCAAAGCTATGAAACGCGCCCGCAAGAGCGGAGTAGTTGGTGGCCTCGTTACAAAACCGCTTACCCTGACCATTGACCATCAAGCTATGTGGCAGTGTTCGCTCGATCAGCACAGGCACCGAGCGCTGTGCGCCTTTTTCGGGAGCGCCATTGTCTGGCCACTGCGCACCGCTCTCTGAGAGGGTAGGTATCCACCACGCACTGGTCATGTTGCCCAGTCCCGCGCCGGCGGTCAGCGCCATTTTCAGACCATCGCCGGTGTTAGTCGGAGGTGATGCCGGTGAGGTCAGAGGCCCCCGTAAAAAAGTCGTCTTGAGCGCCTCATCCCACTCAAAACCGCCAGTGGCCAAAACGACACCGCGTCGAGCGTGAATAGCAGTTTCCGCACCACCCTGAACCACCGTTGCACCAACGACGCGGCCTTTCTGCAGCGCCAATTTGTGTGCAGTCGTCTCCAGCAAGATTTCAATGCCACGATCTAAACACGCTTTGAGTAATCGGCCGATCAGGGCCTGCCCCCAGCCTCGCAGGTCACCCTCAATCCGTCGCTTCATTTCGTCTGGGTCTACGATGCCGCTGCCGCCTCCCAAGGGAGTCTCGAGCAACATCATCCGGACGATCTCACCTCCGTTGTAGACCTTATCGGCCCAATCACCCAAAGATGTGAAATCAAACAAGGCATTATCTAATGCACGCCCTCCCTCAGGTTTAGCGCCGGGGTTATCCAAGTAGTAATCGGGGTAACCCTTGAGAAGCTGCAGATCTAGTGCACCGCGCTCGGTAAGAAACTGCAGTGCGTTGGCACCCTCATCGACAAAGGCCTCCAGAGAATCATCGTTCATCTCACCATGATCCAGCGACCGGAAATACGCGAGCGCATCCTCGCGACTGTCTGACATGCCCTCTTCCTGCATCTGAGGGTTACCGGGCACCCACACAATACCGCCGGAGATGGCAGCGGTGCCGCCGAGCTTGGCGCCCTTTTCAACAACAATCACTTCCGCGCCACTATCGTGCGCAGCGATTGCTGCGCTTAAACCCGCAGCACCAGCTCCAATAATGAGGACCTCTGTTGTCTTAGAGTCTGTCATCTAGCCCGTCCCTCTTCCTCGAAGATAATATGCAGCCGCCCGCCATAACGGTGCCTACGACTTTTCACCGCCCCCGTCAGCATTGACAGTCGATCGCGTGCAAGAAGAGCCTCCCCATAGGACGCTTGCCCCCTCTAAGCGCAGCCGCGAATTAAAAACCATCAACGCAGAGCTTCTAACTCCTCGATCCGCTTTTCAAGCGCTTTCAACCGGGAGCCATCGTTATTCTGAGCAGCCACCACTGAGACGAAACCTCCGCACAGACCGGCCAGTAGTGACTGTACAGTTGAGAGGTCACCGTAAAAAATGACCAACATGAACACTGTGGCTAACATCACCGTAAATAGTCTGAAATAGATCATCGGTAAAGCCGCTCCGTCGCAAATGAGACTTTCCGACTGTAGCGGAATAGCACGAGTCCGTTGCGCGCAGACCAGCGGGTGAAATAGCTTTGTGCTGACGCTGGTGCAAGCTTAGATATTGAGCACTGCCCGGGGAAGCTGCCATGCACCAGTCGACTGAGACCTTCTTGGCTTTAGACAGCGCTCTGCAGTAGGGCACGATACTGTGTTTCATGCGCAACGTCGTACACTGTCCGCCTCAGCACGAAAGCGACTATGAGAATAATATCCATGCATGAAACCCTCACGGCGGTGTTGGCGAGCGCTGGGCGACTGCTCTGCGCGACATTCCTGGCATTATCTGCTTCTGCCTATTCGCACGACTCACAATCCATTGGCTGGCATAAGGCGTCAGCGCGGGACGCGGGCTTCTCGGAGGAAGCACTTTCCTCGATCCATCAAGACATTGAAGACGGACGCTACGGGTATATCGACTCGTTCTTGGTAGCTAGGCACGGCAAATTGATATTCGAGGAGTACTACGAGCACGATTATCCATCGATATACGGCCGAGAGGCCAATACGCCCGGCCCTCTGGTCGTGAATGACCCCAGCGGCCCCTACAACTACTTCAACCCCTGGTGGCACCCGTACTACCGAAACACAACACTCCACTCTATGCAGTCAGTAACCAAATCTGTGGTGTCTGCGCTAGTTGGAATCGCGATTTCGCGAGGTGAGTTCCCTGATCTGAATACGCCGGTGCTGAAATTCTTCGACGAGGCTTCGGTCAAACACGTCGACCAGAGCAAGCGAGCCATGACACTTCGCGACCTGCTGACCATGAGTGACGGCTTACTGTGGAACGAAAACCTTCCCTACAACGACCCCCTCAACTCGTTCGCTGTCATGGCACAGCAGCATAATTGGGTCCAGTACACACTCGACCTGCCCATGGCACGGGAGCCTGGAAGCGTCTTTAATTACAACAGCGGCGCCACACTTATCTTGGGACATATTTTCCGTATCGCTACCGGAGTCGATATTGAGGAATACGCGGTCAAGCACCTATTCAGCCCTCTGGGCATCGCTGACTACTACTGGGATAGAACGCCATTTGGTCTGACTGACACCCAAGAAGGCCTCTATATTTCGACACGGAGTCTCGCAAAAATTGCGCAGCTTTTTCTTCAAGAGGGTCGCTGGCGAAATGAGGAAATCATCCCGGCCGCATGGGTACAAGAATCGACCGCACCGCATTATGCGACTGGCGCAGAGGGTGAAGAGGCCTATGGCTATCTCTGGTGGTCTCACCCCTATACTTTCGAGGAACAAAACCTGATGGCGTATTTTGGGAAGGGATTCGGTGGACAAAGACCGGTCTTCTTACCTGAACTGGATCTGGTGATCGTGCTGACAGGGTGGAACATTCTGCCTGACCAACCTTTCTTCACCGCCATGGAGGCGGTTGAGCGTATCACGGCCGCATTGAGAGAGGACTGAATGCAGTGCTAGCGGACTCATTCTCTCGTCTAGCTCAAGTGCCTCCGGCCCGCAGAGTGTGACTCAGAAGAGAGGGCGTGTTCCCAAGCCCCTGACACCCGAGGAGCTTGGCTAGAAATTGGCGGAGAGGGAGGGATTCGAACCCTCGATACGTTGCCGTATACACACTTTCCAGGCGTGCGCCTTCGACCACTCGGCCACCTCTCCGTGGGCGCGGA